>Ga0209698_10005945_pt1 | contig 13050 bp, 8 predicted proteins | sample LitLauG_LLR_2012_FD_187203 | JGI IMG/M metagenome (GOLD analysis project Ga0209698, IMG submission 187203) | Freshwater sediment microbial communities from Pennsylvania, USA - Little Laurel Run_MetaG_LLR_2012 (SPAdes) (version 2) | ecosystem: Environmental > Aquatic > Freshwater > Creek >... | reverse complement strand
ACGTTGACCGTGACGAGCAGCGTGGACGATATCACGGACAAGCACTCCCTGCGCTACGCCGTCGCCCACGCCCAGAGCGGCGACACGATCCAGCTCACCGCCGCGGTGAAAGACCCCATCGTGCTCACTCATGGCGAGCTGCTCCTGAGCCAGAACGTGGCCGTCAGGTCCGCGGAAAACTTGCGCTGCAGCACGATGCGCATGCCGCTGGTATTGAGGTTGCCGCCGCCATAGCTGAAGGTTCCCGATGTGACGTCGGGCAGCAGGAAGCCGCCGACCGAACTGACCTCTCCCGCCCCGGTCAAGGCCGTGTCGCCCACCCGATCGAAGAATGCGGCCACCTGCATATTCGTCTTGCCCATGCGGTGAGAAACGCTCAACTCCTGGTGATGGGCGCGCTCCACTTTCGGAGAATATCCGGCCAGGCTGACCCGCGGATTCGATTCGCTTAGATCTGCCGGCGCGGAATCAAAGCCCTTCTCCGCGCGCGGATCGGGTCGCGATGTCGCGTAGCTGTACTCCACGACCGTATTCGGCGAGAGATGAAGATCGGCATTGCCGAAGGGACGAAACGCGGTGACGTGCCCGAGGAATTGAATGGTCTGCAATTCGCTGCCAAAATTCAGTTCCAGCACGTCGCCGACAACCAGTTCGTCGCCGGCCGAGACCGCCAGCGCCTGCAGTGCCGCATTGTGCAGGTTCGGATCGGCGGGAGCAAATCGCCGCGCCGTCACCCCCAGCGACGGATTCCCCCCGTTCGCCAGATGATGGGTATACCGCGCCCGTACCACCGCGGCCGGAAGAGTCTCGCCGTAAGCCAGGTCGCCGCTGAAGGCAAGGTGTCCGTCGGCGAAGATCGATCGTTCCAGCGAGAAGGCGGCCGTCATGTCCGATCCGCTACCGTAGCCGCCCGCCGTAGAGCCGGCCACAAACGAGAGCTTGCCGCTCATTTCGTGGATCTGCTTTTCCCGGGGCGCAAGGGGATCATCGAAAACGCGCAGAATGGGCCGGTTCGCCACCGAACGCAGCGTCCACTTCCAGTCGTCCTGATCGGGCAGCGGCCGCGCCGGCCCGAGTTGCATGACATCGAGCAGCGTGTTCAACGTGACGTTGACGTGGATCGTCGTCCCCGGCCGGACTCCAATTTTTTCGCGGGATGCCGGCAGGAAGGAAGGAGCGGTGACTTTCAGCGAGTACAAGCCCGGAAGCAGGCCGCTTACGGTGTAGAACCCGGCGCCATCGGAAAAGGCAATCAGGCTGCGGTTGGCGGCGCCGAGAACTTCAACGATGGCACCCATTTGCGGGTCGCCGGCGGCATTGCGCACGTATCCAGAGATCGATCCCTGGCGCTCTCCCGCCCAAACAGGAAGCGACATCCCGAGCACGATGGCCAAAGTTCCGAACTGGCGCAGCCTCAACTGGTCCCACCCCCTGGGGGGGAATTTCGCAGGGAGTTACTGTACTGCAAATACCGCAGACGGATCAACAGTCTGCTTCGAAACGTTGTCGTTCACCTTGATTTCGATCTTGTACACGCCAGGCTGCAGGTTGGCCGCGGCAATCGATTTCTGCAGCGTAATCTGCTCGCCCACGTTGCCCATGGTTTCGGTGGATTCGGTCTTCTGCACCACCGACTTGTTGGTAGCAACGTTAATAATGTCGTACTCGAATGTGGCTGAGGCCTTGTGCGTCTTCTCGTCCACGCCCAGATTATAGACCTGCATCCAGAAATTGAGCTTCTGATCCCGGTCACGCTTGAACAGCGCCGGCTTGCCGTCCGCCGGAGCCACGCGCGGCCGCACCTTGGTCGTCCCGATCACGAAGTTGCCGGTGCCAATCGCCTTGGTCGCGACCGGTTCCATCTGGTCGGCTACGATCAGCGAAGACGTGGAGAGCTTGTCTTCGGAATATTCGGGAACCACGATGCTGCGGCTCCAGACCCCCTTGCGGTCTCCGTTCACGTCCTTGATCGCGACGTAGAGTTTGTAGCGGCCGGGCTTCAACGGCAGCGCCTTCCAATACACGCTGGCGTTCTCGGCCGTCCGCGGCAAATCGTCCGGCATCACATCGACCTGCACCGTGTCTTCAAACGTCTGCACCGTCTTGTCGGTCAGCGTCGACAGGCGGGAATAGATATTCACAGTTCCCCGCTGCACTCCGTCCTTGTTCACGAACGTAATGTCGCGGTTCTTCATCTGGATCGTGATCGGCACCAGCACCGTGTCGCTGGTCACCTTGACGTAGTCGGAACGCACGTCGAACGGCATCGGGTTCAGGATGACCTTTGAGTTCACCTCTTCGGTCAGGTCCTTGAACTTTATCGCCGGTGCCGACTGCAGTTTCGCGAACTGCTCCAGCCGATCGAATTGCTTTGTGGCGTTGTTCGCGCTCATGGGGCCGAGGCCCAGCCGCTCCAGGCCGCCGCCACTAAATCGCTGCGTCTTGCTCGCCATGCCCATCTGTTCCCACGTGGTCAGGCCTGCGTTGGGCGTCATCAGCAGCGCATCTTTTTCCGACCGGTCCAGCGTCATGTGATACTCGCCGCACATGCAGGTATCGACGAATTCGATGATGACTTCCTGGCCGATGCCCTCGATATAACGGTAACGCCAATCTTCAAACGGGAAGGTCGAGGTCTCGCCGCCGCCTTCTTCCATGGGACGCTCGTAGGTTCCGCCGGAAGGATGCGACTCGATCTCGTCGGGCTTGCCAAACACGATGTACATACGCCCGCGATCCGTCTTCCATCCCGGAACCCCAGCGGCAAAATGCTCGTTGGCGTACGCGATGCGCTGGTAGTGCTCTTCTTTATATTCGTTTTCTTCGGTGTCAGGCGTGGGGTCGCGGCGCTGCCAGAACGCTTCGATGAAGTTGTCGCGCTCCTCATCGTTGGACAATTGCTTGAAGGCGGCGCGCTCCTCGTCCGTAATGATGTAAATCACGTCCTCTTCAAGCCATTTCCTGTATTCGCCTTTGACTTCGCGCTTGAAGTCTTTTTCCTGCTGCTTCCTCTTCTTGGCATCGAGCGGCCGCTTCATGGGATCCAGGGCTTCGTCCTTGGGCTGAGCGGCGGCAGCCCCGGTCTTATCTTTATCTTTGGCCGGCTGATCGGCAGCCGTCTTCGCGTCTGGAACGGCCGGGGAAGCGCTGGTCTGCGCGGCGGGAGTTGGATTGTCCTGAGCGACAGCCCAGGTCGCCATCAGGGCCACCGATACGAGCAAAGCCAGAAATTGAATCCGATTCGTAGCAACCCGGAACATGGGGGGACTCCTGCCAGACAACCGTTCGTCTGCTTATTCTAGGCTGTTTACTTCTCTGAAAGCAAGGTTCAGCTTACCTGGAAACCCTGGAAAACAGGTCCAAACAATCCTACGAAGCGCCCAGCCGTCGACCGAGTTGCCTCGCCCTATGGAATAAATCGATGACCGCCCGTGAGTCGGCCTTTGAGCCGGGGTCATCTTAGGCACCGGCACCACCGGCTGGACGGCTGCACGCCGGCTGCGAAAACGGCTCCGCGGACAGCCCGAATCCCTTTGCTGCCAAGAACCAATTTGCGGATATAATAGTCGGTTCCGGGGGCGGTAGCCATCATTCCCCTTCGTAACGGGTCACGGCAAACTCTTCTATTGTTCCGGGAACTTTCAGCTGGGCAAGCTCGTAGTAGAAGATGTGTGTCCGTCACCTGCGCGCTACATGAGGGTCTTTTCGTCAATACAGAATCGTTTTGGCGCGAGGCTCTCTGCGGGAAATAAGTCGCCCCGGACGTGACGGTAAATATGAAACCTTGGAAAAAAGTCTTAATCGGCGTCGGCCTTCTGGTCGTTGTAGCCTCGATCATCGGCTTCACCGTGCATCAGAGCAGCAAGAACGTGGTCACGGTGCAGAGCGGTAAGGTGCAGCGGCTCGATCTGTCCACGGTTGTGAGCGCTTCCGGCGAGATCAAGCCGAAGACCTACGTCAACATCGGCGCCAACGCCTACGGCAAAATCACGCACCTGTACGTTCACGAGGGCGACAAGGTCAAAAAGGGCCAGTTGCTGGTGCAATTGGAGAATGTGCAATCTTCGGCGGACGTAAGCGCCAACGATGCGGCCCTGCAGGCGGCGCAGACCGACGCTCTCGCGGCGGACGCAGCCATGAAGACCTCCGAAGCCGATTTGCACCGCGCCCAGGCCGACTATGACCGCAACAAGCTTGACTGGGAGCGGGCGCAGAGCCTGTACAAAGATGGCCTGATCGCCAAGTCGGACTTCGACAGTCGGAAGAACGCATGGTCCACAGCCGACGCCGGGCTGGTGCAGGGGCAGGCGCGCCTGGACCAGGCAAAAGCGCAAAAGGAGTCCGCGGACCGGCACGTAGCCCAGGCTCGCGCCAACCTGACGCGCGTGACCGACGTGCTGCAAAAAGCCAGCTACTCCGCGCCCTACGACGGCGTCGTCACGAATCTGCCCGTGCGCGAAGGCGAATCGGTGGTGGTGGGCATCCAGAATGCCATTGGCAGCACGCTGATGACGATCGCCGACATGTCGGTCATTACCGCCGAAGTGAAGGTGGATGAGACCGACATCGTCAACGTCCGTCTCGGGCAGCCGGCCGAAGTCACCATCGACGCGATCCCGAAGAAGGTCTTTCACGGAACCGTTTCGGAAATTGGCGACAATGCCATTGTCCGCTCCAGCGGCGTCTCCACTTCGCAGCAGGCTACGGCCAGCGAAGAAGCCAAGGATTTCAAGGTAGTCGTGACCCTGACCGATCCTCCCGCGGACCTGCGTCCCGGGCTTTCGACCACGGCCAAGATCACCACCGCCACACGGAGCAACGCCCTGGCCATCCCCATCCAGGCCTTGACCATCCGTACCAAGGAGCAGATGGAGGCGCAGAATAATGCACCTGGCTCGGTGCACGCCGCCACACCGGCAACCAAAGACGACGCATCCAACAAGAAAAAGGCAGACGACCTGCAAGGGGTTTTCGTCATCCGCAGCAAGAAAGCGATCTTTGTGCCAGTCTCGACGGGCGTCACCGGCACCACGGACATCGAAGTAGTCGACGGGGTCAAAGAAGGCGACGAGGTCATTACCGGCAGTTACAAGATCCTGCGGTCTCTGCGACCGGGGAGCAGCGTCAAAGTCGACAATTCGGTCCCCAAGAAAGAGGAAGAGTCATAACCTTAGCGCTCCTGGCACGTCCAACGGTCAATCCGGTCGGAGTCCAGGAAACCGGGTCTCAACGTTAAAGGTCTCGGAAACGGAACGGTCACAACAGAACTGAACCCCAAGATCGGAGAGGTCAGTGGCACCGGACCAGGAGAACAAAATGGCAACCGCCGAAGTCATCAACATGCCGTCCAGCACCGCAATCAAAGCACCCCCGGAATCCTGCATGATCGCGGCCGAGGACCTATGGAAGACCTATGACATGGGCTCGGAACAGCAGGTTCACGCCCTGCGCGGCGTAAACCTGCGCATTCAACGCAACGAGTACGTGGCCATCATGGGGCCCTCCGGATCCGGCAAGTCGACCCTGATGAACCTCATCGGCTGCCTCGATACTCCCTCCCAGGGCAAGTACTGGCTGAATGGACAACTGGTCAGCGAACTGGACGACGACGAACTGGCGCGCATCCGCAATAAGGAAATCGGCTTCGTATTCCAGACTTTCAACCTGCTGGCTCGCGCCACCGCCCTGCACAATGTGGAATTGCCGCTGATCTACGCCGGCATTCCGACCGAAGAGCGCCTGCAACGCGCCCGCGGGGCTCTCGCCGCCGTGAACATGGAATCGCGCATGAGTCACAAGCCCAACGAACTTTCCGGTGGACAGCGTCAGCGGGTCGCCATCGCGCGCGCCCTGGTCAACAAGCCTTCGATCATCCTGGCCGACGAACCCACCGGCAACCTCGATTCCCAGACCGGCCTCGAGATCATGGCTTTGTTCGACCGGTTGCACAGGGAAGGAAATACGATCATTCTGGTCACGCATGAAGGCGACATCGCCGACTACGCCCACCGCGTCATTCACATCAGGGACGGCGTGATCGCCAGCGACGAGAGCAAAGGTCCGCGGCGAAGGTAGGAGTTCTTCTTCGCGACTAGCGCCCGGCGCATGGCTGGGCGCTTTGTTTTCGGGGTGCGGGAAACAGCTCTTCCGTTTCGATCAACGCCGGAATCTCCGCGACCACGGCCCGGTCCCGGCCTTCCCCCTTTGCGCGGTACAGGGCGGCATCGGCCAATTCCAGCAACTGGCGAGGCGAAGTCCCGTGCTGGGGCAGACCGGCCACTCCCACCGACACCGTGACCTTGCCGATCGGCCTGCCCTGATACAGGATCGACAGTTCGCTCAGCTTGGATCGGATCCGTTCCGCGCGGGCTTGCGACGCGCTCAGGTCCGCCATCGGAAGGATGATGATGAACTCTTCTCCCCCGAAGCGGCACACGATGTCCTCTGCCCGGACACTTTTGGCAAGGAAGGTCGCGGTCTCACGCAAAACCGTGTCGCCCGCATCGTGGCCGTAGGTGTCGTTGAACTTCTTGAAGTGGTCCAGGTCGAGCATCAACACGCCGAGACCATGCTCGGCCCGCACCGCGCGCCGCGTTTCCCGCTCCAGCGTTTCTTCCAGGTAACGCCGGTTGTACAGGCCGGTGAGTGGGTCGCGGATGGACTGGTTCCGCAGCGCGTCGCGCAGATCAATGTTGGCGATCGACAGACCGATCTGCTCCGCGAACGTCGTTGCAATCGATACCTCTGATTCCTGCATTTCGCGCGGCTGAGTAGTTTGGTAGTGCAGAACGCCAATGACCTTTCCCTGGGAAAACAGAGGCAGACAGACATAGGCAAACCCGCCGGTTTCGACGTGTCCACAGAGCGCCGTAGAGTCGTACGGCGGAGCAGAGTGGGCATGGTTCGTGCGCAGCGCCCAACAGTCCTGCGGGCCGAACGACATCGCAGACAGCTTGCAGTCCGTCCACTGGGCCGCGACTTCCAGCATTTGGTGCGAGGAATTCAGCAACAGCACCGCCCCGCGAAGATCGGGAAAGACCTTCGGCGCCGTTCCGGCAACGACCGCGAATACATCCTGCCGAGTGGCGCAACTCTGCAGCAGTTCCGCCATTTTCGCCATGGCCGTGGCCCGTTGCGTGCGCTGCGTCAGTTCCCGCAACATCCGTTCGCTCTGCACGTCCAACTCTTGCTGGGCCAACTGGCGCTCCTCCATTTCGGACCGCAGCTGGAGGTTGGCTTCCTCCAAGGCCCGGATGTGCTGCTTGACCTGCTCCTCCAGCAGTTGCTGCGTATGCACCTGATCGTCGATATCGGTGCAGGCCCCAAACCATTTGATAATTCTCCCCTCAGCATCTCGTATCGGGTTGGCGCGAACCAGATACCAGCGAAAGCCCCCCGAGGCCGTGCGCAGTCGATATTGAGCATCCACGTAGTCGCCCGCCTGCCGGCCTTTTTCCCAGTTCGCCGCGGCCACCGGACGATCGTCGGGATGAAGCGCAGCCGTCCAGCCGAAACCGGCGCTCTGCTGCGGCGTCAGTCCGGTGATTTCATACCAGCGCTGGTTGCAGTAATCGATGCCCTGCCCCGGCGTCGCCGTCCACACGATTTCGGGAATCGACTCCGCCAGCAACCGAAAGTAGGACTCTCCCGCGCGCGCCACCCCCCGCCGCAGAAGTTTGACGGCCAGCCATGCCGTCAAACCCGCGAATATCACTGCCAGAGCGAGCAGGAAAAAGTCATGCGCTTCGTGAAACAACGTCGAGTCCGACGCAGTAATGGTCGAGGACAACCCAGCGAGCACACAATTCTCCTTGCGCAGGTGTGCAAGGAAAAGATCGGCAGTTCAAGGCCGCACAAGAATTAGAAGTGGCTAACGTCGGAGATCGTCGTGCGCATCCGATTGCGGCCGCTGTCGAAAACACAACGGCAGAAACGTAGGCAGGCTACGTTTCTGCGAAAAAGAAAGATCGAAGGAATCGGCTCTTACGGTGTCGTGCTGACCGTCTTCGCTGTCCCCGCATCGGAGGAAAGTCCGGGGCCGGCGATAAAGAAGTTGTGGTCATACATGTTGCGGTACATGCGGCCCGCAATCTCTGCCGCCTTGGGACCGAACGTCGGCCGTCCGCCTTGCAGGAAAACGACAACCACCACGCGGCCCACGCTGGTATTCGCATAGGAAGCGAACCAGCCAAAGCGGGTTCCCTGGTGCGAACAGGTTCCGGTCTTACCCAGGATTTCTTCTTCGTTGAAGTTCAGCCGCAGGCTGCGCGCTGTGCCATATTGCACCGCGCCCGCCATGCCATCGGAGAGCTCCGGAATAATCGGAGCGATATCGAGCTGCCGCTTGATTCGCGGCTGGAAGTTCGCCACCTCTTCCGGCGTTGTCGGATGCTGCAGGTAGTAGAGTGTTCCGCCGTTGGCGATCGCGGCTACCATCGCCGCCAGTTGCAGCGGCGTCATTGTGATGCCTTCACCATACGAGCACATCTTGCCCACGCCGCCCTGCTTGTCCGGAATGGCTTCGTCGGGATAGGAGCCCGATTGCTCGCCAGAGATGTCGTATCCGGCTAGTTCGCCCAGCCCGTATTCGTGCGCGTAGTAAGCGACCTTCTCAAATCCGAGCTTGCGTCCCAGTTCCTCGAAGTAGGCGTTATTGGAATGAGCCAGCGCCGCGGTCAGATTCATGTGGCTGCGCCCGCCGAGAGCGACTTCGGTGTCCCTCGAAACCAGACCTTCATTCAGCGCGGCCAGGGCCACGGAAAGCTTGATGGTCGAGCACGGTTGCGCCCCGCTCGCCAGCGCCAACTTCTGGTTCACCATCGCCAGCACGCGTCCGCTGGTGGGTTCAATCGCGACCACGGTGCCGTTCATGTTGCTGAGCGCGTCCACCGCCGCCTGGCGCACCACCGCGTCCTCACCCGTGGTGACGTCGCCCGCCGTCACGTCTTCCGCGAACGAACTCATGTGAAAGCGTTCGCGATAGCGACGATGCGTCGTCGCCGATACGTGCGTCACACTGGCGCTGCGGCTGTGGGCCAGGTGATGCAGACGACGCCGCGTATGCGGTGTCTCGCTGACCTTTTGCGACTTCGATTTGGAGGGCGCGTGCGTGGTGAGGTGCGCCGCCCAACTCACGCCCGCCAGCGGCAGGCAGGCCAGAAAACACAGGACTAGACGAAGCGCTCTCGACATCGGACTTGATCCCACTCCCCGGAAATCTAACTATTTCGATGCACGATCCATGCCACGGGCTGGTAACCCCGACCCATTATGGCCCAACTCTTGGATACTACGAGACTTACACTGTTTCTGACAACGACAAAGTTTAGATTTTATAAAACACTAATTTCGATTTAACCCGTTCTGAAACAGGAACATGGCGGGAAGTTACGGCGGTTCTAGCGTCTTCGGTAATCCGTTACCCGATTACTGGAAAGGTACTTCCCACCGTGTGCAAACCTTTCCTGTTCGCATCCAGTACTCGCCCGGCCCGAGTTGGTGGAAATGATGGAGGCGCGTGCCCCCACTTTCTCGCCGCCTTTGCGAGAAGTGGGAAACGTCCCAGGCGGAAGATAGTACCTCGCCGATCACATAACGTCGTTGCGCTTGCGCAGGAACGCGGGCACATCCAGGTCGTCCGGTTCGAAGTTGGTCACCATCGCGCCACGCATGGTGTCGAGCGTGATCACCTCGGCGGGAGCGCGATTGGCAATGTGCGCTACAACCGGAGCCGCCTCTTCTGCGAATGCTCGATCGCTGGTCGCATCCGGCGCCGACATGACGCGTTCCGGCACATCGTCCGACATCGGATCGCGGGGGTCGGCCTCGGGGAAATCCATCGCGCTCTCGTGGGCTGCGGCAAACGTGGTGTGGGTCTCCCGCAGCAACCGGCCCGGCTTCACTTCGCGGAAGCCGGTGGCTATCACTGTGATCTTCACCGCGTCTTTCATCTTCTCGTCGAGCACCGCGCCGAAAATAATGTTGGCGTCTTCGTGCGCCGCGCCCTGAATGATGGTGCAGGCCTGCTGCACTTCGGCCAGCTTCAGCGAAGTCGAACCGGTGATGTTGATGAGAATGCCGCGCGCGCCGTCAATCGCCCCGGCTTCAAGCAGGGGCGACGCAATGGCCCGCTGCGCCGCTTCGATCGTGCGTTTCGCGCCCGATCCGGTCGCCGTGCCCATCACCGCGTAGCCCATGCCCGACATGATCGTCTTCACGTCGGCAAAGTCGCGGTTGATGATGCCCGGGATGGTGATGATGTCGGAGATCCCCTGCACGCCCTGCCGGAGAATATCGTCGGCAATACGGAACGATTCGAAGAACCCGGCATCTTCGGCCACGGCCAGCAGCTTCTCGTTGGGAATGACGATGGTCGTATCGACCGAGTCCATCAGTTCGGCAATCCCGCGCTCGGCTTGCGCCATGCGCCGTTTGCCCTCAAACAGGAACGGCTTGGTCACTACCGCGACGGTGAGGGCGCCCATCTCGCTGGCCAGCGAGGCAATGATGGGAGCGGCGCCCGTGCCGGTGCCGCCGCCGAGACCGGTGGTCACGAATACCATGTCGGCGCCTTCCAGCGCTTCGATGATCTTGTCGGAGTCTTCCAGCGCGGCCTTGCGCCCGATCTCGGGATTCGCCCCGGCCCCAAGACCGTTGGTCAGCTTCACTCCGAGTTGCAGCTTGACCGGTGCATGCGACATGCGCAGCGCCTGCAGATCGGTGTTGGCCACAATGAACTCGATGCCTTCCATCCCGGCCTCGATCATGCGGTTGACCGCGTTGTTGCCGCCGCCGCCCACGCCGATCACTTTGATCTTGGCGTCGTTCTTCGGCTCTTCGTTAAAGCTGATGCGAATGCTGGAATCGTTCGTCATGATGGTTTCCGCCTCTGGAAAAGTTTCAAAGTTTCAGGGTTTCAGAGTTTCAAGGTCTTTCGAAACCTCGAAACTTTGAAACCTGGAAACCTTGCCGTTAAGCTCCCTTGCCCACCAACAGCGCCTTCAGTCTGCTGCCCCAGCGATCTTCCTGCAGTCCGCGGGCGATGCGGGCGCGCTGGCCGTAGTGCACCATGCCGAGTACGGTGGCGAATTCGGGTTCCGCCAGTGTCGACGGCATCTTCGCCAGCGGCGCCGGCCACGACAGCCGCACCGCCCGCCGCAACACCGACTCGGCGACGTCGAAAATTCCCGGCAGGCGCGACGCGCCGCCCGTCAGCACGATGCCGGCTATGCAGACTTCGTACATGCCGCTTTGCCGCAGCACGTCGCGCATCATCTCGAACAACTCGCGGGCTCGCGGCTCCAGAATCTCCGCCACCAGCCGTTGCGGCAGCAGGCGCGACGGACGATCCCCGACCGACGGAACTTCCACCTCGTTGCCCTCGGGAATCAGCGTTACGATGGCGTTGCCGTACACTTTCTTGATCGTCTCGGCTTCCACCAGCGGCGTACACAATCCCACCGACAAATCGCTGGTGAAGTGATCGCCGCCGACCGGAATCACTCCGGTGTGAGCCACGGCTCCCTGCTGAAACACAATCAGTTCGGTCGAGCCGGCTCCAATCTCGGCCAGGCAAACGCCCAGTTCGCGCTCATCGGCGCGCAAGACCGAATCGGCCGCCGCCAGCGGCTCGAACACCGTGTCATCGACATGCACGCCCGCCTTGTTGACCGCCGTGATCACGTTCTGCGTGGCGCTGGTGGCGGCCGTGACCAGGTGGACGCGCACTTCCAGCCGCGCCGCCATCATCCCCATCGGATCGTGCACCCCGGGCTGCTCGTCAAGAATGAACTCCTGCGGCAGCAGGTGCAGGATCTCGCGATCGGCGGGCAGCGGAATCGCACGAGCGCGCTCCACGGCTTGCTTGATCTCGTCGCGTCCAATTTCCCGCGGACGCGTGCCCAAGCTGATGCCGCCGTGGCTGTTCACGCCGCGCACGTGCGATCCGCCAATGCCCACGATGGCGTGCTCGATCGCGGCTCCGGCCGCGTCCTCAGCCCCTTCCACCGCCTTCTGGATCGCAGCCACCGCCTTGTCGAGTTCGACAATGACGCCCTTGCGCGAGCCGCGCGAATCGGCCACGCCGTGCCCGCGGTAGCGCAAGCCGTTGTCGGTGACCTCGGCCATCAGAGCGCACGTCTTCGCACTGCCCACGTCAATCGCCGTAATGAAGCTGCCCTGCTGATTCGTCATGTTCATTCTTGTCATCCCGAGCGCAGCCGAATTGCCATATCACGCAATTCGGCGGAGTCGAGGGCCTGCCTGGGCTTGCCGAAGCGATCTTGCGTTTCGCTCCTCACTGTCCACCACCACCCGCCTGTTTGCCGATCGCCGGACTCGGCTTCGGCGGCCCGACCACGGCCGGCGTTGCCTGCGCCGCCTTCTTCGCCTGGGGCTTCCCCGCATTCGGCTTCGGCCCGCCGGGCCTGGATCCAGATTTCTTCCACGCCCTCGCGGACACTCTCTTCGCCGTCGCTACCCTGCCCGCCTTTGCCGCCGGCTTCTTGGGCTTTGCGGGAGCCGCCGCCTTCTTCGCGGCCGCCGCCTTCGGATCCAGCGTCTGCTGCGACAACTCGAACGCCGGCTTCGGAACTGTGCGGTCGTGCGGATCGATCTTCGTGACCAGCGCGGCGGGCTTGACCGCGGCGGCTGCCGCCGCCGCTTTGACAACTGGTGCTTGCACCACCGGCGGCTTCGGCTTCGCTTGCAGATCGGGATTGACGATCACCTGGTTGTCGTAGCGCAGGTTCACCGACTCCAGCTTCTGAAACTGTTGCCGCCATTGCTGCACATGCGTGACGTAGGTCCGGTAGCGCTTCAGATAATCGGACGAGCCCAGTTCCACCAGCACATCCCCGGCCGGATCGTTCACCCGTACCTTCAGATCGTCCAGGTCGGAAAGGTCCACTTCGCTCAGATCCTGCGAGTAGTGCGCTCCGCCCGCATCGAGGGCGCGCACCAGTTCGTTGTAAGCCTTCATGCGCGGAGCCCGCGTCGAGAGCGGCTCGCCGGGATTCATCCCCAGAATCGCCAGGAAGGAATATTTATGAT
>Ga0209698_10005944_pt1 | contig 13052 bp, 14 predicted proteins | sample LitLauG_LLR_2012_FD_187203 | JGI IMG/M metagenome (GOLD analysis project Ga0209698, IMG submission 187203) | Freshwater sediment microbial communities from Pennsylvania, USA - Little Laurel Run_MetaG_LLR_2012 (SPAdes) (version 2) | ecosystem: Environmental > Aquatic > Freshwater > Creek >... | reverse complement strand
TGTCTCATCACGCCGTGCATCACAATCTGGCGGTTCGCGGAATGCTCAAATGGGGCGTTGCCGGTTTCTGTTTCGCCTAATTGGCCGTGGGCATGTACCTCAAAGCCCGTCAAGTGACCTGATCAGGTCAATTGCCTGATCGCACATGTTGCGAACTCTCGAGCGTGCCTGTGGATAACTCAGAAGGAGAGCCCAGCATGACGAGCAACGGACCTCGACGCTTCAATCGACTTTTATCGCGCAAGGAAGCCGCGAACTTCTTAAGGACACTCGGGATGCCAATGTGCGCCCAGACTTTAGCCCGCCTCTTTAGCGAGAAGAAGGGACCGCTCTGCATGCACATTGGTAGGCGTGCCGCCTACAGAGAAAGCGATCTTATGGACTATCTACGCCAGCAGTGCAGTGCGCCACGTCGATCATCCAGCGATCCCCAACTTCCAGCTTCAGATGATCATCTTCCGTATCCCGCCAATTATCGCGGCAACGGCGACGCCTGACCTTGGGCAGCTCGGCAATTGCTCACACGCGCGTTTTGGAAGTGGTGGCGCAGACTCGTGGCATGAAGAGCGGGGTCCTCCGCCGCCACCACGGCAGCCAATTAGCCGCAACCGCAGCCACATCGCAGCGATGTTTTCGGTGACCCCTACGATGAATGCGTGCTGAAGAACGCGACGCTCGGCGTCCGGCGGGGGGGCGTCGCTCACCCACCGCAGAGCCGTTCGTCATCGCCGCTGGTCGTTAATGTGCCCGCTACCCCCATGGCTTTGCCTAGCTCTTCAATGACTTTGGCTCATGCTGGCTCTACAAAAAACTGTTGGCTGCGGGCATCCTTTGTTCCAAATTACGGAAAACCATCAGCCATATATAATGGCTGAGCGCGTGGTCGGTGCGCACGCCAGAACAATTTCGGGAGCGAAAGATGGGCACGGTCACATTGCGGCACGGCGTGTTTCTCGCTCCGCTTCATAACGTCAACGAGAACCCAAACCTGCTGATCCATCGTGATCTTGAGCTGATGGAATGGCTCGACAAGCTCGGCTTTAACGAAGCCTGGATCGGCGAGCATCATTCCGCAGGGTTCGAGACCATCGCCTCGCCGGAATTGTTCATCGCTGCTGCAGTAGAGCGGACCAAGACAATGCGCTTCGGGACCGGCGTCATCTCGTTGCCGTATCACAATCCGCTCACCGTCGCGAACCGGGTGATTCAGCTCGATCATCAGTCGCGCGGGCGGGTGATGTTCGGCTTCGGCCCGGGCTTGCTCGTGACGGACGCCGAAATGCTGGGCATCGATCCCAACACCTCGCGGGACCGTATGGCGCAAGCGTTGGACGTTATTCTTCGTCTACTCAAGGGCGAAATGGTCACCGAGAAGACGGATTGGTACACGCTCAACAATGCGCGAGCGCATTTGGTGCCGTATTCACCCAAGCTTGAAATAGCGGTGGCAAGCGCTGCGACCCCGTCGGGCGGTAGGCTTGCGGGCAAATACGGGCTTTCCATGTTGTGCGTTGCTGCAACAGACGCGCGCGGCGGTTTCAATGTTCTCGACGTGAACTGGAAGCATGCGTGCGACGCTGCGGCGGAGAGCGGACACATCATGGATCGTAGCAATCTGCGTCTGATGGGGCCGATGCACATCGCGGAGACTCGCGAAAAAGCGCGGGAAAATGTGCGCTTTGGCCTCCCACGGTACCTCGACTACGCACGCGCTTTGACGCCGGGCCGTTTCGGCGACATCAATGGCAAGGATCCGGTCGATCTCCTTCTACAGTCAGGTCACATTGTCATCGGCACGCCAGACGACGCGATCGCGGTGCTCACCAAATTGCAGGAAAAGCAGGGCGACTTCGGCTGCTTCCTGCACCAGGCGCATGATTGGGCTGATTGGGAGGCGACCAAAAAGTCGTATGAGCTCTACATACGTTTCGTTGCGCCCCACTTTGCGGGTTCAAACCGCAACCGCGATGCTTCATATGATGAGCTAAGAGCTAACAGCGCCACGCTCAGCGAGAAGGCGCATACAGCGGCGCAAAAAACCTTCGAGAAATACGCCAAGGAAGACGAAGCGGCGGCGTCACTTGCGGCGGCGCAGAAGTCGGGGATGATAGGCGCTAGCCGCAAGCAGTAGAAACCGCGGGCCCGAGCACCACATAAAAGAGTAGCGATGGTCTTGCCGTTGGGCATGCGTTGGTCCACGCCCGGGTGCGATCTTGCATTGATGACAATCGGCGCCGTGCCTGCGCTCGCGAAGTTGTTCAAACTTAGTTGGGACGCCTTTGATCTGGCTTAGCGAAGCCTTCGGCGTCGATGCGCGCGCTGTTTTGAAGGGCTGGAGTTGAGACGATGCCAATCGGCTCAATGTCGACGGCTCCGGAACTTCGCGCGGTCATCCCAATGGTGCGGCCGGCACTCGCACGGCGACGACTTAGCGGCACGCGTTGAAGCGCCGCAAAGGCCGCTAGGACTTGAAACGGCGTCTGTCGGCGGCGGCCAGATCCCGGTCCCAATATTTGCGCCGGTGTTGCTCGCAATGTTATGAAAGAATTGACTTAATTGGCTTGGGGCGGGGCCTGGCCTACGTTCTTGACAAGCGTGAACCGTTCCATATCATGGAATACATTGCAAATGGCAGCATGCTGCGCTGCACTTTGAGGGGCTATTCACGTGGACGACAACATTATCGAATACGCCCACGACAACATTGAAGACGCGCTCGCCATGATCGCCGCGGGCGGCATGGCCGTGGTGATGGACGATCGCCGCCGCGAGAACGAAGGCGATTTGATCATGGCCGCCGAGTTTGCGACGCCGCAGGCGCTGGCGTTCATTGTGCGCCACAGCACCGGCATCGTGTGTGCGGCTATGGAGGGCTCGCGAGCGGATGCGCTCGATTTGCCCCCCATGGTTGCCAACAATTCGGAGCGTCATCAAACCGCGTTCACGGTTTCTGTAGATGCGCGCGTTGGCACGACCACAGGCGTGAGCGCCGCGGATCGCGCGCGCACCATCAAAGCTCTTGCCGATCCGCTATCGCGACCAAACGATTTCGCACGGCCTGGACATGTGTTTCCGCTCCGCGCGCGAGAGGGCGGCGTGTTGGAGCGCGCTGGCCATACCGAAGCCGCCGTTGACCTCGCCAGACTTGCCGGTTGCACGCCCGTTGGCCTGCTCTGTGAAATCGTTAGTGAGGACGGTGACGGTGCGATGGCCCGTTTGCCCGAGCTTATGCGGTTTGCGCGTCAGCGCATGCTGCCGATCATCACGATTGCCGATCTCATCCGCTATCGCACGTCGGGCGGCGTTGGCCTAAAGCCTCAAAGCGCCCAACCGAAGCGCGAAATTTCTTTCGCCTCGTGAGTCAAGGACAAGCGCATGTTTTTGAAGCCTCTCCCTGATCGCATCACCGCCGGCGGCGTCGAATTCGAGCTCATGACCAAGGGTGAGGGCAAGTCACTTCTATTCCTGCACGGCCCACTCGGCGTCGACGCCGATGATCCGCTGGTTGCGCGCCTCGCGAAGTCGAACGAAGTCATCGTCGCGTCGCATCCCGGGTTTGGTCTATCCTCCCGACCGGACTTCGTTTCGACCATCGACGATGTCGTCTACGCCTATCTCGATCTCGTAGAAGCGATGGACTTGAAGGACGTCACCTTGGTGGGCGCGTCCATCGGGGGCTGGATCGCTGCGGAGCTCGCAGTGCGGGGCAGCGACCGCTTCACCAAGCTTGTGCTGATCGATCCCGTCGGCGTGAAGCTGGGTTCGCGCGAGGAGCGGCCGATATACGATGTTTTCGGCCTCACCAACGATGAGCTGCCGGACATGTATTTCGGCAGCCGCGACTCTGGGCTCGCGGCAATGCACGATTTGAAGTTTCCGGATTTTCCCGAAGCGGCTGCCGTGCGTCACGCGCGCAATCGCGAGACGCTGTCGCTCTATGGCTGGGCGCCGACGCTTTACAATCCCAAGCTTCTGCAGCGCCTGCACCGTATCAAGGCGCCGACTTTGGTGTTGTGGGGCGACAAAGATCGCGTGGTTGGCGTCGCCTACGGCCAACAATACGCCGCAGCGATTTCAGGCGCGAAATTCGAGGTGATCCCGGGCGTTGGCCACCTCGGTTATTACGAGAATCCGGATGAGTTCGGCAGGCGCACGCAAGCCTTCTTGAGTGCGGGTCGCTCTCGCTAATTCGAAACTTCGCGGCGGATGGCGCCGTGATGGAGGTCGCGATGAGGTTTTGGCATTTCTGCGAGCAGTCGATGCACACGGCGTGGGCTAAGATTGATGGCCCAACCAAAGTGACGGTGCCGAATTCTTTCTGCGATCCAAAGCTCGCCCACGAATTCTACAATCGCTACCTCGATGAATGGATGATCGCCGACGAACTGGGCTACGACATCATGGTCAACGAGCACCATGCCTCGGCAAACTGCATGTCGTCCTCCTGCACACTGACCCTAGCCATTCTTGCGCGACAAACCAAAAACGCCCGCCTCGTGGCCCTCGGAATCCCGATCGCTAACCGCACCGACCCTTATCGCGTCGCGGAAGAGATCGCGATGATCGACGTTATTTCGGGCGGCCGCTTCGAAGTCGGCCTTGTAAAGGCTTCGCCATTTGAATTGGTGCTTTCGAACCAGAACCCGACGCGCATTATGGAGCGCTTCTGGGAAGGTCATGATTTTGTTGTGAAGGCGCTGACCCACGTCGGCGCACCGTTCTCGTGGGAAGGTGAGTTCTATCAGTACCGGAACGTGAACCTGTGGCCGCGTCCCCTGCAGCAGCCTCTGCCGCCGATGTGGATGACGTGCTCATCGGAGAAGAATGCTCGTATTGCAGCCCGCCTGGGCTATGTGTGCGCGACGTTCTTCAATGGCCCGAAAACCAAACAGCTCTTTGACAGCTACAAGGACGAATTTCTCAAGGTGCACGGCAAGCCTGCGCCAGCCGATCGACTCGGTTATTTGGCGATCTCCGTGTGCGGCCATAACGATGCGCAAGTCGAAGAACGCTACAATAAGGTGAAGACCTATCTCGACACGCAGCCACGCACACCAAAGGGCTGGATCAATCCGCCGGGCTATGAAAGTGTCGAGCTCAACGCCGGCGCTTTGAAGTCGGGCAAGAAGGGCCGTATCAACTTCGGTCTGCCGGAAAATCCCACGCGGCAGGACATGGCCGAAGGCGGCATCTTCTTTGCTGGCACGCCGGACCAGCTCTATAAACAATATCTGGACTTCCAGCGTAAGGTCGGCGGCTACGGCCAAGTGCTGATGTTGGGCCAAGCCGGCTACCTCGATCATGCAGAGACCGTCGACAGCATGACGCTGTTCGCCAAGGAAGTGGCGCCGCGCTTGCGCGAGGCAGTCAAGAACGGCGTCGAAGCGGAAGCCGTGGCGGCATAAGCGGTGTCGGCGCTGCAAACGCGGCGCGAAGGTCCGGTCTGGATCATCACCATCGATCGGCCGGAGGTGAAGAACGCCATCGATGCGGCGACGGCGCGCGACATGAACGCCGCGATGGATGCGCTGGACGATGATGACACGCTGTTTCTTGGGATCATCACCGGCGCGCATGGAGTCTTTTCCGCTGGCGCTGATCTGAAAGCCGCGGCGCGAGGGGGGCCGCCCGCGCGTGCGGCGCGAGGACAGTTTGGTTTGTGCGAGACGCCGCCTGGTAAGCCGCTGATCGCAGCGGTGGAGGGCCTCGCCTTTGGCGGAGGTTTCGAGATCTGCCTCGCGTGCGACCTGATCGTCGCCGCCACTGATGCATGTTTCGCGTTGCCCGAGGTGAAGCATAACCTAGTGGCGCTTGGCGGCGGCGCGATCCGCTTGCCGCACCGGTTGCCCTATCACGTGGCGATGGAGGCAGCCCTTACGGGCGCGGCGTTGTCGGCGGAACTGTTGAAGGGCTATGGTGTGGTCAATCGGATCGCAGCGCGAGGCCAAGCGCTTGAAGCAGCGCTGGCGTTGGCGGCCGAGCTTCTGCGCAACGGCCCTACAGCGCTCGCCGCGACGGCGCGAATCATGCGCGCGTCGAGCGCAGCTGGCGAACAGAAGTTATGGCGCGCGCAACGAGATCTCGCTGCGACGGCGTTGCATGCGGAGGACCGCGACGAGGCGCTGCGTGCATTCACAGAAAAACGAGCCCCAGAATGGAGTGGCCGCTAGTGGATACGTTGGACTTGGCCGGTAAACGCGTCGTGCTGATGGGCGCCAGCCGTTCGATCGGCCGCGCTATGGCGGTGGCGTTCGCGCGCAATGGTGCGCGCGTTTCTGTTTGCGGGCGCGATGCGGAGGCTCTGGCGGAGACTGCGACCGAGTGCGCCGCTGGCAGCGGCAAGCCGCATTTCGCAATCTGCGATGTGAGTGATGCAAGTGCGATCGAGGCCCATATCGGCGCCGCCGCCGAAGCCCTGGGCGGCATCGATGTGTTAGTGAACAACGCCTCTGCCTTTGCACGCGTAGAGGAGGATGCCGAGTGGGAGCGTGCGTTCGACACCGATCTGATGGCGGCGGTGCGTGCAACGCGCGCGGCGCTGCCGCATCTTGAACGCGCCGGGAATGGCGTGATTGTGCATGTTAGCTCGATCTCAGCACTGAAACCGACGCCGGGTGCCCTGCCATACGGCGCGCTAAAGGCGGCGATCGTTCAGCTTACGAAGAGCCAAGCCTTCAATTGGGGCAAGCTGGGCATACGCGTGAACAGCGTGGCGCCAGGTTCGATCACCGCGCCGGGGCATATGTGGGAAAAGCGGCGCGAGCGCAACGATCCCGCATACCTTGCGGCGGTCTCGAAGATTGTGTTCGGGCGTCTAGGTACAGCCGAGGAGGTGGCGGATGTGACGCTCTTTCTGGCTTCGCCGCTGTCACGCTGGATCACGGGACAAACTATCGTCGTCGACGGCGGACAGACGCTGTCGCCCTAATGCGGGTGGTCGGCGGCGATCGCGTTGACCAGATCTTGAATACGGTGAAAGACTTGCGCGCCGGCATCGCGCAGCGCGCGGGCCTTTGACTCCACCGTCCCTACGTGGCCTTCGATCATGGCGCCGGCATGGCCCATGACGACGCCTTCGCGTGCGCTCGCGCCAGCGATGAGCGCGTAGACTGGCTTGCTGTCTTCGGCTTCTCGCATTGTGGAAGCAAGCTCTTCTTCCTCGCTGCCGCCGATTTCGCCGATGACCACGATGGCTTCGGTACCCGCATCAGCGTTGAACGCGGGAAAGAGATCCGAGAAGCGCATGCCTTTGACGCTGTCGCCCCCGACCCCAACCCATATGCTCTGCCCAAACCCGCGTGAAACCAGGCGATGGCACACTTCGTAGGATAGTGTGCCGCTCTTGGCCATCACGCCGAGCTTGCCCGGCGCCAGTGAAATGCTTGGTAAGAAGCCGAGTTTCATTTTCCCCGGAATCGCAAGGCCAGGGGTTGAGCCGCCAATCCACGTAACGCCGGCGTCGCAGGTCATTCGGCGCGCCTTCAGCGCGTCGTGCACGGGAATGCCTTCGGCTAGTGTGACCAAAGTTGAAATGCCTGCGCTCATGGCTTCCTGCATGGCTGCGAGCGTGTGCAATGGCGGCACGAAAAGCACGCTGGTCTTTGCGGCAGTCGCTTTCACCGCCTCCGCGCAAGTGCGGAAAAGGGGAACGCCGTCGATCTCTGTGTCCGTACGCGACGAGACGCCGCCAACGATTTTTGTGCCGTAGCCTTTCATCGACAACGTGTGGCGCTGGCCGACGTGGCCCGTGGCGCCCTGTACGATGACAGGCACGGCAGGATCGAGGAACCTCACGACACGACACCACTTGCACTAGCAATTGCGAGCGCGATGGCCTTATCGAGATCTGATTCGACACGGACGGGATCGCCAGCGGCGGCGAGGATGGCGCGCGCGGCGTCGTAGTTATTGCCGATCATGCGCGCCACCATCGGCGCCTTGAACTGCGGCACACGATCGAGTGCGATTAGTAAAAGTCGCGCGATCTCCGCTAGATCGGTGCTTCCCGCAAAGAAGTTGATTAGCGCCACACGGATATTCGGCCCAGCCGCCATGCGCTGGAGAATATCGATTAGCCTATCTGGCTTGCCTCGAAAACCGCCGGTGCGGATGTCGCAGAAGTTGAAGGGCTTCAGGCCGCGCGCCGTCAGCTCGTCGACCAACTGCATGCTGAGGCCGGCGCCGGTCGTGATGAGGCCGATAACGCCTTGGGGGTCGAGCTCGACATAGTCAAAGCCGTTTTCGAGTTTGAACGCCATTTCGGGGTAAAGATCGCGCTGGCGCTCCATAATCCCGGCGAACGCGGCATTACGCTCATAGGCGTTGTCGTCGAGCACGAGCTTGCAATCGCCGATGACATAAGCGTCCGCGGCCGTTATGAAGAGCGGATTGATCTCGAGCAGCGTCGCTTCCAGCGCGATGAATGCCTCCACCAGCGGTGAAGTCGCGTTGGCGACAGCTTCGCGCAGCGTCTCCGGAAGCTGTTTCATGAGTGCATCCGCGGCCGCTCGCAGCGCAGCTGGCTCAGCTTCGGCTGATGTCGAAAACGGTCGGGTATTCTGGCTCTCGATGTCAACGCCGCCGTTCGCCGACATCATAATGCGCACATTTGCATTAGCGGCATCAACCATGAAGCTCAGATATGCTTCGGCGCGATGAGCGACGGGCGCCTCAAGCCGGCACGCACGGACTGCGTGGCCCTTGATCGACATGGTGAGGATACGGGCCAACGCCTCGCGCGCTTCAGCATCAGTTTGGCAAATAGCGATGCCACCCGCCTTACCGCGCCCGCCTACCGGGACTTGGGCTTTCACAACGACCGGCGCGGCGAGCGGCGCGAACGGTGCGTCGGCGGTGCGCACCAAAATCGCCTCCGGCACCGGCAGACCACGCACCCGTAGAAGCTCTTTAGCGTCGTGCTCCAGGAGCATCATCTCTTGGCGTCCCTGCGTATCGAGGGCGTAATCCAGAAGAACAAGGTCGCGCCTGTAAACGTGCTCGTGTCGGCCACGAGGCTGAGCGCGCGGCGCAAGCTCGCCTCTCCCGAGGTCTGTTTGAGCATATCTTTGTCGGCGCCAACCTGGGGTATCTCCAGGATATCGACGATTTGGCGGTCGACGAAGTTGAGCGCGTGGTCGAGACAGTGCAGCGCCAACAGGTAGTAGGCGTAGACGCACACGCACGAAGAGGCGGATTGCGCCGGCGCCGCGGTTTGGATTAAAGCCACCAACGACCGCCATTTACGAGAATGGATTGACCAGTGATGTAGCGGCCCTCGTCGCTAGCCAGCATCGCGGCGAACCCAGCGATGTCGTCCGGCTCGCCAAGAAATCCCACGGGGATTGATGCAACGGCCTTCTTCGCTTCATCTCCGGCGCTGCGTTCGAGCGCCCGCGTTCGCACCGGTCCTGGCAGCAGCGCGTTCACGGTGACGCCGTGCGGCGCCAGTTCGCGCGCGACGGCACGCGTGAAGCCGATAACGCCCATCTTTGCGGCGCCATAGTCATGACTGCTGTTCGGGCCAATCACCGCCGACTCGGAGGCCATGTTGATGATGCGGCCCCAACCGCGCTCAACCATACCGGGCGCAACCAGGCGCGAGAACCGCATTGTGGTGAAGAGGTTTATCTCGACGACGAAGCGCCAGACTTCTTCGCTGGATTCGAGGAAGGTGGTTTTGCGCTCTCGCGCACCTTGGCCAACATTGTTGACGAGAATGTCAATTGGTCCAACCTCATGCTGAACGCGCGCGATGAACACTTCAACCTCGTCGCGCTTGGTGCAATCCGCGGCAATCATCAGCGGCGCGTGCAAGGCGGCGAAGGCATGCGCCGTTTCGTTTAGCGCGTCCTGCTCAAGATCGATCACCGCAAGCGTCGCGCCTTCTTGCGCAAGGCGCAGCGCGCAGGCGCGGCCAATGCCGTTGGCGCCGCCGGTCACGACAGCGACGCGACCAGTGAGTCGTTGTGGAGGGGGGGTGGACATCGCGTGCTCGTTTCAAATGACGGATAGCGTGACGCGACGGGAATGAGTTTTTCGCGCATCGGCATGAGGCTGCATCATGACGTAATCTCGCATTGCATCCTACAATTGTCACTGCGCGTCGGCCGGCTTACAATCAACGCAAATCAGCAAAAAAACGGGGAAACGCGATCGTGCTGGCGCTGCGCAAAATTGCACCCGCTCCGGGCGTCACTCTCGAAGAGGTGAGCGCGCCGGACGCGCCGCCAAAGGGGGAGGTGAAGGTTGAAGTCGCCGCCGCCGGCATTTGCGGCACGGACCTGCACATCGACGACTGGGCCGATGGCTTCAAGATGATGTCGGGCTCGCTGCCCGTTACGCTGGGCCACGAATTCTGTGGCCGCGTTAGCGCGATTGGCGAAGGGGTTTCCACGCTCAAGGTGGGTGACCGTGTGGTGGTGCAGCCGGCTATTGGCTGCGGCCAGTGTGCGCCGTGCAAGTCGGGCGCGCGGCACGACTGCTTCAACCGAAATGCCATTGGTTTGCACCGGCCGGGGGGGTTCGCGCCTTACGTCAACGCACCCGAGGGCTATTGCATCGCCATCCCGGCGACGATGAGCGATTTGCACGGTGCGTTGGTCGAGCCGCTGACGACGGGCGTGCAGGCAGTGCGCATCGGCGAAGTGAAGCCGGGCGATCGGGTGGTTGTGTTCGGGCCGGGACCGATTGGCCAGGGCGCCGCAGCGATGGCGCGTCTGGCGGGTGCAAAGGCAGTGCATGTCGTCGGATACAACGACGGCCCGCGCTTCAAGACGTTGAAGCAGATGGGCTTCGAGGATTTCACTGACCTGGCAACGGACGGCGAGCCGACGCTAAAGAAAGCAGCGGTATCCGGTTTTGACGTCGCTATCGACGCCTCGGGGGCGCCCTCAGTGATCAATGCTGGGCTCGCTGTGCTCAAGCCCTATGGCATCTTCGTCATCGCCAGCATGCCAGATCAACAGGCGCCGCTTGATGTGATGTTGCTGGTGCGGAGCCGGACGCAGATGCGCGGCTGTTCGCGGGCGCCCGACTGGGCGTGGACGGGCGCGATCGAGGCGCTGGCCAAGCATCCGGAAATCTTCAGACCGATGGTGACGCACGAATTGCCCCTGGCTGAGGGCTTGGAAGGCTTTCGCCTGATGCGTGCGCGTGAAGCCTCGAAGGTGATTTTGCGGCCCAACTAGCAGCGCTGTCGCGCGTCCCGTTCGGCATTGAGCGGTAGAGGAGCAAGCGAGGGCGGTATATAACAGAGATATGAACAAGCCCGTTCGTCCGACGAGGGGTCTGCCGCCGCTCAACCCGCTGCGCGCATTCGAAGCTGCCGCGCGCCACAAGAGCTTTACGCAAGCCGCGGACGAGCTCTGCGTAACGCAGGGCGCCATCAGCCGCTCGGTACGGACACTAGAGGACTTTTTCGGCGTGCCGCTATTCGAACGCACGGGCAATGGCTTGGCGCTCACGGATAAGAGCGAAAAGCTCGCTGCCAGCCTTACCGAGGTGTTCGGCCACCTCAACGAAGCGACGAGTGAGTTTCTGGGCTCCAAGACGTCGCCGATACTGACCGTTTGGTGCTACACAAGCTTCGCGCTAGGTTACCTCATTCCGCATTTGCCGGATTTTAAACTGCACTTTCCACATATCAAAGTGCGCCTGGCTTCCGGCACCGACAGCATGGAGTTCAGTCACGACCAGATTGATCTGCGCATCCGCTACGGGCGCGGCCATTGGAAGGGTTACGATTCTACGTTGCTGTTCAAGGAAGAGTTGCGCCCAGTGTGCAGCCCAAAGCTGCTGGACCCGAAAAAGCGGCCATATAGCCCCGATGTGCTCCGGGCTCTGACGTTGCTGCATCAAGACTTACGCCGCAACGATTGGCCGGAGTGGTTAGAATTGGCGGGCGCATCGAACTTACGTCCGCACGACAATCTCATGTTCGACGAGCTGAGCGTGGCGTATCAGGCGGCAATCTCCGGGCTCGGCGTAGTGATCGCGCAGCGCGCTTATTTCCGGCATGAGCTCGAAACCGGCGCGTTGTTTGAGCCCTTCGAGCCGGTGTTGCACCGTGATTTCGGGTACTACGTGACCATCCCGAACGATCGGCGTGTCAACAACCAAGTCCACCAGTTCCGCGATTGGCTGGTAAACACACTGCTGCAATCGCTCAGCACGGCCTAAGCGACGGCGCGCGATTTGATCGCTTGCGAGCGATCAGCGAAGGTCATGACTTGTTCAGCCATTATGCGCAGCTGTGACGCGAGTGGCTTGTCAACACAGGCGCCGTCTTCATCGAAGAGGTCGCCAAGCGAGTTGACCGCGATGCCTAGCGGCGTTGGCCAACCGCGCAGCGCGTGAACGATCGAACGTAGCGCTGCGAGCACCGAGCCAGTCGCCTGCCAGCCGTACGCGCACGCAATGCAGGCAACGGCGCGGCCATCGAGATAGGGCCGCGCGTCGTCCCGAATGTCCTCGATATAGTCGAGCGCATTTTTAACCATGCCTGAAATTGAGCCGTGATAGCCGGGTGAGCAGATGATGACGCCGTCAGCCTCTTTGAGCGCGGCGATCAATTTTTGCGCGGCAGGATCGCGCGTCGGATCTTCAGGGGCGTAGAGCGGCAATACGAGATCTGGGCCGGCTATCAGCACAGTCCGCGCGCCCATTCTCTCCACCTCGTTCAACGCGGCGCGCAGCACCATTTCCGACGATGAGCCTTTTCGCGTGGTACCGCCGATGCCGACGATCAGGGGAGCGTGCGCCTTGTGTTTGGCCATGGGCGTCTCGGTCTACAATACGGAAGACAATCCATATAGCAAAACAACCCGTCTGGCAAGGCCAGAAGGCCTTAAGGCTGCCAATCCACATGGGCGCGGACCGCGCCAGTGGATGGGTCGAACCAGCCCTTAACCCTTGCAAAGGCTAGCATTTTTTCAAATCCGACTCCCCAGGTCTCGGGTTGGCCGGCAGTTGTTTTCCGCAGCCAAACTTCGGAAATCCACGCGTGCTCGCCGTCGAAGCGCCCCGCTGGCGCGAGGGCCTGGCCGATGCAGCCG
>Ga0209698_10005943_pt1 | contig 13052 bp, 13 predicted proteins | sample LitLauG_LLR_2012_FD_187203 | JGI IMG/M metagenome (GOLD analysis project Ga0209698, IMG submission 187203) | Freshwater sediment microbial communities from Pennsylvania, USA - Little Laurel Run_MetaG_LLR_2012 (SPAdes) (version 2) | ecosystem: Environmental > Aquatic > Freshwater > Creek >... | reverse complement strand
GCGCGGTTTCCATGGCCAGCGGAATGGTGCCTGCAGTGGTATTTCCATACTGCTCGATGTTGATGATCACGCTTTCGGGACGCAGATTCAGACGATCGGCGGTTGCCGTGATGATGCGCTTGTTCGCCTGATGGGGAATGAAGGCGTCGATCTCGCTGCCTTTGATGTTGTTGCGTTTGAGGATGTCGTCGCAAAGCTGCGCCATCTTGCGGACCGCGAACTTGAAGACCGCGCCTCCGTCCTGATGCACAAAGTGCATCTTCTGATCAACTGTTTCATGCGTCGACGGATGCAGGCTTCCGCCGCCCGGCATGTAAAGAGAGCGCGCACCCGATCCATCCACTTCGTGCACGAAATCGATGAGCCCAACGGAATCGTCGTCAGTAGCTTCGAGCAGGACCGCGCCTGCGCCGTCGCCGAAAATCACGCAGGTCGCGCGGTCGGTATAGTCGATGATCGACGACATCACGTCTGCACCGATGACCAGCACTTTCTTGTGCGATCCGGTCGCCACAAACTGCGCGCCGACCTGCAGCGCATAGAGAAAGGCCGAGCAGGCGGCTGACAGGTCGCATCCCCAAACGCCCTTTGCGCCGAGTTTGTGCTGGACCAGGCAAGCAGTCGCGGGAAAGAACATGTCGGGAGTCACGGTCGCGACCAGGATGGCATCCAGATCAGAAGGAGCAAGGCCGCGCTCGGCGAGCGCCTTCTTCGCCGCTTCTACGGCCAAATCGCTGGTCGCAACACCCTTGTCGACCAGATGGCGTTCACGGATGCCAACCCGCTCCATGATCCACTGATCGTTAGTCTCGACCATCTTTTCCAGATCGGCATTGGTGAGAAGACGAGGTGGAACGTAGGTTCCAAGAGCGCTGATCTTAACGCGCTGAAGGTTGCTCAATGAGGTCTCCTGAGGATGAATGAATCAATTATTTTGAACGATGGAGCCGAGAATGTCTAACGCCAACGGTCGGCCAACATGCCGAGGAGCGGCAATTCGAACAGTTCGCCTTGCCACGCTTTGAGCGACAACACCACCCACAGAAAAAACATGGCCAGCAGGGCGAGAATTCCTGACAGCAGGATCAACGTCGTCGCGGTAATGTCGGAGAGCAAAAGCGCCACGACCGTCAACACGCAGAAAGCACCCCAGAGCAACAAGCTCTGCCAGGCATGGAAGCGCACGAACGAGCTGTGCCGGTTGCCGGGCAAAAACAGGAGCACAGCGGCCGGCACGATAGTGAGGTACGCCAGGGCACCCAGGGCACGGTCGGCGGGCGGAATCTGCTTCATGTGGTGCCCACATCCCGGACAGAAGGCTGCGATCGCGGGCATAGAAGTCCCACACTTGGGACAGACCAACTCGGCCGGTGGCAGATTAGACGATGCGGCGGCCATTACGCTTCTTTCGGCACTCTTCGCAGACACCGTAGATCTGGAAGGTATGGCGGGTGGTCAGGTAGTGGTGCTTGCGTCCAATCTCCTGTTCCAGTTCTCCAACTTCGGGCGAGAAAAATTCGACGGACGCGCCGCATTCGGTGCACACCATGTGGTGATGGCTGCGCCGGTTGTATTGATGCTCGTAGCGCGCGATGCCGTCATGAAAAGCCACCTCGCTGGCCAGCCCGCAATCCGCCAGCAGTTTCAAGGTGCGGTAGACGGTGGTGAAGCCGATGTGCGGATCTTTCTTCTTGACCAGCCGGTGCAGCTCGTCGGTCGAAAGATGTTCACGCGTTTCCAGAAACGTGCGCAGGATGGTGCTGCGCTGCTCGGTCTGCTTGAGCCCGACTCCCTTGAGGTGCCGCAGGAAGATGCCCTCGGCTTCGCGGATATTCTCCCGCGAGATCGATGGTTGATCGTCGATTCGCTTCTGCAGCATGGCGTTCGAAAGCAAGAAACGCAGTTAGACCGCGATCCCCTCCAGACCGCATTCATGATACTGGGGGAGCACCCCTTGCGCCAACCGAAAGCTAGTTGAGCGAGCGGACCGAGTTGGGCTCGAACAGGACGAATTCGCAGCCGCTGGAGGGATAGCAGCCCAGAGTGCCGCGTCTGACGACGCGGCTCGGGGCGCCGTCGGGCGACGGCAAGTTGTAGTGAATGGATGTCAGAACCTTGCCGAGAGATTTCAGCTTTTCAGAACCATTGATGAACTTCACGTCTTCCGCTTTGAACGACGACGTCTTCGGATCCACGCCCAGCAACACAAAAAACTCTGCGGTTTCCGTACCAGGAAGCAAGCGAGTGAGTTTAAAGGTCCGCATACGGATCACCTCATCGATCGCTGAATTCAGATCGTTTCCGTTGGTGGAGCCGCGGCTGAGTTGGGTAAGGGCAAGTTTGGTTTCTCCAATGAGATCGGCGACCTGAGCCGGAGCGGCACTTAGCGGCAGGCGATGGAGCGCCATACGGCACATTGCAATCCCGGCCTGTGTGCTGTGCTCCCGGTTGTAGACATGACAGAGGTGAGCTGCAGGGGTTCCGTCTTGCGACATCCTCCACGCGGCGTTCAGATTCTTCTTCGCCCCGTCTAAATTCGACATGCGATTCTGCACCCAACCAAGCGTGTCCCAGTAGTACGCCAGAGTCTCAGCGTGGCGTAAGTCCTCAAGTTGCAGTTTGGACATCTCGATCTTGGAGGAAGCCTCTTCTTCCTCGCGAACCGCTTTTTCAGCGTACTCCAGAGCGAGCGGCAGTTGCTTGTCGGTCTCGGCCATTTCGTAGGCGGCGTTGTTCAGCATTTGCGCGCCGGGCGCCAGTTCGAGGAGTTTGTGAAGGGCAGTGGTGGCTTTGTCGTCGTGTGAAGTGTGCAGATAAGCCGAAGCGAGCTGCCATTCCAGAGTCACTCGGTCAGGCTTCAATTTCACCGCCGACTCCAAGGCCAGCGCGGCCTCGTCGTAGCGCTTCAGCATGAGCAGGGCTGATCCGAGATTTGCGGGGCCGTCGACATCGTCGGGTGCGATCTTGATAAAGTCCTTCCACACAGCGACGGCGTCCTCGAGTTTCATGGCGAACATCAGCGAATATCCGAAGGCCTTCTGGGTCACCGCCTGTTTCGGATCAGCGGCCACGGCCTTTGAAAAAGCGTCTCGCCCTGCATCCATCTGGTTCGAGGACATCAGGAGGCCGCCCAGCATGACCCAAGCCCGAGTGAACTTCGGATCGGCGGCAACAGCCCGGTACAACGAAGAGATTGCACTCTGCATATCTTTGCGTGAGGCTGCGTCCCGTGCCTCCTCCTCCAGACGCAGCGCCTCATGATCGCTGCTGTCGGGAAGATTCCGAATCGAATTCTGCAGCGAAGACGCGGCGGTGATCACCTCATCTCGAGCGGAACTCTTGCTGGAAACCAGGGGGATGTACGAAGCGTAGTCGTCCTGAATCCTCTTGAAGAAATAGCGGTATTCTTCAGAAGCGCCATTGGGTACCTCGGACGTAATCGTCCGGAAATGACGATCCGCAACTAACAGGCCGTCCTTAAAGGCATAGGTTGCGTCATATTCCCCGACACTGCATTTGAGATGAATTGCGTCTGGAACCTCCGGCGTGTATCCCTTCGGCATCTCGACCTGGGTATGGAAGACGATATCCGTGGGTGGGCCCAGCCACATGGGCGTCGAGGGAAGAGCGCCCTCGTCCAAGGGAGAAGGCAAACTGATCGCCGGGGCAGGAGCGAGAGTGTGATGATTCGTCCAGTCCCCGAAGTCCTTGCGCGTGTATTTGTACGAGAAGTGAAAGGCTTCGTCGGTCTTCTCTGGAGCCGCCGCAGTCACGCCGCTCACCTCCCCGCCGAAGCCGAAGCTGAGAGAAATGCGTTGCCCCAGTTCCTTCCACTGTGGCAGAGGCACGCTGCGAAATAAGGTACGCAGCACGAGTTCCACATCTCCGCGAGAGGTAAAGTCGGCGTTCCCCTCCAGCAGACCCGCATCGCTCAACTTTGCGTCCATGTGAAAAATCTGGGTCGACTGGAATGGAAGTTCTGCGGGCGTGTTCACCAGCGTGGGGGGCTTGTCATCCCAGATCGCGAGCGCCCGTTTGTCGCGCAGGGGAGGCATCAGATACCGGAACGGCCCCACTTCCGGAGTACTGTCGAGCCAAATCAGGCCGTTGGCGCGAGGAACCACTGTGATGACGTGGTTGAACTCGACTGGGGAAGGCATATCAGGGTCGATGTCGCGGACGCTGCTGATCAGTGCCGGATACGCCTTAATCCCAGCCGCGCCCAGTAACGAAGCCAGCAGCGTGTGCTTGTCCTTGCAATCACCGTACTGGTTCGCCAGTACATCTGAGGCCGAATGCGGCTGGTAGCGGCCGATCCCGAACGCCACCCCGATATAGCGAAATTGTTCGCTGACATAGCGGTAGATGGCACGGAGCTTGGTGTCGTCGTCCGCAAGCCCTTTGGTTAACTCGGCGGCTTTCGCTTCAACATCCGCGTCTGGCTTGACTCGCTCCTTCTGCAGGTTGCCATACCAGCGCCCAACCTCGTCCCATGACTGAAAGCTGCTAATCAGCACATCAGGCTGCGGGAACAGTCCCCGAGCTTGCTGCCAGGTGGTTTTTGCCTGCTCTTGCTTCTCATTCTTCTGTTCTTTGTGCTGGAGATTGGACGCGCTCCACGTGTAAACGCGATATTCTCCCGACTCGCTGATCACGGGCTTGGTGTCAGCGCTCTTAATCTTGATCGCGCGTTCGCGCGGCACGCTGACCTCGAGCTTTTCCTCAAGCAAAATGGCGTCGTGAAAGAAACTGTATTCCAACCAGAACTGTCCGGGAGCCAGCGGCTTGGTGACGCGCTCATGGGTGTGGAATTCCAGCACGTCGCCGACTCCGAGCCCTTTCACAGCGACATGCTTTTCGCGGAGATCGCTATAAAACGGGGCCGAGCGGGTTATTTCCGCCGCCATGTCCTGGATACTGTCTGGCGGCGTAATCACCACGGAGCCGTCTGTCTTACGAACGCGCACATAGTCAATTTCGAAAGGCCCGGTGCCGCTGGCGTACGAGAAGGTAAGAAGCCCATAGTGCTGGACACCGGCATCGGACTGGATGCGGACCCGGGCCGTATCTTCCACACTCGAGGTTCCGTCATTCTCAAACTTGATTTTGCGCGAGGACCGTTCAAGAACGTACGCCTCTTCGGAATAACTGGGCTTGGAAACCACACTGTCGGCGGGCGAACCAGCTTGAGCAAGGAGCGCGGGGACGAAATAGAGGATCAGGGCCGGGATAGCAAGATAATTGGGCATTCGCTTAACACACATTACTATTTCCCAGCGCCTGGGTCACCGCTTCGCTGTAATAGTCTCACCTGACCTTACAAACTCCAACCGTAATTTGTTACTACCGCAATTAATCAGGATACGAGAAGCACTGTTAGATTATCCCCGCCCTGGATTCGGACGGTACTTCCAGTTCTCCAGATTTTCTGGAGAACCGATGTTTACGTGCGCCTGACGAACCGTGTGCAGCACGGAATCATGTCGAGGAGAGAGCGAGCAGACCGGATCCGTGGCCGTTGCGTCGCCGGTCAGTAGAAAGGCCTGGCAGCGGCAGCCTCCGAAGTCCTCGGTGCGGCGGTCGCATGTCCGGCAGGGCTCCTGCATCCAGTCTTCTCTACGAAACTTCTGAAACGCTGACGACTCGGTCCAGATCGACTGCAATGAGCGCTCCCGCACATTGTCGAAGACCAGGCCGGGAATCACTGCGGCGGCATGACAAGGAAGAGCTTCTCCCTTGGGATTAATCAGAATCAGTTTTCGTCCCCACCCGCCCATGCAAGCCTTGGGATATTGCGCGTGGTAGTCGGGGACCACGCTATCGATGCGAATGCGTCCCTTCAGGCGAACCTCGGCGGCGGCGACCGCCCTCAGAGCATTCTCCAACTGCGTGGCAGTCGGCATGAGCGCTGCGCGATTTTCGAGCGCCCATCCGTAATACTGCGTGTGCGCGATTTCGATACGATCGGGCCGCAGGGTCTCAAGAAAGCGGAGCGTCAGTTCGAGATTATCGAGATTCTTCCGATGCACGACCAGATTGGCAGTGAACGCGATGCGATGCTCGCGGATCCACCCTGCAAGTTCAATTTTGTGCGCGTGCGACTTGGTCCCGGCGATCCAGTCCGCGCGTCCTGGTTGCGAATCTTGAAAGCTGAGCTGAATGTGGTCGAGTCCGGCCTGCACCAGCCGCGTGAGGCGATCCCGCGACAGGCCCAGGCCGGAGGTGATCAGGTTGGTATAGAGTCCCGCCTGATGCGCCGCCCCGGTAAGTTCCTCGAGATCCACACGGGCCAGCGGTTCGCCGCCGGTCAGGTGGAGATGGAGAATCCCCATCTTCGCCGCTTCCGAAAAAACGCGCTGCCAGTCTTGCGTCGTCAACTCTGCATTTGCGGCAGCCATCTCCAGCGGATTCGAGCAGTAGACGCAGTGCAGAGGGCAGCGGTGAGTAATCTCGGCGATCAGAGCCAGTGGATTGACAAGCATTCAGTAATCCACAATCCGCTTCTCATGTAGTTGATCGAGAAACTTGGCGGCATCCTCGCGGATGCGCTGCGCGTCCGAACCAAAATACCGCCGGTGCAATTCCTCGACGATCTCAGGAAACGTCCGCTGGCCGTCGCAGAGTTCCAGAATTGCGAACCCCGTGCCCTGCACTTTCATCGCGCCCTCGGGAAACAGAAGCATCGGGTCTTCCTGGCTTCCGCCCCAACGGCATCCGACGGCGAGCGCGGGTTTGCTGGTTTCGGCGATTGCCATCGTCATTTCTCAATCCGGAACGCCCCGGGCGGAGGCCATCCCGGTTGCACATAAGCAAAGTAGAGCGCATCGAGCTGCGCCCAGAGAATGTCGCACTTATCGCGCAGCGACTGGATGACTCTCTCCTGTTCCGCACGCGTCTTCGCATGTTCGTAAACGTATCGCATGGCGAAGGCCGCGTCCTCGGGCGCTTGGTCAAGCCGGGCTTCGAAATAAGACAGCCCGCCGCTGAGCCAGGGATAGTGCTGCCGCATGCGATCCATGCGCAGCGCGATCAGGTCGCGGGAGAACAGCTCGGTCAGCGAGGAAGCCACCGCCTCCAGCAGCGGACAGGTGCGCACCAGATGGAGATATTCGTTCACCGCGTAGCGCGTCGCGGGAAGAATTTCCTGTTTACTGGCGACCCTCTCGGCATCCAGCCCGGTCGCTTCGGCCAGCTTCAACCATTTGTCGATGCCACCCTTGGCATGGAGGTCGCCGTCATGATCCACGATCCGCTTACGCCAGCAGCGGCGGAACTCCGGGTCGTCACTGCGCGAAAGAATGATCGCGTCCTTGAGAGGAATTACGCTCTGGTAGTAATAACGATTGAGGGCCCAGGCCTGCAACTGGCCGCGCGTCAGCTTGCCTTCGTGCATTAGCAGGTGAAAAGGATGCTGATGGTGATAGCGCTCGTCTCCGACTTGGCGCAAGGCAGCGCGTAATTCTTCCATCGAGAGAAGTGCGTTGGTTTCCGTCTTCACAGGCTGAGATGGCATCCGTCTTCCGCCAGTTCCCATCCCGAATCGCGCACCTCGCGATATTCCGCGCCCGCTTCGTTCAGCATGGGATTCGTGTTGTTAATGTGAATATACATTTTGCGAGGCTTAGTCAATCCGGCCAACTGACGCAGCGTGCCGTTTTCACCGCCGACGGGAACATGGCCCATCTCGCCCGCACGCTGCGCGGAGCCTTGCAGACGAATCAGTTCGTCGTCGTTCCAGAAAGTGCCGTCGAGCAGCAGACAGTCTAGCGTCGCGAACACGTTCTTCAGCGCAGGAGTAAGCGAGGGCAACTGAGGAAAGAAACCGAGAGTCTTCCCGGAAGAGGACGTCAGAATCAACCCGAGGACCGCCTCTTCGGAATGAGGAGCAGCGATGGCGTATGCCGGATGCCGCGCGGGCAGGGCGAGGACGTGGCAGGCAATTCCGTTGTCATCAGAGATAGCGGATCGCAGGACAAAGTCCTCTCCGGCGCGAATCGCATTCCATCGAACCTGGTCGTCCACACGGTTCAGCATGCGGAACATGCTATTGCCGCGAAGGATTGCAAGCACGGACGCGGAGGCCCACACCTGGAAGGGGTGCAGTTCGCGTAGAAGCAGTAAACCAAGAACGTGATCCAGGTCAGCGCTGGCCAGAACGACGCCCGAGATAGGAGAACTGCGGGTGCCCGAACTTGGATGCAATTCGCGGGTGGACTCGATTTGAAGCCGCAGGTCGGGCGAAGCACCCAGTAGGAACCAGGACATGCCGTCGCTACTAACTGCGGCTTGGGTTTGCAAACGAGGCTTTCCCTGGAACTGCCCGGCGCGCACGGCACGGCAGTTCGCACAGGCACAATTCCATTGCGGAAATCCTCCTCCGGCGGCGGAGCCGAGGATCTTCACCTGCATGAATTGAGATTACAGCTTCGCGCTCGCGTAGGAGTTAATTTCGCAGCAGAGGGAGACTTCTTCGAAAACCGGAGCAGTCCAAACCATGGTATTCACCCCATTCAGAATGACCTGCGGGGGCGCAGGGTATGACGAGAATAGCATCGGGCGGTGGGCAAAGCCAGAGCATTCTCACGGCGATAGTCTGGTGGCCGTAAGTGTTTGAAAGTACAGCCAGTTCCGGAAGTTCGAAAGCATGCCTAGGAATCGAATGATATCGCGCCATGACCTTGCCTATCCACCACCCCGCGAACGCATCCCCCTACAGCACCGAGTAGCTTGCGGCCAGTCCGATCTTGATCCTGGCAAACTCCTCCTCGAAGACCTCCTTCGCCCGCGGCTCAAGTTCGTATCCTTCCTCTAACTTGCCGAGGATGAACTGGCAAAACCGGTCGCATTCCGCATAGAAATGAACGTTCGTGTTTGGATATCGGACCGAATACTCAGAGAGAAGGGGGCCCAGTCTTGGCCCGAGGGCTCGGCAGAATTCGTTCAGGTTCATCGCCAGAGGAGCCAGGCGATTCGCGCGATACAGCATACAGTTGCATTCCATCGCCGGGTGATTCGCCATCGCGACCAGGCGTTCGTATTCTTTTTGCGAAAGGTCGTAACGCTCTCGAAGCTGAATTGGGTTCGCCCGCACCTGCCGACAAAGCTCCGGTCCGGCCACCAGATCGGCCAATGCTTGCTGGAATTCAACTAGCATGCGCCTCTTGTGCTCCCGAAGTCAGGGCTTCCGCCAGTTCGTGGATTCGCTCCAACTCGGCTGTTATCCCGCGCAGGCCGAGCTTCTCAAAGTAGGACTCGTGAAATTCGAACACGATTGCTTTGAGGTTGGTGAAGTGCGATCCGAACCGGGAGGCCCACGACATTACTTCGCGGGGCGTCACTCCCGAATGAGAATCGGTGTAGAAACCACCCAGTTCATGGCCTCCGGCGAGATGGATCTCGCCGACGCACTCTGGATTCAGGTGTTCGAGATACTCGACCGGTGAAAGTACTCCGTTGACCATGCCCACATAGAGATTATGAAGATCGAGCAAAGTGCCACAATGGAGTTCCGAGTAGAGACGGTTCAGGAACTCCGGCTCGGTCATTTCGGTATCGGGAACGGGCGTGAAGACCGCGCCGTTTTCCATCAGCAGGTCGCAACCCAGGGCACGCTTGAGTATTTCCAACTTGCTTTTCACAATTTGGAAACTTTCTTCGTCATACACCACCGGCAGGCCCAACCCCGCCTGACTGTTCGGCACACTTCCGTGCGCCACCAGGAACATGCTCAGATGTTCGCTGAACCACTGGAAGTTTAATTCCGCGGCGAGTGCGGCTACCTCGTCCACCATCGCCATGTCGATGGGCATCGCGCTGGGCAAAGACAATCCGATTCCGTGTCCGCCAAGGACGCGGCCCGTGGCGCATTGTTTGAGCTCTTCGATCGCTCCTACAACGCGGTGAAAGCGCCCGCCGGGGGCCTGCTCGTTTTCGAAGTCATACCACAATCGGTCGGGGATGACGTCGACGTACTCAACGAGGTCCGGGGCGTACTTGATAATCGATGGAACCACCGGATTATTCAGCAGTCCGACAAGCGCTCTCATACGATGCATTGGGTCACCTACGTTGTCCTACGCCGCGCGGGCGCCGAGTTCGACCTGCATTGCCTCCTGGTATACGCTCTCGATCAGCACATTGATGGTCCCTGACAAGCACGTACAGCCGGTGTGCCGGGCAATGATGTCGTTCACGATTTTTTCGTTGATCAGTATGTTGAGTTCTTCCCGCGTAATTTTCTTGGGAAGGGTTACCTTGAGAACTGTGGGGTGCTCTCTGTTGTTCAGTTGTAACGTAGCGGTTCGTCCCTTTTCTTCTGCCATAGGAAGGCTCCTTTGTGCCTTATGGAGTTGCTAGAGGTCAGGCGCGGGTGGATTAGCGTCCACCCCGGATGTCGCGGAGCGTAGCCATCCTCCTTTCTTGCCAGTCTCATTGTCCCGAGTTCGGAGATCGTCCTGGCACCGCTCTCGGAAGACGAAGGTCGCCCGAGACGACGCCGATAAGGGAAGTGGCTAGTTAGTGAAGCGGGGGAGAACTCGCGAAGTATGACACGCTCCTTGCGATTGTCAAGCGCATTTTTGGTGGACACCGTCCCCCGGCGCGGCCCAACTCCTCCACAAACGCAGTCCGGAAGCAATGCTGAATATTGATCATGCGCAGCAGAGATTGCGCGACGAAATCCGGTCCGAGAATCTGCATCTCGCGCGCCAGCAGAGTCAGGTCCACATTCTGCGATGAGCGCCAGCATTTCCCGCTCCGACTCGTGTTGTCTTGCGGCTGCTCAGTCGATGAAAAGGCATTTTGTAGAAGTCGGCGCATGGATCATCCGGCGCTGATTATGGAACCTTCTTCACCCACGAAGAGACGGCCTTTGAAGAACAATCGAAGAATTGCATGAGGGTTGTATCATCATTACCGGATGGGATTTCCGATCAAAGTGTGCTCGGTCTGCTCGGAAGAGTTCGAGTTAAGGCCGGAGAAACCCGGCTTTGCCAACCGCTGTCCGGCATGCAGCAATCCCGAACAGGCGGACTCCAAAAGCGCGAATCAGGGCATGGACGCCGATGAGCGCAACGCTCTAAAGGAAGCCAACGAGGCCCGGAGGCGCGCGATGCGCGACCTGCTTTACCGCAAGGATGGATAGCGGCTTTGCAAGGTTATCGCTCTTAAGTCTCACGCAGACTCTCATTTACTGCAAGCTCTGTTGACAACGTCATCTGGGGGCTCTAACGGCCAGCACGTGCCGGGCAGCGCTCGAGTCAGAGTGTCATTTTGGGCTGGCACCAACGGGTGCGATCGAACTGAAGTGTGGGCCCAGTTTGGCGATGGCGAGGCGCAGGTCGGTTATGTCGTACCCGGTCTTATAAAACGTGACTTTGCCTTCCGCGTCGATGAGCACTCCGAGCGGAATGCCTTCCCGATGGAATGCTTCGCCGAGCGAACCATCTTCGTCGTGGTAGTTGGGTCAACTAATGCCCACCTGCGACATAAAAGCGGTGGCCATGCTCGAATTTTCGTCGTCGTCGATACCGATCCATGCCAATCCCTTCCCCGCTGTCTCGGAGTACAGTTGAGCTAAATCCGGCATCAGGTCGACGCACGGTTCGCACCACGTTGCCCAGAATTCGATGAAAACTGGCTTCCCACGAAGACTACTGAGCGTTGTGATGCGACCCTCGGACGACTTGAGGCGGAGTTCGGGTGCTGGCTTGCCGACTAGATCCGTTGCTTCGGGTGTATCACTCTTGGAGAATGCGTCTGGAAACGCTGCAGTTAATTTTGCTTCGGGAGGCGCGACAAAGTTAAAAGACGCTGCGGGCTCCTGCTGGTCTAGTTCTGCGACTGAATAGATCGTCGTCTTTTCCACATTGATCGGAATGTGGGCCTTTGCACCTCCGAGAATCATATAAGTCTGCTCTCGGCTGAGTGTCTTTCGTACCACTTTGCGTGCCTTGTCGATCCAGATCGTCTGCTCTTGCTTGAACTCGGGACGCTTGGTCTTGAGATCATCATCGCTAAACCGAACCACAGAACACTCAACGCTGTGGCCATCAAGCGAAATGGTTTCATCAGCCTGGAGGGTTGCAGACTTCAGGCGTTTAGCAAGATGGCCGATTTGACTTACCAGGTTCTTTGCTTTTTCGGTGGCAAACTCGTCCTCGGACAAGATGTGGCGTTTCTCCGCGTCGGTGGCGGAGAGAGAGCGCTGTGTGTAGAGATGCTCGTCAATGTGATAAGTCCACGCTGTAGTTCCGTCCGAGACGAGCAGCGCGGAGCCGAATCCTGAACGCCCCTCGTAGCGATATCGACCCCCGGGCATGACAATCGCAGTCAGCAGCGTCTTTTGCCAATCTCGGTGCAGATCGTTACTTGAAGTCCTTTCCTCGACAGCTTCGATGTGATAAGAGTTAGCATCGGTATACCGCTGGCTGATCTGGTTCAGAAGACCGAGGGCATCCGAAGTTGGCGTGTTTTGTGACGTCGCGTTGGGAAGTGTCAAGAACAACGCTAGAACCGGACCAATCAAAACGCGCATGTCTTTCTACTCCCGCTGGCGCGATTTTACACCAACTATTTATGCTGCCTCCCGTTGCTTATTCCCAAACTCGATGATCCGTTAGCTGTTGCACAATCCCTGCTATACCAGCTAAGGGACCACGGTCCCTGCAACTTCCTGGGTCGACACACTCCGGCCGTTGCTGCTCTTGTTTTGGCCCTAAACCGGGATCGGTTGTCACAAACTTACCCCGCCCCTACAATCTTTGAATAATGTCGGTCACCGCTTCCCTGCCTGAAGTCCGTCGTCGCAGCCCGGCCCTTCGGATCATGTCCTACGCCGTTTGCCTGGTGCTACTGGCGCTGATCATTGGCCTGGGGTGGTTGTACTGGATTGCCCGCTCTCCCTTGCCTCAGTTGGATGGCTCCGTCTCGGTGCATGGGGTTTCGGCGAAGGTGCGGGTGGTGCGGGACGAGCACGGCGTGCCCACGATCGAGGCGGCGACACTCGACGATCTTTTCTTCGCGCAGGGCTATGTCACCGCGCAGGACCGGCT
>Ga0209698_10005942_pt1 | contig 13052 bp, 7 predicted proteins | sample LitLauG_LLR_2012_FD_187203 | JGI IMG/M metagenome (GOLD analysis project Ga0209698, IMG submission 187203) | Freshwater sediment microbial communities from Pennsylvania, USA - Little Laurel Run_MetaG_LLR_2012 (SPAdes) (version 2) | ecosystem: Environmental > Aquatic > Freshwater > Creek >... | reverse complement strand
CGTCTGTAAATGTGCCGTTGCCGTTGTTGTGGAACAGAGTGATGCCGCCGCCGTTGTTGGCGGTCTCGAAGCTTTCCGGGAAAAAGCGCGGCGACTCGGGATTGAAAATGTTAATAGGCTGAAAGTAGGAGCCGATGAAAAGATCGACGTGGCCGTCGCGATCATAATCGAACGCTACGGCGGTGATCGAGTTCATGTAGCGGTCAAGACCGGACTGCTTAGTAACGTCCTTGAATTTGCCGCCGCCCATGTTCTGGAACAGCTGGTTATGGCCGAAGCGAATGACCAGCAGATCGGGGCGCCCGTCGTTATTGAAATCGAACCAGAGGCAATCAGCCACAGCATTGTTTTCATCGTTGCTGTTGGCGACGCCGGCCTGCTCGGCAACGTCGGTGAACGTGAGGTTCCCGTTGTTGTGATAGAGGTGGTTCTTGCCGCCGAGCTTGGAATCGGTGACATACACATCTTCAAAGCCATCGCCATCGTAATCGGCCGCGGCCACCGACGCGCCCAGCGAAGTGTAGCCTTCCATGATCTTCGCGTAAGGGTTGCTGAAGACACGGTTGCTGTGTTTCGCCAACACGCCAGCCTGTTTCGTGATGTCCTGAAACCAGCGTTCGGAAGCCTTTTCCGCGCCCAGCGCCACCATGCCCGCAAAGACGAGGGACCCGGCCGCTATCACTACCGCACGCTTCATTTTTTCGCCACTTTCTGCGCAGCTTTCTCGCCGGGCGTTGAGTAGTGCTTCTCCACGATTTCGTCTTTGCCTTCGGTGATCTCGATGATCCGCTGCCCGGCCACATTGTGGAAGACCTGCGTGGTTCCCGAAGCGGGCCATTTCACAGTGAGTTCGCCCACCGATTGTGCCGCGCCCAGGCCAAAGTGCTGCCGCAGCGAGTTCTGCGAGCCATAGCCATCGCCGAGCGTGACTTCCCGCATCTGCAACTTGCCGCCCGCGTCTTTGATGATGACGCGCGCGCCCACCGCGTCCCGGTTCGAGCCTTTCGGATTCTCTTTCGATTTCGACCCGACCAGTTCCACCTGCAGCCAGTTGCGGCCTTCGCCTACCGTGTTCTTCAACAGGGCGTGTGTGTCGGTGGACGCCGAGACCGCGATATCCATCACGCCGCGATTCCAGAAATCGGCCACGGCGACGCCGCGTGAGTTCATCAGCAGATCGTTGCCCGCCGCGCGGCCCACTTCATCGAAGGTGCCGTCGCCGCGGTTGCGCAGATAGCGGTTGTGTTCCCAGCCATGCCAGGAGGTGTGGCCGAAATGGGCGGGATCGAAAAGGATTCCGGTCTTGTAAAGTTTCTGCTCGCTGACCACGCTGTTGAGGAAGTCGAGCTCGATTTCCGTATCGCGGTCGTTGTAGACCCACCCATCGGCGGCGTAGATATCCTGCCAGCCATCGTTATCGAAGTCGGCAAAACTCGCGCCCCAGAACCAGCCGACGGGGTTCGCGCCGTTCTTCTTCGTCACGTCTGTAAACGTGCCGTCACCGTTGTTGTGGAGCAGATTATTGCCGGCCGCCATGTCCTGGAAAACCTTCACGAAGTCGAAGCCGGACTGGCGAAACACCTGCATATAGAGCGGCATGTCGGTCACCCAGACGCCCTGCCGCCAGGAGTTGATCATGTAGCGGCCCACGGTGGGCCACTGGGCATACCAGGCGTGTTCGGAGCGGATGTTGGTGACGTAGATGTCGAGCTTGCCATCGTTATCGTAGTCGCCCATGCTGGCGTTCATTCCTGCGCCGTAGGCGAGCGTACCGCTCTCCACCGTGACGTCGGTAAACGTGCCGTTCTTGTTATTGCGGTAGAGAGTCTTGCGGCCGAAATCGTTGACCACATAGAGGTCCGGCCAGCCGTCGTCGTTGTAATCACCGAAGACGGTACCGAGGCACAGGCCGATTTCACCGACGCCGGCTTTTTCGGTCACGTTGGTGAACGTGCCATCGCCGTTGTTGTGATACAGCTGATTGGGCAGACCGTTCCGGGCGTAGAACGTGGTCGGAATATCGAGCCGGGGGTCGAGGTAGCGGCCCACGTAAAGGTCGAGATAGCCGTCGTTATCGTAATCTGCCCAGGAGGCGACCGTGGTGCAGCAGTCTTCACCAATTCCGGATTTTGCGGTGACGTCAGTGAATGTGCCGTCGCCGTTGTTGTGGAAGAGCTGATTCGGCTTGAACGTGCGGCTGACGAAGAGATCTTTCTTGCCGTCATTGTCGTAATCGGCAAAGAGCGCCACGCTGACGCCGTCGAGACCCGCAAGCCCAGCCTTCGCCGTAACGTCTTCGAACTTGCCGTTGCCGAGATTGTGGAATAGTTTCGATTCCACGCCATCCGGAATGAACAAGTCGTAAAGACCGTCGTTATCGTAATCCGCGGTCGAGATTCCGGCGGGGCCGTAGCGGATCATCGCAAACTTCAGCTTCTGCTGTAAGAACGCCGGATAATACTGATTTTTAAAACCAACACCTGCTTCGGTCGCGACGTTGACGAAGTGCGGCTTGTCGCCGATCGACCGGTCGCCGGAATCGAGTTTGGCGCCGGTGATTTTCACGCCGTTATCGCCCCAGCGGAAAGACAGGAGGAAATAGCCGCGGTCGATACCCGAATACGCGGCGTTCTTCGGTTTTCCAATCAGTTCGAACCGGACGCGGGCTTCAAGATCGTCGCGCGAGCGCCACTTCGTCAGGTTATCGATGTGAAGACTGGCCTCTTCAATAGTTTCGAAGGATTCGAGGTAAGCTTTCCACTCGTCCACGGCGGCAGTGCGATTAGGCGCATCGCCGTCGCTGGTGAAAAGCAGCTTATGGATGCCGTCGCGCGCTTCGGATTCTTTCAGATTGGCAATGCCGAGGCGCGAACCCTTAAAATCGTCCGCATAAAACGATGCGAGCGCGGCGTAATCCTTCGCCTTCAAGGCGTGAGCTATGGTCCCCAGAGTAGAGAAAATCTCTTTACCGGTATCGAAAAACTTAAGGCCGTTGGAATCCAGCCAGGACATCCCGGCCAAGCCCATCCCCGCCACCGCAACCAGAGGGAGCAACCCGTAGAAGAACAACCCCCGCGCTGCACCCGACCTTTTCGTCATAACTCGATCCAACTCCCCAAAAGTGATTTTTGACCCAAATTCTGAAACCTTACTATCCCAGCATGCGAAAAAACAGCTGTCGCTTCCGTACGTACCGCATTTTTTTTGATGAGGCCGATTTCATACGATGCACCGGCGCGAACGAGGAGCCCGGCAATCCGGCAATTTGGAACAGATCAAAAACGCCCGAAATAAATGCCACTAACGAAGTGAACGAATCAAAAACGCCTATCCACGCCCACCAGCAGGGCGGTGCAGCTCCAAGCCACTTAAATCTCTGACAAAAGCAATCCTGAGATGTCCCTTTTCAGGGTGCGGGCTAACACCTCGGGTAAGCTTAGATTCCGATTTTACAGGAACAGCCCGCGAGGCAGCACGGGTATTTTTACTCGCGCTCCAAATCATTGAAAGATTAAGGCTATCCATACATGTCACGAAGTGCTTTCCCCAGGCAGTCCGTTTCAGGTCAGCGACCGATTGGCGCGAATGCTTTTACCCCTTTTCCTTCGGTCCATAAGTAGCGCCCGGGTTTCAGTCCGGTTACGGTTTCGTGCTTCCCGCCGGGCCACTCAACAATGGCGCGATCCACGCTTTCAGCAGCCCCCAACCCGAAGGTCACAGGCAGTTCGGACTGCGACAAATAGCTGGACCCGCTTTTCACCATTCGAGAGCCGTAATGACCGCCGTAGTAGATTCGCACCGTCGCACCAATGGCGTCGCGGTTGGATTGCACGCCCGCAAGCTGGAAGCGGATCCAGTTGCGCCTGCGGCCCGTCTGGTCGTTCCGGTAAAGCTCCGCCGGGCCATGATTCGTTGTGATCAGGACATCCATGTCGCCGTCATTGTCGAAGTCGCCATAGGCCGCGCCGCGCCCGACCTTTGGCTCGGCGAACCTGGCACTAAGCGTGCGCGCGGAGTCGTAAAATCCATCTGCTCCCGCATTTACAAATAAATGTGGAGGTTGTGCATAAAGTACATCCCGGCTGATATTCCGGACCGTATCATCAATGTGCCCGTTGACGACGAGCAGATCCAGGAGGCCGTCCAGGTTGGCATCGAAAAAGAAACACCCGAAGCCGAGTGTACGCCGGGTGATTCGCCCTACCGAAGTCGAAGGAGCGATATCGGTGTAAATTCCTTTGGGGCCGCCACGATAAATCCCCATCATCTCGTCGTCGAAGTTGGTGACGGCAATACCGGGGTAGCCGGAATTTTCAAAATCCGCCACGTCGACCCCCATACCGGCGCGGGCTTTGCCATCCTCGCTGAAGGCAACACCGGCCTCGATCGCCACGTCGCGGAAAGTGCCGTCGTGGTTGTTCCGATAGAGCTTATTCGGTTGTGTATCATTTGCCACAAAAAGATCGGGCCAGCCGTCGGAGTCGTAATCGAGCATGGCGACGCCGAGCGACTTTGACGAACTGTCGAAAATACCGGATTTTGCCGTGACGTCTTCAAAAGTGCCATCGCCGCGGTTGTGGAACAGCCAGCAACTGGAGCCACGATAGGCTTCCGGGGTGCAATAGGTCTTGTGCTGGCCGTCGAGACTGCAAAATACATCCTGCTCGGCGGACCATTTCACGTAATTGGCCACGAAGAGATCGAGCTTGCCATCGCGGTCATAGTCGAACCAAAGGGCGGAAGTACTGAAGGCGTTGTGTCCCGCGAGGCCCGATTTCGCTGTCACGTCGATGAATCCGCCGGCGCCCGTATTCTGAAACAGGCGGCTCTGCCCGACGGCGGTGACCAGAAGATCGGGAAATCCGTCGTTATTGAAGTCGGCTACGGCGACGCCCATGCCGTACATTTCGACGTCCAGACCGGCGCGCTTTGTGACGTCGGTGAACGTACCGTCGTGGTTGTTACGGTACAGGGCCATGGTGGTGCGGCCCGAATTGCCGTGGGCAACGCGGTGGCCGGGCCAGTCGGCGCCGTTGATGAGCAGGATATCCTGCCAGCCGTCCTGATCGTAATCGAGGAAGGCCGCGCCGGAGCCGAGCGTTTCGGGCAGAAATTTGCCGCCGAACGCGCCGTTGTTGTGACTGAACCGGATGCCGGCCGTCGCTGTCACGTCGGTTAACTGGAAGCCGGGTTCAGGCTCGCGGACAGCCGCCCACAACAGGCAGGCGCCAGCCAGTAATCCGAGGGGCATTGCCAGATATGCGTGGTCTATGAGGCGGCGGGGCGCGCGCCGCACCGGTCGGTCACCTGCGTGGCTTAGAAAGCAACTGCGACGGTTCATGCGTCCCCGCTCATGGATCATGGAACCTGGGCGATGCCGTGACGCACGGCGTAGAGCACCAGTTCAGCAGTCTTATGCAGACCCAGACGGTCCATGATGTTAGCCCGGTGTACGGCCACGGTGTTGATGCTCAGGTCCAGCAACGTCGCAATTTCGCGGGTCGATTTGGCCTCGGCGATCAACTGCAGGATCTGCCGTTCGCGCGGCGTGAGCGGCGATTCGCCCTCCGATTGCGATTCGAACGGCTGCGTCAGTCGCTCATCAATGACCTTCTTACCTCGCGCAATACTGCGAATGGCGGCCGCCAGATCCACATCCGAGGCATTCTTCAAAAGGTACCCGCGCGCTCCCGCCCGCAGCGCGTTGCGGACGTAATTCGCCTCTTCGTGCATGCTCAGGATAACGATCCCGGTGCCGGGCAGAAATTTCAGGATCTCCATGGTGGCCTGGGTTCCGTTCAGGCCGGGCATCGCCATATCCATCACGATGACGTCTGGCCGCAACTTCCTCGCGAGATCCACTGCGTCCGCACCGTCGCAAGCCTCGCCCACCACCTGAATACCGGGCTCACCCTCCAGCAGCCGCCGGAAGCCCTTACGCACCAGTGAGTGATCGTCTGCCAGCAATACTCGAATGTCGGTTGTCATGCGGCGCTGTTCACAGTTCCCTGCCTCGGCGCTTCCGGCCGGGGCGCTTCTTTTTCTGCCCCGGTGCCAGGTCGACCTGAGCGGGGCATCAGCGGCACCGTCAGCCGTACCAGCGTTCCGCCGCCATCGGGACTCAGAAATTCGATTTTCCCACCGAGCAAGTCGGCACGCTCGCGCATGGCGATCATCCCCATACCGCGGCGCTCGCCCTGCTGGTCTTCCGGCTGCAACCCGATGCCGCGGTCCTCCACTTCCAGTTCCAGACGGTCGCCCAGAAAATGCAGACGGACCCTCGCAGCCCGCGAACGCGAGTGCTTCGCCAGGTTATTCAGTGATTCCTGCAGCACGCGGTAGACGTGGACCAGCCGGTCGCCTTCCAGTTCCCGACCCGCGCCGGGTTCGTTTCCTTGGCCCGATTTTTCCAGGGCCACATGAATTCCGGTCTGCTTTTCGAACAGTGAAAGGTACCAATCGACAGTCTCTTCGAGTCCGGCGTCGTCCAGAATCGACGGGTGCAGGGACTGCGTGAGACTGCGCGTTTTGTCCAGCGCCTGTTGGGCCACGGCGCGGATCTCATCCAGCTCCTCGGTGAGTTGCGGCGGACAGTGCATTTTGCCCGCCCGGCCCAGCATTGCGCCGATCGCGGTGAGCATCTGGCCAAACTCGTCGTGCAACTCGCGCGAAATCGAGCGGAACATTTCCTCCTGCACGGTGATCAGTTTTTGCGCCAGCGCGCTGCGCCGGTCCGAGAGCGCTTTCATAGCGTGGAAAACCGTTCGGTTCGCCTGGATCAGCATCAGACTGGTAGCGGCAATACAGATCAGGGCCGCCGCAAAAAGCCAGTAAATCTGCCGCGCCACACGGTCATAAATCGCCCCCACGCGGGCTGCCGTGCGCTGCTGCGTTTCGCTGTTTTCCACCAGCAGGCGGGAAACCGCGCTCACCAGTGCTGTCTGTTGCGCTTCAAGTGAATTGCGCACCAGATCCAGGGCCTGCGTCTCTTTTCCGTCACGCGCCAAGGCAAAGAGCTTACCCGCCGAAATCCAGAACTGGGCAACTCCCCGCTCAAACGGCTGCTGGTCAGCCGCGCCCGCAAGCGGCGAAAGCGCCCCGTCCAGCCGGATCGCGTCATCCATATCTTTATGAATCCGTTCGAATTGCGCCGACCAGGCATAGAGCGGATACGGCTCGTCCCCGGTCACCATGTCCCGCATCGCGAGGCCGAGCGCGCTGAGATCGTTCTGAATCCGCAGCAACTGCAGAGAGTCCCGGCGATCCCGCTCAATGGTTTCATTCTGCATCTGCCGCAGACCGGCGATCTGATAGAGCGTGTAGAAACAAAAGGCCGCGACGATGCCAAGCGTGACCGCGAGTCCTGCGATCAATCTGCCGGTCGGTGATGAAATGCTCTTTTTCACGGCGGAACTCGGCTATCAATGGATTATCGCAATTCCCGGCAGATCTCGTTCCCCCGATCCAATCCCCAACTGCCCCCGGACGATGCGGATTGCACTGTTTCTCACAAGAACAGGCGCGAACAACGCGAAGATCCTGTCATTGGCGCTAGTGGTTTTCCATTATTGATGGGTGTTCCTGTCAGTCCTTAGACTGGAATCTCTTCCTGTTTTCGGAAGACCGCACCGCGTTGTGTTGCAACATCTTGACAACTAGCCGACACTACTTCGACAGGCCCGCCGGTTCGCGGCAGGCAAGTCGCCTCCTGGGGGGATTGGGATCATCATGAAAAGCTACAGCTGGCAAAAATGGATCGCGATCTTCTTCATCGTCCTGCTGGTGAATACCGCTTATATAGCGGCGTTCCCCACGGCGACGGTGTTCTACATGACCAATGTGATGATTCACCTGGTGCTGGGCGCAGTGCTGGCCGTGGCCGTAGTCTTCACGCTCGGCAGCACGGGACTCGCTTCCGCCGTGCCCGTCTCGCTCGGATTTTTCCTGGTCTCATTCGTCTTCGCAGCCGCCATTACGTGGCTGGGGAACATTCATGCCAATGCCTGGATGCTCTGGACCCATATCGTGGCCTCTGTGCTCGGGGTGGTGACATTGATCCCTTATGTATGGAAGAAGGCCGCCGGGCGTATACAGGCTGGCAGCAACGACGTCCACGGCTGGCTCCAGTTCCGCAAGGGATTCGGCTGGGCGCTGGTGTTACTGGTAGTCTTCCCTGCCCTCGGCCTGACCTGGCGCAAGGCCATCGCGCATCCGACCGACAAAATTGTGAACCCAACGGTGGTTCCCATTTCGATGCAGGAAGAAGGCGGCGGCCCGAAGTCCCCCTTTTTTCCCGCCTCCGCGCAGACCAACGTGGGCGGCATCATCCCCTCCAACTTCTTTATGGATTCGGAAACCTGCGGCGAATGCCACAAGAAAATTTACGACGAGTGGAGGGCTTCTTCGCACCACTACGGGTCGTTTAACAACCAGTTCTACCGCAAGGCCATCGAGAACATGCAGGACGTGCAGGGCTCGCCCAACGGCAGCCGCTGGTGCGCCGGATGTCACGATCACGCCGTCTTTTTCAACGGCCGTTTCGACAAGCCCATCAAAGATCAGATCGATACGCCCGAAGCCCACGCCGGCCTCGCCTGCACGTCCTGCCATGCCATCGTTCACGTCGACAGCACCATGGGCAATAACGGCTTCACCATCGAATATCCGCCGCTGCATGAGCTGATGACGAATAAGAACAAGGCAGTGCGCACCATGGTCGACTTCATGACCTACCTGAACCCGAAGCCCCATGGCGAGACCTTCCTGAAGCCCTTCATGACGGCGCAGTCCTCCGAATTCTGCTCTGGCTGCCACAAGGTGCACCTCGACGTCCCGGTCAATAACTACCGCTGGTTCCGCGGCTTCAACGATTACGACAACTGGCAGGCTTCCGGCTTCGGCGAGGGCGCGCGCTCTTTCTACTATCCGCCTGAAGGCAAGACCTGCTCGGGCTGCCACATGCCGCTGGAGGATTCCACCGAGCTTGGCTCGAAGAACGGCAAGGGCCACTCCCACAGCTTCCCCGCCGCCAACACGGCGCTGGCTTATTCGAACAACGAAAAGGCCCAGATGGAAGCGGAACAGAAGTTCCTCACCTCGGGCTTCATCTCGGTGGACATCTTCGGCGCCCAGCCGGTGGAAGACAGCGGCAAGCAGACGAATATGGTCCGGCGCGCGGCGCAGGGTCCGCAGCTGAGCACCGGCGGGGCGGTCGGAGAAGAAGCCGAACAGTCCGGCGAAACCATCATCCGCGAAGTCGGCCAGGTGGCCGGCCCGATTGATCTGGCCAAACCGAAGTTAGTGCCTGGCAAGACGGCCCGCGTGGACGTGGTGGTGCGCACGCGCAAAATCGGCCATTTCTTCCCCGGCGGCACCCTCGATTCTTTCGACATCTGGCTGGAATTGCAGGCCACCGACGCCACCGGCAAGGTGATTTACTGGAGCGGCCAGGTGGAAGACAACGGCAAGGGTCCGGTGGAACCCGGCGCTCACATGTATAAGGCCTATCAACTCGATGCCGATGGCAACGAGATCAACAAGCGCAATGCCTGGCAGGCCCGCAGCGTGTTGTACGTCCACGCGATTCAGCCTGGTGCCGCCGACACGGTTCACTACCTGCTGAAGATTCCGAAAGACGCAAAGGGTCCCATCAAACTCAGCGCTAAACTGAATCACCGCAAGTTCTCCTGGTATTACACCCAGTTCGCGTTCGCAGGCCAGCCCAAGCCCGGACAGGATATGTCGCAGCGCGATCTTCATCGGGACAACCTGGAATACAGCTTCGACCCGAAGAATATTCCGGCCAACGTCTCGGCTGAATTCAAGACTGAAGTTCCGTCGACACCGATTACTGTTCTGGCCTCTGCCGAAGCTTCGGTCGATCTGACCAACAATCCGACAGAGCAGAAGTGGGAGCAGGTCACTAATAAGAAGACGCGCGAACGGTGGAATGACTGGGGCATCGGTCTGCTGCTGCAGGGCGACGTGAAGGGCGCCGAATACGCCTTCACCAAGGTCACCGAGGCCGAACCTGGTTATGCCGATGGCTGGCTCAACGTGGCGCGCGCGCTTATCCAGGAAGGCGAGACAGAGCGCGCCAAACCGTTTATCAAGAAAGCGCTGGAAACCGATCCGAAGCTCGGCCGCATTTACTACTTCAAGGCCCTGGCCGAGAAGGCCGACGGCGATTACGACTCCGCGCTGAAGTCGCTGGCCATCGTAACTGCAAAATACCCGCGCGATCGCGTGGTGTGGAATCAGGTCGCCCGCCTGTTATTCCTGAAGCGGGATTACAAAGGCTCGATTGACGCGCTGATGAAGGTGAACGCTGTAGATCCGGAAGATCTGCAGATGCACTACACAGCGATGCTGGCTTACCGCGGCCTCGGCGACAAGGATAAGGCGGACCGCGAGCAGAAGCTCTTCCAGCGCTTTAAGAGCGACGAATCGGCACAGTCAATCACGGCCAAGCGGCGACTCGTCAGTCCGGAAGACAATAATGAGCGGCAGAGTATTCACGATCACGAAAGCGTTCCGCTGGACGGCAAGACTTCGTCCGGCGCGGTGCCGGTCGACAGCGTTTCTACGAAGCCGAAGACCACGCCGATAGCAAAGACTCCGGCGCCTGCCGGCAATCCGGTCGCGAAAGCCACACCGGGCGAATCAACGAGGGGGAATTAGTGAAATTGTTTTGGGCACTTACCGGAGTCGGCGCCATCGGCATCACAGCGGCCCTGCTTGCCGCCGTTGGTCCGGCCAACCCGGTTACATTCACCGACATTACAGCGCAGGCGGGGATTAAATTCGTCCACAACGCCGGCAAGGCGGGCAAAAAGTATCTGCCGGAAACCCTGGGCGCGGGCGCAGCTGTCATCGATTACGATGGCGATGGCTGGGCCGACGTGGTTTTCGTCAACGGCAAGGACTGGACTCCGAAAGGACGCCGGACTACCGCTACCCTCTACCACAACAACCACGGGACATTCACGGATGTCACCAAGGGCTCCGGTCTCGATGTCGAAATCTACGGCATCGGCGTTGCCGTGGGCGATTTCGATAATGACGGCAAAGACGACATCTACGTCACAGCGCTCGACGGCGATAAGTTGTTCCACAACGAAGGCGGCGGCAAGTTCAAAGACGTCACCGCGGCCTCCGGCATCAACAACGCCAACTTCGGCACCAGCGTCGCGTTTCTCGATTACGACAAAGACGGCAAGCTCGACATCTTTGTAGCTAACTATGTCCAGTGGACCCAGAAAGGCGACATCTGGTGCTCGCTCGACGGCAACGTGAAGTCTTACTGCACGCCGGAATCCTACAAAGGCACGCAGAGCAAGCTCTATCACAACCTTGGCAACGGCAAGTTTGAGGACGTCACGATGAAAGCCGGTATGGGCGATGCGACGAGTAAGTCGCTCGGTGTCTCGGTCGTCGATATCGATGGCGATGGCTGGCCGGATGTCTTCGTATGTAACGACACGCAACCCAACAAGCTGTATCGCAACAACCGCAACGGAACCTTCTCCGAAATGGGCATGACGGCCGGAGTGGCCTACGGCGAAGACGGCGTGGCGCGCGGCGCGATGGGCGTCGATTGGGGCGATTACGACCGCACCGGGCGCGCTCACCTGCTCGTCGGCAACTTCTCCAACCAGATGCTGGGCCTTTATCACAACGAAGGCAACGGCCTTTTTGTGGATGAAGCCCCGCTCTCGACCGTTGGCCGGGAAAGCCTTCTGTCTCTCGCGTTCGGCGTGTTTTTCTTCGACTACGATCTCGATGGCTACCCGGATATCCTCACAGCCAACGGACACATCGAAGAAGAAATCGGCAAGGTCCAGCCGAAGATCCATTATCAGGAACCGCCGCTGCTCTTCCGCAATCTGGGCGCGAAGAAGTTCGACAATATGTCGACGAAGGTCGGTGCCGACTTCACCAAACCCATGGTCGCGCGTGGAGCGATTTATGCCGATTTCGATCACGACGGCGATCTCGACGTCATCCTGACCGCCAACGGCGGTGCAGCGCACTTATTCCGCAACGATGGCGGGAACAAGAATCACTGGGTCAGTTTCCGCACCGTCGGGACAAAGTCGAACCGCGACGGCATCGGGGCTGTTGTCCACATCGAAAGCGCAGGCGGTAAGCAGTGGAATATGGTGCGCAGCGGCGCCAGCTATGCTTCGCAGAGTGATTTAGCGCTTACATTCGGACTCGGCGCAGACACCGTCATCAAGACTGTCCAGGTCGAATGGCCGAGCGGCGCGAAGCAGAACTTCGCCAACGTGCAGGCCAATCAGATCCTGACGATCGATGAGGCAAAGGGCCTGATCCCGGCGGCGAAGTAACGGTACAACGCACGAAACGCCATGCAGAAAATCACACCGTTCCTTTGGTTTAACGACAAAGCCGAAGAGGCGATGCAGTTCTATGCTTCTGTATTCAAGAACTCACAAATTGTCAGTGTAACTCGATACGGAGATGCTGGACCGCGACCAAAGGGCATGGTCATGAGCGGGGTCTTTGAGATCGAAGGGCAGACCTTCTATGCCCTCAACGGAGGCCCGCAGTTTACGTTTACGCCCGCCATATCCTTCTTCGTGAACTGCGAGACCCAGCAGGAGATCGATGAACTCTGGGAGAAGCTATCCGAAAACGGAGAGAAGAGCCGGTGCGGGTGGCTGAAAGACCAGTTCGGGTTGTCCTGGCAAATCGTCCCTTCGGTGCTGGGAAAGCTGCTGGGCGACCCCGATCCCGCCAAGTCGGCAAGAGTCATGAAGGCAATGATGCAGATGGACAAGCTGGATATCGGCATCCTGACTCGCGCACGCGACCAGCAGGAGTAACTCCAAAACAAAAATCGCGGCGCGACTTTTGTAAGCCGGCGCCGCGATTCTGTAATGCCCGTTTCGCTCCGAAGTTAGTGAGCGGCCCCTGCGCCAGCCGTGTGTCCAGCGGCCGGGTCCGCCGGAGCCGGCTGTGAGGTCACGTGATCCGGCGTGTCATGCCCCTGATGATTCGCCATCGGGTGCCGCGAAAAACGGTAGGAG
>Ga0209698_10005941_pt1 | contig 13053 bp, 11 predicted proteins | sample LitLauG_LLR_2012_FD_187203 | JGI IMG/M metagenome (GOLD analysis project Ga0209698, IMG submission 187203) | Freshwater sediment microbial communities from Pennsylvania, USA - Little Laurel Run_MetaG_LLR_2012 (SPAdes) (version 2) | ecosystem: Environmental > Aquatic > Freshwater > Creek >... | reverse complement strand
GGGGGAGGTGCGTTTGAGCTTTACTACCCCGCAAATGTTCGGCAGTTTTGTTGGATGACTGATTCGCAACCCCAATTGCCGCTCGGACTCAAAAATCCGCCAAAGCCGACCGGCGATATTTGGGAGCCGTCTAAAACGCGTCCGGCAACCGTGCCGGTGCCGCTGCCCGTCGTGATGGTGCGCGTTGATGGCCCGTTCACGGCGCTTGATCGCAAGCTCTGGCTCCTGCTGCTTCATAACGCATGGGACGAGCTGGATTCCGACAAGCCCTATCACGAGATTTCAATTTCGGAATTGCTGCGCCTGTTCCGCAAATTTGGGCGCACCGATCTCGGCACGCGCGGCAAGCTGAAAATTGGAAAGACCGAAGAGGACACCGAAGCCGCCGCGCTGTGGGACAGTGTGCGCCGCCTCGTGAGAACGACGGTCGAATGGGAAGACGAAGATTATCAGGGTATCAGCGCCCTCATCGGCGAGGCGCTTTTGAGCAAGCGCTATCGTGAGACAGGGAAGATTTATTACGCGTTTGGCAAAGGTCTCTCGAAACAAATTCTCGCGCCGCGAGCCTTCGCGCGGCTGCGCGTTCATGTCGTGCTGGCGCTTCGCAGCAAATACGCGGTGACGCTCTACGAAATTTTGGAAGCCTATGTGAACCGCCGCGAGAACAGCTTTACGGTGTCGATTGAAGATTTCAGACTGTGGCTAAAAGTGCCGGAGTCGGCATATGCCGATTGGAAAAACTTCAAACGTAACGTGGTTCTTCCCGCTGTCGATGAAATCAACGAACACGGCGATGATGGCGGCTTCTTTGTCGCTTACGAGGGAATCCGCGAGGGTAAGGCTTTCACGAAAATCAAATTCACGCTGAACAAATCGGCGGCGCGCGATGATCGCGACGCCGTGCTGCAAGGAAAGGCGCGTCGCGCCAAATCTTTCTCGGCCTCGGCGGGTGTCGCTGGTGCGGCGTATGAGCCGTCCGACGCAGTGCTGAACCAACTCCGCACGATCGCGCCGGGCTGGGATCGTCAAGCGCTGCTCGCGCAATATCGCGAGTGGTGCAAAGGCAAGGAAGCTCCGGCTAAGCCGCACGGCGCATTCATCGGCTGGGTGAAGCGTTTTACCAAGGGCAAGGCGGCTGCGTAAGTCGCCCGATTGACGCCCTGCGGCGTCAATTACCACTTCGCGCGAAGCCGCGCGGCGGGTGCGCATACGGGCGAGAAAGCGAAAGGACGAAACGCAAAGCGTTTCGACTTAGCGGCGCGATCTGCGCCCCAAGGGGCGCGCGCGCCTTGCTACGCCTCTCCCTCGATGCGCCCAAGGGGGCGCACTCGGTCGGGCTTCCGTGCCGCAAGAGCGGCACACGCCGCGCAAGGGCGCGGCGAAGGGGCTTGGCGGGGAAGAAGTGCGGGGAGAGGGCGGCTCTTATCCAGCAAGGGCGGGGTGTCTGCGCTCAACCTAGCCGCACGGTGCGAACTGACCATCTGCGTAAAACATCCCGTAGGCGAACCGCACGCGCCACGCCTTCCGATAATCATCAGAGAGGGGTGCAATAGTCATCGGCATGCCCGCGAACGTCTGAATATTTTTGGCGCACATGTGAACAATGACCATTTCAAAAGCGTCTAGAATAACGCTAATCGTTCCATCCATAAAATCGACTATCGCACATCGATCAACGACTGAGTCGCGAAAATTTACCTCGATGGACGGCACGCCGATTTGACCGTCTGCGTGAAGCTCGAAATCATGGGTCACCACGCCGCTAACGTTATGATGATCGAGACAATCTCTCGTGTTGCGAACCGTCCGCAAAAATGGAGTCAATTCTTCCATTAACTTTGAAAAATTGTCGTCTTTTCCGTACTTGGATTTGACCAAATCACAGAATGTGTCCCAGTTCCCTTTTTTCATCTCCGGGTAAAACATCCTCACGATACTCATAAGAGCGGCAGCGCAATGATCGGCTCTTTGCGCAAAAGTCTTGCAGCGGGTGCGGACGTTGCCGACAGCAGGGATCGCAATCGAGCTATCCCGTCCAGCACTTGCGACCTTTTCGATGGCAGACTGTTGCACGACTTTGAATTCGTCGGCGCTATTTCTCATCGCGACAAGCTCGCCGAGAGCTGCGAACGATTCCGCCAAAGCGGCTTCGTTGTCGATTTTCTGAAATTCTTTGCGGAACAGTCGCCACGCTTGCAGGAAAGATCGACAAACCAACTCGGACTTGGCTCCGTGGTCGAAAAGTTTTTGTTGGATGTTGTGAGGCAACGCCGCGTTGGTTCGCTTAGGGTCGATTTGGTCAGCGACCCTAATGGCGTAGATGCATTTATCGGATATTATAAGAAGACGCTCGCCGAACGTGAACATTTCACGAATCGGCGTTCCGTCATCTGGATTGTGAATCTGAAAACCGCCCCCTAGATCGCGCGGATGTTGATCGGGTTTGGTGGGCATTACGTGAGCCTTCCAATCGTGCTGACGCTGACGCCGTAGCTTTTGGCAAGCTCGCGCGTCGTCTCCCCCTTGGCAATGCGCCGCCGTGCTTCGGCGATCTGGTGGGGCGTGAGTTTCGGCTTGCGCCCCATGCGAACGCCCTTCGCCTGCGCGATCTTCCGGCCTTCGTGGGTGCGGCTCATGATCCGCAAGCGCTCGTCCTCGGCCATAGCCGACATCATCGCCATGAAGCCGCGCCCCATGGGCGTGGTGAGGTCGATATAGCTGCGGTCAAGGACACGGATTGAAGCCCCCGCGTCGATCACGGCCTTGATGATCTGCAAGCCGTCCCACATCGAGCGGGTCGCCCTGTCCCATTCGGCGATGACAAATTCGTCGCCGCTGTCGAGGTCGGCAAGCGCAAGGGCAAGCTGCGACCGTCCGGCCATGCTTTTGCCCGACGCCTTGTCGGAATAGACCACGGCGCAGCCAAGGCGCGTGAGCGCCTTGGTTTGCCGCGTGAGGTCTTGTTGCTCCGTGCTGACTCGCGCGTAGCCGATCAGGCGTTTTTTGGGTTTATTTTCGAGACTCATTTATGACGAGGCTAAGCGCCTGATTTATCGAAGGCAAGCGCCTTCGTCATAATTCTTGAATTATGACCGCAATGAAGGCATCTACTCGCGTATGTCTGAAAGTCATGCGCGATTCCAAAAAATCTTGACCCTTGCCGTAAACCCTGCGGCTCAAGAGGGGGAAGCGCAAGCAGCCTTCGGCAAGCTGCGTGAATTGGTGCGGCAAAATCCACACCTGACCGCGCCGCCCTCCTATCCGCCTATGCCGCCGCCTGTCGAGGTCAAAGACGACGATAGTACAGGTCAATGGCGGCTTACAAAAATCTCCACGTTCTGGTTTGCCTTATTGATAGACAACCTATCCGGTCAGGCTTACAATTTAGGTTTGAGAAGTCGATTTGCTTGTGATTTCAGCGAAACTCCCACGGCGCTAGATATTACCTTCACCGGATCGGCGGAGGCTTGTGAAAGTATGGGTCGTGCGGTCGCGTTCTTGGTCGATTATATAAATTCTCAACCGCAGAAGCCTTGAAATTATCAAAGCGGCTAAATGGATTTAGTGGGGAGAAAGCCGCGCCTGATCCATAAAATAACGAAACCAATACAAAGAAGCGCAACAGGCGGGCCAAAAGCCCAACAGCCCCAAGGCACAATGCGCCAAAAGTAACGGCTCCATCTTTGATCCCAAAATATCTTGGAAAGATAGTCGCGGTCGGTTAGTGTAAATTGCGAACTTATTATTAATCGCGACATATCAGGAAATTCTATTTTAATGTCATTTCCGTCCTTGACGGATTTATTAAATCCGTCGATGTATTGCGCCTCGATTACAGAAAATTGGTCGGGGAATTTCCCTTTTCCGGGGGCGTTGATTATATCATAAAGCGGCTTCTTCCAATCAGTATCCCACGGCATAGTTTTTGTCTGAATTTGATATTGATAGTCGCCTGCAAAGGGATAGGGCTTTAAGAAAATATCCGATGCAAGGTAAAGAACTGAAAACAACCATACAGCCGAAAGCACAAGCCAAACTCGAAATAAACCCTGCCGCCAATTCATTGCACACCTACCAGATCAAGCTGCACCAAAGTGGATATGTGATGACTTTACATATTTATCGGAAATTCCGCACGCAAGAAGCGCTCCGGCGCAGGTTTGCCTAGAAAAAGGTCTATATAGAAGCCAGTTACCCGCGACTGTTTACTCAAAAAGGCGGCGTCAACGTAGAGCGGAAAATCTTTCCCTCTAGGAGAAAAATCACCGCTGGCGTAGCACCGGCGATATTTTTGATTATTCGACATCATTAAATAGCCGTCGAGATTATGCTCTTTCGAGGCTCGATCAATTTCAGAGGCCGTTATGCTTAAGCAAAATCGGATGGTGTCCAGAATCGTGGCTTCCTCGGTTGCGTAGGTATCAGGGTCGACGCCGTTCGCCCTCGCACGCTCGGCGATCCTGTCACTCATTACGACAGCGAATTCTTCCGCGCTTCCCGAAAAATGACTGGCGTCATAGGCCTGCTTGAAGCGCCAAAGGTACGTGCCAACCCCTGCAAGAAAGAGGATGGCGATCAAAATTCTCATCAGTCGAAACATCCGCGAAGCCCCCTTCGATACGGCTTGCCGATCATGGGCGAGCTGATCCCACGTCTCAAGTTCGGACGGAGCGGGCGCGGGCTTGCGTCGGGCGGAAACATCGGATTCACTGCGGATAAAGTGCCGCGATGAGAAAGTGGGCGAGCGTGCTAGCCCGTTTCGAGAAGTACCTTTGGGCGACTTGCGCTTGGGTAGTCCTGAGCGCGCTCGCGGGCATTGGCCTGACGCCAACTCTGCTTCGCGCCATAGGGGAGAGCCGCTACGAGCTGACGATGACGTTGATCTTCGCGGTGCTGTTCATCGTTTGCATGATGGTGGCGAGCCGGACAGGACGCCCGACGCTTCCCGCGCTTTCGACGAGAAACGGTCGTCCGGCAATCGACCCTAAAAAGTGGGACTTCGACGAAGAGACGGGCGAATATCACCGGATCACGTTTCGGCACGCCGAGGGCACGATACTTGACCGAAAGACCCATCAGGAAAGAAATACAAAACACCTGAAAGCGCTTCGGGAAAGCTCAAATTTAGGAAAATTAGTCCTAGTGTTGGGCATAGTCGCCGCAGTGAGCTGGGCTTTATATTCTTCCATTTCTCAAAAAATAAATACAGGCCACGCAAGCGATTCCGATATGATGATTGGCGGATTAGCAGGGTTCACCTGCGCTCTAAGCGCATTGGCGTTTGTGCCGTTCGGACTCGGATGGCTTTTCTCGATTCTCGTAGTTCAAAAAACAAGATCAGAGGTCGGCCCCGCCCCCATCCCCCTGCGCTATCGTGACGAAGACGAAGACAGGAACGTCTACGGCGAGGGCGGCTTTGCCACGCGCGAGGACATTGACCGCGCGGCACAGGGCATCGCGCACGGGGCAGCAAACGAACAGCAATTCGAGGATTAGCGCCTATGGCCTTTTTTCCCGCTTCCCGGCCTTCAGGTGGCGCTGTCATCGGCGGCAACGCGTCAGACTCCATCCTCATCGGGCGCGAACTCCTCGACGATGGATTAGCTGGCGACAAGATCATGTATAGCGGCGATCTGCACCCTGTGACCTTCGGCCAATCCGGCGTTGGCAAGGGCATGGGACTGTTGGTGCCAAATCTTCTCTCGATCGTCGGCAAGTCGATCGTGGTGATTGATCCGAAAGGCCAGCTCGCAGCGATGACCGCGAAATTTCGGCACGAGGCGGGCGACGACGTTAAAATCATCGACCCGTTCGGTGTGCTGGCCGAGGTGGTCAACAACGACCCGCAAAACAGGTGGGGCTACCTCAAGCGCCACGGCCTTGTTGACAGTGTCGGCTTCAATCCGCTCGCCGCTCTCGATCCGGATTCGGATAGTTTTTATGATGATGCGGCGGTGATTTCGGAAGCGCTGATTAAAATTCCCGCCCATGATCCCCATTGGGCGGAATCGGCTCAAGGGCTGGTAACTGGCCTTGTAATGTGGGAGCGGATGGATCGCGGCAAAGATGCTGATCTTGGCAACGTTCGTAGGCTCCTGACTGAAGCCGATGGATACGACGAAGCTGGAAACTTGGTACGTGGTCTGCGCGTGACGGCGGCGAAGATGGTGGCGCGCGGCGAGCGCGACGACGGGTTTGAGATTGCAAGCCTCGCGGGACGCTTCGCGTCAGAGCATACGAGCGACGAAATGGAAAGCGTCCGCTCCACGGCGACGACGCAAACGAGTTGGCTTCTCAGCCGCCTGATGCGGGAGGATTTGAAAAAAGACGGCTTCGACTTCCGCAATCTCAAGGCGGGCAAAAAGGCGACGACGGTTTACGTGATCCTGCCTGCCAAATATCTCGAAACGCATAGCGTCTGGTTACGCCTCGTCGTCAGTGAGGCGTTGCGCGCCAGTCTCACGGCGGGCGGGCGGCGCGTCCTGCTGATGTTGGACGAATTTGCGGCGCTCGGTCATTTGTCGATCATTCAAAAAATGTTCGGCGTGACCCGCGATTACCGCGTGCAAATCTGGCCGGTGTTCCAAGACCTCCCGCAGCTCAAGGGGCTGTATCCCGAACGATGGGAAACATTGCTCGGCATGGCGGGCGTGGTGCAGTCATTTCGCACGGGCGATCTGACGACGGCGGATTGGCTCTCGAAAAGAGCCGGAAACACGACGGCTCATGCGACCGGCTATAATTCGGGGCGAGGCCGATCCGACGGCAGAAGCAGCACAAACAGCGGAACAAGCCGACAACCGACCGCGCGCCCGACGATTTTCGCGCAGGATCTGTCCGGCCTGCCGGATGGTCATACGCTGGCGTGGTTTGCGGGCGAGAGAAAACCGGCGAGGGTTTTTACGCCGCACTACAAGCAAGTGAAGGCGTTCGTCGCCCGCGCTTTGCCGAACCCCTATTATACGGGCGGCGATTAGACAGCTTGACGATCAGTGCCGACCGCCGCCTCGCCCGCCACGTCCGCCGCCTCGGTCATTGCCGTTCTTGTTGTCGCGCTCGCGCGCGCGGTCACTGTCGCGGGTGAAACGGCTCGTCAGTTCCTTAAACCGCTTTTCTTCGGCCTCGGTCATTTCGGCCTTCTTCTCTGCCGGTACGGTACCGCGCGCGGCGTCGCTGGCGGGCGTCGCCGGGGTCGGCGTGGTCGAATGGCTCGGCTGGGCGCGGCGCTGCTCCTGAAGCGCATAGCGCGCTTGCACGGCGGGGTCGCTGAAGCGGCCTAACACCTCGTTGGCGTCGAGCGGCTGCCTTGTGTCGCCCTTGAGGCCCTGCGTGCTGGCGATGTGGCTGGCAAGCCGATCGTGGCCGACGCCGGGACGCATGAATGGCTTAAGGTAGGCGTCGAGATGCCCTTTGCCGGGGCTGTCGATTTCTCGCGTGAGGGCGGTCAGATAGTCCGCCTTGTTGGTCGCCGCCCAATCGATACTAAGTCCGGCTCGTTGCGCGAGTTCGGCGTGTACGACCATGATGGTGCGCCCGTTGCCATCAAGGAAAGGATGCCCGAAGGCCAGATAGCCCATGACCTCGCCCGGCTTTGCGGTCATGGTGGCCTTGTCCTGCCCCATCTGCAAAGCGTGTTCGACGGCTCGTTTTGCATCGTCAGGGTGAGCGAAAATCACTGACCCCTTGCTGACAGCTCGGTCTGGCGTGGTCTGCGCGCGATCCTGCCCCGCCCATGGGTACATATCGCCGAAAAGCGTCTTGTGCGTGTCGAGAACGTCGCCATAGGTCAGATGTTCGCGCTGCACGAGTTTCGCGAAGGCTTGGTCAACACCTGCGACAAACGAACTGTGTTCAAGATGCCGGACGATTTCGGGGTCTTTCTCGCCGAATAAATTTCGGAGGTAGCCGCGCTCCTCAAAATCGTCGAACGGGTCAAACGTCACAGTTTCGCTTCACGTAAATAATTCACTTGATAACGAAGCGCTTCCGGTCGGGTCAGGTGTCCGGCGCGCTGCAAGGCAATCAAAAGCCGTTCGATTTCGTCTAGCTCAACATCGTCGCCCGCAAGTCGGGTGACGTGGTGCGCCCAAACGTCTCTTTGCGTCGGGGCATACGAGATTTTATGCCGCTTCGCTAAAGTGCGAATGGCGTCGGCAACCTTGTTTTTTGGACGGGTTCCCAGCATGATTTTTGATAGCATAATTCTATAGAAATTGCACGAACCAAAGGTCACTTGTCCGGCTTGTGTTCTTGCTCGATCCGTCTGCGCCAGTCTGTGTATCGGCTCGCCTTTTGGTACTGTCTGCGCTCCGTCGCGCCCCGGATCGCCAGTTTCATCTGGTCGCGTAGCGCTTTGATGATAGGGGTTCGATCCGGCTTGCGAAAGGCGCGCCGCGCGGTCTCGATGGCCGAATTATAGAACGCCCGCACGAGTGAAATTTCCGCGTCGAGCGACAACGGGTTTCCGTCGTCGCCTTCTAGGTCGTGCGAGGGGGTGGGCTGTTTCTGAATTCGCTGGCGGGATGCCCCTCCCGTCAGCGGCTCATCGCCGCGTTCGACCTCGCCCGCCGCGTCCGCCGCTTCGATCGTTGCCCTTCTCGTGTTCGCGATTGTGGGCGCGGTCATTGTCGCGTGTGAAGCGGCTCGTCAGCTCCTTGAATCGCTTTTCCTCGGCGGCGGTCATCTCGCCGCGCTTCTCGCTTGGGACGGTCGCGCCCGTGGCCGGTTTGGCGGGCGTGGCGGGCGTCGTTGGGGCGTTCCTTTGTTGGGCGTCCCTGTTCTGCTGCTCGCTCTGATAACGGGCTTGCAAGGCGGGGTCGCTGTGGCGCGCCAAGGTTTCATTGGCGGTCAACGGTCGGTCGGTCGGCGCCGTGACGCGGGGCGCGGGCGCCGGACGCGGGGTGGTGGCGGCGATTGGCGCCGCCTCCCGTGTGGGCGTGTTCGTCGGCGCGGGTGGCGTGACATTGGGCGCTTTGGCAACCGCGCGGGGCGGGCTTTCGTGCCTCTCGGCGGCGGCGAGCTGGTCGAGCAGGCTGGCGATCTTCTGGGGCGCGGCGATCGGCGGCAACACGACGGGAATCTCGGCCTTGCGGGCGGCGTGAAGCGCGGATTTCTGCTGCGCGGCCATGCCGGGGCTTTGCGCCCAATCGAGCGGGCGGGTTTGCTCCGGTCTTGGCTGGCTGTCCGCAATCTCGATCTTCGGCAGTTCCTGCGGCGTCATTGGCCGCACGGGTTCGGGCGCGCCCTGCTGGTGGAAATGCGACGCGGCGCGGCGGTCGTCCACGCGCGCCATTTGCCGCGAAAGCTGCTTCACGTCGGGGGCGGTTTCGCGCGCGACGAATAGCTCGGCCTTGTCGCGGTGCCGGGTCAGGGCGACGTAGCTGGCCGCCGATCGCCAATGCTCGGAGTGATAGAGATAGGTTTGATCGAGGGTGCGCCCCTGCCCTTTGTAGATCGTGCCGGCGTAGCCGTGCCGGAAGTCCTGAAACGCCTTGGCGTCGAATTCCATGCGCTTGTCGCCGCGCCCGTCGAGCCGCATGGCGATTGTGTCGCCCTCGATGCGCTCAATGGTTCCCGCTGCGCCGTTGACGAGTCCCCTGCCCTTGTCGGTTCCGGTGAGCTGGATGCGGTCGCCTTCGGCGAATTTCGCTTCGCCGTGCTTGGTCTGAAAGCTGCGGTCGTCGCCGGACAGTTCGCCGCGCTCTTTCCGCACGGCGCGAATGTCGGCGTTGAGGCGGTCAACGTCGGCGTTGGTGTAGGCGAACACAAAGCGGCTTTTGGACGGATCGGCGGCGCTGTCCTTCGCCCATTGCTCCACAAGAGCGGCGCGGGCGGCGTCTTGGTCGCGCGTCCAGTGGATCGCGCCCTTGCTGTCGTACATGCCAAGGGCGGCTTGGAAATTGCCCTCGGCCATGTGTTCGGCGGCGCGCTTGTCGTCGTGCTTGTGCTGGCGGCGGACTTCGGAAAGCTCGGCGGCTCCGTGCTGGTCTTTCAAAACGCCGAACATGCCGCCGCGATCGATGCTTGAAAGCTGGCGGTCGTCGCCGACCATAATCAGCTTTGCCCCTGTGGCGTGGGCGTGGCTGGTAAGCTGCGCCATGAGCTTCGTGTCGATCATGGCGGCTTCGTCGAGAATGACGACGGTCTTGCCGTCCCACGCCGTGCGCCCGTTATTGAGTTTGAAAAGCTCGCTGTGGATCGTGGCGGCGTGGGCGAAACCACTGTCGCGCATATCCTCGGCGACGGCGTTGGTGGGCGCGAGGCCGATCACATGAGCGCCGCGCACTTCGTAGGCTTGGCGGATGGCGGCGATGGTGTAGCTCTTTCCGGTTCCGGCCTGCCCGTCGATGATCGCAAGTCCGCCCGCTTTGGTGGCGTGAATGAAGGCGGCCGCCTGTTCGCGGGTGATGCCCGCAAATTCCGGCCGGGCGAGGATCGCTTGCCGAACCGCGAGGCCGATGTCGTGGTGATCGGCGCGACTCAATCCTGCGGCGGCGCGTAGCACTTGCCCCTCGGCCTCTAAGACGGCGCGCGTGGTGTAGCGCGTCGTTCGGCCTGCGGCCTCGTCGGCCAGCTTCACGGCGTCGGGGTGGGTCAAAATCTTCTCGGCGAATTGGGCGCGCTCGAGGTCGCTTTTGATCTGCTTGGCCAGCACGCGTTCGAGGTCGCGGCCTTTGAAGGTGGCGCGCTGCTGCGTCATCAATTCGAGGATGGCGGCGGGGTCGCGCTTCGCGATCGCGTCCCGCATGAGGTTGTTTTCCTCGCGGCGGGTGCAAATGATGCCGCCGCTAAAATCCTGCTCGTAAGCCTGCGCCCATTTCGACAGCTTCAAAAAGTTGCCCTTGAGGTCGTAGGCGCGTCCCGTGTCGGGGTTGATCTTCGATGCGACGATGTGAAGGTGCGAATACGCCTCGTCGTTGTGGGCGACGAAAAGCGCGCGCGCGTTCGCCATGCCGATCGCGGCGAGCGCCTGGTGCGCAGCCTCCTCCATCTGCTCGCGGGTCGGCTCCTCGCCTGGTCGCCACGCAAGGGAAAGCGACAGGCAATCTTGCACGCACGGCTTGGTGCGGCTTTTCTGATTTAAGGAAGTGAATTCGAGGACACGGCGCGCAAGATCGGCGTCGGCTTCGTTCTCAACCTCAAAGCCTAAATTGATGCCGCCAAGCCATGCGACGCGGCTGTGGTCGCCCTTCGGTTCGTCACGATAATTGCCGTCGTCGTCCTTGCCCTCGCTCAGCGCGTAGCGCACGGCTCCGGTAATCCCTTTCCCGACATTGCAGCGCGGAATCATAGCGTGAGGACGCGAGCAAAAACGACTTTGAGAAAATCGGTCGTCAGTTTCAGTTCGTGAAGCTGCGGCGTGGCTTTGTCGGTGTGCGCGCGCTTGGTGAGCTGGTTTAGGTTGTTGCCGATCGCGATTAGCTGCTCAGCGATACGTTCGGCGTCGGGGCTGCGGCGAGTTCCGGCGACGGTTTCGGCGGCTCCCGATCGCCGCAAGCAAAGCTCGCGAGCAAATTGGCTTAGCGTTGTCCCTGCCCGCACTGCTCCCTTTTCAAGCGTCGCCCGTTGGCTCGGCGTCAGTTGAAGACGCAAAGCCGCACTGAATTTTTCGCCGCTGTGATCTCGTTTATGGCGCGCCATGGCGGTGTTTTCCTGCGGCTTCGCCGCTTCGAATTACAACGTAATTCGCTATCTCGCTACCGTTCTAAACTCAACAGTTCGGGAGTTCAAAACGATGACAAGTTAAACAGATATACAATAAAAAATGGTGAAATACGAAAAGATGAGAAGATGAAAGCTATGCAATAAGACACGTTGAAGTGTTAAACAGTTTAATTGTCAACAAGATGAAAGCTATACTTGCTATATTGTTTATATGTGGACGTGTGGTAACTTATGGAAGCGGTCTGTCGAGGTCGCGCCGCGCGAATTCAGTCAGGCCAAAAACGTCGAGGGTTGGCGGCGCTTGGTGATTACGAACCGGCCTCAAAATCTTCTGCCATTCGCGCACGGCGGCGGCGCGGGTCGTCATTGGAAGCGTTCTCGGACATACGAGGCAATCGGTCGGCGGACCCGATGCAGTTGCCTCATTTATGCATCCCGCGATCCAGCCGTCAGGCATACCTTCGCGCAACATAAACGCGCGTCCCTCATGCCAAACCTTTGCGGGCTGATGACACCACGGGCAACGCGGAAAGATTTTTTCAGGGGTGGTCACAGCTTCACATCGACGCCGTGCTTTTTGCAAAAATCCGTAAGAGCTTCGAGGATGGCTTCCTGCATCGTCACCTTGACGCGGCGTTCGCGGCTTAGCTTCAAAAGCACTTCCTGAACAGCGTATGCGCCGTCCTTGTCGGCATAGGCTCCGATCATGGTTTTGCCCTCCCTGCCCGACTTCGCTTTGGTGTCGCTCTCGGCCATATGTCCCCATATGATGAAGTGTTGAAAAAACTATTCGTTGAGAATTCTATGATTAGACAATTAAAATTTCAACAATAACAACTGTGGGCGCGTTTAACATTCTACAAGTTGAGATTTTCCCCATTGCCTCGCCGCCGATTCGGGCGCTATCATTACACCATGCAACACATATACCGGTGTTATGGTATAAAGGTATAATATGAAAACAATAGCCTTGGTCACGGAAAAGGGCGGCACGGGCAAAAGCACGTTGGCCGTCCATCTGGCCGTCTGCGCCGCGCGGCAGGGTAAGTCCGTGGCGGTGATCGATCTCGACCCGCAGGGAAGCGCGCTGCATTGGGCGTCGCTGCGTGGGCGCGACGATGTGCCGGTTGTGGCCGCCAAGATTCAGGAATTGCCGGGGCTGCTCGCGTCGGCGCGAAAGCAGGGGGCGGATATTGTCGTGATCGACACGGCGGGGCGGTCGGACGTGACGACCTCGCACGTTCTCGAATCCGCCGATCTGGTCTTGGTGCCGTGCCGCGCCTCGCTCTACGATTTGGACGCGAGCCGCCACACGGCGGAAATGATCCGCGATGCGGGAGGCAAACATGCCGCCTTCGTTCTCAACGCCATTCCGGCGCGGGGCAGTCG
>Ga0209698_10005940_pt1 | contig 13054 bp, 6 predicted proteins | sample LitLauG_LLR_2012_FD_187203 | JGI IMG/M metagenome (GOLD analysis project Ga0209698, IMG submission 187203) | Freshwater sediment microbial communities from Pennsylvania, USA - Little Laurel Run_MetaG_LLR_2012 (SPAdes) (version 2) | ecosystem: Environmental > Aquatic > Freshwater > Creek >... | reverse complement strand
ATCGAAGTATGGCGCAGCGGTCTCAGCCGGCACTCAGAATCCGGGCGTTTCGTGGCACAGCATCAACTCCGGCACGCCGGTCTCCGGCGCAACCCTGACCTACGTGGTTTTCTCGCCTCGCTTCGACGCAGCCATCGACGTCTTCGGAGACAGCAAGACGGTCGTGCGCGGCGGCTGGGGAATGTACCGCCACGAGATCGGACTGCAGGATGACCATCTTAGCGCAGCCAATACCGCGCTCGGGTCGGTCGGCTGGGGCGCTCCGGGCGCTGCCGCAACCTGGGAAGATATCGATCTGTTCAAGAACACCGGCAGCGGTTCCAGCCCCGCATGCGCGGCCGCTCTAACGGGCGGAATCGACGCCGGGAAAACAGGCGACTGCGCGCCAGCCGTCGTATTTGGCGTCCCGACGAATATGGCCAACAGCAAAATTACCGTGGTGGACGCGAAGGACAGGGATCAGCCGTACACCGTTACCTACAGCCTCAACATCGACCAGGAGTTCCCGGGCAAGCTCTTCGCCGAATTCTCGTACGTCGGCAACCACGCCTCCCTGGGCCAATCCGGCGTCAACTTCAATTCGGTTCCGATCGGATCTATGACCGTCATCACGGTGGATTCGAAGTGTTCGGATCTGGATACGAGCGCCTCGAATCCGGAGAACACGCGCCTCAACGATTCACAGTGCCAGCAGCGGTTCCGTCCTTACCCGTATTACCAGGACATCAACGCGGACGAGAGCTCCCAGATCTCCCAGTACGATTCGCTTCAGGCCAAGCTGACGCACAGCACCAGCTGGGCCACCCTCAACTTCAACTACGCGTGGGCCAAGACCCTGACGAACCCAACTCAATCGGGCGCCTTCAAGGACTGGGGCGAGAAGGAGTACTGGACTGTTGATAAAAACAGCCGCAAGCATGTCTTCAACGCATCTTATGTCTTTTCGATGCCGAAGTGGCACTTCGGCAACCCGTTCCTAAACGGTGCAGTCAACGGCTTCCAAATCTCCGGAATCACGCAGCTCCAGTCCGGCGCGATGTTGTCGTCGGCCTCCAACTATTACTTCAACATACAAAATGGCCCGAACGGGGTCTATAGTGTCGGTTCGCCGGATGTCACGGTTGCTCCGGTGGTCACTTGCGATCCGAGTACTGGATTGCATAAGAACCAGTTCGTCAACCCAAAATGCTTCGCTTACCCGAATCAAAGCACTGCTGGGATCGGCAATACCCGTATGCCGGGCCTTCACGGTCCCATGTACTGGAACAGCGATCTGGCGGCGGAAAAGAGCTTCGCGATTACCGAACGGCAGAATCTGAAGTTCCGCTTTACCGCGAAAAACTTCCTGAACCACGACCTGCTGTCGTTCTATTCGAACGATCCCAACCTCACGCTGGGTTTCGATAACACAGCCGCACATGCGCTGACCAACGCAAGCACCTTCGGCTATGCGACTGCCCACTACGGCCATCGCCTTCTGGAGCTGTCGGCCAAGTACGAATTCTAACCCTCAACTAATTGGCTGGGGCGGTCTATCAGGCCGTCCCAGCTATGATCATTTTATGCGGCCTCTATTTACCGTTCTTGCAATCAGCTTCTCTCTGGCCGCTTCCGCTGCAACGGTTCCAGACCGCTTCGAGACAATTGCCAGGCAAGCCGACACCGCCCGCTCGCAGGAACGCGTGCCGGAGGCGATCCGCCTCTACCGCGAGGGGACGAAGCTGCGGTCGTCCTGGAACGACGGTTGGTGGTATCTGGGCAGCCTGCTCTACGACCAGGATCGCTTTTCCGAGGCTGGCTCCGCGTTCCAGCACCTTCTTTCCAGCACCCAGCATCGTGGCCCGGCATTTGCATTTCTTGGCCTCTGCGAATACGAAACACGCAACTACGACAGCGCCTTGGCGCGTTTCCGCTCATGGGCGAGCGCCGGGTGGGGCGGTACACCTGAGGTCCGCGATGTCGCTATGTACCATTTTGCGCTTCTGCTGACGCGCGACGGCAAGTTTGTCGAGTCGCTCTACCTGATTGCTCCGCTGGCGCAGCGTCTCGGCGACAATCCGGAACTCGTTGAGGCGATGGGACTGGCGTCGTTGCGCATGCGCTTTCTTCCCAAAACCTACCCTGCTGAACAGCGCGAGCGGATTTGGCTGGCAGGGAAAGCCGCACTTTATGCGGCGCAATCTCCCAAGGACTTCGATCGCGCGGATGAGTACGCCGCACGTCTGGAATCGCGCTATGCGACGCAGCCGGAGATTCATTACTTTCGGGGCACGCTCAACGGCTTTGAGGGCAAAGAAGCAGATGCCGAGCGCGAGTACCGGGAGGAGCTCAAGATCTCGCCGGACCATGTGCCTTCTTTGGTTGCGCTTGCAGGGTTCGATTTGGAGAAGAGCGATCTGGCCGAGGCAGGTGCCTTCGCGCGGAAGGCGGTCGCCACCGATACCGCCAGCGCAGAGGCCCATCATCTGCTCGGGCGCGTTTTGCTTGAGGCTGGGGATCTGCGCGCGAGCGCGAGCGAACTGGAGGCGGCGAAGCAACTTGCCCCGGACAGTCCCCTCGTCCGTTCACATTTGGCAATGGTCTACACCAAGCTGGGACGACCGCAGGAAGCCAAGGCCGAGGCCGCCGCATTTCTCGTACTGAAGAACAAGGAAGAGGTGATGGCCTCGCCTCAAGAGAAACTCGGTGGAGCACTGGAGAAGGCTCATTGATCTACAAGGTGCCGCTTCTCGCTGCTCTCGCTTTGTGCACCATCCCGGCTTCAATAGGCGCCGGCCAGGAACCCTCTGCTCCGACCCGGCAAGGTTTCGATCGATTGCTTCAAGCTGCCGAAAAAGCGCGCGACGGGAATCGCAACGACGAGGCCATCCGGCTGTTCCGGCGTGCTCTCTTGGAACAGCCGGAATCTGAACAGGCCTTGTGGTATCTCGGATCGATGCTCTACGAAAAAGAACAATATGCTGAATCCCGCGATGTGCTGCGGCGATTCGTAACGATTCGTTCAGATGCGGGACCGGCATGGGCGCTGCTCGGGCTCAGCGAATTTCAATTGAGGGAGTACTCGCGCGCTTTGGACCATTTGCAGCGCGCCATGGCGCAGGGCATGGGAGACCGCAAAGAGTTGATCCAGTCGGTCTACTATGACGTCGTGGTCCTGCTCACGCGCTTCGAGCGCTACGACGACAGCATCGTTATGCTCCAGAGGATGCTCGCGAACGGTGCGCCAGATCCGGCGCTTGCAGAGCCTGCCGGGCTTGCAGGTCTGCGGTTGCCTCTTCTGCCTTCGGAGGTACCGCCGGACCACCGCGAACTGGTCCATCTTGCCGGCCGGGCCACGCTGGGCGTGCAAACGCAGCATTACGAAGACGCCGAATCGGAATTCAAGCAGCTCGTGACGAACTATCCGAACGAGCCTGGCGTCCATTACCTCTATGGCGCCTATCTGGTGCAGCTGCACCCGAATGAAGGCGTGGCCGAGTTCGAGCGCGAGGTGGAGATCTCGCCGTCCCATGTGCTCGCCCGGGTCCGGCTTGCGGAACAACTCGTTGCGCAGCGCGATTTCGATCGCGCTCTGGCTCTTGCCCAGCAGGCTATCAAGCTCGACCCCAAACGCGCCTCGGCTCACATGCTCGCCGGAGAGGCATTCGTGGCCAAGGCCAACGCCGGCGACGGCGTCAAGGAACTGGAAACCGCGCGCGACATCGATCCCACGCTGGTCAGGGCGCATTGGGATTTACTTCGCGCCTATATCGCCGCTGGGCGAAAAGATGATGCGGATAGGGAAAAGCAGGCGATTGAAAAACTGGGCAACCGCAATTCGCTGAGCCCTCCGGGGAATGCGGGAGACACTCCGCATGGTCGACCCGCGTCATAAACGCTGCCGTTGATGCTTCTTTTTTGAAACTAAAGTTCCGCAACTAGAGTTGGGCTTGGCTACTGGGAGAGTTTATTGCAACTGATGGATAAAGCTTCGGCGAAGATTGTGTCTGCGGCTCTGTCGACGGTAAGGCGGCGCGGATTTATCTATTTGTACTTCGTCGCGTACGGCGGCTTCCTGCTATGTACTGCGGGTTCCCAGGAGCGCCCTTCATCCCCCATCCATTTTTCGCCACGTCCCATCGCGTTCACGCTCGACAGCAGCGAAACCCCCCAGCGGCATGCGCCGGAGACCATGGCCGGAGGCGTAGCGGTCTTTGATTACGACCGCGATGGCAGACCCGATATCTTCTTCACCAACGGCGCTGATATCAACACTCTCAAGAAGGATTCGGCGAAGTACTGGAATCGCCTCTTTCATAACAATGGCGACGGCACATTCACCGACGTTACTGAAAAAGCGGGTCTCAAGGGCACAGGGTTCGATGTAGGTGTGGCCATCGGCGACTACGACAACGACGGTTACGGCGACATCTTCGTGGCCGGCGTCTACCGCAACACGCTATACCACAACAATGGCGATGGCACGTTCACAGATGTGACTGAGAAGGCGGGCCTCGCCCACCTCGACAAACAATTTGGGCCGCTCTGGTCGGTGGCCGCCGCATGGGTCGACATCAACAACGATGGGCTGCTCGATTTGTTCGTCGTGAATTATTTCTCCTGGGACGGCAAAAAGGAGCCCGATTGCAAATACAACGGGAAGCCCGAGTATTGCCATCCGAAGTTCTATAAGGCGCTGCCCAGCCAGCTCTTTCTGAACAACGGCAACGGTACATTTACCGACATCTCGGAGCAAGCCGGTATCCGCGCACATCCTGGGAAGGGCATGTCGGTCGCGATCGCCGATTACGACAACGACGGCCTGCCCGACATATTTGTCACCAACGATAAACTCTTCAACTTCCTTTTTCACAACAAAGGTCACAATCAGTTCGAGGAGGTTGGATTCGAACTCGGAGTCGCTTTACCCGAACACGGCAACCTGATATCCGGGATGGGGTGCGACTTCCGCGATTTGAACAACGACGGTTATCCGGATATCGCACTAGCGGCGCTTCAAAACGAAACCTTCCCCATTTATCAGGACGTCTCGGGGACTTCGTTCGAAGAGGTCACGGCGCGCAGCGGCATGACGTTGCTCAGCAACCCCATGGCGGGATACAGCGTAAACATTGCCGATTTCGACAACGATGGCTGGAAGGACATCTTCGTTAGCCGCGGAGACGTAGCCTCTCCCAACATGGCGGACCGCCTGCACGTGGACCAGCCCAATACCGTGTTTCGCAACCTGCAGGGAAAATGGGCCGCACTTACCGACGAAGCCGGCTTCACCGCGCTGCCTCCACGCAGGCACCGCGGCGCGGCGGTGGCGGACTTCAATGGCGATGGCAAGCTCGATCTTGTTGTTGCCGCTCTCAGCGCCCCCGCTGAGATCTGGATCAACGACAGCCCTGGAAACAATCACTGGCTTGAGCTTGCGCTTCAGGGAACAAAGAGCAATCGCGACGGTATCGGCGCCCGCATCAAGCTGACGGCGGGGGGCAAGGTGCAATTCAATCACATGTCCACGGCAAGCGGCTATGCCTCCTCAAGCGCTGTGCCGGTTCACTTCGGCCTGGGAGCGGCGCGCGTCGCCGACGAAATCGAGATTCGCTGGCCCTCGGGAACCGTGCAGACCCTGAAGAATGTAGAGGCCGACCAGGTATTGCAGGTGAAAGAACCTCGGTAGAGCCGCGACACTTCTCAATTCGCAGCCGATCATTGCTCGACAAAGACTAGGACGCAAACGCTCAATAAAAGAACTCTGCTGAAAGATGTCCAATACTTAATCTCACCGGAATGCCTAAAGGAGCAAGATTCCATCATGGCGCGCCATTTGAATACGCCTCCGATTCAGAGACTCACGGTCAGCCGTTACTTCATACTTTGCGAAAAGGATTTCGCTGTCCAATTGCAGCGCTCAACGTTTCGCCTTTGCCTCATCGTTAGCGGCCTTCTAGGTGCTCTTGCCTCGGCTGGTGTTCTGGCTGCTCAACAGCCGCCGAAGAAGAGCACCACTCAAGACTCGGGGATTGTCCTGAAGCAAACGGTGCGGCGCGTGCGGGTAGATGTGGTTGTCACCGACGCGCAGGGGCGCCCGGTCGCAGGTTTGAAGGCCTCCGATTTTCATGTCGCTGAAGATCGAAAGCCGCAGTCGATTCGTCAATTCGAATGGCACAGCGATGAGAACCCGCAGCCTGCGCTTCCCAAGCGTCCGCTGCTGCCTTCGCGTACGTTCATGAATTTGCCGGAGGCACCGGAACACGGCCCCCTGATGGTTCTTCTCTACGACGCTCTCAACACTCCCGTGGCCGACCAACTCAATGCCCGCGCGCAGATGCTGGAGTTTCTGAAGAAAAGCACCGGGCGGCGCATCGCCATCTTTTATCTCGGCGACCGGCTTCGACTTCTGCAAGGCTTCACGTCGGATACGGAACTGCTCTTAAGCGCGGCAAATCGTACCGGCACTGCTTCTTTGAAGGGCTATCAGGCTGAAATGGCAGGCTACCCGGCGACCTCTCCAGTTGACCCTGGACCATCGGAGAGAAAGCTGCCCGCGGAACAGCGCATGGAAGATGCGGAAGAGAACGCGAGGCTGGCCTTCGCCAGTGAGTCGCTAAGAGATCGCGTCAACGTTACGCTTACCGCGCTGGTGCAAATCAGCCGCTTTTTGGCCGATCTCCCCGGCCGCAAGAATCTCATCTGGTATTCGGGCTCGTTTCCCGCCGGTATCATTCCCGACACAAATCGGGCGATAAGCTCATTTCAACCCGGCAGTCTGGTGCGCGACGACTCGGTCCGCAACTACACCGAGAGCATGAAGAACACCACCAATCTGCTGAATGCCGCCGAAGTCTCGATCTATCCCATCGATGCGCGCGGGCTGCTGACGGACATTCCATTCGAACAGAAGTCTGCCGAATTCGCCACCATGAATCTGATCGGCGAGCAGACCGGCGGACGAGCTTTCTATAACACCAACGGGCTGAGGGAATCCCTGGAAACGGCTGCGGACGAGGGCAGTTCTTACTATTCGCTTGTCTATGCGCCGAACAACATGAAATTCGACGGGTCGCTGCGGCATATCTCGGTGCACCTTGAGCATGGACACTACAATCTTGCCTATCGAAGAACTTATTTTGCTGGCGATCAGAAGTCGGCGGCACACCTGCCGACTGCTGCCGATGAAGAGAACGCCTCAGCCGATTCGACGGCGGCAGCCTCGCAGTTTGGCGCTCCGCCCTCTCATCAACTCGTCTTCGCGGTCCGCGTGGATGCGGTTGGAGCGCCTGCGCCGGCAACGGCGGCGCAGATGGCGGCGCTTGTGCCCTATCGGGAGCAGGCGGCCAAGGCCGAGCACAGAAAGTTCGTTCCGCCGGCAACTCCGATTTCAATGCAGCAGTACGCGATTCAGTACGGGATGCTCGCCAAACAATTGGTTCTTCCCAGGTCTGCGAACGGAGTCTACCATTCGGATCTTTCGATGGCGGCGTTGGCCTTCAACGATGACGGCGAGACTTTGTGGGGCACGGAAACGCGGCTCAAAGACGATATTCCGGCGTCGAAGATCGACAGCATTCGCAAAGATGGTTTCCAGGCGATGCAGTCGTTTTTTGTCCCTGTGGATACGGCAGTTCTCCGCTTCGTAATTCGCGACGAACACAGCGGCAGGATCGGATCGATCGAGGTTCGCTTGCCATTGCCGCCGGCATAGCAGAACTCGGGAGAGACGCGGTGATCGCGATTCCTTTTCCATCATTTACGGAGCAGACTCCGGCTGCGGTCCCTTCACGCGCGCTTTTTCGTTCAATTCAATGACCATCCTCTGCTCGCGCGCGCTGTCCTGGGTTTGGTGGAGCCGCGCATAGACCGTGGCGAGCTGCAGGTGCGCTTCCACAAAATCCGGCCACTGCTTTACCAGCTTCTCAAGACCGGTCCTGGCTTCCTCCAGATGCCCGGTAGCCGCGTCCAGTGCAAAAATCTGAAACTGCGCCGCGGCCGAGTCCGGGCGCAACATGAGCGCGTGTTTCAAATACGGTGCTGCGCCTTCGGTATCGCCGTCGTGGCGCAAAACTCCGCCCAGATGCAGGCAGGCATCGAAGTCGTTGGGATCGGCCTCGAGTGCGCGCCGGAGTGCTTCTTTGGCTCTCTCATTCTCGCTGCTGCCCAGCAGGGCTCGCCCATAGATGGTCCACGCTCCAGGAATATTCGGATTCACGTCCAGAGCTTTCTTGAGCGTCAAGGCCGCCGTTTTGTAGTCTCCCGCGGCGAACTGCGCAGCGCCCATCAGCACGCTGGCTGCAGCGGAGTTCCCGTTCCGCATGATGTGGTCGATCACCGCCGCGCCCTTTTGCGTCTGCCCATCCTGAATCAATGCGGTGCCCAGGATATATTCGACCGCCGGATCGTCCGGATGCGCTTCGTAGGCGGGTTCGACAAGTGCAATCGCATCCTTCAACTTTCCGAGCCGTAAATCGCAGTCGGCCAGCAGGTAAAAGGACTGCTGATTGGCCGGCCGGAGCTTGTGCACCTCATCGAAGTCGTCGCGCGCCTTGGAGAAATCACCCTGCTTGTACAACGCGAGCCCAAGGTTCAAGAGCGCGGCTTCGTTCCGCGGATCGCGCGAAAGCACTTTGCGATACTGCTGCATCGCTTCGTCGTAGCGCCCTTGTTGTGCCAGTGCCGCGCCCAGATTGATGCGGGCATCGATGGAATCGGGAGCCTTTTCAAGCAGCTCTTCATAGAGCTTGATGGCTTGCGCCGTGTTCCCCGCATCGAGAGCCTGGCCTGCCTGGTCGTAGAGAGCCTGTGGCGAGGCTTCCTGACCGTCGAGCGGCGAGGGGCCGAGCAATGCAACCGCAATTGCCGCCATCGCGATCAGCGCGAGCATGTGTTGTGTCACTTGCATTTTGAATCCTGATTATAGATGAGCGTTGTTTTCATGTTCGCCTGCGGCCGGTTTACTTCGCGGGAGCCGGCAGAGGCGTTAGCTTCCTCAATCCATGCTCTTCATTGACCTCGTAGAGAGCGTCCGCCGGGACATTGAGAAATTCCTGCTTAAGTCCGCTCGGCCAGCGCACCTCGATCTTGTCTATCGTTGTCGCCCGGCCCAGGCCGAAGTGCAGCCGTGTGTCGTTGCTTGAGTTGTACCCGCCTCCGCCATGAACCTCGTCGGCCATTTCCGTCGTTCCTGCAAACACCGTGACGCGCGCGCCGATGCCCATGCGGTTGCTCTTCGTTCCCACAAGGCGAAACAGCACGCGATGATTCGAGTTATGCGTCTCGTTGATGAACAGTGACGGGGCCCCGTTGGCGTTAAACACTACGAAGTCCAGATTGCCATCGTTATTGATGTCGCCAATCGCCGTTCCCCTTCGCGATTCGAGCTGCCCATTGTTCAAGCCGGACTGGTTGGAGATGTCTTCGAATCTCCGACCGGTAATATTTCGGAAGAGCTGGAGTGGCTCTCGGTATTTGACTTCAGTTTCGAGCTTGTCCATCAGTGAAGAAAAATTTCCGTTGGCGATCAGGATGTCGGGCCAGCCGCTGTTGTCGAAGTCGCCGAAGCCCACACCCCACTTCACCGGCGCAAGCGTTGATTGCGAAAGCCCGGTCTCGGCGGCGACATCGGTAAAAACGATCTCGTCGTTGCGATACAGGCTCACCGGCTGGCGGCTATACCGGGTTGTTACCAGGTCGAGCCTGCCGTCTCGATTGAAATCACCGAAGTCGGCGGCCATATTGCCATAGATCTCCCCGTGCGCTCCCGTGGCGGTTCCGGAGAGAATTCCATTCTCCGTAAATGTGCCGTCGCCGTCGTTGTGGTAGAGATAGTTCGTGCCGCCGTCGTTGGTGACATAGAGATCGGGCCAGCCGTCGTTATCGTAATCCCCCCAGACGACCCCCATGCCATGCAGCTTGCGTGGGTTGCTCACCCCTGCTTTTTCCGAGACATCTTCGAATGTTCCATCGCCGCGATTGCGGAAGAGAAAGTCGCTTTCGCCTTCCATTTCGTCGGGCATCTGGGGGATGACCGACCGGTAACCCACTGCATGAGGATCGGGAGGAGGAAGATGATGAAGGTCCGTTTGCACGTATCGGGCAACAAACAGATCGAGGTGGCCGTCACGGTCGTAATCGGCCCAGGCAGCTCCGGTGCTGAAGCCACCCGTTTTGATGCCGGCTCGTTGAGTTACATCCTCGAACTTGCATCCCCCCAGGTTGTGGTACAGCACGTTGCGCCCATAGCCGGTGACGTAGAGATCGGGTAGGCCATCGTTGTCATAGTCGCCAATCGCGATCCCCATTCCCCATCCACGAGTGGCAAGTCCCGCAGCCTTCGTGATGTCGGTGAAATGCAAATTGCCTTCGCTTTCATCCTGGTGGTAGAGCGTGATCATCGTGTCGCCGCCTGCAAGATAGCGGTCAATCGTGGAATCGTTCACAACCGCAATGTCGAGCCGTCCGTCATTGTCGCAATCGAAGAGTGCAATTCCGCCCCCTCCCATCGTTTCTACGATGTATCGCCGCTCGGAGGTTGAGTGCGGAACCGTACTCAATCCAGCTTGAACGCTCACCTCGCGAAAGTGCACCGGTGGCGCAGAATCAACCGGCACTTGCATCGCCGACTGTCCGGATTGAGGCGGCAACATCGAGATCGGCTGCGGAGCGCCCTGGGCCAAAAGCAGCGGCGGAAGAACTGATGCAATCAAGCATGCAAGCCTCCCCTTGCGACCCATGTCAATTTTCGCTTGGCGTATCACAGTGCAATTGTAAGTAAGCTATCGACTGCTCGCCATGTTTTCGTACACGAGATCAGACGCGCCCGGCTCTGTTTTTGCCGAAGCGGAAGGAATTCACGCATGGTAGGGGTCGAACAGTTGCTGGCCGACCAAAGTGACGGCTCTTCGTTTATGGCATCCTCCAGCGGCAGGCGCCTATTCAAACTGGGAGTTTCCAGGCTTGGCCGAAGAGGCAGTGGAACTTTGTGAGTTCCACGAGCCCTCCACCTTCTATTGCCTGGGAGGTTATTAAGTCACTGAAGCATCTCCGCGAGCGCATCCAGTCATCTCCGAATTGCCGCTGTTCGGGACTCCCGTCGCCAGCGTCGATTCTTTGATCATGATTGATGCGCTGCCATAATTGGGAACCAGGATTTTCAAGTTAAACGCCGCCTCAATCACCGCTCAATGCAACAGGTACTTTGTATTTCGTACACCGTTTTCTTTCAACTACGTACAGCCATTCTCATTTCCGTACAAGATTGAACTTCACCTCCACTCTTTCTCGATGGAGGATTTCTGTTGATAAATCTTAACTCTATGAATCAGCTCGCAAATCGATTGCTCTTCTTCTATCTGATCGCAATTATTTCTTCAATCGAGGCCTGCGGTGGAGGCAGCAACAGCGGCGGTAGCGGAGTGGGAAGTACTCCGGTCGCGCCAACGGTGACCGTCACACCCGAAGAGACCACACATCCCTACGCGGAGAACCTTATCGTTACCGCCACAGTAAAGGGCGGCAGCGCATCGCCGACCGGGAGCGTGACGCTTTCCAGCGGAAGCTTTTCATCATCGGCCGTGACACTGAACTCCGGCTCCGCGACCTTCTACGTTCAGCCCGGCTCGCTAACACTGGGCGCCGATGCGCTCACCGTCAACTACACGCCCGACTCCAGCAGCTCATCCACCTACGCCGCTTCCACGGGCACGGCTAACATCACCATCACGTCGCCCGGCAGCACCAACGTCACTGTCAATATCAATACGCTGGCCAATCGCCACCAGATCAGCCCCTACATCTACGGCATCAACTCGTTGAACCAAAGCGATATCACCAACCTGTCACCGGCGTTTGTCCGCTTTGGGGGTAACGAGGCCTCAGATTACAACTGGAAGCTCTTCACCTACAATTCCGGCAGCGACTGGTTCTTTGAGAACTTCGCTCTCAACGATCCAAGCACCGGCAAGGGCATCGACTCGGTACAGTTGACCAAGTTCACCGTGGACTCCGGTAGTCAGATGCTTACCACCATGCCAACGCTCGGTTGGGTGGCCAGGGGAACCGGCAATTGGAGCTATTCCATCAAGAAGTACGGAGCACAGTGCAAGGCGGACCCTTTCAACTCTGACGCCGGCAACGGCCAGCAGACCGACTGCAAGACGCGCGTGACCACCGGTCCAGTGACAGACTCCTACTTCCCACTTGTCGATACCGCCGGCGATTGCACAACGGGCAACTGCCTCTATCGCGATGAGTGGGCCAAGGCGCTCGCAACTGCCTTTGGTAGCGGAAACTGCATTGTCCCCTATTCGCCGATCACCACGTGCCACTTCTATGACATGGACAACGAGCCTGAAATATGGGATGGTCCCCATGGTGACGTGCATCCCAACCATCCCGGCTACACCGAGTTGTCGAATCTTTTTGAGACGGAAGGCGCCGCGCTGAAAACCTGGGACCCGAGTGCGGTTCGTTTCGGCCCAATCACCTGCTGCTGGAATTACCTCTGGTCCGCAGGTCCCTCGGGAGACGACAAGAACGCCCACGCCGGTATAGACTTCGCGCCCTGGTGGCTGAACCAGATCAATTGGCTGGACCAGATCAAGGGAACTCGTACCCTCGACGTCTTCGACATTCATGCCTATTTTGGCGACAACATCAACACCACCGGCTTCACCAACCCGCAAATGCGCGCCGAAGTGGGCAAGTATCTCCGCACCTATTGGGATCCGACGTACTCCAACTCGGGGAACGATGTGGACTGGATTACCACAACGCAGCCCAATCGAAGTGTGACCTTCCTCATTCCGCGCCTCAAGGCCTTGGTGAACGCCATCTATCCGGGAACGCCGCTTGCGTTCACCGAGTGGGAATCGTCCTTCAACGAGTGGGAGTTCGCCACTGCTCTCTCCGATGCCGATGCCTATGGAGTGATGGGTCGCGAGGGTCTGGGCTTCTCCACGCGCTGGGGCGGTCCATCGGCGACCGACGGCACCACCAACCAGCCCCATCCCAACTACCAGTCCTTCAAGCTGTACACCAACTATGACGGGGCCAGGCACGGCTTCGGCAC
>Ga0209698_10005938_pt1 | contig 13057 bp, 11 predicted proteins | sample LitLauG_LLR_2012_FD_187203 | JGI IMG/M metagenome (GOLD analysis project Ga0209698, IMG submission 187203) | Freshwater sediment microbial communities from Pennsylvania, USA - Little Laurel Run_MetaG_LLR_2012 (SPAdes) (version 2) | ecosystem: Environmental > Aquatic > Freshwater > Creek >... | reverse complement strand
GTATCCTGGTGCGGTGAGCGAGCCGAGGCAGAGGACCTTCCACATACGCACCTTCGGGTGCCAGATGAACGAGCACGACTCCGAGCGCCTGGCCGGCGCCCTGGTGGCCGACGGGCTCGTCGCCACCCCGGACATGGAGTCGGCCGACGTCGTGGTGTTCAACACCTGCTGCATCCGGGAGAACGCCGACAACAAGTTCTACGGTCACCTGGGCAACCTCAAGGCGCTGCGCGAGTCGAGGCCGGACATGCAGATCGCCGTGGGCGGGTGTCTGGCCCAGATGGACAAGGAGAAGATCCAGCAGCGGGCTGGGCACGTGGACGTGGTGTTCGGCACGCACAACCTGACGTCGGCTCCGGAGCTGCTGCGCCGGGCGTCGGCCGAGGGACCGCTCATGGAGATCCTGGACGAGCCGGTGCCGGTGGCCGCCGACCAGCAGACGGCTGCCTTGGCTGCGGTGCGTGACCTCCCCTACGCAGCGTGGGTGACCATCCAGATGGGCTGCGACAACAGCTGCGCCTACTGCATCGTGCCGTCCGTGCGCGGTCCGGAGGTGTCGCGCTCCATGGAGGACCTGCAGGCCGAGGTGCGCGAACTGGCCGGCCGGGGAGTCACCGAGGTGACCCTCCTCGGCCAGAACGTGAACTCGTACGGACGGGACATCACCGGACGCAGTCCGCTCTTCGGCGACCTGCTGCGGGCCACCGGTGCGGTCGAGGGCATCCGACGGGTGCGGTTCACGAGCCCACATCCGAAGGACCTCCGACCCGAGGTGATCAGTGCCATGGCCGAGACGCCCGAGGTCTGCAACCACCTCCATCTGCCCCTCCAGTCCGGGAGCAACCGCATGCTCACGGCCATGCGCCGCGGCTACACCGCGGAACGGTACCTCGACCGACTGGCGGCAGCCCGGGCCGGGATCGAGGACCTGGCGGTGACGACCGACCTGATCGTCGGTTTTCCGGGCGAGACGGAGGACGACTTCGAGCGCACCCTCGAGGTGGCCGCCGAAGCCCAGTTCGACAGCGCGTACACCTTCGTGTTCTCGCCGCGGCCGGGGACCCGTGCCGCCGACATGACCGATCGGTTCCTTCCGGTCGAGATCACCGCGGAGCGTATGGAACGACTGCGGGTCGTGGTCGAGCGCTCCGCCCAGATCAAGCACGCCGACCGCGTCGGACGGATCGAGGAGGTCGTCGTCGAAGGCGCGTCCAAGCGGGACGTGTCGGTCACCACCGGACGGACGGGTCAGAACAAACTGGTGCACTTCACCGCCCCCGGAGGACGCCCGATCGGCAGCGGCTCCTACGCGACCGTGCGGGTCACAGCGGCCGCCCGGCACCACCTCACCGGGGACCTGGTCGAGGTCACGGCGCGCCCGACCCACCGTGTGCGCATCCCCGTCTCCGCCGGCTGACGTGGACGTCGCCCTGGTCGGGCCCACCGCCTCCGGCAAGTCGCAGCTCGCGCTGGAGGTGGTCCGAGCCGTCCGGGAGTCCGGCGCCGGGACGGACGTCGAGCTGGTGTCGGTGGACTCCATGGCCGTCTACCGGGGCATGGACCTCGGCACGACCAAGCCGACCCGGGAGGAGCAGGACGAGGTCCCGTACCACCTGGTCGACCTGGTCGACCCCGACGAGGAGTTCACCGTCACCCGGTTCCAGGCTGCGGCCCGCGAGGCGCTGGCCGGGATCGCCGAGCGGGGCCACCGGGCCGTTCTCGTGGGGGGAACCGGGCTGTACCTCCGATCGGTCGTCGACGAACTGGAGTTTCCCGGGCGCTATCACGCGGTGGCGGCGGGCATCCGCGCCGAACTGGACGCGGCCGGGTCCGACGGGAGCGAAGGGCGCCTCGGCGCGGTGGCCGGTCTGCACGAGCGGCTCGCGGCCCTCGACCCGACGGCGGCGTCACGCATCGAACCGGGCAACGAGAGGCGACTGGTGCGTGCGCTGGAGGTGACGATCGGGTCGGGGCGCCCGTTCTCGAGCTTCGGTCCGGGACTCGATCGCTACCCCCCGACGGCGATGGCGCTCGTCGGGTTGCGTCCTGACGCCGAGGAGATCGACCGCCGGATCGGCGCACGCATGGAGGCCATGCTCGATGCCGGGCTGCTCGAGGAGGTCCGGTCGCTGGCCGCACGTCCGGGAGGACTGTCGCGGACGGCCAGACAGGCACTCGGCTACCGGGAGCTGCTCGCCCACGTGGAGAACGGGCTCCCACTGGACGAGGCCGTCGCGGAGGCGGTGCGCCGCACGCGTCAGTTCGCCCGGCGCCAGCGGGCATGGTTCCGACGGGATCCACGGATCCGGTGGGTGGACCCCGACGAGGACGCGGTGGCCGTGGTCCTCGACCGCCTCGACGAACCAGGCGGACCGCGCCGTGACGGACCGGGTCGTCGCGCACCCGGTCCGGACCGGTGAGAGACTGTGCCGTGACGCCATGACCACCACCCCGCCCACAGCGCAGATGCTCCGCTTCACCAAGCACCACGGTGCCGGCAACGATTTCCTGGTCCTGATCGACCCGGAATCGTCCGGGACGCTCCCGGGCGACCTGGTGCGGGCCCTGTGCGACCGCCGGTTCGGCGTGGGTGCCGACGGTGTCATCCAGATCGTCGATGCCCACGGGGCGGCCGACGTCGGGATGGTCCTCCAGAACGCCGACGGGCGGGAGGCCGAGATGAGCGGGAACGGCATGCGGTGCCTGGCGCAGGCGGCGGTCCTGAGCGCTCTCGTGGTGCCTCCCGAGTTCACCGTGGCCACCGCTGCCGGGGTGAAGACGGTCGAGTACCTGGAGGGCGAGCACGTCCACGTGGCCGATGCGTCGGTGGACCTCGGGAGCGCGGTGCTCGGACCAGACCAGCCTCAGAAGTTCCTCGACCGCAAAGTGCGCACGGTCGACATGGGGAACCCCCATGTCGTCATGTTCGGCCCCACGCTCGACGACGTCGACGTGGCCGGAATCGGCGCCCACCTGCAGACCGTGTACGACGGCGGCATCAACGTCGAGTTCATCGCCTCCGGTGAGGAGCCCGACTCACTGGTCCTCCGAGTCTTCGAACGCGGAGTGGGGGAGACCCAGGCCTGCGGCACCGGGAGTGCGGCGGCCGCAGCTGCAGCGCGCAGCTGGGGTCTGGTGGGGGACCGCGTCACGGTGCACAACCCCGGCGGCTCCCTGCAGGTCACCTTGACAGGCGATGACGCGCGCCTGCGGGGTCCGGTCCACCGGGTGGCCTCGGTCGTCGTCGACCCGTCGGCGGTGCTGGACGGAGCCCGCCCTGGGCCGTCGGCCGCACCGTGACCTGGTCCCACCGATGAGCCCCAACGACTCGGCCTTCACCGACACGCTCATCTCCCGCGAGGTGCGGGAGCGGATCGTGATCGTGGGGGTGACCTTTCCGAACGGGACCCAGGCCGCCACCGAGGCGGGACTCGACGAGCTCGCCCTTCTGGTCGACACGGCCGGCGCCGACGTGGCCGGGCGCATCGTCCAGCGCCGCCAGACCCCGGATCCGGCCACCTACCTGGGCAAGGGCAAGGCGGAGGAGCTGCTGGCCATGTGCCTGGAGGTCGACGCCGACACCGTGGTGTTCGACGACGACCTCTCCCCGGCCCAGCAGCGGAACCTGGAGAAGATCCTCGGGCGCACCGCCATCGACCGCACCGCCGTCATCCTGGACATCTTCGCCCAGAACGCCCGGACGCCGGAAGGGCGCGCCCAGGTGGAGCTGGCCCTGCTGCGGTACCGCCTGCCGCGCCTGCGGGGCCGCGGGCACTCGCTCAGCCAGCAGGCCGGCGGCATCGGCACCCGGGGTCCCGGCGAGACCCAGCTCGAGGTGGACCGCCGCCGCCTCGTCCAGCGGATGACCCGTCTGGAGGGAGACCTCCGCCAGCTCGACCGCACCAGGCGGGTCCAGCGGCGCGGCCGCCAGCGAGGTCGGCAGCGCACCGTGTCGCTGGTCGGTTACACCAACGCCGGCAAGTCCACGCTCCTCAACCGTCTGTGCGCCTCCGACGTCCTCGTCGAGAACCGGCTGTTCTCGACGCTGGACCCGCGTACCCGTCGGTTCGACCTGCCCGGCGGCGAACTCGTGCTGCTGACCGACACCGTCGGGTTCGTGCGCAAGCTCCCGCACCAGGTGGTCGAGGCCTTCCGGTCGACCCTCGAGGTCGTCCTGGAGTCGGACCTGATCGTCCACGTGGTGGACGGATCGGCTCCCGACCTGCAGGGGCAGATCGATGCGGTCCACGCCGTCCTGACCGAGATCGGCGCCGACGGGATGCCCGAGCTGCTGGTCGTCAACAAGGCCGATGCGCTGGGTGCGGGCGACGACGAGACCGGCGAGGAGGCACGGCGGCTGCTGGCGGCACATCCGGGTTCGGTGCTGGTGTCGGCGCGGACCGGCGCGGGCATCGAGGAACTGCTCGTCACGATCGGCGACAGGCTGCGGGTCGGTGACCGGGTCGTCGAGCTGGAGATCCCCTGGTCCCGGGGCGACGTGCTGGCCGCGGTGCACCGTGAGGGCGAGATCGTCGGCGAGGAGGCGGGGGAGACGGCCACCCGTGTCCACGTGGTCCTGGACGAGGCCGGCAAGGCCCGGTTCGCGGAGTTCCTGGCGTCATGAGCGCCGATCAGGTCCGGACGGGGGGCCCGTCCGGGTTCGCCCCGCCTCCCTACCCGTACGAGCGCCTGAACGGGGCGAAGGACCGGGCCACCGAGCGGTTCGCCGATCGGGGCGGGCTGGTCGACTGCTCCATCGGCACCCCCTGCGACCCGCCCCCGGACGCGGTCCTGGCCGCCATGGCATCGTCGGGCACCGAACGCGGCTATCCGACCTCGCCCGGGTCACCCGCCTACCGACGCGCCGCCGCCGGGTGGATCGGGCGTCGGTTCGGCGTCGACGTCGATCCGGACCACGAAGTGGCGGCGTGCGTGGGGACGAAGGAATTCGTGGCCACGACGGCCCAATTCCTCCATCTGAGGGACCCCGGTCGGGACACCGTGCTCTACCCGTCGGTGTCCTACCCGACCTACGCCATGGGGGCGACACTGGCCGGCGTGCGGGCGGTGGCGGTACCGGAGCTCCCGGGCGGCGGGCTCGACCTGGGCGCGGTGGACCCCGCCGACGCCGAACGCGCCCTGCTCCTGTGGGTGAACTCCCCGTCCAACCCGAGCGGGCTGCTGTCCGATCTGGACGCCACCGCCGCGTGGGGCCGGGTGCACGGGATCCCGGTGTTCAGCGACGAGTGCTACGCCGAGTTCACCTGGGACGGGCCGCCCCGCAGCATCCTCGAGTCCGGCACCGACGGTGTCGTGGCCGTCCACTCGTTGTCCAAGCGGTCCAACCTGGCCGGCGTACGGGCCGGGTTCTACGCGGGGGACCAGGGCCTGGTCTCCTATCTCCTCGATGTGCGCCGTCACGCCGGACTGATGGTGCCTGGTCCTGTCCAGGCCGGCGCGGTGGTGGCCTTCGACGACGACGCCCATGTCGGCGCCCAGCGCACGCGCTATCTCGAGCGCCTGGAGTTCCTGGCCGCGGCCCTCACCGGTGCCGGGCTCCCGGTCGATGCGCCGGCGGGCGGCTTCTACCTGTGGGTACCGGTGCCGGAGGCGCACGGCGACGGGTGGGCGCTGTGCGAGTTCCTGGCCGAGCGCGCCGGTCTGCTGGTGAGTCCCGGCGAGCTGTACGGCGAGACCGGACCCGGGCACGTGCGGGTGGCGGTCGTCCAGCCCATGGAGCGGCTGGCGCTGGTGGCGGAACGGCTGACGGCCGTCGGTTGACCCGGTGCCGGCCGATGCGGCGACTTCCGGCGCTGTCGGACCCGGGCGGTAACGTCTCCACCCATGGCAGACCTCGTCGACCGAATCGAAGCACTGTGGGACCGGGCTCCCGAGCTCTCCCCGTCCGACACCGACGCCCTGGCGACGGTGACCGAGGCGGTCGACCTCCTCGACTCGGGGGAGGCCCGTGTGGCCGAGGTGGACCCGACGACGGACCAGGTGGTCGTGCACCAATGGCTGAAGCACGCCATCCTCCTGCTGTTCCGGCTCCGATCGATGGAGACCATGGAGGTGGGCCCGTTCGAGTTCGCCGACAAGCTGCCGCTGAAGCGCGACTTCGCAGCGGCCGGCGTGCGGGTCGTCCCCGGGGCGTCGGCGCGGTGGGGGTCGTACCTCGCACCGGGGGTCATCTGCATGCCCAGCTACGTCAACATCGGCGCCCGGGTCGGCGCCGGCACCATGGTCGACACCTGGGCCACAGTGGGCTCGTGCGCGCAGATCGGCGAGCAGGTCCACCTGTCCGGTGGCGTGGGGATCGGCGGCGTGCTCGAGCCGGCCCAGGCCGCGCCGGTGATCATCGAGGATGAGGTAATGATCGGGAGCCGGGCCATGATCACCCAGGGGGCCCGGGTGGGCCGTGGCTCGGTCATCGGCGAAGGGACCATCCTCAACCCGTCCATTCCGGTCATCGACGCCGAGACCGGTGACGAGCTCGGCCGCGGGCACGTGCCTCCGTGGTCGGTGGCCGTGCAGGCCAGTCGTCGCCGCGACTTCCCGGGCGGCGAGTTCTACCTGCCGTGCGTGCTGGTGCTGAAGCGCCTGACCGAAGGGCAGCGGCACGACAAGGCGCAGCTCAACGACATCCTGCGCACCCACGGGGTGTCGATGTGACCGACGGGGCGCCGGCGTGAGTGGAGCGGACGACCATGCCGGCCGACCCATCGGCCCCGGGGACGTGCTCCCGGGCGGGCTGCTCGGACTGGCGACCGCACTGGTGGGTATCCCGTCGGTGAGCCACCGGGAGGGTCCCATGGCGGACGCCGTCGAGGCGGCGCTCGGACTCTGTCCGTGGCTGACGGTCGAGCGGGTGGGTGACAATGTCGTTGCCCGCACCGTTCTCGGGCGGGACCGGCGGGTCCTCCTCGCCGGGCACCTCGACACCGTGCCGCCGGCGGAGGGGAACGACGAGCCTCGGGTCGTGGACGACACCCTCTTCGGAGTGGGCGCCGTCGACATGAAGGGCGGCCTGGCCGTGTTCCTCCACCTGGCGGGAGTGCTCGACTCCCCGCCGGTCGACCTCACCTGGTGCTTCTACGCCGCCGAGGAGGTGTCCCGTGAGCACAACGGCTTGCTGCACCTGTGGGAGGAGCGGCCCGACCTGCTCGCCGCCGACGTGGCGGTGCTGGGCGAGCCGACCGGCGGGGTGGTCGAGGCCGGCTGCCAGGGGACGATGCGCCTGCGCGTCACCCTGACCGGGCTGCGGGCCCACACCGCCCGTCCGCACACCGGGCGCAACGCCATCCACCGGCTCGCCGGGGTGCTCGGTGCGATCGATGGATACGAGGTCCGCCGACCGGTGCTCGACGGCTGCGAGTACGCCGAACAGCTCCAGGTCGTGTCCGTCGAGGGCGGGGTGGCCGGAAACGTGGTGCCGGACCGGGCCACCGTCGTGATCAACCACCGGTTCGCGCCGGACCGCACCCCGGCCCAGGCCGAATCGACCGTGCGTGAGCTCCTCGCCCCGCACCTGGAGCCGGGCGACCACTGGGAGCTCCTCGAGGCCGCACCGGCGGCGCCCCCCTCGCTCGACGACCCGGTCCTGGCCGCACTGGTGGCCGCGACGGGTGCGCCACCCCGGGCCAAGGTCGGATGGACCGACGTGGCGTTCTTTGCCGAGCGGGGGGTGCCGGCCGCCAACTTCGGTCCCGGCGACCCGCTGCTCGCCCACACACCCGGGGAGCACGTGCGCGCCGATGAGCTCGTCCAGGTGGCGACCGTGCTGGACGCAGTGGTGCGCGGCTCGGCGCGGGGGAGCGGTCGCGCCGACCGTTGAGGCCATCCGACGTCCCCGGGGGGCGGAGCGGACGGGCATCGCCGGTGGGTAAGGTCGCTCCATGACTCCCACCACCCGCTCGCTCGGCACCTCCGGACTGTCCGTCTCCTCCCAGGGGCTCGGATGCATGGGGATGAGCGAGTTCTACGGCCCCGGGGACGAGTCTGAGTCGATCGCCACCATCCACCGGGCGCTCGATCTCGGCGTCACCTTCCTGGACACCGCCGACATGTACGGGCCCTACCTGAACGAGGACCTCGTCGGACGGGCGATCGCCGACCGGCGCGACGAGGTGGTCCTCGCCACCAAATTCGGGATCGTCCGGGGCGCGGACCCCGCAGTCAGGTCGGTCCGGGGGGATGCCGCCTATGTACGCCAGGCCTGTGAGGCGTCGCTGGTCCGGCTGGGCGTCGACCACATCGACCTCTACTACCAGCACCGGAGCGACCCCGGCGTCCCCATCGAGGAGACGGTAGGCGCCATGTCCGAGCTGGTCGACGAGGGCAAGGTCCGGTTCCTGGGGTTGAGCGAGGCGGCTCCGGACACCCTGCGGCGGGCCTGCAGCGTGCACCCCATCGCCGCGTTGCAGAGCGAATGGTCGCTGTGGAGCCGGGACATCGAGGCCGACGTGGTTCCCACCGCCCGCGAGCTCGGGATCGGGATCGTCGCCTACAGCCCGCTCGGACGTGGCTTCCTGACCGGCCAGATCACGTCGCCCGACGACTTCCCCGAGGGCGACTTCCGGAAGTTCCTCCCACGGTTCACCGGAGCGAACTTCACCCACAACCTCGCACTGGTCGACACGGTGCGAGGACTGGCGGCGGCCAAGGGCTGCACACCGGGACAGCTCGCGCTGGCCTGGGTGATGAGCCGGGGCGACGACGTCGTGCCGATCCCGGGAACGAAGCGGCGGACCTACCTCGAGGAGAACGTGGCGGCGGCCGAGGTCCGACTGGACGGCAGCGACCTGGCGGCCATCGACGAGGTCTTCCCTCCCGACGTCACCGCCGGCACCCGCTACCCGGACATGGGCCCGATCGGCGCGGCGACGCCGGAGGCCTGAGCCGGGGCCGGACGTCCCTCCGTCAGAGCTTGCGGAGGACCGTGACGACCTTGCCGAATACGGTGACCTCCGACGGGTCGAACACCATGGGGGAGAGCCGTTCGTTGGCCGGGGTGAGGACGATGGCGCCGTCCTTGGTGGAGAACGTCTTCACCGTCGCCTCCTCGTCGGGGATGCCGGCCACCACGATGTCGCCCTGTTGGGCGTCGGGCTGCTGGCGCACCACGACGAAGTCGCCCTCGACGATGCCGGCGTCGACCATCGAGTCGCCCTTGACCCGGAGCATGAAGAGGGTGCCGGTACCGGTGAAGTCCTCGGGCAGGGGGTAGAGCTCCTCCACGTTCTCCTGGGCGAGGACCCCCGTGCCGGCGGCGACTTCGCCCACCAGCGGAACGTGGCGTAGCGGTCGGGCGTCCATGATCACCTTGGACGACGGGTCGTAGCAGACCTCGATGGCCCGGGGCTTGGTGGGGTCCCGCCGCAGGTAGCCCTCCCGTTGGAGGACGGCGAGGTGGGCGTGCACGGTCGACGACGAGGTCAGCCCAACCGACTCGCCGATCTCACGGACCGACGGCGGGTAGCCCCGGTCGCGGACCGATTCGGAGATGCAGTCGAGGATTTGCTTCCGCTTGGTGCTCAGTACCTGGGCCATGGGTGCCTCCGCTGTCCGGTTCGCCGTCCCGTCCGACCGTGGCTGTCACAACCCCGTGCGAACGTCTGTTTGCATGAACGTAGCCCCCGGATGCCCGAGAAGCAAACATCTGTTCGAAAAAGCCATTGACACCGAACATCTGTTCGTGATGGGATGGCGTCCAGACGAACACAGGTTCGACGAACGGCTCCCACCGGGGTCACGACGACCGGGTGTCACAACCGACACGTACAACGGTGGCGACGGCGACGACAGGAAGGACCTCCCGATGACAGCGCTTCTCACAGCATCCCTGCCGGAGTACCTCGACGACGAGCCGGCCCGCCCTGCTCGGCCCGAGCTCCGCCTGGTGCCGGCGCCGGCACAGCGGGGGTCCCGGTTGCGGCCCCGTCTCGAGCCGGCCGACGGGGCTGCGGTCGAGCGGGTGCGCCCGCACCGCCGCTATGTCTCACCCGAAGTGCGCCGTCGGCGCACCCTCCTCGCGATGATGGGCCTGGCGCTGGCCCTCCTCGCGCTTCCGCTGGGCGGATTCGGTGGCACCTCCCACTCCACCGAATCCGCCTTGGCGGCCAACGGGCATCCGTCGACGTACACGGTCCGGGCCGGCGACACCCTGTGGTCGATCGCGGAGCGGATCGACCCGACGGGTGACCCGCGGCCGATCGTGTCACAGCTCGCGGCACAGTTGGGCACGTACTCCGTCGTGCCTGGTGAACAGCTCACGCTTCCCTGACCTGGACCGACGGCGTGTACCTGGCGGAAACGCACTCGACGCCTCTGCCCGGGCGCCGGTGCCGATGAATCCGCTGGCCCGTGAGGGTGCACGTCCGGGCACTAGCCTCGTGAGCGTGCGTTGTCCCTGGTGTCTGGCCGACGACGATCGTGTCGTGGATTCGAGGGTGGCGGAGGAAGGTGCCGCCATTCGCCGCCGCCGCGAATGCTCGGGCTGCGGCCACCGGTACACCACGTTCGAACGGATCGACGAGATCCCGCTGATCGTTGTCAAGCGATCCGGCGTCCGGCAGCCGTTCGATCGGGGCAAGCTGATCGACGGCCTCCGCTCAGCCACCAAGAACCGGCCGGTGACCGAGGAGCAGCTCGACATGGTGGCTCGTGAGGTCGAGGACGAGCTGCGCGATGCCGGATGGGAAGCGACGTCCGAGCAGGTGGGCCTGGCCGTTCTCGAGCACCTGCGGGTGGTCGATGAGGTCGCCTACCTGCGGTTCGCGAGCGTCTACAAGGGGTTCGAGGGAGTCGACGACTTCCGACGTGAGGTCGGACTTCTGACCAAGACCACGGCGCCCAAACGCCCCGAGGGCTGAGGCGTGGCCGAATTGCTGGCCGAGATCCCGGGCCGTGCCCTCGCCGTCTACGCCCATCCGGACGATCCGGACGTCTCGTGCGGCGGAACGCTGGCCGCCTGGGCTGCGGCCGGGTGTGAGGTGCACACGTTGATCTGCACCGACGGAGGGAAGGGGACCGCCGACCCCGCCGTCGAGCCGAAGGATCTCGTGGCGACGCGGGCGGAGGAGTCCGCTGCCGCTGCGGCAGCGCTCGGGTTGGCTGGCCAGGAGTTCCTGGGCGTGGCCGACGGGGAGCTCGAGGACGAGCCGTGGTTCCGCCAGGCACTGGTCACCGCCGTGCGTCGGCTCCGGCCCGACGTGGTACTCGGCCCGGACCCCACCGCCGTCTTCTTCGGGCAGGACTACTTCAACCACCGGGACCACAGGATCACCGGGTTCGCGCTGCTCGACGCGGTGGCGCCGGCCGCAGCCATGCCCCACTACTTTCCGGATGCGGGACCAGCCCACCAGGTGTCGACCGTCCTGCTGTCGGGAACCCTCGAACCGGACGTCTGGGTGGATGTGACCGACACGGTCGAGCTGAAGGGTGCGGCCGTCGCCTGCCACCGGAGCCAGTTCCCCGACGGCGCCGAGTGGGCGGCTACGGCCATGCGCCTGGCTGCCGAGGACGCCGGTCGGCGGGCCGGAGTCCCATGCGCCGAGGGGTTCCGGAGATTGCGTCTCGGCGGGTGAGCGCGCCCGGACCTGTGGCTGCCGGCCCCGGGCGAGGGCACGTGACGTCGGTGGCCGGCGGGCCGGCCGGGTCCGGATCCCCCGCCGGCGGGGGATCTGCGGGTGTCGGGGCCGAACGGGTGATCCTCCACGTGGACATGGACTCGTTCTTCGCCTCGGTGGAGGTGCTCGACGATCCCTCGCTCGCCGGGAGGCCGGTCATCGTCGGCGGCAGCGGCGCCCGGGGCGTGGTGGCCGCGTGCACCTACGAGGCCCGGCGGTTCGGCATCCACTCCGCCATGCCGTCGTCCGTGGCACGCCGGCTCTGTCCCGACGCCGTCTTCCTCGACGGTCGGTTCCACCGGTACACCCAGGAGAGCCGACGGCTGCACGGGATCCTGGAGTCGTTCACGCCGCTCGTGGAGGGGATCTCGCTCGACGAGGCGTTCCTCGACGTGACCGGCACCCAGCACCTGTTCGGCGACGGGACCCGGATCGGACACGAGATCCGGGACAGGGTCCGGCTGGAGATGTCGTTGCCGTGCTCGGTCGGCGTGGCCCGCTCCAAGCTGATGGCCAAGCTCGCCTCGAAGGCTGCCAAGCCGCGGGCCTCCCGGTCGGGGATCGAACCCGGGCCGGGGGTCGTCGAGGTCCGGGCCGATGACGAGCTCACCTTCCTCCACCCGATGCCGGTACGGGCACTGTGGGGCATCGGGCCCGTCACCGAGAAGCGTCTCCTGGCCCTGGGGGTCACCACCGTCGGCGAACTGGCGCAGGTGCCGCCGGACTCGCTCGAGCGCTACCTCGGCGCAGCCGCCGGTCGTCACCTGTCCGAGCTGTCCAGGGGGATCGACGAACGTCCGGTCGAGCCGGTACAGGAGGCCAAGTCGATCGGCCACGAGGAGACATTCACGACCGATCTGTGGGACCGCGACGACCTCCACCGGCGGCTGCACCGCATGGTGGACGCCTCGGCCACGGCGCTGCGCTCGGCGGAGCGGGCCGCCCGGACGGTGACCGTCAAGCTCCGGTTCGGCGACTTCACCCAGATCACCCGGTCCCACACGCTCGACGGGCCGGTCGACGCCACCCCGGCCATCGCAGCGGTGGCCGGGGCGCTCCTCGACGGAGTGGACGTGGGCAAGGGGGTGCGCCTACTCGGGGTGAGCCTCTCGGGCCTGTCGGACCCGGGGGGCGGGACCCAGTTGCGGCTCGACCTGGGCTCGTCCGGGCCGGAGGCGACCGTCGGGCCGCGCGGGGTGGGCGGAAGCGGGGGAGCGGCGCCCATCGACAGGCGGGACGCATCCGGGGACGACCCGTCCGTCGACCGAGAGGACGCCGCAGTCACCGCGGCACGACTACAGGAGACCTGGGGATCGGTGACCGGCGCCGTCGACGCCATCCGGGCCCGGTACGGCGGTGAGGCGGTGGGGCCTGCATCGCTGGTCACGCCCCAGGGGCTGCGGGTCCGCCGTCGGGGCGAGGCCCAGTGG
>Ga0209698_10005937_pt1 | contig 13058 bp, 12 predicted proteins | sample LitLauG_LLR_2012_FD_187203 | JGI IMG/M metagenome (GOLD analysis project Ga0209698, IMG submission 187203) | Freshwater sediment microbial communities from Pennsylvania, USA - Little Laurel Run_MetaG_LLR_2012 (SPAdes) (version 2) | ecosystem: Environmental > Aquatic > Freshwater > Creek >... | reverse complement strand
TATGCCAACGGAAGAGGTGTCTCGAAAGATTACGCCCTTGCCTATGCTTGGTTCAATCAAGCGGCGGCAAACAATATCGATGGGGCCGCCGAAGCGCGGAATGAGGTTAAAACATTGAGCACTCCCGAGCAGACTACCGAGGCACTGAAACTCTCGGCGCAACTTATTCAAAATAAGGTGAAGAAACAGGGACAATCACCACCATGAGTGAGCGATTCGGCAAAAGAAGCCATCGCCGCATACAATGGCCTCGTGTTCGGTCCTGTAAGCCTCAAGGCCGATGGGAAGATTGAAAGAATGGAGACACTGCCACCTTCAAATTACGACGAGCAGCAAATGCCAAGGGTGAAAACACAGCTCGCAAAATCAGCCGTGCATTTGGCTCAGCTTTTGAACAGTGTGGGGTATGAATGAGGTCTTCATTCACGTTCTGCCCTTTCGCGTTTGCACAGATTCCTCAGTTTTCTATCAGCGTTACAGAATCGGTTGCAGCCAAACTCGACTCATCATGCTTGCATCGTTGAAAACCTTATATGTGATTCCGCGTGATGGATGAGAACGAAAAGAAGGCAGCGCAACAACGTGCCAGAAGCATTGCGCGCGATGCAATCAATGAATTGACTGCCTTACTGCGGAATTGCCAGCCGGAGCACATCATCAGCCGGGTTGCGCTCTATATTTGCAGTGGAACGCCTGATACCATCGAGCGTGAGGAGGCAGACAGGAACGAGACGCATTTGGAATACCTTATCAGCCTTGCAACCGCCTTTCCTTATCCGGCTGATGCAAGATTCCCAACCCCTGATGACATTCAGAACGCGATAAACCTTCTTACAAAGATTCATCAGGCGGCTTCAGCATACCATCTTTTTGCTAGTCTCAGGGCGGAAGAGGCCAATAAGTCGCTTTCCGAGATCGCACACTCGTTTCGTATGGACCGTTTGCATGTGCGCGGAGACGCGTTTTGGCCGCATCTGCGAAAAACGATCAGTGATCTCCTTGCTCCGCACGACCGCCACTTGAAGACTACACTTGGGTTTGCGTCTTCAGATTTCTTTGGCTTGTTTGACCGCGCTGAGAAGTTGCTGAACGAAAGATTTCAGATTGAGCACCGTGAGATGTGTGCACCATACACGACCTTGCTACGGCCCTGGCGAGCAGCAATGGCGTTACCAGATGATTCGCTATCGGAGGAAGCGGTTCGTTTTCACAAGTTTTGCGAGGAAAATGCGGATGCGATCTCAAAGGCTCGGCGTTCATTTGACGAGTTTGGCACTCCCAATCTGTTCGCAATTACACCTGAGACATCAGAAGAAAAGGCCGTAATCTCGGCCCTTTCGTGCACCTTCGGGGACGACAGTGAATTCCACGGACTAAAACCTGATCACGCCTTTTGGCCCCTCACCGCCTCCCTGACCGAGCGCAAACCCATTATTCGCCACGGAGGCTCCCTCTTCGCTTTTCATCTCCCAAAAATCCAGCGAGAAGCATACGACATTATCAGTCGCATGCTACGAGCTTCTGCGCCTGACTATTGGGAATCCCAATTTCTCTCAGCGCGGGACACATATTTGGAGCGCGAAGTTGCAGTCCTTTTCCGACAGGCTTTGCCGTCAGCGACAATCATCACCGGTGCAATATACCCGTTTGGTAAGTCAAATGCAGAAACCGAAGCGGACATCGTTGTCGTGTGTGACGACTTCTTGCTGGTCATTGAGTGTAAAGCAGGAAGCATTGCGGCCGCGACAAAACGTGGCGGTGCGCGCAGCGCAGAGTCCGATCTTCGGGAAACAATCATCGGAGCACACAATCAGGCTGAGCGGCTAGTTTTGGAACTTGAGCGTCGTCGCACAATTGCCCTGCGTTCTAAGCACGACAACGCAAAGCATTCGATCAGTTTTGACGATTTTCGATACGTCGCGCGCATCAGCGTCACATTGGAGTTAATGAACGCTGCATCCACATCCCTCTTGATGCTTGAAGACAGCGGCAAATTGCATTCCGCTGAGAAGTGTTGGGCGGTTGCGCTAAATGATTTGCGAGTTGTCGTAGATATTCTCGATTCACCGGCGACGTTTCTTCATTTCATAACACGTCGTCTCGACCTCAATGCAATTCGCCAAGTAAACGCTCGCGATGAACTCGACTACTTGATGCATTATGTTGAGCGAGGATTGTCTTTCCGTGAACAAAACGCACAAGGCGATTCAGAGGAAATCGCCATTGTCCATTGCACTCAGGATCTTGAGCAATACTACCGTCGAATGGCTGGCCTTTCTCAATTTGGGAAGAAACCAAAACCCAAAATTCCTAAGAAACTTCTACGCTTTATGGAATTTCTAGCAACCTCTCGTCCACAACATTATATTAGCGCCTGTTTGACGCTTTTGGATTTTGACAAACCTGACCAATTGCAACTCCTCGCGAAGCCACTAGAGCATCTCGCTTTAATACGGAGGGATAGAACGGTTGCTTATGGATTCTCACTGTGCGCCAATCCTGAATTCAAATCTGGCATAGCACTCGCAACAGCCATTCAGCCTCACCTGGTTCGAGAGGCTATTCTTGGGCGCGCGATCTCCCACTGTCAGCGTTACTCGCTCAACGAGCTTTGTGTAATTGTTCAGAGCATTCCGCTTGGCAAGCTTCCTCCTGTCATATTCATTGCGCGTCCTAATGACAGTGTCAGCCAACAAGGGACGCACCTGTTAGAACAGTTGCGGTTTGAAGCAAAAGAGAAATGGAAAGGCTCTCGTCAATAAGCATCACGGCCAAATCCGCCTATTACGCAAAACGAGCGTATGTGTCCTGCTGAAACAGTTCTTGCAAAATGGGGGAACGTCGCTCAGTGAGGTTGGCCCATTTATCTTGCAGGTATCCCAGCGCCTCCTGCGGATCTGCAATCACTATCGTGTTGTAGATTTTGTCCAAGCGCAAATTCCCTCCGGTTACCAAGGTCCGCAAGCCGACCTCGGTCATAAACACATCACAATACGGAATTGCGAGTTGTGCATGGTGGAAATCAAGCACGTCGTTATCTGTAAGGTGTCTATTCGTATCCCAACTTGCGGCAGCATACAGTCCCGCCGGAATATGATAAGATGGCAGCTCGTCGGTAATCTTGTTCTTCTCAAAGCCATACCAAATCAGATTGCGTGCTGGCAGTTTTTGAATTTCCGTCAGCTTGTTGGCATCAATGGCGTCATCGATGCCTGACTCCAGGTAATGTAGATACGACATCGCCTCAAACCAGTGCTCCTCATTCTCTTTGATTGTGTGCATCAGCTCTGCCAGGAAAAGGCTCTTGAAGCTGGCGTGTTGCTTTCGAACAGCAGCTTTTCGTTGGTTGATATCATCAACATTATACCCCTTATATAAATCAGATTCAGGAATAATCCCCAAGTCGCTAAGAAACTCCTCCAACGGCATGAAAAAGTTGAGGTCTTCTATGTTTTTTTGGATAAGCAGTTGATCCGACGCTTGGAAGGTTGTTATAGGCCACACTGGAAGCTTGTCACCCAGAAATGAAGCTGTCCGCGTCCAAATGCACTCGTGAATCGGCCAATTTTTGATGTTTTCTGGCTGGGGTGTGACTTTCCGAATAAAGTGCAGCACTTCCTGTCTTACGATCTGGCCGTGAGCCATAAAAGCGACACCACTGCTCAGCTCATCAATCAGGCGAACGGTTGCCATTCTGGTATTCAAATCCGTCTGTTTTATCAGCTCCTCAAATATCCAGAAACTAAGCGGACAAACGGCTGTCCCTGCTTCAACAGCACTTTTAAGAAGGAAATAGATTTGCGCGTATTCCGTTATCTGTTGATTGCCAAGAACAACCTTTCGCAAATTGATCCAGAACTTCAGGTCTAAATAGATAAGCGTCTTCGTCGTGATAATTTGACCATAACGGTGCAATAAGCGGCAACGATATTGATCAAGAGTCACGTTTCCATTTTGCCGATGTATGCTCCACCTCCGCTTCGAGAAATTGTCGTAATCAAAGCCGTGCCGCGCGAACCACTTCTTTATCTTTTCTTGCATCTCCTGCGCTTCTTCGTCAGTAAACATCGGATTTTGTATATCCTATTTACGTTGCACGGCAAAGAGATTCAGACCGGCACTTCATTTAAAGATTACACGAAGCGTCACAGTCTCTCTGCCTTGCAGCTAAAACCAAAGCGATTCACATGAAGTGAACCGCTACGCTTTAAAACCTTTTGCGACGCAAATCACTTCAACAACGTCACCGTAGGCCAAGCACCCTTCCCACCAAGCTGCAAAAGGTGAGGATTGGCTTTTGCGAGCACCTTGATATTCTTCAGGTCATATCCCTCACTGCGAATGCTGATGGTTTTTCCGGGTGCGGCAGCAAGGATTTCTTTCAGTGATTGAAGTGAAGGTGATTTGAGAGCCTTTGTTGATGTAGCACGGGCCCTCTTCCATTCAGCGGGTTTACCAGTGAGTCTTCCTATTTCTGCATCCAAAGCAGCGATTTCAAGAGTCAGGACTTTACGCTTATCCATGATTTCCTGGAGTGCATTCTTCTCGATCACTTCAATTTGGGCCTTGAGGTCTGCAATACGGTCGAGTGTGGTGGACATGTAGGGCGGCGACTGTATGGGTGGTTTGGTCGGTGTCAAATGGATGTTGAAACGGCAAGAAATGAGAAGGATGTGGATGGCATTGCGTCGGTGCCTAGAGCACTATTACACTGTGAGATTCGCCTTGACGTTGAACGATCGGGAAAGTAAAAACCCCGACATGAAAGTAATTGCTTGGTTCCAAATGATAATCATCGGTGCTAGTGTTTTCATTGGGGCCACTACTAAGGCAGATATTGTTTTTTTCAGTGGTTACTACGATCTATCGCCCGCCGCTTCCGGTGGCGGCCCTCCCTTGCCGAACCTTTGGATCGGAAGCCCGAACACGACATTCTACGGTTCCACAAGCGATCAGTCGTCTGCTGTAGCGTCGGACCCGGATATTGCCGGGCTTCTCATTCAGAACACTGGGAGCGTGTCCGCAACGCTTTCTGCTCTTAGTCTCTCGCCAGTTGGAATGGACATTTTAGCTCGCGCAACTACGCCAAATGGCAACCTACCGGCGGGAAGCGTAACAATGCTGCCTGGGCAAAGCTATATCTTCGCTGTAGGCGACGGTTCGGAGGAGAATTTAAGCGGGCAGACAGTCCAGTCTACTCTCAACGGCACAACGTTCTCTTTTGCAGATGCCCACACTACTCTCGCCCCAAGTGGTGTGCTTTTCGGAGATAGTCCCAATTTGGGAAATCAAGATGAAACTCAACCATGGACACAAATTGGCACAGTTCCGGAACCTAGCGGCATAGCTCTTTTGGGCGTATCGGCCATCTACTTCGCTTTACGCCGCCGTGCTAAGTAAACGCTTATCATTCCCCGAACCTACTGGCTAATTTGTCTGTTTACATGACAATCGACGCAAGAATACTCGGATTGGAATCCATATAGGCTCAGAACCCCGCTAAAAGAAAAAGAGCCCCGATAAATCCGAAGAATACATCGTCACTCTTCTCTTTAAACATTGGTCGGGCAACAATGGCGATGCTCCACTGCATATTCGCCTGTAGTATGTTTTCTCGTTGTGATGGGCCATGGCATTCAAATCACCGATAAAAGCGAGCAGTGAGCTGTTAAACGCGTTCTCGGGCCATTACAGTGAATCGTGCGCTGTGAGAGTATTTGCCAGCTTCCTGTGGCACTGAAGAACCCTTTCCTATTTGCCACCAAGTCATTTACGGACAGTTCTGATGAGTATGCACACATTCTCGGCAAATTCCGATGATGCACCGCCAAAAATGGTGTAGATGTCTATGTCGTTCCGACAAAGCTTACTGACGTGAGTAAAAGCATCCATTTTGTTATCATTGTCGATCTTTTCATCACCGGAACCATTGCGGAACTCTCAATGAAGAACACCGCCAATTGTCAGACACCATCAAGAACATTTCGCACGGAATACGGAAGGCTCACCCACTGAAAGGACGCAAGATGAGCACTAAATCAAAAGCACGAAATGCTCCCGGCACCAAACTCGACCCAAAATTGAAAGCTGCCATTAACAAGTTTGGCAGCATACCGATTGGAAAACCTATCAAGGAATCAGCCGGCAGGGAAAAGCAGCACCGGGTAATAACAAACGAAGAAATCGCCCTGCGTGCTTACTTTATCGCAGAAAAGCGACATTCTGATGGAATTCCAGGCGACGCACTTGGCGACTGGCTTGAGGCCAAAAGCCAGCTGCTTGCTGAACAATAAATAAACGCATTGAGTTGTTCGGCAACGAGCCTTTGCTGATGCGCCAACGAAAACTTTTTTCAGATGCGACCGGATATTGCCCTCCACATGCAACGAACAACCGCCGGTTCAAGCGAATGTTTTGTAGATGGAGCCGTGTATGAAGCCCACCGTATCTTTTGAAAAGCAAATCTGTGGCAAGATTGTGGAGATTGATCTTTATGGGAAAATTGGTTGCGCTGAACATGAGAGGATTATCCCTGAAATCCGGAGAATGATTCGAGAGCAAGGGACAGTTCGCTTTCTGGTCAGAATGCACAACTTTACCGCATGGAACGTCGCAGCGCTCTGGGATGAACTTGAATGGAACGCAAAGGAGCTCACACCGATCGAGCGCCTTGCCATCGTCGGAGAGGAAGCATTGCAAAAATGGATGACGGCATTCTGCGATTCATTCACAACCGGTAAGGTCCGCTTCTTCCCATCGGAACAGCTTGAAGGAGCGCGTGAATGGTTGAAGGAATAGAAGTCACTGCAACACTGCAATCACTGCAATTGCACCTCATCGCAGTAATTCAGCGGTGCAAGTGTAGTTACTGCAGCAGCAGCATTCTTTAATGCTGCTGCAGTGCTGCACGGATTGCAGGAGGGTTTCCAACCGTATTGAAGTTCAGGGATAATCCAAAAACGCGAGGACATCATCAATTATCGGATAAGATGATTTCACAATTTGGAAAGACCTGTTTAAGCTCGGCTCGTCCTTTGTTCGTGGTTTTGGTGTTTGTCAGATTCACACATCGTAAACTCTTAAGGTTCGAGAGTTGACGCAGGCCATTGTCGGTGATCTGTGTTGAATCTAAATAAAGGTTTTCGAGCTTGGTCATGCCCCTTAAATGTGAAAGCCCGTCATCAGTAACCTCTGTTGAAGAAAGGAATAGCCACTTCAGATTTGTCAGTTTTGTGAGATGAGCGAGTCCTTTATCACCCACCTTCGTTTTTTCAATGCAGAGCCAGGTGAGATGCTCCAGTGTCGAAAGTGAAGCCATTCCATCATCGGTAATCCCGGTATGCTGCAAATCCAAAGTCTTCAGCTTTGTAAATCCACCAATCAGCCCCAAACTCGCTTTGGTAATCCGCGCGTATCCAAGTTGCAGATCTTCGAGTTGTTTGAATCCCTTTATACCCCCAACTCCTTCATCCGTAATGCCCGCGCCGTGAAATCTCAGCACCTTAAGTTTTTGCATCCCATTAAGCTGAGCGAGTCCCACGTCCGTAATTTTGGGGTTCATGTCAAGCCACAGCTCCTCCAAATCCTTCAGTCTTGATAAATGAGCTAGACCGTTATCTGATACATCCGCTTCCACGATTCTCAATATTCGGAGTTCTGTCGCATTCTTTAGGCTAGCCAATTGCCTGTCGGTTACTAATGATGGATTGGGCTGCAAGTTAATGCCGTTCATATCACTCACACTCAGGTGCATATCTACAGCTTTCACTCCGCTGAGGTTATTGAGCGGTGCAACTTCGGAATCCGCTCTATGTAGTTCAATCAGCACGTTGTCTCCCACACGTTCAACGGCAGGCTTACTAATACCCGAATCCATGCCGCTTCCATTTGCCAAGGCATTGATCCGAAGCACGAGCAAAAGTGAAATCACTGAAATAATATGGCATCTCAGTCGTGGCAGCCGCTTCTCTTGCGCTGAAGGAAACATGCTTTCTTCTATCGAGAGAGACCTGGTTTGTCCAGCGATTGGAGTTCAGCACTCGCCCTTCTCAATTCCCGCACGATACGACGGGTAAAGCGAACTCCGGCTGGCACAATGTTCCGCTTTGCGGTTCCCGATGACTTCTACATTTTCCCGCTGGTAGTCGCTAAATGCGGTCCGAGATGTCCGAACTAAAAGAAAAGTGCCCCGAATATATCGAAACACTGGCTTTTTAATATAAAGCAGTTCAACGCGACATCAAGGTTTCCTGCTTCACTCCCTGTAAAACATTCTTCTCTCGCTTTTCCGGCACAGTGGTGTAAGAGTGTCCATGAAATTAGCATTTAAGTTCTCGGCTCGCGGTCCAGATCGGGTATCAGACGCACTCGCAACCGTGCTTTCCACAAAGGGTTCATGGGAATTCAGGCCTCTGTTCGATTTGGTTTATGCCAATCTTCGCTCAAAAGATTACGCACGGGGCGGCGATGAACTGCTGCGTCTGCGTGCTCATGAGAAGCTTCAGAACTTTTTGTTTGCGGGCATCGTCACAAAGAATGGCAAAGAATACAGTGGTGTCCCTCAAGCACTCGCTACTTATGTTAAAACGTCAGCCGAGTTTAATGCCAGGTTTGTCTCGGGCACTCACACCCACACTCCTCTCAAAACCAGCACAGCGGTAACGATTCCAGCCCCGGTAGTGAAAGAGAGAAAAAGGAAACCTTCGGTGAGACGAATGTCCGAAGAGCGAAGTGCCACGGTGAACTGTCCGAGCTAAAAGAAAAGTGCCCCGCATGAAGCGAAACACTCCTCTTTGAACTCACTACAGACGACGACGGTAAGCCCTACAAGCCGTCTTCTCTCTATCCACGGCAATCGAAGCCTTCCATTTCGGCATCTGCAATGATTGGGCAACAGCGTCATGTCCCAGATATTCACGCACATCCTCAGCCAGCTTCTCCTTGAGCCCGTAGAGGCTCGCGTAGAGGTGTCCTGAGCGTTCGGCTGTGGCTTTCATCGTCTGTCCCTCTGCCATGCCTTTGATGATGACGCCATAACGGTAGTCGTGGGTGGCTATGAACACCTCCCAATCTACATTACGAGCAGCCACCATTGCCGGGTCTTCGTGCTCAGATGCCAGCAATTGTTCAAGCGTGATGGGTTCATTGAGTTCAGGGTCATATCCCACCTCTTCTTCAAACGATAAGACACTGCTGCCTCCATCGAGCTGTGTTCCTGCTGCCATTGTGTCCACTCTACTTGATCCCTGGCTTCTGCGGCCCGATTTCATGTGCAACACCGTATAAAATGCGATGGTGCCGGCGGTGAATTTCTTTCCGCTCTCTTCTACTCTGTGGAGCATTTGAGCCGCGATGGTGATTGCGTCTTGGAGCAGTTCTTGTTCATCTTCTGCCCCTACTGGTCTCACTGACTTTGGCACCAGGGTTCTTAGCCGTGGTGCTATTTGTTCAACAAGCATACTTCCGGCTTGCTCGGTCATTGTGGTTTCCTCCTGTGGTTGAGGTGGCCGCATGAGCACACCCCATGCAGCCACCAGGTTGTGTTTGGTGTTTTTGCCGCATTGAGTTACGGCGTTAGATCACTTGCCCGAATGGGCGAGCGAAAGTGTGGTATGAGGAGAGCAGGTGTGGTAGAGGCGGAACGAGGGCCTTGCGGCTACAAACAAAAAAAGGCTCCACGTGGAGCCAAATTGTTCTCAACGCTGGTGGCACTGTGGCAGTGATTTTGCCAATTCTCGCTGTGTCGGGCTGCTCACCAATGCACTCCCTATCTCTCTATTATAAAATTCTTGTCAACTTTACACAAAAGCACTGCCACACTGCCACCAAATCATATGGTCTCCATGCCATTTGCTGGTGCTATAAAGCAGTGACCTCTTGGCTTTGACGGAACCAACTGCTATGTCGCGATGGGTCCGAACGGTGGTTCGCGTGATTGGTGCGTTCTCGCTCGGTTTGGAGCTTCGCGCAAAAATTGACCCGCTTTTAAGGGCCTGTCTTTGTTCAAGCGCAGATTGCGGGAGCTACCTTTTCGACTATTTACTATACCATCTTTCTGCTGAAACCTATTAGACAGGTCACGATGACTATAGCGGTTGCTGTTCCAGTTCCCGCCTGCCACATTTTACCTCCTGTTATTCATGGAGTGTCAAAAGCGAGGGCACTAAAAATTGTTTACTTCGATTTTGATAGCTGTCCGACGTGGAAAAGGCGAGGGGTGCGTTCTCGAATCGCCACTGGCACAAACCATGCTTCGCACGAAAATTGCAAACTCTTCACAACAATGTCCGGCATCCAACTCTCAGGGCTCGCGTCCGGCCTCGATTGGCAATCCATCGTAACCAAGCTGATGGCTGCCTCGGCGATCCCGCAGACCAATCTTAAGACGGAGGTCACTCATAATACCCAGAAGACGAGCACTCTGACTTCGATCAGCACCGCGCTCACGAATCTGCAAGACTCCATCCAGGTTCTCTCGGGCGGTACGAATAGCGTCTTTGCACAGCGGTCCGCAGCCCTTTCAGACACCTCGACTGGCTGGTCGGCATCTGCTGCTTCCGGAGCGACAATCGGCACGCATACGATCCAAGTCACCCAGCTTGCTACGCAAGCGCAGCTTACCGGTGCTGCAAGCCAGGGAGCGGCTTTGAGTTCAACGAGCAACGTGAGCGGGCTGACGGTCGCTATGCTTCCGATCACCACCGCGATCTCGGCGGGCCAGTTCACAGTAAACGGGGCGCGCGTGACAGTCGCTGCTACGGATTCGCTCCAGGATGTCTTCAACAACATCTCGACTGCGACGGGCGGTTCGGTCACGGCGAGCTACAATCCGAGCACCGACAAGGTCACCCTTTCCAGCAGCGGAGCAATCATGCTCGGCAGCGCGAATGACAGCAGCAACCTTCTCACGGCTTTCGGACTGATCAACAACGGGACGGGCACGATTTCCTCGCAAGAAGCGCTCGGCGTCATCAACAACACTGCGGCGATCAGTTCCGCGAATCTGAAGACACCCGTCACCGCGGTGGATGGCAGCGGCAACGGCTCGTTCACCATCAACGGCATCACCATTTCGTACAATACGAATACAGACAGCGTCGCGGCGGTTCTCGGGCGCATCAACAATTCGGGGACCGGAGTCACGGCCGCTTACGACAGCCTCAACAATCGCTACACGCTCACCAACACCACCACCGGTGACTCAGGCATCTCAGTCAGCGAGGTCTCCGGTGGGCTACTCAGTGCGCTCGGGCTCGGCAGCCCCGCGACACTGACGCGAGGTAAGAACGCGCAGTTTTCCGTGGATGGAAGTCCCGCGCTGACGAGCGCCAGCAACACTCTGGGTGCGTCGGCCACGGGGATCACCGGGCTCACGGTCACGGCTGCTTCGACGGAAACGCAGACGGTCTCAGTCGCCGCCGACTCAAGCAGCCTGTCAACGAACATCCAAAGCTTCATCACGAACTTCAATGCGGTCGAGGATCTCATCGGCCAGCAGACAAAAATCACCCAGAACAGTGACGGGACGGTGACCGCCGCCACACTCGCCGGCAATCACGATGTGCAGGACATCGGGAGCCAGTTGCGGAGCATCGTGTTCGCGGCAGTGCCCGGCCTCACTGGCGCCGTCCAGCGGCTGAATGACATTGGAATCGATTTCAACAGCGGGACCAACGATCTCGCGATTACCAACACAGCGGCATTCACCAATGCGCTGACAAACAATCCGAACGACGTGGCCACGCTCTTCAGCGACAGCGCGAATGGCATCGCCACGAAATTGAACAGCTACCTCCTCCAGGCGACCGGTGCCACGGGCGTCATCACCACGCAGGAAAGCACCATCAATACCGAGAACGACAATCTCAACACTCAAATCGCCACGATGCAGCGCTTTCTCGATGCGCAGCAGGCGCAACTGACAGCCGGCTTCGTGGCGATGGAAACGGCGCAGGCGGCGATGCAAAGCCAGCTCGCGGCAATGAACGCCGCGCTGGGACTTAACACTTCGTCAAGCTCCGGCTCGTCCAGCTCGTCGAGTTCCGGCCCCTCGATCGCGCACGCCACAACGAGCTGATCAAACGGGCCCTCCATGACCTGCCTGTCGTCGTGCTCTGCGGTTGTTGGAATCGTACCGCCAGCGAAAGCTAAGAACCAACGACAAGCCTGACAATTTCCAGTCTTTGACCAAGCCGCGTGATTCAACCTGTTCTTTGAAGAGACTGTATCGTCTCATCGAGTGGGTCGTATTGATAGATTGGTGTGTCTGTACCTTTTGATCGCGCGTGACTGTTACGTCTTGCCATCTTCCCGTAACATGCTACAGACAAACCGATGACCACCGCACCCACACTCGAACAACTCACACACGCCGTTAAAATTGCTGAAAGCATTGCAGCACTCGAAGCAGAACTGGCCGCTATTCTTGGAAATCACTCTGCGCCAACGAAGACAGCACACACCGCCGAGTCAGCACCAACGCTTGTAAAAGGAAAGCGCAAGATTTCAGCATCACATCGGGCAAAATTGGCGGCTGCTGCAAAAGCTCGTTGGGCGAAGATTAAAGGGACGAAGACAGCGGCAAAAGCTGATGCTCCTGTGAAGAAACGCACCATGTCACCCGCTGTTCGTAAGAAGTTGGCAGCGGCGATGAAGAAGCGTTGGGCGGATGCGAAGGCCGGGAAGGGTCCGTTGCCGAATGCTGGGAAGAAATAAGGCCGACTCTGGGTTTGACTGAGATATTTGTGTGGAAACCGATTTCGCTCTATGCTCAGGCCCAATCAGAGAGACATCCAGTGGTTGCCGAAACCTGATGCGCACAACTACCTCGCTGCCACGTCGTATCTGTCCCTCATTTACGACGTGAAGACGGCATCTTCTTTTGCCAAACATTTACAACAGGCACCGATCACTAAGTTCAAAGCGAAGGATATTTTTCGTGCATCGGGCCTATCCTTGCTTGGAGTAAGCAACAGCAACGTAAAAAAATATCAGAAAAAGATTAAACAAGGAGGGAAGATCTCTCCCTTGTTGCTTGTCCGAGATACTGTCAACGGAAA
>Ga0209698_10005935_pt1 | contig 13059 bp, 9 predicted proteins | sample LitLauG_LLR_2012_FD_187203 | JGI IMG/M metagenome (GOLD analysis project Ga0209698, IMG submission 187203) | Freshwater sediment microbial communities from Pennsylvania, USA - Little Laurel Run_MetaG_LLR_2012 (SPAdes) (version 2) | ecosystem: Environmental > Aquatic > Freshwater > Creek >... | reverse complement strand
ATCCGGAGGGAGTGATGCTCGCGGTCCTGAGCGTCGAGGACGTTTGGCAGCCCGACCGCACCGCCGAGGCGAAAGCGGTTTTCAATTCCACCAGCACCGCGCATCCGGGCGCCGACTACGCCATCAACAAGTCCAACCCCTGGTATGTGGGCGGCGGCATTCAAGGAATGCAGGCGCCTTCGCACTATGATTTCCGCGCGTTGCGTCTGACCCCCGCCGAATTGCGTGCCGAATTTGCCCGCCTGGGCTGGACGCGCGTGGTCGCTTTCCAAACCCGCAATCCCATGCACCGCGCTCACGTCGAACTAACCATGCGCGCTGCCAAGCAGGTCGAGGCCAATCTGCTCATTCATCCTTCCGTCGGCATGACCAAGCCCGGCGACGTGGACTACTTCATCCGCACCCGCTGCTACCAGTTGCTGCTTGCGAAGTATCCCCACGGCACCGTGAAGCTCTCGATGCTGAACCTTGCCATGCGCCTGGGCGGGCCGCGCGAAGCCATCTGGCATGGCCTGATTCGCAAGAATCACGGCTGCACTCACTTCATCGTCGGCCGCGACCACGCCGGTCCCGGCAAAGATAAAGACGGCAAGCCCTTCTACGGTCCTTACGATGCCCAGGAACTCTTCAAGAAGCATGCGGGCGAGATGGGCGTCGAGATGGTTCCCTTCCAGATGATGGTCTATCTCGAGAACGAGGATCGTTACGTCCCAGCAGACGAGGTTCCAAAAGGCGCCAAGGTGCTCGACATCTCGGGCACGGAACTGCGCGCCCGCCTGAACGAGGGTCGCGACATTCCCGCGTGGTTCACCTATCCCGAAGTCGTGAAGGAGCTGCGCCGCAGCTATCCCCCACGGGATAAGCAGGGTGTCACCATTTTCTTCACCGGGCTCTCCGGCTCCGGCAAATCGACGATTGCTAACGCGCTGATCACCAAGTTCCTTGAATTGGGAGGCCGTCCGGTCACCCTGCTCGACGGCGATCTCGTGCGCAAACACCTGTCATCCGAGCTCGGCTTTTCCAAGGAGCATCGCGACATCAACATTCGCCGCATCGGCTACGTCGCTTCCGAGATCACCAAGAACGGCGGGATCGCCATCTGCGCTCCCATCGCTCCCTATGAGGCAACTCGCAAACATGTGCGGCAGATGATTGAGCCGGTGGGCGGCTTTATCCTGGTGCATGTCGCCACCTCGATCGACGTCTGTGAGCAGCGCGACCGCAAGGGCTTGTACGCCAAAGCCCGCGCCGGCATCGTGAAGGAGTTCACAGGTATCTCTGATCCCTACGAGGCTCCGAACGACGCGGAAATGGTCATCGATACCGCGAAGCTGAGTCCCGAAGAAGCGGCGCAGGCCATCCTTCTGCACCTCGAGCGCGAGGGCTTCATCGGCGTCAACGGCAACAGCTAGGACAGCAGTTCCGGTTCTCAGTTCCTTAACTTGGTTTTGCTTTACTGAGAACTGAGAACTGGGAACCGAGAACTTAAAAACGGCATGGAACTTTTGCTGGCAAAAATCCTGATCGGCTTCGTAGTCGGAACGCTGATCGGGCTGACGGGATTGGGCGGCGGCGTTTTGCTGCTGCCCATGCTCATCTTTGGCCTGCGTGTTCCTGCCATCATCGCCGTCGGTTCCGATGCGCTCTTCAACTTCATCACCAAGATTCCCGCCAGCGTCATGCACTTGCGCAAGGGAACCGTACGCCGCAAGGTCGTGATCGCGATGGCCCTGGGGAGCATGCCCGGATCGATCCTGGGAGTCTCTCTTCTGCAGCACTTGCGCACGGTGTACGGCGCCGGCGTGAACGATTTCATCAAATCAGCTGTGGGCTTGCTGCTGGTTTGTATTCCAACCCTGCTCATGTTTCAGGGTCGCATCGAAGAACATCTGGCACGCCGTCAGCCCACCTTGAAATCATTTGTCGGAATGAGTTTTATCGGCCTGGTGGGCGGTTTTCTGGTGGGCATGACCTCGGTCGGATCGGGCAGCATCATCATGATGATGCTTCTCTTGTTTTACTCCTTCCTCCCAAAGATCATGGTCGGCACCGACATCGTGCACGCCGTCATTTTGACCGGCGTCACCAGCCTGCTCCATTGGCGGCTGGGCAACGTGGATTTTCATCTGGTCGGTTCCCTGCTGATCGGATCGATCCCAGGCGGAATTCTGGGATCGCACCTGAGCACGCGCGTTCCCGTGCTCTGGCTGCGAAGAATTCTGTGCACGGTGCTATTGATGACTGGGGCGCGCATGCTGTGGGCATGAAACAGTTCTCAGTTCTCAGTGAGACTGAGTTTCGCGCATGGCCATGCTGCGTTGTTACTGAGAACTGAGAACTAATTACGGAGCTGGAATGACCTCGTATTCGTCGAAAGAAACTCTCGTACGCATCCACGCCGCCCTCGAAGAGGCGCGCACTGTCCTGAATCGCTTCACGCCCGGCGCCATCGAGGCGCAATATAAGGTCGGTACCGACCCGGTCACCGAAGCCGATCACGCGGTCGACGCTGTCCTCAAGAAAAACCTGCTGCGCGCTGGCGAAGGCTGGCTCTCGGAAGAGACCGTCGACGATTTCACACGGCTCGACAAGCAGCGCGTGTGGGTGGTCGATCCGCTCGACGGCACCCGTGAATTCGTGCAGGGCATTCCTGAGTTTTGCGTCTCCATTGCCATGGTTGAGAATGGTATCCCGGTCGCCGGCGGAATCTGCAATCCCGCCACCAACGAACTGATCCTCGGCTCGCGCGACACCGGCGTCACCTATAACGGCCAGCCTGCTCAGCCCAGCCAACGCAAAGATCTGCACGGCGCGCTCGTGCTCGCCAGCCGCAGTGAAGTCAAGCGCGGCGAGTGGAAGCAATTCGAATCCGCAGAGTTCAATATTCGTCCGATGGGTTCGGTCGCCTATAAGCTGGGACTGGTCGCAGCCGGCCGCGCCGATCTCACCTTCACGCTGGTACCGAAAAATGAGTGGGACGTGGCCGCCGGAGCCGCGCTCGTGGAGAGCGCCGGAGGTTGGACGCTGAAGCTCGACCAATCGCCGCTGCGTTGCAATCAGAAGGATCCGCTGATCTCCGGTTTGCTGGCGGGTGGTCCATTCCTGCGCGGCCCGCTGCTGGCCCTGCTGGATCGCCATGCGCATACCGTAGCCGCTGACAAGCAGGGCTGAAGGCCGCATTCTCGGAGCTTTGCCATCATGGCTCGTCCGCGCATCGTCTTCCTGATGTATCACGAACTGGAGTTGCCTGGCCGCAAGCTCTGCCAGTCCGATCCCGGTTACGTGCGCTATATCCTGCCGCTTGAAACCTTCCGCAGCCAGATGGATTGCATCAAGAAATCCGGTTTTCGCGGCCTGAGCGTCAGCCAAGCTCTGCGCTACCCGGCGGAACCGAGCGTCTGCGTAACCTTCGACGATGGCAGCGAGACGGATTTGATCGCAGCCGCTCCCGTGCTTCGTGAATTCGGCTTTGGCGCGACTTTTTATTTGACGGCTGGATTCCTCGGGATGCCCGGCTACCTGGATGCCGAACAGGTGCGTGACCTCCAGGCACAGGGCTTTGAAATCGGCTGCCACTCCATGACGCACCCGTACTTGTCGGATCTCTCAGAACCAGAGTTGAAGCGCGAAATCGTGGATGCAAAACACCGGATCGAGGAGATTGTGCGAGGTACCGTGGATCACTTCTCCTGTCCTGGAGGGCGATACAACCAGCCCGCCCTCGCGATAGCGCGCCGCGCAGGATTTAGGACCGTCGCCAACAGCGAATTCCATGCGAACTCCCCGGCCACAAGTAGCTATGCACTGGGACGCATCGCCATGCTGCGCAATCTCTCTATCAACGAGTTCAGCGCGGTTTGCCAGGGACATGGGCTGTGGAAAAAAAGACTGCTCCACCAAAGTCGCCGCGCCCTGCAACGGCTACTCGGAAACCGGATGTACGATCGTGCTCGTGCAATTCTGCTGGGGGAATCGCGCTAGTAACGTGACCAAAGTTACTTCCGTTTTTCCGCAGTTTTTTCTTGCCTGCTACAACCTTCTGATAACAAGAAGCTTCGCTGCTCAGTGAAACCCGGCGTCCCACGCCGATTTTCACGCCATACTCACAAGTTCACCCGCAAGAACAATCGCCAGCGCGAAATCGTACATGCGACATCCCCATGCACTAGTGCGTTGCCTCCTGCACTTGTGGTATCTGTCCACTCTCTTCCACTCCCGATAGATTCAGCGTTGTCGGACTCGCTCGACTAGTCCCCCAATTTGTAAGGTCGAGGTTTTGTAATGCTGACTGAAGTTGTTGTTCCTGGGAATCGTGCACGGTCCTCGCGACAGGTCGTGCAGTGCGTCAGCTCGCTGCTGACATTGTTGGTGATAACTTTCATCACCACTTCGTGCGGTACGGTTGCCGCGGCTCCTCCAGTTGGCGGCCAGCCCCTGGCTCTCTCCGGCGCACTTCCCGCGGGCACGGTGAACCAGCCCTATAACGCCGTCCTCTCCGTCGGCGGCGGTACCTCTCCATATCATTTCGCAATCGCGTCTGGAACGTTGCCGCCGGGGCTCTCTTTGAACCCCATCACAGGTTCCTTCACCGGCCAGCCCACCTCGTCAGGTACATATTCGTTCAAGGTGATAGTGAATGACAGCCCGCTCCCCGATCAGGGCGCCCAATCCTTCGTGCTGCAAGTCAGCAATTCGGGCGGCGGTGGAATTAAGGTCAGCGTCTCGCCTGCGAGCGTCACTTTGTCCTCGGGCGGCACCCAGCAGTTCACCGCTAGCGTCATTGGGACCCCGAATACTGGTGTCACTTGGTCTGCTTCGGCCGGCACGATTAACGCCAATGGTCTTTACACCGCGCCGGCTGTACAGGCGACAACTAACGCCACCGTCACAGCAACCAGCACGGCGAACCCTTCGGAGTGGGCTACTGCCGCAGTCACGATCAATCCAAGCCAGGGACAATTCCTGCAAATCACAACCTCTAGCCTTCCACAAGGACAGCAAGGACAAACCTATAGCGCAACGTTTACAGCCACCGGCGGAACTCAACCCTATAGCTGGAGTGTTACATCCGGCAATCTTCCGCCTGGGCTCGCGCTGAGCACAAATGGAGATTTATCCGGCACGCCCACGACAACCGGTACATTCAATTTCACGGTGACGGTAACCGACGCAGCCAATCGCACCGCGAACGGCAATTTCTCCGTGACGGTCGCGAGCGGCAGCGGCTACGACGGTCCGGCACAACTTCCCCTGGTGACCGTTGCCAGTTCCATGGCGGATTCACCCGCCCCGGGATCCGTCATCAATGTGAATGCCGGCGGCAATCTGCAAACGGCTTTGAATAGCGCTCAATGCGGCGACACCATCCAACTTCAGGCGGGCGCCACCTTCACCGGCCCGTTTAATGTGCCCGCCAAAGGTTGTGACGCCAAACATTGGGTCATCATCCGGACCAGTTCTCCGGACAGCGCTCTGCCGCAGGAAGGACAGCGTCTCACGCCTTGCTATGGGGGTGTCGGTTCCCTCGAGGGACGCCCCGCCTACAACTGCTCGAATCCAAAGAACGTCCTCGCCAAAGTACAGATGGCAAAGGCGGCCAACGGTCCGTTCTTCTTCGCCCCCGGCGCGAATTTTTACCGGATCCTCGGCCTGGAAATCACTCGTGCGGCCGGATTCTCGGGCAGTTCCGTCCTGGTCGTGTTCCAGGGAACGGCCGACCACATCATTGTGGATCGCTCCTGGCTGCATGGAAACGCGCAGGATGAAGTCCGCGACGGGGTGGCCGTGAGTGGCGGCACCTACGTCGCTGTCATCGATTCTTATTTCAATGATTTCCATTGCATCGGCGGCACCGGAACCTGCACCGACTCGCATGCCGTCGCCGGAGGCAACAGCGGCACGCAAGACGGCCCCTATCTGATTCGCAATAACTTCCTTGAAGCATCGGGCGAGGCGATCATGTTCGGCGGTGGGTGGGCTTTGTATACACCCGCCGACATCACCATCGTCGGCAACCACTTCTGGAAGCCCTGGCAATGGATGAAGGGGAACGTACCCTTCGTCGGTTCGCCCGACGGCCATGCCTTCATCGTCAAGACCCATCTTGAACTCAAGAATGCCATGCGGGTTCTGATCGAAGCTAACCTGATGGAAAACAGCTGGGGTGGCTTCACCCAGTGCGGGCACTCTATCGTGTTGTCTCCCTCCAATCAACACAGCAGGAAGACGGGTAAGAACGTGTGTCCGATTTGCCAGGTCACCGACATTACCATCCGCTACGCCCGTATATCGCATGCCGGTGGTGGCATTTCCGCCGCCACTGAAATCTCTCCGAATCGAATTGAAGGGGCCCCGGCACTGGCGGGCACCCGCTGGAGTATTCACGACGTGGTCATCGATGATCTCAGCAAGAAATACGTGGGCGGCGGCGACGGCTTCAAGATCATCAACGCCTGGCCAAAGAATCCGCTCAACACGCTCACCATCAACCACGTCACTGTCTTTCCTGATCCGAACAGTCACATCCTCTCGATCGGGAACTTCGATGGCAATGATTCCATGTACGGATTCGTCTTCACCAATAACCTGGTGTTTACCGGCGAAATTCCGGTTTCAAATCCTTTGACCCTCAACAGTTGCGCCCGCGGCGATGTGCCGCTTACCGTCATGGCGAATTGCTTCACGACGTACACATTCCAGAACAACGGGTTGATCGCCAGTCCTCCGGCCTATCCACCATCATCCTTCCCGACGAACAACTATTTCCCGAACACTATCCCGGACGTCGGATTTGTCAACTACAACAACGGCAACGGTGGAAACTATGCCCTCCTGCCCTCTAGCCCTTACAAGGGTAAGGGCTCGGATGGCAAAGATCTGGGAGCCGATATCGCCGGGCTCAACGCCGCTTTGGCTGGAGTGGAATAGTCCATACGCTCATAACAGAACACAGGTCCGCGGTTCTCCCCGCGGACCTTTTTCTTTTCTTGGCGAAACTTTGATTAAGTGTGGCGCGGGCGCCCCCGCCCGCGAAAAGCCCGATAATTTCCAACACTTCTTTTCGATAGACGGGCCTTAATCAGAGCTTCCTTAGGTTGAAAGGCAGAGCGATCTAATCGTCGTCCGGATCCGTCGCCGGCGCCTTGTCATTCAAGAAGTCGCGTCCGGTTTTCACCGTGGGTATTGGTACATACGGCCGGGGAAAATTGCTCAGGTTGTAGAACGTACTGAAGTCGGTGGACGCACGGCTGTCGGCAAAGCCAAGCGCTCCTTCCCCAAGGTCGAAATTGTTTTCGATGAATCGCAGCACGGAACCGAAATCATAATTCAGGTTGTCGATATAGCCCACCGGAGTGTAAGCCGAGACAAAGAGCAGCGGTACGCGGAATCCCATCTGGTAGCCTCCCTCGGGAAAAGGCAGAATCGGCGATGGCACGTGGTCGTACCAGCCGCCCCAATCGTCCCAGGTAATCACGACCGCCGTCGTATTCCAATAACTGCTGCCGTCAGGGTTCAAACACGGACTGGTTCCGAGCGCATTGACGATGCTGCCCACCCAGTCCGGCCCCCCCCAGGATTTTCCGTGATCCGATTGACCCCCTTTCGGGATGACCCAACTGACTCCCTTGAATTTGTTGACGCCCTGGATCGTGCAGGGACTGCCATTCATTCCCAGGTCACTCAGAATGTCCGCCGGGTTCAGGTCCACGTGATTGGCCCACTCGCTGCTCGTGCAGCGCATGTGCTTGGCGTCGGGCCCGCAGATCGCCTGGCTCGTGTTGGGAGCCGTCCAACAGGAGCCGCCCCGATCGGTGCCACCACCCTTGATCGTGTAATACTTCCAGCCGACATTGGCACTATCCAGCAGGTCCGCCATCGTGGTCCGGGTCAAACAGATGGTGATGCCTGCGGCGTAGTTGACTGTGATGCCCTTTTCTACTCCGGCGGAGTTAATCAACTGGACTCTAAACCCATCCTGCGCATAACAACCCGATTGAGTCCCGTTGGGATTTTCTGCCATGAACTCGCCCTGCGCGTCACTGTTGGCGTCCAGGGCCGAGGTTCCTCCAAAAATAAACTGATGCGCCGGGAAACTTGGCCCCTGATTGGTCTGGAACATGAAGTTGGCCCACCCGTACTGCGTCGCCAACGTCAGATATGGGGTTAGTACTCCGTTGGGATATTTCGTATTCACCGTGTTGAGCACATAGGCGAACGCACCCCGGTTTGCGCTTGTCCAGGCTGCGCCATCCATTCGGCATTGCGGAGGATTGACGTTTTTGTTCAGATCGCACTGGTGTGTCCACCCCGCGTGGCTATGGGCAAGCTTGTAGCGGCCCGGGGGCGAAAGCATAATCCCTTTGGGCTGCGTTACTCCACTCGGCGAAGTATTGTCGAGCCAATTGGCGGTCTGGATGTTGTACTGGGTTATCTGGGGCTGTACTACAGGGATAATTCGCGCACAGCATGTAGAAAAGATTGTCCGGCGTCCGATTCTCCTGAAACACCACGACGATGTGCTGGAACTGCGAGATCTGGGCTTGCCCGACAAATACTGCCAGGCTGAAGACGAACAACACAGTCCTGAGAGCGTATTTCATGGCGGTTCTCCTTGTGCGATGGTTTCGCGAGTCAAGGGCCCCGGACAACTGTCTTTCCAAGCAGGCCAGGGAAGATTGACCTACCGGAAAGAAGTGTAGGGAGATTGGGCCATGCGGTGCAGTGATAGGCGTCACTTACTTGCGGTAACTGACAAAATGTTTTCAGTTGCTTAACTGCCTGCCGCGAAATCTCCTCGCGGACCTTATTTCTTTTCGTCCCCGGTCGCTGCCAGCTCCGCCTGGCTCGTGCGACGAACGTGATATGCTCAATTTTAAGTAAACCGAACACCGCAAGCTGGTTCACATCGGCTGAACAGTGGATGGTCGCCAAGGCAAGAGTGGCCGAGTGGCAGTTCTCGCTGAACCGCAACAAGACCTGCCCGCGGTTTGTTTCCCAACGCTATGCGCGGGGCGTGCGTCAGGAGAAAAATAAGAATGGCTCGGCCTCATTTGCACTGTTCCCGCTCGATTCCACCCGGCATCCTTTTTTTGACGCTCTCTCTGGTCTTTGTTCTCTTGTCCCACGGGTTCGCGGCGGCCACTGCGCCGCCCACCGGTGAAAACCCCTACTGCGGAAAAGGCAACGCGCCCAAGTTTGGCGACAAAGATGGGCCCGCTGAACTGCCCAAGACCTGCTATTACACCGCTCTCGATGGAACCCCTTCGCCGGGAAAGCAGATCAAAGTCGGCGCCAAAGATAATCTTGCCGACGCGGTCGGCAGCGCCAAATGCGGGGACACTCTCTTACTTCCGGCGGGCGCAACCTACGAAGTGGCCGAGCTTCCATTCAAGAAATGCGACGACACTCATTACATCACCATCCGCACCGATACCCCCGACTCCAGGTTGCCGCCGGAGGGCACGCGTATTTCTCCTGCCTGGGCAGGTGTCGCCAGCCTTCCTGGCCGTCCCCAGTTCGCCCAACCCAACGGCGGCGCTGCCAAACTCATGCCCACCATCGTTGTGAAACGCAACGCGGGCGTGGTGGTTGGAGACCATGTCCGCTTCATCGCCATCGAGTGGACCACCCGCGCGGACACAGCCGTCAACCGCATGATCAGCACGGAGCATGGCGACCACATTATTTTCGATCGCAATTACATTCACGCCGGCGAGGGTGCAGAGGTCGCGCACGGGATCGGCATGGTCGAAGGCAGCCATTTCGTTGGTATCATCAATTCCTACATCAGCGGCCTCAATTGCATTTCGGGCGCGGGTAAGTGTACCGACGCGACCGCGATTGGCGGCGCCCACAGCGACGACCCCTTCGGAACTTTCAAGATCTACAACAATTTCCTCGAAGCCGCCGGCGAAAACATCCTCTTTGGCGGTGGCCCTTCTGAAAACAACCCGACCGATCTCGAAATCCGTCGCAACCACCTGTTTCGTCCCATGATCTGGAAAAAAGACGAACCGGGATACGTTCCGACGCCCTCGGGCCACGCCTTCGTCGTCAAGAACAACTTTGAACTCAAGAGCGCCGTCCGCGTCCTGTTTGAAGCCAATCTGCTGGAGAATTGCTGGGGGGGTTTCAGCCAAACCGGGTTTTCTATTCTCTTGACCCCGGCCAGCCAGGGCAGTAAGTGTCCCAAATGCCGTGTCAATGACATCACCCTGCGTTACATCCGGATTCGCAATGTCGCCGGCGCCTTCGCTTTCGCCACGACACTGGCCAAACCATCCAAAGGCGGCGGGAGCGCCGAAGATGGCGGCCGCTACAGTATTCACGACGTCATCATCGATCGCATGCACGCCAAGGATTACACCGGCTCCGGCGCCTTCCTTAAAATGGTCTCGGTCAAGGTGGCCATTCACGACGTGCTCCTTGACCACATCACGTCCTTCGGCCCCGGTCTCCTCCTTTCCATCCTCGATCGCGGGGACAAGATGCCGAATTTCACCATCACCAACAATGTCTTTGCGATCGACGGCCCGCGCGCCCCTATGGCCGCGGCTGGCCCCGACAGCTGTGCGGAAAAAAAGTCTGGCCCGGACGCTGTTTTGAAGGAATGTTTCAGCAACTACAAGTTCGACCATAACCTCATTGCCAGCTCAGGACGAGACTCCGGAGGTTGGCCCGCCGGAAACAAAATTCTCTCTTCCCCCGACGACTTGGGAGTCCGCGCGCTCAAGGATGGCGTCAGCGAAGACCCTCGCCTCTGCCACGAGAAAGATAAGGGCTGCCACAAGAAATCTCCCGGCGCCGACGCCGCCACGGATGGCCGTGACCTGGGCGCCGACGTCGACGCCGTCGAAGCCGCCATCGCAGGCGTCGAATAACCCTGGCTGGCTGCGGAGAAACTCGATGTTGCATTCGGTTTTTGGGTGGCGCAGCGATTTATCGCTGCGATAACTGCCTTGTTTTGAATACGGCTTCAGCCGCTGAGGTGGCGACTTTCGCTCAGGAGCGACTTTTTCCGCAGCCTCCTGGGTGGCTTGCGATAACTTGTCTCAGTGATCTGGCTCATGCCGCTAACTCGCACATTTCAAAAGACTTTACCCGTAACTATCGATTTCTCAAAGACTTGGCGCGATCCCCTCCCAAGTCCTTGATTCCAAAAGACCGCGACCAGGGGGTCCTTACGCACTCTGGAACCTACCGAAATCTTGTCAAGCCCCCTAAACGCCCATTTTCCCCCTAGCTTACTCAATTCACACGAGATATATTTTCCCCAAATCTGGCGGTCTACCCCTCTGAATTTGAAATAATAGATATAGAGATAAAAACTCAGCGCGGCCTGCGGGCCGCGTTTTCTTTTGCGGTCATTACTTATTGCGGTCAAGGATGGGAGTTATGGTGAGTTATCCAATTGATATTCGTCGTTGCCGGCATATTCGAACCAATGGCACACAGTGCGGGTCTCCCGCGCTCAAGGGCAAGGAACTGTGTTTCTACCACGAGCAGAACCAGCCCAGGGAAGTGGAACTCTACATCGACGGAGAGCGATATTCGGACGGCTCGATTATGATCCCGCCCTTCGAGGACGCGCACTCCATTCAGATGGTGCTGCGGCATATCGTGCAGCTCATGCTACAGCGGAGAATCGACCGCAAAGATGCGGGCCTCGCCCTCTACGCGCTGCAGATCGCGTCCGGCAACCTGAAGACGATGCAGGCGGAAAAAGCCAAGCCGACGCAGGTGGTGGTGGAACCCGACAAGGCCGCCGAGACGCCGCTCGGCATGACACCGTGGTCAGCCACCGGCGAGGGACATGATCCCGACGAAGACGAAGGAGAGGAAGCTTACGAAGAAGAGGAGGAAGCGCAACCCGAAGCGCAGAGCTCACCCGCTCCTCCCCCCACAGCGGACGAGCTCTATGACTCTCTGACCGTGGATGAAAGAACGATGATCAGGACGAAATGGCACGACGAAGGCATGATGGATCTCAGCGAGTACGAGGACTACCTTGAGCACGACGCTCTGGATCCGTTACTGCTCACGATCCGGCGGCTGTGCGCGGAACGCGACCAAAGGGCAGCGGCCGAATCCCAAAATTCCGAAACTCCAGCCGATCGTCCTCTCCCTCCCGGCACCAGACAAGCATGCCAAACAAGGAGTGCAACGATGGGCAGCAGGTGATCCAACTCATCGCACAGGACGCGATGAGTGGAACCCCCGGCGTTGGGCCGCCTGATAACCCCCCGCTCGAGGTCAGGGAGTGTAACGGGCCTTTAACAACAGTTGAGACGATTGCCCACCCGATGGCGGTCAAAACACCAACACTTTCGCTGCTTCTTCTGTCCAAGTGCGAAGGTCGTCCAAGGTGCGGCGGTTGACGCCGGCGACGAGCAAGGCATCATCAATCCCACGCGCCTCCAAACAGGTGCGGCAGGCACCGATTGCGACCCCTTGCGCCGCCAAAAGCCGTAGCATTTCCTGAACGTTGTAAGACGCATCTGCCGGGGATTGCATTTGCAACCCGCTGACCACCCCGTCGCCCAACAAGAAAATAGCGACTTCCTCCGTTTCGCTCTTCGTCAGCGCGCCAGCCAGGCGGAGTGCGTTGTAAGTACGCTGACTTCCATATGGTGAATCGTTCAGGACAAGTAGATACTCCATCATTCCTCCGATGCAGTGGTGGCAGGGTCTTGCCGTGAAGTATACGAGAAGGAATTGATCGTGAGCGTAAATGAGATCTTACGTCAATCAACAATCGCTTTCACGGGATAGAATTAGGATTCGCGTCGTCGCTAGTTGCGTGCGCTTTCCGTTTTCCACGGCGTTCCGTACTGGCAGGACACGGTGATCTTCGTTGTCTGGGACGATTGGGGCGGCTTCTCTGACCACATTCTCCCGTATAGAGTACACGGGGAGCACCGGGGATTGCTGATGGCCGAGGTCGGATTGCAGAAGGGGCTTTCGATTTGGTTGCGTCTTTAGCTCAAAATAGATAGATCAGATTGGCGGCAGTGGTGAACTGGCGGCTAGTGAAGCCGGCCCCTTTACGGAATGTAGCCT
>Ga0209698_10005934_pt1 | contig 13060 bp, 11 predicted proteins | sample LitLauG_LLR_2012_FD_187203 | JGI IMG/M metagenome (GOLD analysis project Ga0209698, IMG submission 187203) | Freshwater sediment microbial communities from Pennsylvania, USA - Little Laurel Run_MetaG_LLR_2012 (SPAdes) (version 2) | ecosystem: Environmental > Aquatic > Freshwater > Creek >... | reverse complement strand
ATACGTGCTCGACCTTTTGAACACGGTTCTCGGCGAGGGGATGAGCTCCCGATTGTTCCTGAACATTCGCGAGAAGCTCGGTCTCGCCTACGACGTGCACAGCTTTGTGCAGAGGCACCGCGATTCCGGCTACCTGGGCGTCTACCTCGGCGTCGAGCCCAAGAAGGCGGTCGACGCGGCGAACGCGGTGATGCAGGAGTTGCGAGGACTGGGCACTGACGACGTTTTGCAAGAGGAGCTGGTGCGAGCCAAGGAGTTCACCAAAGGTCGCCTGCGACTCGAGCTCGAGACGACCAACGGTGTCGCCTTCTGGCTCACCTACCAGGCGCTGCTGCTCGGTGAGATCAACACGATCGAGGAGGAGCTTGCGCACGTCGAAGCCGTGACGGCAGCGGACATCCGTCGCGTCGCCAACGAGATCGTGAACCAGCCGGCGCAGATGGCGGTGATCGGTCCCTTTTCGCGTGACGGCGGTTTCCGCCTGGCCATCGGCGCGTGACGGCGCGAGCGTTAGCTCGCGAAGATGGTGGCGCTCTCCAGGACGGGCAGCTGCCCGTAGATGTTTCCGAAATTGTTAAGGGGCCAGATCCTGAACCAGGCCCTACCATCGATGCGATCGCGCGTGATCGGGCCAAACGAGCGAGAATCCTGCGATTTGTTCCGGTTGTCCCCCATGACGAAGTATTCGTCCGGGCCCATCACCTGACCGTTGGTGCCGTTGGTAGGCCAGTTGTTGAAGACGGTCCACGCCTCAGGGAGATAAGGCTCGTCCAACCTCTTGCCGTTGATGTAGACCACGCCGTCGCGGATGAGCAGCCGCTCGCCGGGCAGCGCGATGATCCGCTTGATGAAGTCGGTCGAGTTGTTGCTCGGTGGGCGAAGGATGACGATGTCGCCGCGCTGAGGCGAATGCAGCTTGTAGTCGATCTTGTTCGCGATCAGGTAGTCGTTGTTGTCGAGCGTCGCGAACATGGAGAGACCCTCGACGTGCACCGCCTGGACCGCGAAGCTGATCCCGAAATAGAGGATGGCCGCAAGGAAGATGACCTCGGCCAACTCCCGCAGCAGCGAAGAGCCTGTGGACGGTTTCGAGCTGGCGGCTGAGTCGTCTGGTCGTGAAGCCGCCATCAGAATTTAGGAGACGAGCTTAGCGCAGACTCGTTCCAACTCTTCGCGACTTGCGTATCTCAGCTCGAGCCGGCCCCGATTCATGCTGCCGTCGAGAGTAACCGGAAGGCCAAGCGAGGACTCGATGTCAGCCGCCAGGGCACGAAGCTCGGCCGTCGAGTCGCTCCGGGGGCGCCGCCGCGGCCGGTAGGTCCGGACCCAGTTCTCAGTCTGGCGCACGGAAAAGTGGCGGCCGATCACCACTTTGAGGCCGTGCTCCTGAGCGGCGTCCGATCCCAGTGCGAGCAGCGCGCGCGCATGCCCCGCGGTTATCGCGGCTGCGGCGACGGCCGACTGCACCGCGGCGCAGGCGCTGAGAAGGCGCAGTGATTGCGTGATCGACACGCGGTGCTTGCCCAAGCGCTGGGCGACCTCTTCGTGAGTGAGGTTGAACTCCTCGGTCAACCGCCGCAGGCCACGTGCCTCTTCGATGGGGTCGAGGTCGGTGCGTTGAAGGTTTTCGATCAAGCCAAGCACCAGCTGCATGTCGTCGTCATCTGTGCTGCGCACGACGGCCGGCACCGCGGTGAGCCCAGCCAGCCGAGCTGCGCGCCAACGCCGTTCTCCGGCGATCAGCTCATAGCCGTCGGGGAGGCGGCGGACAAGCAGAGGTTGGAGGATGCCGTGCCGGCGGATCGACTCTGCGAGCTCGCCGAGCGGCTCGGCGTCGAAGCGGGTTCGAACCTGTTGACGCGAGGGTCGAATCTGATCCACGGCGACCATCTGCGGGACCATCGCCTCACCCTGTCGTGACATGGGTATCAGGGCCTCGAGGCCGCGACCGAGTCCGCGTGGGCGTGAGTGGCTCATCGTTCCAACAGCTCCTTCGCGAGCGCGCGGTACGCCGCCGCGCCTCGACAGGTGGGGTCGTAGTCGATCACCGACTTGCCATGGCTCGGCGCCTCGCTGATCCGGACGTTGCGCGGGATCAGGGTTTGCAGAATCTGGTGCGGGTGGGAGCGCCTGACCGACTCGAGCACATCCCAGGAAAGGGTGGTGCGCGCATCGAACTGTGTCATCACGATGCCCGCAATGGCGAGCGTCGGATTGAACCGCGACCGGACCAGCTGATGTGTGTAGAGCAGGTGGCGCAGGCCTTCGAGCGCGAAATACTCACACTGCGTCGGAATCAACATGTCGGTGGCGGCTGTGAGCGCGTTGAGCGTGAGCAGGCCCAGCGACGGTGGGCAATCGATGAGCACGCACTCGAACTCCGCTGGCATGTTGGCCAGGGCCTTGCGCAGCAACGTCTCGCGCTCGGCCGCGCCGGCCAGCTCGATCTCGGCTCCGGCAAGGTCGATGTGCGAGGGGATGAGCTGCAGCCCTTGAGCTCCGGTCGCCAGCGCCGTCTCGTCGACCGATGCCTCGCCGGTCAGCAGCTGATAGACGCTCAGCCTCGCCCGGGTCGGATCGAAGCCGAGCCCCGATGTCGAGTTGGCCTGTGGGTCGAGGTCGACCAGCAGCGTGTGATGGCCGAGCTCAGCCAGCGCGGCGCCGAGGTTGATCGCCGTGGTGGTCTTGCCCACACCGCCTTTCTGGTTCACGATCGCGATGATGGGCGGCGTGGCGCGGCTCAACATCTTGGGCCTGGCGGCGACTTCCGATCCTACATTTAGGGCCATTGAGGCAGATTGTAGCGGCGGCTTGTGAATTCGCCAGGCCGGATGTTAAGAATGGGCCGCCACCTCGGCTGGCCGCCTTCGCGACCAGATCGAGTAGCCGGCAAGGGCGATCAGGCCGGCCTCGAGGACGGCGGCCGGGCCCAAGGTCGCGCCGGCGATACCGATTCCAGTCACCAGGTTGTAGGTCACGTGGCAGAGGCACGAAGTTGTGGTGTTTGTGTACTTGCGGATGAGGCCGAGGCCGAGGGCGATGACGAACACCGAGAAAGCGTCCAGCGAAAGTCCGTACTGAGTGTGTATGGAGGTGAAGAGGACCGCCGTGGCCACGAGACCGATCTTGGGTTGAAGCGCGCCTCTAAACAGGATCTCCTCGCAGATCCCTGGGGCCAGCGCCAGGGCGGCGATGCCGGCCGGCCCGCCCATCCCGCCGAAGAGGTGCTGGGTCGTGGCGTCCACCTGGTGCGCGATGTTGGGGCTGAGCTGGTGGCTCAGCGCATCCATCTCCTGACCGAAGACGAAGAACACGCCGGCCGCGGCGAGCGCGAGCACCGCCTGCCACCACGCCGGTACCACGATCCCAAGGCGCCGGGCGGTCTCGCCGCCGTTGCGGCGCATGAAGATTCCGACGCCCGCGAGCGCCAGGATGAGGAAGGGGACCTCCTGAAGGACGAGATCGCCCACCGTGAGCGCCGGCTGGGCCCGCTCTGACGCCAGCACGTCGGTGAAGGCAATCGACACGACCTGGGTTCCGAACAGGATCACGGCCAGCGCAAGCGCGAGCGCCTGAACCGGGCTGTCTGGATCGATCGGAAGCACGCGGGCCAGTTGCTCGCGGACGAACCGCGAGGCAAGCGCCGCCGCCGCGAAGCCGGTGGCCATGGTCCCCAGGTCGAGGCCCAGCTTGGCGCCGGAGCTCAGGCCGGTCGCCAGCACCGGAGCCCCGGCCAGGTCCAGGGCTCCCAGCAGGAAGGTTCCCCCTGCCACCAGTCCGGCGAGGATCTCGCTTGCCAGCCCCGCCCAACGCTTTCCGACTGCGGCGTTGGCCACCAGGACGAAGGGCAGGGGCAGGAGGAGATAGACCGCCGCGGCGGCGTCGAGGATCAGCTTTTCGCTCAGCCTGGATTCGAACCCGGTTCGAGACCGGGCTTAGGCTTTGGCGGCGATCCCGCAGCAGGCCTCGAGATGTCGATGAAAGGTCTGATCAGCTCGATCGGGAACGGCAGGATCACCGTGGAGTTCTTCTCGGAGCTGATCTCCACCAGGGTCTGCAGGAACCGAAGCTGCAGGGCTCCTGACTGCGTGGCGATCACCTCGGCTGCGTTCGCGAGGGTCTGCGAGGCCTGGAACTCGCCGTCGGCATTGATGATCTTGGCCCGCTTCTCGCGCTCGGCCTCGGCCTGCTTTGCCATCGCCCGCTGCATCGTGCTCGGGAGCTCGACGTCCTTGATCTCGACCACGGCCACCTTGATGCCCCACGGCTCGGTCTGCTCGTCGATCACCTTCTGCAGGCTCTGGTTGATCTTCTCTCGGTTGGCCAGCAGCTCGTCCAGCGTGGCCTGGCCGAGCGCTGCCCTGAGGGTGGTCTGAGCGATCTGCGAGGTCGCGTTGATGTAGTTGAGCACTTGGGTCACGGCTTTGCGGGCGTCGATCACCTGGAAATAGATGACGGCGTTGACCTTGGCCGTGACGTTGTCGTTGGTGATCACCTCCTGAGGCGGAACCTCGAGGGTGATCACGCGAAGGTCGATCTTGACCAGGCGATCGATCCCGAACGGGATGATGAAGAAGAGCCCCGGGCCCTTGAGAGGAATCAAACGGCCCAGGCGAAACACGACTCCGCGCTCGTACTCGCTGGCGATGCGCAGGCTTGAGAACAGGACCACCAGAATCAGCACGAGGACCACCGCCACGACTGTGAGTGAGCCGACGTCCACTATTTCTTCTCCTCAATCGCCCCGTTCTCGCCGGCTACCACTTCGAGCTGAAGTCCCGTGCGTCCGACCACCCGCACCGGCGATCCCGCGTGGATGGGGCTGGGCGCGGCGATCGCCTTCCAGAGCGCTCCTGAAACAAAGACTAATCCCTCCGGCGCCAGCTCCTCGCGCGCCTCTCCGACGGCGCCGACCAGGCTCTCGGCCCCGGTGAAGGCGGGGCGGCGCCGGGCGGTCCAGATCTTGCGAATGAAGAGAACGAAGAAAGCGAGCGTCAGCAAACCGGTGACCACAGCCACGACGGGGTTGACGCCTAGGCCGACCGGTCCCGTGTTGACCAGAAAAGCCATGCCGAGGACGAGGGCAACCACCCCGCCCACGCTGAGAATCCCGTGCGTCGTCACTTTGAGGTCTGCGATAAACAGGATCAGCGCGAGCAGCATCATGAGCGCCCCTGCGATGTTCACGGGCAGGTTGGCCAGCGAGACGATGGCGAGGATGGCGGCGACGCCGCCGACGACCCCCGGAAGGATGGCGCCCGGATTCGAGAGCTCGGTGATGATGCCGTAGCCCGCCACGATGATCAGCAGCGCGGCGATCGTCGGATCGATCAGCGCGTTGAGGAACACCTGCCAGAACGGCATGGAGAAGTCGGTGATTTGAGCGCCGGCGGTGTGCAGCACAATTGGTCCGCTGCTTCGCGGCAGTGAGCGGCCGTCAACCTGGTTCAAAAGAGAGGCCGGGTCCGCCACCTCGAGGTCCGCCACATGAAGCCTTACAGCGTCCTCGGCGTTGATGTTCACGCTGTTGCGCACCGCCTGCTCGGCCCAGTCCGCGTTGCGACCGTGCATGGAGGCCAGGTTGCGGACCCTCGTCACGGCGTCGTTGAGCACCTTCGCACCGAGGTCTCCGGTGAGGTTCGCCCCGGTGGCGTCGATGGGATGCGCCGACCCGATGTTGGTGCCTGGCGCCATGGCCAGCACGTCGGCCGCCTCGGCGACGAAGAGGCCCGCCGACGCAGCGCGTGCGCCGCTCGGGTACACATATGCGATCACGGGCACGCTCGAGTTGAGAAGGCTGGTGACGATGTCGTCCATGGAGGTCGAGATGCCGCCCGGGGTGTTGATGACGACCAGCAGTGCGTCAGCGTGATCTGCCTCGGCGCGGCCGACGGAGTTCTCGATGTATGCGGCCATGATCGTATTGATGTCGCCGCTCAGGTCCGCCTGCTCGACGCGAGGAGTGGCCGCCGCCGATGCGCCCAGCGGGAGCAGCGCGGCGAGCGCGAAGAGAAGCCCCGCCAGACGCAGCGCTTGGCGCTTGCGCACGCGTCGAGTATGGCGCCAAACGGGGCGCTGAAGGGGCAATGTAAAACGTGGAACATCGGGCCTCGCGGCGCCGGGTCCTGATCCGGCCCCTTGTAGAATCCGAACTGATGGCGATCCAGCGCCGCCGCGATGACGACAGGCGGGCGGAGCCGGATCAATCCTCCGATCCAGAGGTCGCGTCGCTCCATGACCTGCGCCGCCAGGCGCGAGCCATGCCCCCACTTGAGGGAGCCGAGCTGGACGACCTGCTGCGCCGCTCGGAGCTGGGCGACCGGGGCAGCAGGGAACGAATCGTGGCGTCCAACCTGGCCCTGGTCCTGCACCACGCCGAGGCGCGCCAGAACCTCGGCCTGTCGCTCTCGGACCTGGTGCAGGAGGGTTTCGTGGGCCTGATGGAAGCCGTCAAATCCTTTACCGCCGGCGGGGCGACGAACTTCGCCGGACATGCTGACGAGCGGGTGGGGGCTCAGATGGACGCGGCCCTCGCAGCCGAGGAGGCCGCGGTGCAGCAGGCTCAGCTGTTGGTCGCCGCAGCCACCGACTACGAGCGGACCGATCTGGTGCTGCAGAGAGAGCTGGGTCGTGCTCCAAGCGAGCGCGAGATCGCCGAGAAGCTCGAGTGGACGCTCGACCGCACTCGCTACGTCGCGGAGGTCGTCACCGAAGCCCGTCGGCGGCACGACGAGGAGCTGCTCGCTTACATCGATCCGGATGCGGTCGACGGCGAACCGGACGAGAGCGAAGACGTTGACGCCTAGCCCGATTCATCACACAGCCCTCCACGATCGCCATGTCGCCCTCGGAGGCAGGATGGTGGACTTCGGCGGCTGGGAGCTGCCGCAGCAGTACACCTCGATTCGAGACGAGCACATGGCCGTGCGCAAGGTGGCCGGGCTCTTCGACATCTCGCACATGGGTCGCGTGTTCGTCGAGGGCCAAGGCGCCGAGGCCGCCCTGCAGAGCCTCTTCACGAACGACCTCGCTCCGGTGGCCCCGGGCCGCGCCATCTACACGTTGATGTGCAAGGACGACGGCGGCGTGGTCGACGACCTTGTGATCTATCGAGAGGCGGCCGACCGCTTTCTCATCGTCCTCAACGCATCCAATCGAGAGAAGGATCTCGCTTGGATTCGACACAGGCTTCCCGACGGGTTGTCGATGGAGGACCACACATTTGACTTGAGCCTCATCGCATTCCAGGGACCGCGTGCACACGAGCTCCTTCCAGTAGGTTCGTCGGAGACCGAGACCATCCCCTATTTCGGATTCCGTCGCGGCAAGGTCGGGCGCACAGATGCACTGATCTCGCGCACCGGCTACACGGGCGAGGATGGCTTTGAGCTCTTCGTGGAATCAAGCGTGGTGGGCGGAGTGTGGGACGCGATACTGCAGCGCGGGAAGGAAGCGGGCGTGCTGCCGGCGGGTCTGGGGGCGCGCGACGCGACGCGGCTGGAGGCGGCGCTCCGCCTCTACGGAAACGACATGGACGAGTCGGTCAATCCATATGAGGCCGGATTGGGTTGGACGGTCAAGCTCGACAAGGGCGGCGACTTCATTGGTCGCGAGGCGCTGGTCAAGGTCCGGCAGCAAGGACCCGCGAGGACGCTCATCGGCCTCAAGTCTCAGCCGGGGTCCATCCCGCGCCATGGAGCGGCGGTCTCGGTCGATGGAAGGCGAGTTGGTGCTGTCACCAGCGGTACGCATTCCTTCTTTCTCGGCTACCCGATCGCGCTCGCCCTGGTGGAAGCTTCACAATTTCGCATCGGAGACAAGGTCATCGTCGAGGTGCGCGGTGTGGACGCGCCGGCCGAAGTCGTCAAGCTTCCTTTCTATCGAGGCTCCGCGCGGTCGGCGGCCGTCACGACCAAATCGTGAGCTCAGCAAACGGGCGAGAAGGAGAGTCGAATGGCTGACCGTCGTTACACCAAGTCGCACGAGTGGATCGTGGTCGACGGCAAGACCGTCACGGTCGGCATCACCGACTTCGCGCAATCGCAGCTTGGTGACGTCGTGTTCTTGGAGCTGCCCAGCCCAGGCCGCAAGCTCGCCGAGCGGGAGGCCTTCGGGGTGGTCGAGTCGGTCAAGGCGGCGAGCGACCTGTACTCGCCGATCGCCGGGAAGATCAGCGCTGTCAACGATCGTCTGTCGGCCAATCCGGAGCTGGTCAACTCGGACCCCTACGGTGACGGATGGATCCTGAAGGTCGAGCTGGCAGGCGAGTTGCCGTCAGACCTCCTCGACGAGGCCGGGTACCGAAAAGTCACCGAGGCCGCCTCCCACTAGGTATGACCACACGGGCCTCCTCGCGGATCACTGAATGCCCTATCTAGTCCATTCCCCCGAGGATCGCGCGGCCATGCTCGCAGCGATCGGAGTGCGGTCGATGGACGACCTCCTCGTCGACATCCCGACCTCGCTGCGGATTCCGAAGCTTGACCTTTCGGATGGCCTGTCCGAATTCGAAACGATGGCGCATGTGACGGCGCTCGCGGCTCGAAACCGGCTCTATCCGGACCGCCTGACGTTTCGGGGCGGAGGGGTCTACCGACGGTTCGTCCCGGCGGCGGTCGCAGCCGTCACGTCGAAGCCCGAGTTCTACACGGCTTACACGCCGTACCAGCCGGAGGCCAGCCAGGGCACGCTCCAGGCCATCTACGAGTTCCAGACGCTGATCGCGGAGCTGACGGGACTCGACGTCGCGAACGCTTCGCTGTACGACGGCGCGACCGCGGTTGCCGAGGCCGCGATGATGGCTCGCACGCACACCGACCGAACCGAGGTGCTGGTGGCCGGATATCTGCATCCTGAATACCTGGAGGTGCTCCGCGCCTTCGGCGAAGGCCGTGGCATCAAGGTCCGCAGGGGTTCCGATCCCGGACCGAAGACCGCCGCAGTGATATTCCAGCAGCCCGACTTCCTGGGACTGCTGGTCGATGCGAAGGCATTGACCGAAGCCGCGCACGGGGTGGGTGCGCTCGCCATCGCCTGCGTGGACCCGATCAGCCTCGCCGTGCTGGCTCCGCCTGGCGAATACGGCGCTGACATCGCGGTGGGTGAAGGTCAGCAGCTCGGCATGCATCCGAGCTTCGGCGGGCCTCACGTCGGCTTCATGGCGTGCCGCCGGGAACTCGTGCGCCGGCTTCCGGGCCGCCTCGTCGGCAGCGCCCATGACGCGGAAGGACGGCGCGGATTTGTTCTTGCGCTGGCCGCGCGTGAGCAGCACATCAGGCGGGAAAAGGCCTCGTCCAACATCTGTACCAACCACTCTCTCTGCGCGTTGGCCGCGAGCGTGTACATGACCTACATGGGTCCTGACGGCATGCGCCAGGTCGCAGAAGTCAGCTTCGAGCGGGCGCACGTGCTGGCCGAGCGGCTGTCGGCGTTGCCGGGCTGGGAGCTCGCCTTTCCAGAGCGCCAGTTCCTGAGCGAGTTCCCGATTCGGGTGCCCAACGCTCCCGCGGTTCTGCGCAAGCTCGCTCGCAAGGGCATCCTCGGTGGGCTCAACGTGCAGCGCTGGTTCCGCGAGCTGAAAGGGGTGCTCACCTTCACCTGCACCGAGGTCAACGACCCCATGTCAATCGACGAGCTGGTGCAGGCGGTGTCCGCGTGAGCGAGCCTCTCAGCTTCGAGAGCAGCCGGCCCAACGCGCCGGCGCCGCGCCTGCCCGCTTCCGGTGTCGAGGGGAAAGCACGGCTGGACGCGCTGCCCCGCGAGATGTTGCGCTCCAGAGCGCCAGGCCTGCCGCGGCTCAGCGAGCCGGAGATCATGCGCCACTACAGCCGCCTTGCCTCGATGAACTACTCGATCAGCGAGCAGTTCTATCCGCTCGGCAGCTGCACCATGAAGTACAACCCCGTGGCGAACGAGGCGGCCGCCGCTCTGCCTGGATTTGCCGGCCTCCATCCGTATCAGCCCGAGGAGACCGTCCAGGGAGCGCTCGAGCTGATGTGGCGGCTCGAGCAGGCCCTGTGCGCGATCGTCGGTGTCGAGCGGGTGACCCTTCAACCTGCGGCGGGTGCCCACGGCGAGTGGACGGCCCTGCGCATGATCAAGGCCTACCAGCATTCGAAGGGCGAGCATCGCGGCGAGGTTCTGGTGCCCGACTCGGCCCATGGCACCAACCCGGCCAGCGCCGCGTTGAGCGGATTCACCGTCGTTGAGGTGTCCTCTGGGGAGGACGGCAGGATCAGCCTCGCCGACCTGAAGTCCAAGCTCTCCTCAAACACCGCTGCGCTGATGCTGACGAACCCCAACACGTTGGGTCTGTTCGAGCGGCAGATACTGGATATAGCTGAACTTGTGCACGGCGCGGGAGCCATGCTCTACTACGACGGCGCCAACCTGAACGCGTTCATGGGCATCTGTCGCCCCGGCGACATGGGCTTCGACGCCGTGCACATGAACCTGCACAAGACGTTCACCACCCCACACGGTGGCGGTGGACCTGGCGCGGGCCCGGTCGGCGTCAAGGCCGAGCTGGTCCCGTTCCTCCCGACGCCGACTGTCGAGAACTCGGACGGCCACTACACGCTCAACCACAAGCGCCCACAGTCGATCGGCCGCGTGCGGAGCTTTTACGGCAACTTCGGGATGCTGGTGCGTGCGTATACCTACATCGTCGCGATGGGCGGAGACGGGCTGACCCAGGCCTCGCGCGATGCGGTGCTTTCAGCCAACTACCTTCGAGTCCAGGTACAGGACGACCTCGACATGCCCCACGACGGCCCATGCATGCACGAGTTCGTCGCCAGTGCGCAGAACTTGAGCCACGAAGGCGTGAAGGCGCTCGACATCGCCAAGGCTTTGCTCGATCGCGACTTCTACGCTCCGACGATCTACTTCCCGCTCGTGGTCCCGGAGGCACTCATGGTCGAGCCGACCGAGACCGAGAGCAAGGCCACGCTGGACGCCTTTGCGAAGGCCATCAAGGAGATCGTCGCCGAGGCCAGGACCAATCCTCAGAAGCTCCACCAGGAGCCGAGAAACCTCCCCGTCGGCCGGCTCGACGACGTGGCTGCGGCGCGCAAGATCAACACTTATCTCCAGGGCCTCAGCGAGGACCCGATCCTGCGCTGGAAAGCACCTTCCTAGAGAGCTGTTAAGAGGGCCCCCGAGGGCCATTTTTGAATTCGAAATCCGGTAGAATTTGAGTTCTGAAACTCCGCCCAGTTGACCCCCATGAGTTCTCCACGCTGGGAGGGCCGGAACACCAGTGAAAGCGGCCCGAAAACCGCTTTCGGAAGGTAGCCGCAGGCTCCAATCCCTAGGCGCAGACGTGGCGTACACGGCCGAGCAAATCCAGGTCCTCGAGGGCCGGGAGCACGTTCGGCGGCGACCGAGCATGTACATCGGCTCGACGAGCTCGACCGGGCTCCACCACCTGGTCTATGAGGTGGTGGACAACGCCGTCGATGAGGCCCTGGCCGGCTACTGCACGGCGATCCTCGTCACCCTTCATGCCGACGGCAGCTGCTCGGTTGAGGACAACGGCCGCGGCATCCCAGTGGACGTTCACAAGAAAGAGGGCGTGTCCGCCCTCGAGCTCGTTCTGACCAGACTCAACGCTGGAGGCAAGTTCGGCGGAGGCGGGTACAAGGTCTCCTCAGGCCTCCACGGGGTGGGCGTCTCAGCCGTCAACTTCCTGAGCGAGCGTCTGCAGGTCTGGGTCCACCTGGGTGGCAAGATCTACCAGCAGGAGTACGCGCGCGGGGTCCCCAAGGCCTCGGTCAAGGCGGTCGGCAAGACAGATCACACCGGGACCATCGTTCGCTTCTGGCCCGACCCGCAGATCTTCCCCGACACCAAGCTGGACCGCGAGGTCATCCAGCACCGGCTGCGTGAGATGGCCTATCTCAACAAGCGGCTGGAGATCGCGCTCGCCGACGAGAACCTCGGCTTCACCAACACCTTCTATTTCGAGGGCGGCATCGTCTCGTTCGTCCGCGCTCTCAACCGCGACAAGGTGGTCGTCAACGACACGCCGTTCTACGTCGACAGGGAGATCGAGGGCACGCAGGCGGAGATCGCGCTGCAGTACAACGACACCTTTGTCGAAAACGTCATCGCCTTCGCCAACACCATCCATACGATCGAGGGCGGCAGTCATCTCACGGGTTTCCGCTCGGCCCTCACCAACGTCCTCAACCGCTACGCCCGCAAGGCGGGCATCCTCAAGGAGCAGGATCCGAACCTCACGGGTGAGGACGTACGAGAGGGCCTCACGGCCGTGATCAGCGTCAAGGTCCTCGAGCCTCAGTTCGAGGGCCAGACAAAAGCCAAGCTCGGCAACGCCGAGGTGCAGGGGCACGTCTCGCTCGCGCTGACTGAGGGGCTGACCCAATTCCTCGAGGAGAACCCGTCGGACGGCAGACGGATAGTGGAGAAGTCGCTCACGGCGGCGCGGGCGCGCGAGGCTGCGCGAAAGGCGCGAGATCTCGTGCAGCGCAAGAGCCTCCTCGAGTCCAGCACGCTGCCCGGCAAACTCGCCGACTGTTCGGAGCGCGACCCCGCGCTTTGCGAGCTGTACATCGTCGAGGGCGATTCGGCAGGTGGCACCGCGAAGGGCGGGCGCGACCGCAGAACCCAGGCGATCCTTCCGCTGCGAGGCAAGATCCTCAATGTCGAGAAGGCTCGACTCGACAAGGTCCTCACCTCAGACGAGATCCGCAACCTGATCACGGCGATGGGCGCGGGGGTGGGCGACAACTTCAATCTCGAAAAGATCCGTTACCACCGCATCGTCACCATGACCGACGCCGACGTCGACGGCAGCCACATTCGCACGCTGCTCCTCACCTTCTTCTTCCGCTACTTCCCTCAGGTCATAGAGAGCGGCTACCTGTACATGGCTCAGCCGCCGCTGTTCAAGGTCTTCAAGGGCAAGCAGATCGTGTGGTGTCACTCCGAGGCGGAGCGTGACAAAGCTCTGCGCCAGCTGGGCAAGAACGCGGAGGCTGCTCGCATGAAGGGTCTCGGCGAGATGAACGCCGAAGAGCTTTGGGAAACGACGATG
>Ga0209698_10005933_pt1 | contig 13062 bp, 14 predicted proteins | sample LitLauG_LLR_2012_FD_187203 | JGI IMG/M metagenome (GOLD analysis project Ga0209698, IMG submission 187203) | Freshwater sediment microbial communities from Pennsylvania, USA - Little Laurel Run_MetaG_LLR_2012 (SPAdes) (version 2) | ecosystem: Environmental > Aquatic > Freshwater > Creek >... | reverse complement strand
GTCTTGTACAGCGGCGCCAACACCAACAGCCCGGGTATCAAAACCGCAACCGCGACGGCACTCGCCCGCACGATGAGGCGGGTCGCCCCGTAAGCCATCTGCAACGCGTTCGGCAGCCAGACCAGCGCATAAAACAGGTTTCCCGTCGCCAGCAACCGCAGGGTGGGCGAAACGCGCGCTGCGAGGTCCGGATCGCGAAGCCACAACGCAAGCACATCGTCGGCGAAAAACACCAGCACGGCCACACCCGAACCAAGCAACACCGTCATCAATTGCGACGATCCGTGAAACAGCGCGCTCAAGCCCGCAGTATCAGACGCGGCAAGCGCGCGCGCAAATCGCGGCTGGCTGGCCTGCAGGATGGGCGCCGCGAGCAAATGCGGTGCCGCGGCCAACGTCGCCGACAGCGTGTAGACGCCGTACGCCGGCAATGGCAACAGCTCCGAAAGCAGCAGCTTGTCGGCCTGCGACAGCACCATTGCGAGCAGCGCAACCATCATCAACCCGGCGCCAAATCGCATCACCCGCCTGATCTCGGCCATTGAAAACCGTGAGCCTTCAGCCGATGCCGGCAAGCTCGCATGCAGCAGCGCGATCAACGCTCCGACATTGAGCGCCGACACGATCGCCTGCCACGTAAAAAAGGGAATGATCCCCCGTGAAACCGTCAAGAAAATCGCCAGCGCCCCGAACGCCTTGAGCGTCACGCTGACCGACGTGATGATATTGAGCCTGACCTGCTGCCCGATGCCAACCGCCGCACCGCGATAAAGCCCCTCGAGCACGCGCAGCGCAACGATCACCCCCATGATCGGGATCGCGAACCGGAGGTCGGCAACCGGCAGGCTATCGGGCTTAAGCCAAGCCCCCGCAATGCCATCCCTGAGCAAAACCAGAACCACCACGACGGCAAGGGCCAGCAAAAAAGCCAGCACCTCGACGCTGCGCACAAGATCGCGAGCGGACTTCGCCGAAACGCCTCCACCCGTGAACCGCGCAAGTTCCCGTGACAGCATCTGACCAAGGCTCAGATCGAGCAAGCCCAGACTATTTTGAAGCGCCGCCAGCAGGCCGATCAGCCCATAGGCCTCGACGCCAAGATAGTGGACATAGATCGGCGTGAACACGAGTGTAAGCACGCCGACCCACAACGACGTCAGCATATTTGCGGCGAGGTCGAGCTTCATGAAGACCCTGTCAAATCTCCAACCCGCCCGCAGATTTCGCCTTGGTATCCGGCTCCACGTGAATGAGCACCTCGCCCCCCGGAATGGCCGCCTCCAGCGCATCTTCGAGCCGGTCGCAAATGCCGTGGCTCTCCCGCACGCTCATGCCCCCCGGCACCACGAGATGGAACTCGATGAACGTCTTGGCGGCCGCAACCCGCGTGCGGATGTCGTGGACCTGCAATGCCCCCTCGGCATGGGCCTTGATCGTCGCTTGGATCTGTTCCTGCAATTGCGGACTGGCCGCTTCGTCCAAGAGCCCGCTCAGTGAACCCATGGTGAGTCGCGTTCCCGACCACAAAATGTGGACCGCAACCAGCGCACCGATCATCGGATCAAGCCATTGATACCCCGTGAGGATCGCAACCCCGAGCCCCGCCAACACCCCCGCCGACGTCCACACGTCCGTCAATACGTGCCGGCCATCCGCAATCAGCGCAGGCGACCGCCAGTGCCGGCCGCGCCCGACGAGATACGAGCCCCAGCCGGCATTGATCGCGCTTGCAATCGCCGTAATAATCAACCCCTGACCTGGGCTCTGCAGCGCCTTGGGATGAAGGAATGAATCGCCGGCCGCATGAAGAATGGCCAGCGCAGCCACGATGATGAGCGCGCCCTCGAGGACCGCTGCAACATATTCCGCCTTGTGATGGCCGAACGGATGATCTGCATCCGCCGGTTGCGCCGACACCCGCACGGCAACCAATGCCGCAGCAGCCGTCACCACATTGACGATACTCTCCAGTGCATCCGAATAAAGTGCAATGCTGCCGGTTATACCAAAGGCAATGAACTTGAAGACCGCGACGAGCGCCGCCACGCCGATACTCGCGGCCGCCACCGCACTTGCGGAACGTATTGGATCGAAGCGCATCAAGGTCATGCCGCGTCTCGTGCCACAGACGGCCGGACATGACCAGCGCTACAGCTTGTTTGCGACTCCAAGACTCGAAGAAGAGCAAACCTGCTCTAGAGCCGCGTTCCGGTTCCCTAGGAACGGAACCGGCACTGGAGCGTGTCGAGCCAGCGCCCTTTATCCACACTCATTGCGCTGGAGTGGTGCCCCAGCCGTTGCCAATACGGGGGCGAATCTGATGCCACAGTCAGGAATTCTGATCACAGATAAGGCGGCATGCCATGGCAAATTTCACCACCCACATCGCGATCGGCACCATCGTATCGGGCGCACTCGCGACCCTGACGCTCGCCGCCAACGTCATCCCACCTGAAGCCCTGGTCGAAGTCACGCTCGCAGGAGTGGTCGGCTCCGTCCTTCCCGATATCGACCTGAAGGAGAGCCGCCCCAGCCGTGCGATGTTTGCCGGCCTCGCCGTGTTCTTTTCCTTCGCCGTGCTCTTCACATGCGCCGGCCGCTATTCGATCGTCGAACTTTGGATACTCTGGCTCGGCACCCTTCTAGGCGTGCGTTACGGATTGCACGCCCTGTTCCACCGTATTTCCGTCCACCGCGGTATCTGGCACTCGCTGTTGGCGCTGGTCTTCGTCTCGCTCGTCACCGTTCTGGCGTTCAAGTATGTCCTGAACCAAGCCGACGGCATCGCCTGGCTCGGCGGCGCCTTTTTGGGCGTCGGCTTCTTCACCCACCTCTTGCTCGACGAGATCTATTCGGTCGACGTGATGGATACCCGTTTAAAGGCCTCCTTTGGCACCGCGATCAAGCTCGCCGACTTCCACCGTTGGCGCGATAGCGTTGCGATGGCCGTTTGCACCGCCGGCTTGATCATGATCGCCCCGCCCATCAAACAATTCACTGACGCGATGGAATCCAAGGCCATGTGGGCCGGTCTCGAAGCGCACCTGTTGCCAAAGGATAGCTGGTTCGGCCTGGTTGAATTCAAGCATCAGGTGGCCGAAAAAACCGCTGAAACGCCGGCCGCCAATGCCGTTGCCACCCAGGCTCCCGCGCAAGCCCCGCAACAGGCAGCTGTGCCGGCGGCCCCCCTGACGACGGGGTCCCTGCCGCCGCGCACACCATTCCGCACCATTGCCAACGACGCGGTAGTATCCCCGGCTGCCCCCAAGTAGACCCGAGACTTATCGCACGCCAGCAAAAGCGCGACAAAACAAAGGCCTAGTGCTTGGTTGCAAATCGAAGACGAACAACCATGCTCCAGGTAATTATTTCCGCTTCCGCTTAGCGCTCCCCGCCCCAACCATCCGCCCCGTCGCATACGTCCGCACCAAGTCGTCCACGAGCACACAGGCTTGCTCGTGGGTGACATTCTCGAGCTTTTCGGTGGTCGCCAGCGATGTAATCCCGTGCAGGGCCACCCACACGACGCTTGCCGTCCGATGCAGCAGCACCCGATCCTCGGCCCCCACGATCGGCACACACGCCCCTTCAACGATCTTCCTCAATCGGTCGATGCGGGCCTGAAATTCGGGTGGCGGCGCCCAGCCATTGGGCATCAGATGCTCAAACAGCAAGTTCCACAGTCGCGGCCGCTCATTTGTGAATTCCAGATAGGCGTGTGCGACGTCGCACAGGTGTTGAACCGGATCGGCGCCATGCGGCACTCGCGTCAGCCGCTCCGCCAATTGATCGAGTACGCGTTGCTCGATGGTCAGAACAAGATGATCGAGGTCATCAAAGACATTGTAAAGTGTACCCGGAGAATATCCAATACGGGTCGCAATGGCGCGTGCCGACAAGGCCGCATAGCCCTTTTCGCCGATGATGTCCGTCGCCGCACTTACGATGAGCTCGCGAAGTTCGTCCGCCGAGTGAGAGGATCGTCGACCCATGGAGAATTACGGCCACGCCGCCTCGCCTAATGTATCAGTTGAGCATAACCCCAACTGGACATAACGGCGGACACGCCGCGTTGCAAGCCGTGAACGGACGTTCAGACCAGCACCACCGACGAAAGTCTAATACACCTTCCCATGGGGCGTCAGCCCCGAGGCACTCACTCGCACGTCACAACGCCACAATTCGCCTCGTTGAACGGCGCGTCCGTAAACGGAACGCACGTTGTCTGACGGGGCGACAGCGCCACCGTTCGCGTCCAATTCATCTGCGCAACGTTAGTGAACACGGGGTTCGAGCTGAACAACGGCGTGTAGGTATAAAAGCCGTTGACAACGATGCTGCTCGCACCCTGCACGATCAGGTTCGCCGGCATCGGATACAGCGAACACTGCGCGGGAATCGATGCCCCGAAGAACGAATACGACCAATCGACGTAGGTGGTATTGGGCGCGATCTTCTTCGCCGCTGCCCCCGCATTCCGGATCTGCAGCACCTGGAATTTCAACGTCGAAGCGTCATAAGGCTTCCAAATCAGTTGTGCGGCACTCGCAATGGCCGGAAGATCCCCGGCTCCCGTTACGGATGCGTCGCGCGACACCAGATCCGCTATGACATGCGTAACCAGATCGAATCGCCGCGACACGACCGTCGCCCGCCCGACTTCCACCGCACCCAGCATCATGAGCAGCATGATTGGCGCAATAAGGCCGAATTCAACCGCGGCTATGCCGCGTTCGTCGGTCCGGTAGCAGCGCAGAAGTCCATCAATGCGAGAAAGAAACATAACCCACTCCGAACTGAAAGCTTAATGACTTGACCGATTGCATTGAGCCCAGTCTCAAGAATACGGCTCGGTCTGAAAAGCCATCACCGACTGGATGAGCGTAGATCCATCTCCAAACGTGCCCAGATTTAAGAACGGCAAATACGCCGACCCTTGCCATTTGTAACAAGCCGTGACCAAGACGTAAGCTGCAGTACCGCTGGTATAGGCCGACAAGAGGTCCGTCGACGCACCCGTGCTGTTGGTCAAATTACCGCCCGTTACACACGACTGACCGCCCGCCTGCGCAATCAACGTCGCCCAATTCGTGGTAGTTGCGGTCATGAGTATATTGAGCTGACTGCAATCGATCGAACTGCCACCCATGTTGGCCTGGGTGCACACCAGTGACCGGAACCCCCCGACCGTCATTGCCGTAGTTTGAGCGGTGCCCGTCAGAATCTGTCGGGTCGCATCTTTGAGGCCCTTGTCAATGGAATTGACCGTATAATAATACATGCCAATGTTGATGATAAAAAACGTCATCATCAGGAATGGCAGCGCGACTAAGCCAAATTCGACGGCGGTCGCACCGGACTGATTGCCGGCGAATGAGCGTGCGCGACGCTCACTCGACATCTTTTTTAAAAGCGTCACCATACTCGGCACAACCCTACTCCACGCGAGACCCCATCACCTGGCACCATAGGTACACCTCGGTTAAAACTGTCCTATCAAAGACCAACAACTGGCAATAAAGTTAAGAAACAACAAAAAGGGGGCGCCCGCATTGCTCCCCCTTTAAACCGCACCGCTATCTTCGATTCTATTATTTCAGATTCGGCATCGTCAATTGCGGTCCGCCTCACTGCCACCTTCAGCCGACTTTGCCTTCGCCGCAGCATGCGCGGCCACTCGGCCGAAGAACTCCGGATCGTCGCCAACATTCAGCATCGGAGCACATTTCGGCGTGCAACTGAATGTCTGTTGCATCGAGCCCCGATGCAGGTTCACGACGCTGTGCTCATCCCGCTCGACCAGCACGCGCTGGTCCTGGATAATGTTTCTCTCGCCATCCAGCGCGATAATATTCGTCACCCCGAACGACTTGCCGGTGACGACCAGTAGATTGCCACCTTGCACCGTGACATCTGCGATACCCGGATTGCCGATGATGACCTCAGCGACCGGCCGCGGCAACCGCAGCAATTGCGATTGATCAAACCTCACCACGAGATCGCCGGCGCCCGCCGGACCGGCGGTCAGCTGCATGGTTCCAACGACCAGCAAGCCACCAATCATGCGCGCCGCACGTCGATTGCGGGCAGAATCTATCGGCCATCGGGTCAGCGGCATAGGTTTCTCCTGTGTCAGACCAGCGATCATTGACCCAGGAACAGTTAAGGAACCGCAAATGAGTGCCCCGAAGGCCGCTCATACCTCGGCACGTGCCTCCAACAACCGCGTGGCAATGCAAAAACACGAACTCCATCCAAACAGCATGAATAAACTGTACCATGAAACGAACGTGCCGCTACTGGCCCAATAGAGTCAAAGAGTTCCATAGCCAATCAAGGAGTTTTCAACCACTAGCAATCTCTAAAAACAATTCCCCATTGCGCGTCCATATTGGAATTCTCGCCTGCCCTCCGCGCGGATTAACCCTCGCTTAAGACCTGCGCCGTATGTTCAAAACAGTTCAGCGATGAGGCGGATGGCCCGGCGGTGAACAGATGGGAAGCATCGTAACATCAGAGTAAGGGACACCAAAATGAACATGATCGCACGCTTTGCTAATGACGAATCTGGCGCCACGGCTATCGAATACGGCCTCATTGCTGCTCTCGTTGCCATTGCCATCATCGCAGCCCTGCAGACCTTGGCTTCGAACCTGAACAGCACCTTCGCAAAGGTTTCGAGCAGCTTGGCCGCAGCCAACAAGTAATTCTCGCCAAGCGAGAATTAAACGACTCAAAAATGCCATCGGCACTGAACAAGGGCCGGTGGCATTTTGATATCTAAAGGACGGCGCCGCAGTTCCAAGCCCGCTGCCTGTTCTCCTGGCGAGACCAAACATGACAGACTCGTTTCGGCAATTCATAGAAGACGAATCCGCGGCGGTGGCTATCGAATATGCCTTGATCGCCGTCATCGTCAGCGTTGCGATTTACAGCTCCGTCGCGACTGTTGCCCCCCAACTGAACTTGATCTTATCGAACGTCAGCAATGGCCTAAAAGTAAACTTGGCAAAGTGACCGAACCCAGCCTCCCTTGCCGCCGGAACGGCCGGCTATCGCCCCTTGATCGGGCGCGCAGCCGTGCACTTACAACCGCGTTCATCTTGTCGTTCACCAAGCATTAACCGGTTCACCTCAAATTGCCATGGAGGTCGAACAAGCCGGACTTGCACAGGCGGCCAGACCTTCGAGATCGCAACCCAAGAGGATCGACATGATCGAATATCCGCTCCTCCTTGTATTCCCGATTGCGATGACATTCGCGGCCGCTTTTGACCTGCTCACCATGACAATCCCGAATAAAATATCCATCGCCCTGGCGCTGGCATTTCTAATTGTCGCCCCGCTTATCGGATTGACACCCACGCAGATTGGCATGCATGCCGCAACGGGCTTTGGAATGCTCGTCGTCGGCTTCATTCTTTTCAGCAATGGCTTTATGGGCGGCGGAGATGCAAAATTACTCGCCGCGTCTTCGCTCTGGCTCGGATTTGACAGCTTGCTCCCGTTCTTGCTCGCTATCGGTATATTGGGCGGCTTGCTTTCGGTTGCCGTCCTAGCGCTACGGCGAATTCCAGAAACGTATGTTTTCGGACCTGCATGGCTCACCCGGCTGCGTTCCAAATCCAGCGGAATCCCCTATGGATTGGCGATCGGCGGCGCGGCACTCTGGCTTTACCCGCAAACGCAATGGTTCGCTGCTCTCGTGAGCTAGCGGAAGCCGAATTCGGTTTCCGAAACCACGCCCGTTAGCATTCCTGGCACACATTCCCTCTGACCGCAGCGAGCGCCCCAAGGATAACTCCTGGGGCATTCGCTTATCTATCTGTGACTTTCGCTTTCGCCACCGCGGGCTTGTACCACAATGACACAAACTCGGATCGCATTAACGCCCCATTGATGATTCGACCCCATAGTGACCGTGTACTTACTGGGGCCCCGGGGCTTGAAAGGACTTTGCCGGCGATGAAGACGAAACAAATCCAGATGATTGTTGGCATCATCGCCCTCACAGCCTTCCTGTTCATGGGAATTCTGAGCGTATTTCGCGCGCCCCCCAAACCGGTCCAAGTCGTTGAACAGAAAATTGATTCGACCGAAGTTCTAGTCGCGCGAACCGACCTGGCTCTCGGCCAATTTGCCACCCAAAGCCACTTCCGCTGGCAATCCTGGCCGACGGAAGCCGTCTCGCCGGCCTTCATCTCACGACAGGCCAACGGAGATCGCATCCTCCAAGATCTGACCGGCTCTGTTGTTCGCTCGCCCATTTCCGCCGGCGAACCGATTACGACCCAAAAGCTAATCAAAGCCGGTCAGGGCGGCGTTCTGGCTGCAATTCTCCCCAAGGGCATGCGCGCGATCTCGACACGAATCAAAGAGGAAACGGCGGCCGGACGAATGATTCTTCCCAATGACCACGTCGACGTAATTATCATTCGCCGCATCGCGAATCAAAAAGATCGCGGCGAAAGCTTCAGCAGCGACACGATGTTCCGCAATGTCCGCGTCCTGGCAATTGGACAACAGATCGAAACCAAGGACGGAAAGAAGACGGAAGCAACGGCCAACACGGCAACACTCGAGTTGACCCCGCGCCAAGCCGAGCTTCTCGCCCTCGCAAATTCAATGGGTGAAATCAGCCTCACCCTGAGATCTATTTCCGATATCAATGCAGAAGCATCCGGTTCGCAGGGCGAAGATCTCTTCAATAAGGATCGCGGTAATTCGATCAAAATGTTGCGTTATGGCGTAAAAACGCGATCCTACGGTGTGAACTGAGTTGGAATTTCGGCGCAACTTGTTCAAAAAAGGTAACGACCATGCGAAAGACCCTCGAAGGGGCCATCGCGGCACTGCTGTTGACGGGATTGAGCGCCATCGGATTGAACGCCGAGGCTGGCGAACAGGCCCGGCCGGCGGTAAAAAAGACCGAATCCCAGAACGATTCAGTCATCGTCATTCCAGCTGACGCAAAATTCCCAATGACCAAGCAGATCGGCGTCGGAGCCGGCAAATCTGTCATGGTTCAATTCCCGACCGCATTGAAGGACGTCATCGTCGCGGACCCCGCCCGTATGGATGCGATCATTCAATCGTCGAACCAGGTCTTTCTAATCGCAAAGCAGCCAGGCGCAACGAACGCCTTCTTCTTCGATCAAAACGGCCAACAGATCCTGACCTTGGAAGTCGCCATTGGTGCCGATCTTGGCGGTCTGGAAAGTTTATTGAAGCGCCTCATTCCCGGCTCCAATATTAAATTGGAAACTGCCGGTAAGGCAGTGGTACTGACCGGCAGCGTAAGAACTCCGGTCGACAGCTCACGCGCGGTCGATATCGCCCGCGAGTTCGTCAAAGCTTCAAAAGGCGCTATCGCGAATAACGCTACATCGACATTGAGCGGAGCCTCGACACAGGGCGTTGCTCCCGGACTATTTCTGAACGTAAACGGCGCAACCGGCAATGGTGGCGCAACCGTCGACGCCGCGACAGACAAACCCGTGATCAACATGCTTTCCGTCGAAGGCGAAGAGCAGGTTATGCTTCGTGTACATGTCGCCGAAGTCAGCCGTTCCCTACTCAAGCAATTCGGCATCAATATTGGCGCGCAAATCAACGCCGGCAGCATCCAAACTTCGCTACTTACGCAAAACGCGCTTCCCCTGACGAGCGCCGCAGGTCTCGGGCAGCTTGCCATTCCTGGCCTCGGCACCCAAGGCCTACTAGCAGGACAGGCCGCCAGCTGCATTACCGCAGGTACTCTTTGCAATTGGAATCCGGGCCCGGCAGCCAATACCTTTGGCGCGTCCGGCACAAACGGTTCGTTCAATCTCGGCGGCGGCAATAGAATTTCGCAGGCGATGCAGGCCCTCGAACGCGATGGATTGGTCCGCACCTTGGCTGAACCCAATCTTACCGCCGTATCCGGTGAGGCCGCCAAGTTCTTGGCAGGCGGTGAATATCCAATACCGACCGTGGATTCCACCGGCCAGGTTTCCGTCACCTACAAAGAATACGGCGTCGGCATCGCCTTCACGCCAATCGTACTCTCCGAAGGCCGCATCTCGCTGAAAATTGAGACCGAAGTCAGCGAACTCACTACCGACGGCGCCGTCACCCTCGCCAACATCTCAATTCCCGCACTCTCTAAGCGCCAAGCAAAATCGACGGTCGAATTGCCCTCGGGGGGATCCATAGCGATGGCGGGACTGATATCCGACAAAGTCAAACAGAATATAGATGGCTTTCCTGGATTGAAAGACCTCCCGGTTCTCGGCAGCCTCTTCCGCTCTCACGACTTCATCAAGGAAGAATCCGAACTTGTCATCATCGTCACGCCCTACGTAGTGCGGCCAACGGCTCGCCAAAACCTCGGCCTGCCCATCGACGGGTTGGCGGAAGAATCGGATTTAAGGGCAAACTTTCTCGGCCATCTTAATCGGGTCTACGGCAAGAGCACAGCTCAACCCGCCGGAGATCTGAAAGGTGACTACGGTTTCATTGTCGAATAAATCCGGCACTCCAAGGGGAACACCCATGCAGAATACATTTAAGGATAGTCCGGTATTGAAGCGAAAAGCGCCGACGTCCGTTTCGTGCGCGATAGTGGCGGCCATCGCATCGACTCTCGCCGGATGTAGTCACGAAGAAATGGCGCGCAAGCAGCCAAATTTTGATTTGGTCGAGCCGGCACAACGCCATCCCATCCTGGTATCGCAAAAGCCAACGGACCTCACTTTGCATGTACCCAAGGGATCCTCGGGCTTGTCTCCGCGGGACCGCGCAGATGTGCTTGATTTCGCGCAACATTTCCGGGCAAGCGATGCAGGAGACAGCCGCCTAGTCATCCAAGCCCCGAGCGGCTCGAGCAACGAAATAGCGGCCATGCAAGCCGTGCAGCAGGTCCGTGCACTACTGGCCGATAACGGCTATTCAGATAGCACCATATCGGTTGAGGCCTATCAAGCCGATCACCGGTCCGATAGCCCGGTCAAGGTGTCCTATATGCGATATGTCGCGGAGGCGCCCGAATGCGGTCAATGGCCTACAAACGTAGCCTACGAGCCAAGCAACCTTCCCATGCCGAATTTGGGTTGTGCAAATCAGAAAAATTTTGCCGCCATGGTTGCCAACCCCGCCGATCTTATCGGACCTCGCACGATGACCCCACGCTCGGGTGAACGCCGTGACGAGATCTGGGATAAGTACCAGAAGGGCGACATCACCGATTCTAAAAAGAGCGGCGACGGCACCGTTTCCACCAAGAGCAATTAGGATATCGCTTTATGAGCAAACCATCCCAAATCGCCGCGTATGACCCTATGCTCGATGCCGGAATGCATGAAGCGACCGGCCCTGAAGCTGCCGGATTAAGCGCGCGCCCGATCCCGAGAATTTCGATTCAAGCCTTCTGCGAGGATCAAAACCTCGCCAATGTCATTCAGGAAGCCGCCGAAGATCGCAGGCTGAGCAAAGCTCATGTCAGCATTCATATGGGTGGTGCCACCGCGGCAATCGCCCATTATCAGGAGAGCCCCACTCCCAATCTCATCCTGATCGAAAGCACGCAACACCGCGCGCAGCTGCTGGCGGACCTGGATCGCCTCGCCGAAAGCTGCGACGCGGGCACGAAAGTGATGATGGTCGGGCACGAAAACGACGTCATATTGTACCGCGAACTGCTGAAACGCGGCGTAAGCGAATATCTCGTGACGCCGGTTTCCATCTCCCACCTCATGGAAACGATTTCGAGTCTCTATAACAATCCAGATAGTGATCCAGTTGGCCATATTTACGCTTTCATCGGCGCAAAGGGCGGCACCGGCTCGTCCACCGTCTGTCACAATTCGGCTTGGGCACTGGCCGAAATCCTCAAAAGCAATGTCGTAATCGCTGATCTCGACCTTGCATTCGGCACCGCCGGTCTCGACTTCAACCAGGACCCCGTCCAGGGCATTGCCGACGCCTTGATGAATCCCGAGCGGCTCGACGAAGTCCTCCTCGACCGCCTGCTCACCAAATGCTCGGAACAGCTCAGCATTTTCGCGGCTCCCGTGGTGCTGGATAAAGACTTCGACATCTCGCCCGAGTCGAGCGACATGGTCCTGGACGTCGTGCGCCAATCGGTGCCCTACGTCGCCGTCGACCTGCCCCATTCCTGGACCAATTGGTCGCGGCGGATACTGTTGCAGGCCGACGAAGTGATCATAACGGCCGAGCCGGATCTTGCGAATTTGCGCAATACTAAAAACATCGTCGACAATCTCAAGGCAGCACGCAAGAACGACAATCCTCCCCGCCTGATCTTGAACCGGGTCAATATGCCAAAGCGACCCGAAATTCCGATCAAGGAATTCGAGCAGAACGTCGGCTTAAAAGCTTCGGTCATTATCGATTTCGACGCCGAGACTTTCGGTCAGGCGGCCAATAACGGCCAAATGATCGAAGAAGTGAATTCCAAAGCCGCCGGCGCTCAGGCATTCCGCCAGGTCGCGATGACGATTACCAATCGGCGCGAAGCCCGCGTCGAGAAAAAGCCACCCTCCTCCGCAATGGCAAGCCTGGGCCCATTGCTCCAGAAATTGAAATTGTCGCGCTGAGAAATAACGAACGCCGGGCGGGCCGATCGTATCCGCCGGGCAAACCAACTTCCATGAAGCCTCTGAGGGAGCTACCCTGATGTTCGGCAAGCGTTCCAACGATCCGTCGGCACCGAAGTTGACGGGCCCAGCCCCGGCGGCTGGCGGCCCGGCGCCTAAAGCTTCAAATGCTCCTGCCGTCCGCGCGGCCGGCTCCAAATCGGTGGCATCACCCGCAGCCAACGCCCCGTCCGCGAGCCGGATCGAGCCCGTTGAGCCCAAACGGCGCCACTCCGAGGAATACTACGACGTCAAAACCACCGTCTTCAACGCCCTGATCGATACCATCGACCTGACCCAGCTCGCCAAGCTCGACGGCGCAGCCGCGCGCGAAGAGATCCGCGATATCGTCAGCGAGATCATCCAGATCAAGAACGTCGTAATGTCGATTGCCGAGCAGGAAGAACTGCTCGAGGACATCTGCAAC
>Ga0209698_10005932_pt1 | contig 13063 bp, 14 predicted proteins | sample LitLauG_LLR_2012_FD_187203 | JGI IMG/M metagenome (GOLD analysis project Ga0209698, IMG submission 187203) | Freshwater sediment microbial communities from Pennsylvania, USA - Little Laurel Run_MetaG_LLR_2012 (SPAdes) (version 2) | ecosystem: Environmental > Aquatic > Freshwater > Creek >... | reverse complement strand
TCACTCCCCGCCCTTCTGCACGTAGTTGCGCACGAACTCCTCGGCGTTGTCCTCCAGGACCTCGTCGATCTCGTCGAGCAGGTCGTCCAGCTCGGCCTTGAGCTTCTCGCCCGTGGCCGAGGCCTGGGGCACGTCCTCGACGGCCTCGTCGGCCCGCTCGGTCGTCTGCTGCTTCTTCTTCAGCTCTCGCTCTGCCATCGCTCCACTCCTCCGTCACCGTCCAGCATCGTCCAACCACGCGTCCCCGTCGAAACGGGCCGCCCGACCGGACGACACCCGTCGAACCGGTCAGCTGCTCAGCCGCTCCACCAGCTCGGAAGGGCTCGAGCAGCTGTCCAGTAGTGCTTCGACATGTTCCGCCGTTCCCTTCAGGGGATCCATCATAGGGACGCGCCGGAGGGGGTCCGATCCGAGGTCGAACACGAGGGAGTCCCAGTTGGCGGTGGCCACCGACGCCGGCCACCGCTTGAGGCACTCACCCCGGAACCAGGCCCGGGTGTCCCTCGGCGGGTCGGACACGGCCGTGGCGACCGACGCCCCGTCGAGCAGGCGCTCGGTGTCGAGGCGGGCGAACAGCGACCGTGCGGGGCGGAGGTCGTGGTACTGCAGGTCGACGGCGGCCAGCCGGGGGTCACCCCACCCCAACCCGTGCCGGTCACGGTACGCCTCGAGGAGTTGGAGCTTGGCCACCCAGTCGACCTGCCGGGCCAGCGTCATCGGGTCGGTCTCGATGCCCTGGAGCATCTGCTCCCACCGGTCGAGCACGGCGGCACCGACGTCCTCCGCGCCCAGGCAGTCGAGTCCCCGGTCGTCGGCGTACTTGCGGGCCAGGGAGTAGAGCTCCCACTGGATGGCCAGGGCGGTCGCCGTGGAGCCGTCGGCCATCAGCAACGGCTGGGTGAAGGTGCGGTCGACGGCGACGGCGTGGATGGCCCGCACCGGGTCGGCCAGTGCCAGGCTCCGGCTGCCCGACACGTCGTCCTCGATCATGGCCAGCACCAGCGACGTGGTGCCGAGCTTCAGGAAGGTGGCGACCTCGGCCAGGTTGGCGTCCCCCACGATCACGTGGAGCCGGCGGTACCGGTGGGGGTCGGCGTGCGGCTCGTCCCGGGTGTTGACGATCGGCCGCTTGAGCGTCGTCTCCAGTCCGACCTGCTCCTCGAAGAACTCGGCCCGCTGCGACAGCTGGTAGTCGACCGAGCCGGGCTCGTGGACGGAGGTCTCCGAGCCCACCTTGCCGCTGCCGCAGAACAGCTGGCGGGTCACGAAGTGCGGGGTGATCCCGTTGACCACCCGGGAGAACGGCGTCTCGCGGTCCATCAGGTAGTTCTCGTGGCAGCCGTACGAGTTGCCCTTGCCGTCCGAGTTGTTCTTGTAGACGACGAGCCTCGACCCGTCGTGGACGGCGAGGTCGGCCGCCTCCATCGAGCGGATCACGATCTGCTCGCCCGCCCGGTCGTAGCGCAGCGCCTCGAGGGCGTCCCGACACTCCGGCGAGGAGAACTCCGGGTGGGCGTGGTCGACGTAGTAACGCGCCCCGTTCGTCAGGACCGTGTTCACCAGGTGGGTCTCCACCATCGGAGGCATGGCCCCCTCGCGGGCGAAGCCCCGGGCGTCGTTGCCGGGGGCCTCGTCCTCGAAGTCCCAGCCGACCTGCTGACGGGCGACGTCGTGCGCGTAGGCGTTGATGAGCACCGACGACGCCGCGATCGGGTTGGGGTCGCCCCCGACCACCTGGATGCCGTACTCGGTCTCGATGCCGCAGACCTTGGGGATCGCCATGCGGGCGACCCTACCCCCGCACCGGACGGGAGCGACGCCCCCTGCAGGTCAGAGGTACTGCCCCGTCCCCACCCGTTCGATCGAGCGCCCGCCGGTGGTCTCCTCGCGGTCGCTGATGAGGGTGCGGATGTAGACGATCCGCTCACCCTTCTTGCCGGAGATCTTGGCCCAGTCGTCGGGGTTGGTGGTGTTCGGGAGGTCCTCGTTCTCCTTGTACTCCTGGCGGATCGACTCGAGGAGGTCCTGGGTACGGATGCCCCGCCCCTGCTCGGCGATGGCCCGCTTGATGGCCAGCTTCTTGGCCCGGCGCACGATGTTCTCGATCATGGCCCCGGAGCTGAAGTCGCGGTAGTAGAGGACCTCCTTGTCACCGTTCTGGTAGGTGACCTCGAGGAACCGGTTCTCCTCGTCGTCCCGGTACATCTCGGCGACCGTGGCCTCGATCATCGCCTGTGTCGCCTTGGCCGGGTCGCCCCCGCCGAGGGTCCGGACCTCCTCGGCGTCGAGGGGCAGGTCGGGGGTGAGGTACCGCCCGAAGATCTGGGCCGCGGCCTGCTCGTTCGGCCGCTCGATCCGGATCTTCACGTCGAGTCGACCCGGGCGCAGGATGGCCGGGTCGATCAGGTCCTCGCGGTTGGAGGCGCCGATGACGATGACGTCCTTCAGGGTCTCCACACCGTCGATCTCGGCGAGCAGCTGGGGCACGATGGTCGACTCCATGTCGGAGCTGATGCCCGTCCCGCGGGTACGGAACAGCGAGTCCATCTCGTCGAAGAACACGATGACGGGCACGCCCTCCTCCGACTTCTCCCGGGCCCGCTGGAACACCAGACGGATCTGGCGCTCCGTCTCCCCCACGTACTTGTTGAGGAGCTCGGGGCCCTTGATGTTGAGGAAGTAGCTGCGGGTGTTGGTGTTCCCGGTGACCTCGGCGACCTTCTTGGCCAGCGAATTGGCCACGGCCTTGGCGATCAGCGTCTTGCCGCACCCCGGGGGACCGTAGAGCAGGATGCCCTTCGGGGCGGGCAGCTTGTGCTCGTGGTAGAGCTCCCGGTACAGGTACGGCAGCTCGACGGCGTCGGTGATCGCCTCGATCTGCTCGTCGAGCCCGCCCACGTCGGCGTAGGTGACGTCGGGCACCTCCTCGAGCACGAGCTCCTCGACCTCGGGCCGCTCCAGCTTCTCGATCAGCAGCCCGGTCCGCGACTCCATCAGCACCGTGTCCCCGGCGCGGAGCTTCACGCCGACCAGCGCGTCGGACAGCTCGGCCACCCGCTCCTCGTCCGCCCGCCCGTACACCAGGGCGCGCGTTCCGCCCTCGAGCAGCTCCTTCAGCACGACGACCTCGCCCTGGCCCTCGCCCTCCCGGGCCAGGATGACGTTGAGCGACTCGTTCAGCACGACCTCGTTGCCCCGCTGCAGGTCGGACGACTCGATGTCCGGGTGGAGCGTCACCCGCATCTTGCGACCGCCGGAGAAGACGTCGACGGTCCCGTCGTCGTTCGTCCCGAGGTAGGTCCCGTACGCCGACGGCGGCTGGGTGAGCTTCTCGACCTCCTCGCGCAGGTTGGCCACGTGCTCCTTGGCCGTCTGGAGGGTGAAGGTCAGCTTCTCGTTCTGCGAGACGGCCTGGGCCAGCTGGCCCTTGGTCTCGAGGAGCTTCTCCTCCAGGGTCTGCACCCGGCGGGGGCTCTCCTGGAGTCGCCTCCGCAGGAGGGTGACCTCCTCCTCGGCGGAGGCGGCACGCGCCCGCAGCATCTCGAGATCGTCCTCGTCTGCCGCCCGCCCCTGGCCGTCGGCATCGTCGAAATCAACCGTCGCACTCACCTCATTCGAGCAGTCGGGGTCCCGATTGCGACCCTACACCGGGCAGGACGCAGGACAGACGCTCCCTGTCGACTACAGCAGGATCCCCAGGGCGAACACGGCACCGAGCACGAGGACGGCGGCGAACCCGATCCACCGCAACCGGCGGAGCGATCGGCTCGGCGAGGCGCCGCCGCCCACGACGTCCGCATCACCGCCGAGCACCCGGGCGACGATCGCCAGGAGGCCGGCTCCGGCAAGGTCCCGGCGGTCCGCGGACACAGGGTCGACGAACTCCTGCTTCAGGTGCTTCCATCCGACCGAGTCCCGGCCGCGTCCCTGCGGTGTGGACCGTGGGGCGGGGTCGCCGTCCGCCCCGCCGGAACCGTCCGGTGTCGGAGTCCCAGGAGCCACAGGGTCAATCTACGTGGGCTCCGACCGTGACGTGGCCGCGTGTCGACGAAGGGTGACCCCGTGGGGACGGCTGGCGAACCCGGCGTGGGGTGGGCACCGCACCCCCGCCCCGACGCCGTCGCCGGTCGGTGCCCGGACGCGGATAGCATGGCACCGCGACAGAACGGGTGGGCCGAGAGGTCGGTGCACCGGGGACGCTTCACCTGGTCCCGTCGCCCCCCGGTGCCCCGTGGACCCGGGTGCCACGCGTTCGAGCCGAGAGACACGTAGGAGAGACACAGCTGATGAAGGTCTGGATCGACCAAGATCTCTGCACGGGAGATGGCCTCTGCGAGGAGATCGCGCCTGCGGTCTTCACCCTGCTGGACGATGGGCTCGCCTACGTCAAGGAGGGCGACGCCGTGCGCAACGAGCCGGGTGGCTCGGCCGGCATGGCCGCCGTACCCGCCGACCTCGAGGACGCCGTGGTCGAGGCCTCCGAGGAGTGTCCCGGCGAATGCATCTTCATCGAGCAGGGCTGACCCGACCCACCCCCTGACCATCCGGGCACGTGCCGGACGGCCCGCCTTTCCGGCGCAGCCGTCGTGCACGGTGGCCGCCGGAACTCGGGCACGGTGACCACAGGAACTCAAGGAGTACACATGACCATCGACGCCCGACCCGAGGCACAGCACCGAGGCTCCGCGGACCTGCCGTTCGTGGAGATCGGGGGTGGCAACAAGCTCAAGGTGATCCAGGTCGACGTGGCCGAGGGGCTCTGGATCGTGGAGAACATCTTCCAGACCGGGTACGCCGTCCAGACGCACCGGCACACGGGCCCCGTCTACGCCTACACGATGTCCGGCGCCTGGCGGTACCGCGAGTACGAGTACGTCAACCGGGCCGGGTCGTTCCTGTTCGAGCCGGCCGGTTCCGTGCACACCCTCGAGTGCGTGGAGGACGACACCCAGGTGTGGTTCCAGATGTACGGGGTCAACCTGAACCTGGCCGACGACGGCTCCGTCGAAAGCGTGTTCGACGGCCCCGGTGCGCTCGAGGCGTACTACGCGCTGTGCGAGGCCGAGGGACTGCCCCGTCCCGACGTCCTGGTGAGCTGACGGCCGGACCCTGGTACCAGGCCCGGGGACACCGGTCCGAGGTCCCCGGTTCACACGTCGCTGTTCGCCCGGTCGCCGGGTCGCCGGGTCACTGACCTCAGTCGTCGCCCCACTGCAAGTCGACGGGTGCCTGGTCCGTCGGCACTCCGTCGTCGGTCCCGCCCCGCTCCCCCGACTCCCGGTCCGACCCGGGGCCCGGCCCGACAACCGGCTCCACCCTGGCCGGACCCGGAACCCCGGGACGGCTGCCGAGCTCCTCCGGGCGGAGCAGGCGTGCCGTGGTGAGGAAGCCGGTGTGCCCCACCATGCGGTGGTCCGGCCGGACGGAGCGGTCCTCGATGTGCCACGTCCGGTGGAGCACCTCGAGGGTCGACGCCATGCCGAACGCGCTGCCCTCCAGTACCTGGCGGAAGTGGGAGGTCTGGTTGATGGTGGGCAGGTAGGCGCAGATGATCCCGCCCGAGCGCAGGGCCACCTCGGCGTGGGGGACGACCCGCCACGGCTCGGGCAGGTCGAGCACGACCCGGTCGAGGGCCGTCTCCTCGATCCCCTGGTACACGTCACGCAGCTCCACCCGGTAGTCGGCACCCTCGCCGACCGCGGCGGCCACGTTCTCCTGTGCGCGGCCGGCGAAGTCCTCGCGGAGCTCGTAGCCCACCACCGATGCGCCGGCCCGCAGCATGGCCATCGACAGCGCCCCGGACCCGACCCCCGCCTCGAGCACGGTCATGCCCGGCGCGATGTCCGCCTCCATCAGGATGGCGGCCAGGTCCTTCGGGTAGATGACCTGGGCCCCCCGTGGCATCTTGAGCACGGTCTCGGCCAGGGTCGGCCGGACCACCAGGAAGCGTCGGCCCGTGCTGCCGAGCACGGTCGAGCCCTCGTAGGCACCGATGAGATCGTTGTGGGCCACGATGCCGACGTGGGTGTGGAAGCCGGCGTCGGGCCGGAGCGTGAGCAGGTAGCGACGCTTCTTGGCGTCGACGAGCAGGACCTTCTCCCCCGCCCGCAGCAGGCTCTTGTCGGTCCCGGTCGCTCCCCCGACGGGGTCGGCGGTGCTCAGGAGTTCGAGCTCGACGACGAGCCCGACGGGGCCGTGCTGATCACCAGGTGTTCCCCGGGATTGAGCTTGGTGCTGTAGACGATGCCACCCGTCCGACGGGCACGGATCACCATCCACACGGCGGCGGCCACGACGAACCATGCGGTGTTGTAGCCGCGCATGCCCCGGCCGAAGGCCCGGACCTGGAAGTAGCGGAGGATCGACTCCACGGGCTCAGTACCGCCGCACTTCGACGACGGTGCCCAGGCGCCGCCCCCGACGGCGGCCCATGAGGTAGACGACGGCGACCGACACCACGACCACGGCCAGGCCGATGGCCAGGGCCTGGGACTTGACCCCCTCGACCTCGTCCGTCACGCCGCCGGTGATCTCCCGGAACTTGCCCTCGATCTGGTCACGGGTGATCTTCTGGTCGGCCGGGCTCATGCCTGCTCCTTGTCGGTGGTGCTGTTCGGATCCGTGGTGGTGCCGGCCGGCGCAGCGGCGGTTGCGGCAGGCGCAGGGGCGGTGGTCCCGGCCGGCTCCGGTGCGGCGGCGCCTGCGGGCAGCTGGCCCCGGCCCACGGCCTTCACCGCGATGTACGCCACCAGGGCGACCACCACGGTGCAGATGACGTACGGGATCCACGACAGGTTGCCGGTGAAGGTGCTGCCGGTCTCCCCCTGGAGCAGGCGCAGCAGGCCCACGGCCAGGACGGCCAGACCCACCGACAGGGCGACGGCGCCGACCACCCCGAAGAGCACGTACCGCCCGAGTCCCTTGACCGGATCGAGGGTCTCCTGCCTGATGTAGGCGATGATGAGCTGGACGGTCTCCTGGGCCTCGTCACGCAGGCCGTCCAACCCCCCCTTGCCGTCGTTCCGGCCTTGCGCCACGTTCCTCCTCGGATCCTCCCCCGGTGCCCGGCGGGCAACGGGACCATGTCCGGACCACACCCCGGGACGCCCCTACGGGGCGGTCCCGGCGCCCGGACGGCACAACTCTAGCCAGCGCGTGTGGCGCGGAGGCTCACGTGCGCTCCGTGTAGAGATACGTGGAGCTGGCGCGGGCGACCACCCGGCCACGGTCGTCCACCACCTCCGCCTCGGCGAAGGCGACCCGTGAACCGCCGGACACGATGGTCGCCGTGCACTCGAGCACCGCGCCCACCCGTGCGGCGGCCAGGAAGCTGGTCTTCATCTCCACGTTGGACGCGAACACCTTGCGGCCGGAGCCGGCGGCGAAGGTGATGGCCGCCGACCCCATGGCCGAATCGGCCATGGCACCCACGAAGCCGCCCTGGACGATGCCGGCGGGGTTGGCGAACCGTTCGTCGGCGGCCATCCGCCATACGGTCCGCCCCGGCTCGGACTTGTCCACGCAGGTCATACCGAGTGTGAGCTCGCAGTTCGGGGGAACCTGGATGCGCATGTCGGCCACCCGGCGACGATAGCGCCGCCGACGCCGCCCCACCCGGTGGGCTCCCGGGTCGCCCCGGCGGACGCACCCGGGCCCGGACCGGCGATACTGGGGCATGGCCATCGACGCGCACGGCAACGCGGGCCCGGTCGTCCTGGTGGGTGACGCCACCGAGGACTGGGCCGGTGACGCACGGTTCTACGAGTACACGGCCGCCGCCGACCCCGTGGGGTCCGGTGCCATCTCCCGGGTCCCGGTCGAGCAATTCCCGGCCGCCCTCCACCGCGGCCCGGGCAGCCGGATCGTCCCGCTCGACCTGTCCGGCCCGCTCGGCGTCGGCTATCCGGCCACGAGCCCGGCACTGTTGGCCTCGTTCGTGGTCCTCGACCCGGGCGACACCCTGACGACCCACCCCGACGCGACCAGCGAGCTCTACGTGGTCCTCGAAGGGACCGGCTCCAGCACGTTCGTCCGCAGCGCCCCCGGCGCGTCCGCCGTCACCGGGACCATCCCGTGGGGCGCGGGTGACGTGGTGACGCTCCCGGCCGGCTGCACCGCCGAGCACACGGCCGATCCGGCGGAACGGGCCCTCCTCTACCGGGTGACCGACGCCCCGCTCCTCGCCTACCTCGGGGTGACCCCGGGTGCCCCGCAGTTCTCCCCGACCCGGTACGCCGCCGCCACCTCGGCCGCCCGGCTGGCCGAGGTCGAGCGCCATCCCGACGCCGCCACCCGAAACCGGATCAGCATCCTGTTGGGCAACGCATCCCAGCCCCGGACGCTGACCGTGACCCACACCCTGTGGGCCATGCTCGGGGTGCTGCCGGCCGACAGGGTCCAGCGGCCCCACCGGCACCAGAGCGTGGCCCTCGACCTGATCACCTCGTGCGCTCCCGGCTGCTACACCCTGGTCGGGTCCGACGTCGACGAACGGGGGGACATCGTGGACCCGGTCCGGGTGGACTGGGAGACGGCCGGGGCGTTCGTGACGCCACCCGGCCTCTGGCACAGCCACCACAACGAGTCCGGGTCGCCGGCCTACCTGGTGCCGATCCAGGACGCCGGCCTCCATACCTACCTCCGGTCGCTCGACATCCGCTTCGCCGCCACGGGCGGCTGACCCCGGTGGACTTCGCCAGCGCACTGTCCCGCCATCCGGTGACCAGCCAGGCGCTCGGCGAGGCGATGGGGTCGGTGCTCGAGCAGGTGGGCGAACGACCGGACCTGGTCATCGTCACCGTCACCCGTCCCCATGCCGGCGCCCTCGAGGACGTGGTGGCCACCGTCGGGGCGGTGCTCCACCCGCTCGGCCTCCTGGCCGCGGCCGCCGAATCGGTCATCGGCCGGGACTCCGAGGTGGAGGAGCTCCCGGCGGTCAGCATCTGGGCCGGCCGCGTGGGGCCGCTGATCCCCGTCGAACTGACGGCCACCCGGCTGGCCGACGACAGCTGGCGCTTCGACGGCATGCCCACGGGGATCGGCTGGGATCCGTCCGCCCTGCTCGTCCTGGCCGACCCGTTCACGTTCCCCATGCCGGCGTTCGCCGGCCACCTGCGCGAGCACCGTCCCGGACTCCCCGTCATCGGAGGCTTCGCGTCGGGTGCGGCCGGACCGGGGGGGACCCGCCTGGCCGTGGGCGAACGGGTGGTCCCGAGCGGGGCGGTGGGCGTGCTGCTCGGGCCGGCGGCCGACGTGGTCCCCGTCGTGTCCCAGGGGTGCCGGCCCTTCGGGCGACTCCTGACGGTGACCGGCGTGGAACGGAACCTCGTGCGTGAGATCGCCGGGCGCCCGGCGATGGAGTGCATGGTCGACGAAATCGCCGGCCACCTCGGTCGGGCCGACATCGCCGGCATCGAGGGGAACGGGCTGCTCCTCGGGAGGTGCGTCGACACACGGGTCGTCGACCCCGGCCCGTCCGACCTGCTCTACCGACCCCTGACGGGCGTCGAACGGGTGACCGGCTCCCTGGCGGTCGACGACGGGCTGCTCCTCGGCTCCGTGGTGCGCTTCGCCGTGCGCGACGCCCGTTCGGCGGACGCCGACCTGGCCGCCTGCCTCGCCGGCCACGACGCCGACGCCGCACTCCTCTTCACCTGCAACGGACGGGGGACCCGGCTGTTCGACGTGGCGGATCACGATGCCTCGGCCGTGGGTCGGGCCCTGGGTGCCGTCCCCCTCGGCGGCCTGTTCGCCGCCGGGGAATTCGGACCGGTCGGCGGCCAGAACTTCGTCCACAGCTTCGCCGCCTCCCTCGCCCTGTTTCGGTCGCGTGAATCCGGTCCGGCACCGTCCCCCGGCGCGGAGCACGACCGGTAGGGTTTGCCGTGATGCCCACTCCTCCTCCGCCACCACTGGACCCTGCGCCCTCCGGCGAGCTCGAGCAGCGTGGCGTGGACGTCATCCGGGGCCTGGCCATCGACGGGCCCCGGGCCGCACGGTCCGGGCACCCCGGCACGGCCATGGCCCTGGCACCGCTGGCCCACGTGCTGTTCACCCGGATCCTGCGCCATGACCCGTCCGAACCGGGCTGGCCCGACCGCGACCGGTTCGTGCTGTCGAACGGGCACGCCTCCATCCTCCTCTACTCGATGCTCCACCTGACCGGGTACGGGCTCTCCCTCGACGACCTGCGTGCGTTCCGCACCTGGGGCAGCGCCACCCCGGGCCATCCCGAGCGGCACCACACCGCCGGCGTCGAGGTCACGACGGGCCCGCTCGGCCAGGGCTTCGCCAACGGCGTGGGCCTGGGCATCGCCGAGCGCTGGCTCCGGACCCACTTCTCCCCCGAGGTGTGCGATCACCACACCTACGTCGTGGCCGGTGACGGGTGCCTGGAGGAAGGCATCTCCCACGAGGCGGCATCGCTCGCCGGCCACCTCGGACTCGGCCGGCTGGTCTACGTGTACGACGACAACCACATCACCATCGACGGCCCCACCGAGCTGGCCCTCAACGACGACGCCGCCGGGCGGTTCGCCGCCTACGGCTGGTCCGTCGACGACATCGGCGACGTGGCCAACGACCTCGACGCGCTCGAGGCGGCGCTGCTGCGGGCCCGGGCGGACGAGGACCGTCCGTCGCTCATCATCCTGCGCAGCCACATCGGCTACCCGGCACCCGACCTGACCGACTCGTCCAAGGCCCACGGCGACCCGTTCAGCGACGAGGAGGCGGCCAGGACCAAGGAGCTGCTCGGACTGCCGGTCGACGAGACGTTCTGGGTGCCCGACGACGTGCTGGCCATGTACCGCTCCGCCATCCCCCGGGGCCGGGCGCTGCGCGCCGCCTGGGAGGCGCAGCTCGATGCCTGGGACGGCGACCGGGCCCGGTACGAGGCCGCCCTCGGCGGCCACGGGGTGCCCGGATGGGAGTCCGCACTCCCCCGCTTCGCCCCGGCTGACGGACCGATGGCCACCCGCAAGGCCATCAAGGCGTGCCTCGACGCCACCCGGGAGGGCCTGCCCGGCCTGATGCCCGGAAGCGCCGACCTGACCGGCAACACCGGCATGGCCCTGGCCGGGGCCACCGCCCAGTCCTCCGAGGACCCGGGGGGCAGCCTGGTCCACTACGGCATCCGCGAGCACGCCATGGGCGCGGTGATGACCGGGATGGCCACCCACGGCGGCACCCTCCCGGTGGGCGGCACCTTCTTCGTGTTCTCCGACTACATGCGCGGCGCGGTACGGGTGGCTGCGCTGTCCGGCGCCCACGTCGTCTACTCCTGGACCCACGACTCGATCGGGCTGGGCCAGGACGGCCCCACCCATCAGCCCATCGAGCAGCTGGCCGCCATCCGCGCCATGCCCGGCCTCCGGGTGATCCGCCCGGCGGATGCCAACGAGACCGCCCAGGCGTGGCGGATCGCCGTCGACCGGGACGGGCCGACCGCCCTCGTCCTGTCGCGCCAGGACCTGCCCGTCCTGGAGGGGACGGCCGACCTCGCCCCCGAGGGGGTGCGCCGGGGCGCCTACGTGCTCGCCGACCCCGGTGACGGGCCGGCCCAGGTGATCCTCCTGGCCACCGGCAGCGAGGTCCCGCTGTGCATCGACGCCGCCCGCCTGCTGGCCGAGGCGGGCACCCGTGCTCGGGTGGTGTCGCTGCCGTCGTGGGAGCTCTTCGGCGAACAGGGCGACGGCTACCGCGCCGAGGTGCTCCCCCCGGGCGTCCCCGTCCTGTCGGTCGAGGCGGCCTCCACCTTCGGGTGGGAGCGGTACGCCGACGACTCCCTCGGGATCGACCACTTCGGGGCGTCCGCCCCCGGCGACGTGGTCATGCGGGAGTTCGGCTTCGACCCCGTGCACGTGGCCGCCCGGGCCAGCGCACTCCTCGAGAGGACCCCACGATGACCACGCTGCACGACGTCTACGACAACGAGGGCCAGAGTCCGTGGCTCGACAACCTGCGCCGGGACTGGCTCCAGGACGGCACACTGGCCGGGCTGGTGGCACAGGGCGTCCGCGGCGTCACCTCCAATCCGACGATCTTCGCCAAGGCCATCAGCGGCCAGGACACCTACGACGAGCAGTTCGGCTCGCTCATCGCCACCACGTCGGTCGAGGACGCCTACTGGGACCTGGTGGTCGACGACATCCTGGCCGCCCTCGAGGTGCTCCGGCCCGTCTACGACTCCTCCGGCGGAAGCGACGGCTTCGTCTCCGTGGAGGTGGCGCCCTCGCTGGCCCACGACACCGACGGCACGACTACGGCCGCCCGCGGACTGCACCAGCGGATCGACCGGCCCAACGTCCTGGTCAAGATCCCGGCCACGCCCGAGTGCGTCCCGTCGATCCGTCAGATGATCGCCGAGGGCCGCAGCATCAACGTGACCCTCATCTTTTCGCTGACCCGGTACGCCGAGGTGGTCGAGGCCTACCTGTCCGGGCTCGAGGCACTGGCGGCCGACGGCGCCACCGACCTCTCGGGCGTGTCCAGCGTGGCCTCCTTCTTCATCAGCCGTGTCGACACCGAGGTGGACCGGCGCATCGACGACGCCGTGGCCGCCGGCGCCGATTCCGACCTGCTGGCCCTGCGGGGCCGGGCCGCCGTGGCCCAGGCCAAGCTCGCCTACGCCCTGTTCACCTCCTCGTTCGCCGGGCCCCGGTGGGAGGCGCTGGCCGCCCGTGGCGCCCGCGTGCAGCGGCCCCTGTGGGCGTCCACCTCCACCAAGAACCCGGCGTACCCCGACCTCGCCTACGTCGACCCCCTCATCGGTCCCGACACGGTGAACACCATGCCCGACGGCACCGTCGCCGACTTCCTGGACCACGGAACCGTGGCCCGCACGGTCGACACCGACCTGGACGGGGCGCGTTCGGTCATCGACCGCCTGGCCGCGGCGGGCATCGACATGGAGGACGTGGCCGGAGTGCTCGAGACCGAGGGCGTGGCCTCGTTCGCCGCGTCCTTCGACGACCTGATGGCCACCCTGGCCGCCAAGGCCACCTCGCTCCGGTCCGCCTGAACCACTCGACGTCCGACGGAGCCAGATCCCAGCCCACCCCAC
>Ga0209698_10005931_pt1 | contig 13063 bp, 6 predicted proteins | sample LitLauG_LLR_2012_FD_187203 | JGI IMG/M metagenome (GOLD analysis project Ga0209698, IMG submission 187203) | Freshwater sediment microbial communities from Pennsylvania, USA - Little Laurel Run_MetaG_LLR_2012 (SPAdes) (version 2) | ecosystem: Environmental > Aquatic > Freshwater > Creek >... | reverse complement strand
ACTCAAGATTCTCCGTAAGCTTTCCGGCATCAAGGAAGCTCCCAAAAAGAAAGAAAAAGAGAAGAAACCGGCCAAGGCCGAAAAACCACCCGAGCCGCGCACTGAGAAGCAAATCGCCGCCGAGAAAAAAGCCGCCGCAGCGGAAAAGCAAGCCGTTCACGACCGACACAAGGCCGGCATGAAAGCCGCCGCCGCCAAACACAAACCCAAGAAATAGCTTTTGGAGTGCGGAAGCGGAGTTTCCGCCTATCCGGTTGGAAAATAGCCCCGGTTCAATCGTGCACAACCGAACTTCGGAGGTTGTCATCCTGAGCGCGTATTTGGCGTGAAGGACCTCAACTGATTCCGAGCGATGAACGATCCGCCTAACCTCGCGTCTCCCTGTGCAAATCTCACATTCCCATTCGCATTTCTCTTTCCCGCGTTTTACAATCAACTTCCATGGGCAATCCCCAGTTTGTTCATCTTCACGTTCATACCGATTTCAGCCTTCTGGATGGTGCGTGCGAAACCTCCGAGCTTCTTGACGAAGCTTCGCGCCAGAAGATGCCCGCCGTTGCTATCACCGATCACGGCAACCTGTTCGCCGCCGCCAATTTTTTCTATGAAGCCAGTAAGCGCGACGTCAAGCCCATCATCGGTTGCGAAGTTTACGTCGCCAAAGGCAGCCGCCACGACCGCGGCGAAAAATCCGCGCCCATCGCGAATGGGGAGCGCGGCACGGAAACGGAGCCCGGCTCGCGCGGCAGCAATCACCTCGTCCTGCTCTGCGAGAATCTCGAGGGCTATCACAATCTTATCAAGCTGGTTTCTTCCGGCTTCCTCGAAGGCTTCTATTACAAACCACGCATTGATTTCGACCTGCTCTCGAAACACAGCAAGGGATTGATTGCCCTCTCTGCTTGCCTGCGCGGACCGGTCACCGAAGCCGTGGTGGACGAAAAGTTTGACCTCGCACGAGAAAACGCCTACAAGCTGCGCGACATCTTCGGAAAAGGGAACTTCTTCCTCGAAATTCAGGACCAGGGTCTCGAAATCGAGCAGCGCGTCAATAAAGACCTCGTCCGCCTCTCGAAAGAAACCGGCATCCCGCTTGTGGCCACCAACGATTGCCACTACCTGCATCACAGTGACGCCCATGCTCAGGAAGTCTTGCTCTGCATCCAGACCGGCAAGACGATGAGCGAAACGAATCGCATGAAGTTCGCCACCGATCAGTTTTATTTCAAGACTGCCGAGGAAATGGCCAAGGTCTTCCGCGAACTTCCCGACGCGCTTTCCCGCACCGTGGACATTGCGGCACGCTGCAACGTGAAGATCGACCGGATCCCCAACGCACTGCCGGAATTCAAGGTTCCGGAAGGCCACAGCGCCGGTAGCTATTTCGAAAAGGTCGCCCGCGAAGGGTTCGCCCAGCGCGTGCCGTTTCTCGAACGCCTAGCTCAGCAAGGCGCACTGCGCCATCCGCTGGCCGAATACGAGCGCCGCCTTTCCTCCGAAATCGAAATGATCAAGAAGATGCGCTACGAAGGCTATTTCCTGATCGTCTGGGATTTCATTCACTATGCGCGCGCGCAGGAAGTTCCCGTCGGCCCCGGCCGTGGCTCCGCCGCGGGCAGCCTGGTCAGTTACGCGCTACGCATTACGGACGTGGACCCGCTGCAGTACAACCTGCTTTTCGAGCGCTTCCTGAATCCCGAACGCGTCTCGATGCCCGATATCGATATTGACTTCTGCATGCGCCGACGCGGCGAACTGATCGAATATGTCACGCGCAAATATGGCCGTGAAAACGTCGCGCAGATCATCACCTTCGGCACCATGGCCGCCAAAGCCGCGGTGAAAGACGTTGGCCGGGCGATGGATATTTCCTATACCGAGGTCGACCGCCTGGCCAAGATGATCCCCACCACGCTGGGGATCGAGTTGAAAGACGCGCTTGTGGAAGCCCCACAATTGAAATCCGCCGTGGACAGCGACGAAAAGCTGAAAGACCTGATGGCCGTCGCGCTGCGCCTCGAAGGCCTGGCACGCCACGCTTCCACCCACGCCGCCGGAGTGGTCATCTCCCCGCAGCCGCTCACCGAACTCGTTCCTGTTTACAAGACCAACCGCGACGAAATCACCACGCAGTACGACATGAACGCCCTCGAGCGCATTGGCCTGCTGAAGATGGATTTCCTCGGCCTGACGACGCTCACCGTTCTGCACGACGCCGCGAAGATGGTCGAGCAGAATCGCGGCGTAAAGATCGACATTGACAATCTGACGCTCGACGACGAAGCCACCTACAAACTCTTCTCGCGCGGCGACACCACGGCCATCTTCCAGTTTGAATCCCACGGCATGCGCGACATCCTGCGACGCTACCAGCCCACGCGCATCGAAGACCTCACCGCGCTCAACGCCCTCTACCGCCCGGGCCCTATTCAGGGCGGCATGATCGACGATTTCATCAACCGCAAGCACGGCAAAACGAAAGTCGCCTACGAACTTCCCCAACTCAAGGACATTCTCGAAGAAACTTACGGCGTCATCCTCTACCAAGAACAGGTGATGCAGATCGCCAACCTGTTGGCGAGTTTTTCGCTGGGCGAAGCCGACCTGCTCCGCCGCGCCATGGGCAAAAAGAAAAAAGAGGAGATGGCGGCGCAGCGCGCTAAATTCCTGGCCGGCTGCGAGAAAAACAAGATCAACGAAAAAAAGGCCGTGCGCATCTTTGACCTGATGGAAGAGTTCGCCGGCTATGGCTTCAACAAGTCCCACTCCTGCGCCTACGCGCTGCTTGCGTATCAGACGGCCTACCTGAAAACGCATTACCCAGTTGAATTCATGGCCGCGTTGCTCACTTCGGAAACCGGCAACGCGGAAAAGGTCGTCAAGTACATCAACGAAGCGCGCGGTATGGGCATCTCGATCCTGCCGCCTGACGTGAACGAAAGCGACCTGTACTTCACTCCCGTCGGCGATTCCATCCGGTTCGGTCTCGCTGCAATCAAAAACGTCGGGGAAAACACCGCCAAGGCCATCCGCGAATCGCGCTTGAGCCAGGGTGAGTTCAAATCGCTCTACGAATTCTGCGAGCGCATCGAGTCGCGTTTCCTCAACAAGCGCGTCTTTGAAAGCCTGATCAAATCGGGTGCGATGGACTCGCTTGGCCCGCGTGAGGGCATGCTCGCCTCGGTGGACGAGGCCATCAACGCCATCCAGCGCGCGGCCCGCGCCAAAGAATCCGGTCAGCACGGCCTGTTCTTCGGTGGCGCGGCGTCCGAGCCTAAAGTGCATTTTGAACTGCGCGAAGCGCCTCCCTGCAGCGAAGAAGAACGCCTGACCAGTGAATACGCCATGCTTGGCTTCTACGTTTCGGGACATCCTCTCGAAAAATACGTTTCGCGCCTGAAAGACCTCGGCGCGCTTTCGATCGACGAGGTGGAAGGCCAGCGCAACGGCCGCGAAATCACCGTCGCCGGCTTGATCGTCGGCACGCGTCCGATGCGCTCCAAAAAAGGGGCGCGCTGGGCGATCTTCACGCTGCAGGATATGACCGGCGTGCAGGAACTCTTGGCCTTTCCCGAAAGCTTTGCGCGCTTGGAAAATGTGCTCAAGCCCGGCGCGCCGCTGCTGCTGAAAGTTCGCGTGCAGATCGAAGAAGCCGGCACGCGCCTGTCGTTGCAGGAAGCCCGGCTGCTCGAAAGCGTCGCCGATCGCAGCGGCCCCGCCGAATTCCGCGTGCGCCTGGAAATGAACCTGGTCCGCGATGAGACTTTGGATCAGTTGGAAAATTTATTTGCAACTGCCCCGGGCCCAACTACGGTAGTGTTTGAACTGGTTTCCCTCGAAGGCTCCGTGGCTTCGCTGCAATCGCAAAAACGCATCCGCGTGAAGCCGGAACTCGAGGAAGCGGTTCGCCGTATCTGCGGGCAGCAGGCCAATCAGAGGGTGGCGTAATGTGCGCTGCGCAAAAAGATAAAAAGGGAGTCACGACGATCGATCGCCAGCGCGAAATCGACCGCCTGGAAAAAGACGTCGAGGAACTCCGCCGCCTGGCTTCCACGGATGAAAGTGATGCCGAGGTGGAGCGCCTGAAAAGGGAAGTGCTCGAGCTGCGCCGCGAGTTTTATACCCACCTGGGCCCCTGGCAGCGCGCGCAGATTGCCCGCCACCCGCAACGGCCTTACACTCTCGACTGGCTCAACCTGATGCTCACCGATTTCATGGAGCTCCACGGGGACCGCGGCTTTGGCGACGACAAAGCGCTGATCGCGGGATTCGCGAAGTTCCGCGGGCGTCCTGTGGCCATCATCGGGCATCAGAAGGGCCGCGACACCAAGCAACGGGTGATACGTAATTTCGGCCAGCCCAAGCCGGAAGGCTATCGCAAGGCGCTGCGCGTGATGGAACTCGCGGCGAAATTCGGTCGTCCGATCCTTACCTTTATTGACACGCCCGGCGCGTATCCCGGCATTGACGCCGAGGAGCGCGGCCAGGGCGAAGCCATCGCGCACAACCTGCGCGAGATGGCGCGCCTTCCCGTTCCCATTATCGTCACGGTTACCGGTGAAGGAGGTTCCGGCGGCGCGCTCGCCATCGCCATCGGCGACCGCGTGAATATTTTGGAGAACGGCTTTTATTCGGTGATTTCGCCCGAGGGCTGCGCCTCGATCATCTGGCGCGATTCCACGAAAGCGGAAACCGCGGCCATCGCCATGAAGATCATGTCCACCGATCTGAAAGATCTGGGCATCGTGGACGAAATCATTCCGGAGCCGGATGGCGGCGCCCACGGCGATCACGAGGGCGCCGCGAAGATCTTTGGCGACGTCCTCGAACGCCAGCTCCTCGTCCTCTCCAACCAGTCCCGCCGTGAACTCCTCGACGCCCGCTACCAGAAATTCCGCCACATGTGCCAGTTCTTCGACTTAGGCTCGTAAGTCGGCCGGACAAAGTCATTATTCGCCGTTGAATAGTCGCGAACCTATAGTTTCAAGGCATCAACGTCATGGTTACAGACACTTGGACCGGAGGACCTGCGTTTACGGGGTCCACCGTGCAGTTGAAACCTACACCAATGTCAACTGTATTAAAGGTCAAGGGAAACGATCCCGTGAACGATACGGAAGGATTGGCGTACGGCGGAAACTGGCTGCCAGCATAGGCAGTGTTGTTTTGCAATGTGCCGCCGGGGTTGTTTGGGTCTCGGACTGACATTCCTGCCACTATCAAACCACAAGCCCCAGTTGAAGTGGGGGACACTTGGGCGGTGACTTGGTAGTGGGCTTGCGAAGGCACGACCAGTGACAAATTAGCGCCGCCAGTTGATCTGGCAACCAGGGTAAGATCGGAAGACAAGGCGAAGCCGTTAGCTGAGAGGCTAACGCTGTTGGGCGTCACTTGAATGTTAAAGTCAGTCGATGCAGACGCAGCACCGCTGGGTCCCCCGAGGGAAGTGGAAAGGGTATCGCTGAATAGCGGGCTGATTACTTGCAGGGGATAAGAAACAACCTGGTTATATCCCACACAAGCGAGTGGAAGAACTGCCGAGTAGGGCCGGAAGGATGATGGATTGATATACGAGTATAGCGATGCAAGAACAGAAGGTGGATAACAAATCCCGTCATCCCCAGCTACGTTGTATTGATAGGGCGAATCGCCGTTCGGATAGTTAGATGTGTAAGCTTGGCCCCCGTAGGTCATCTGGGTCACTTGGTAGAGAGGCGGTATCAGCTTGATCCTCAGAAAGCCTTCGTAGCCAAACGAAAGTAAATAATCAATGGCATCAAGACCAACACTATTGCTGATGCTGCCATCATTCGGAAACTCGCTGATAATGACAATCAGCTCCGGATGTGACGAAGTAATGATGTCACTGGGTATGGCATAAGAGAACGGAGTGTTGGTTCCGGGCGGTGCAGGCTGAATCGGTATATCCGTTTTGAAAACTCCATTGATAAAGATGTGGGCATACACGGTGGAAATTCCAGTCGGAGGGCAACTGCAAGTCCAGTTCATCGCCAAAGTTGAGTTGCCAGGGAGAACCTGGTATTCCGCTGGGTTTGTTACCGGATCCGGCCCTTCCGGGCTCGACAAGTTAATGCCGGTACTCTTGGTGTCGTCGATCAGAATCTCTTTGAAGTTACGGTTAGGCCAACCGTTGGTCGCGGAAGTGAATGCCTCACGTAGGACCGAGGTCGGAATGAATGACGAGAGTGGGTTAAAATATACCCACGAAAAGCTAGTGGGAGGGTTTGACTTGTTAGTGTAAGCAGGCTGGAAGAAAGACTTCGCACTTATTTGATAGTCGAGGACCTGTTCTTGCAGGGGGAAATTCGGGTCATAAAAGCCAAAGTGCACGATGTAGTTTGCCCTGTCGATAACGTAGTTATAAACAAGTAAGGAGTGAAAGCCCCCGCTTGGGGCTTTATAACTCCCGCTCACTGCCATAACAATGAGTTGGGGTCGGTTGAGGACTAGAAGAGACAGAAAGAGATCATTGGCTGTATCGAAGTCACTGATTGCTTGTTTAGGGAGCCATTGAACAGCCGCCCTGTTTGCTGGCAGTGTCTGAGTGAAAATCGAATAAGCCAATTCTTGGTCAACATCGTCTTCTGCCGCCTGCCCCGTGTTTTGGCCCAACTTCCCCTTGTTGAATATAGCGCTATTGACCAATTCCGGTCCGGGACCTAGTGAGGATTGTGTATCGTAATACCATTTAGCGAAGGCTGTAAGGCTCGCACACGCGCCATCCGAAGTGCCACCGGTCATAGAGGTAAAATTCTCGATGGGAAAGCCGTCTGGATTTGCCCGGAAGGCTGTGTCGCCGATTAGATCCGCCGGATCGTTTGGTAGCCCACTCGGCCCGATCGAGATAGGGAGTGCTAATGCCTGATATTGCGAAAAGTGAATCGTCTGAATGGTGATGGTTCCTTTGATTCGGTCCATACCGGTTTTTGCAACGACTTCATAAGCGTTTTCGTTTGTATCCCAATACAAGACAAGCAGGGAGTCGTTCGGTCCAACCTGATTCAAAATGTAAGGAATTGTGATCTGAATCGGTTGGAGAAACTGAAGGCCTGACGCCCGCGTCAGTGTGAGTACGCTGGAGACGAAATGTGCCCCCGCAGCAACTGCGCTTGGGCGCAGCGGGCCAGGCGAGGTGCTGGAAAACGAGACCGAAATGACGTCGGAAGTCACACCCAGAACGCCAGGGGGAATCACGATTGTAATCATCGCATTGGGATTGTCCGGGTCTGGCACCGCGATCGTTCCGCCGGTGGCGTCCTGGATGGTAGTGCCTCCATTGGTCGACGGCGCCTGACTTAACACCGCGATGGAAAAGGTGAAAGCGACTCGGCTAGGATTCTTGAATTTCAGCAGAGAGTTCGCAATGGTTTGTCCGGACGCCAGGCCACCTGTGGGGACAGCGAGGTTAATGTAAGGATTGCCAGATGCGTCTTGTCCCGCAGGATTAAACAGAGTGACGTTTGTGGTACTGATACTCGAGACGCTTAACACCAGGGGACCGGACAAGATGGCCGCCGAAGTATTGGTAACCTGGACGAGGCAATCAAACGTGTTGGTCACCCGGTTCAGGACCAGGCCGGAACGCGTAACAGAAACCTGGGAGCTAATGTCTTCGAATGTGGTTGCCGCGTTGGTGACGTGGGCGGACAGGAAAAAGAGTACATAGCCCAGAAGGACATAGAGCCGCGCGCGACACGAAGGCTGAACTCGACCCGAAATTGCACAAAGATGCCCGCTGATCATGGGAACCTCCAATGTTCGTCAAGGAAACTAGCTGGAGTTAGCGATCAGGCCCGGTCAAAGCTGAATTTTCTTCCAAGCCATGAGCAAGGTCCCACTGAGCCCGATTCCCAGAAGTAGAAAGGTCCCAGGCTCCGGAACGGATGAAACTGGGTTAACAGTCACCTGAACTTGGTTTCCAGGCGCTGTGTAGAGGCTGGGCGAGCCATTTGCACTGCCATCCATATTGAGCACCAGGAGAGTATCAGCCCCCGTAGGGTCGGTAGTGCTGAAGAGAGGCAAGCCAGTAGTTGGATCGAGGATGGTAATCGAGAAGGCGTCGGGCAACGACCCAAGTCCGGGGCCGTTGGCCGTGGCATCCAGTTGGAAGGAGAACCCGGGCCCGAGGGTGATTCCGGTCAGATACTCATTAAAGAAGGCCGAGTCGGCTAGCGTTACGGTTCCCGGCAAGTTTCCGCTCACACCGCCGCTTGGCGAAACGGCCCCCAACGTCCCATCCGTCAGGAAACTCGATAGGGTGACGGTATTATCATCCGACGGGGGCCCGCCATCGATGAAATCAAACGCAATATCTACTTGGGTGCCGGCGAGCGCAGTTGTGTTGACGTTCACGGCTAAAACAGAATCGCCGAGTGTTTTTAAGGGTGTTGAGAGCATTACGATGGAGCCGAGTACGAGAATGACGAGAATTTCCCGCCAATCCTGACGCTGTTTCGGTGCCACACCGTTAATCACTATTGCCTTTCTAGTGGGCACAACTTCACTAGAACGAGGAACCCCGTCCAGGGAGTACCAGGTTTTACTCAACCTTGCGCAGGTGCTCATGAAAGCACCAGATTTCGCCGCTTCCGGCGGACAATGCCGGCTCCGGCAAGACCGACGCCCAGCAGCAAAAGCGATGCTGGTTCCGGCGCGGGGGTCGTCGGATTCAACGGAGTCGACGTCAGTGTAATGTCGTAAATGCCGGGGTCATTGGTGATCGTGATATACGCTGGCCCCACGATCGACTCCATTTGTTGGTTTGCCAGAGTTGCATTTACCACCAACGAGTCGGTTTCCTCGGAGCAGGCGCCGAGTGGACAACCTCCACCATTCACCGTAAGCAGGGAGAGTTGAGTGGATTGCCCCACAGGCAGGCCATTCAGCAAGGCCACGAACTGGCTGAAGGTTCCCGCGACCGCGAAGGTCAACTGGCTTTGAATTCCACTACCGCTGAAATCCAGCGCGTTATTCGTGATTGTCAAAAGCGTGTACGGCCCGCTTGGGCCGGTTAAGTCTGCGGGCGCGAGACCCAGGTTGTTGGAATTCGTCCAGACCGGACGAGTGGAGCTCGGATTCGATGTGGGGAAGGGCACAACGGTGGAGGCAAAATTCCAGGAAACCCCATTGTCAATGTTTATGCCGCCCCCGGGGAACACGATGAACGCAGTGGTTCCACCAACGAAGTTGCCGTCCGAGAGTGCCACCGAGTCCGCTCTAACTGTGCTTGCTGCAAATGAGAAAAGACCAACCACCACCAAAAACGACAAGAGAGAAAATCTGGCTGAGCGAAACCGCATGGAAGTCCTCCCAATGGCCAATCGCGGGAATGCATATGGAGCCTAGCTCCCCCGACTTGGGCCTCCGACGTGACGGCGATTTCAGCAGAGCCAACAAACAGTGTCACCACCTGAACAGGTAGGTATTTCTTGCCTAGAGGCCGGAGGAGCGGGTATAGGACTACCGGACGATGCCGCTGCGCAGCGCCTTGGCCACCGCTTCGGACTTGGAATGCACGTGCAGCTTTTCGTAGATATGCTTCATGTGGAAGGCGATGGTGTTCGGGGTTACGCCGATTTCCTTCCCGGCCGTTTTATAGTTATGACCCTCGGCCAGGAGTTGCAGCAGGCGAACTTCATGAGCTGTCAGGCTGTGCTCTGCTTTTTCCTGGGGGCGAAATTTTTGAAACAGTTCGACGACCCGACGGGCGATTTCCGGCGACATCGGCGCGCCGCCGTGGGCGGCCTCCTGCAGACTGTCCAGGAGCTTCGCAGGGGGCGTTTTCTTTAACAGGTACCCGCTGGCGCCCGCGCATAGCGCCTCGAATATGCGATCGTCGTCGTCGTACACGGTGAGGATCAAACAGATGCTGCCGGGATACTTCTGCCTCAAGAGTGGGATGCCTTGCGTTCCGGTCATGCCCGGCAGGCCGATGTCTACCATAACCAGTTTTGGCGATTCTGAAAACGAGCCTTCCAACGCCTCCTCCATGGATGCGCAGGCGCCCACACAACGAAACCCCGGCGAGCCTTTAATCAAAACTTGCAGGCCGGCGCGGATATCTTTCTGATCTTCAATAATCGCAACCGTCAGGGGTTCCGGGTGGTTCCCGGAATTAGTCTGGCGGGAGGCTCCTTCGGCTGCGGGCATTCTGTTGGCGCTCCGGATTCCTTCTCTCATTATTCCGTTCCGTCTCAAGGATGTCCCCACCTGTTCAAGTAGTCTTGAGAAAATCACTGAACTTTCGGGCCAGCGGGACTCGAAGGCATACCTGGGTCCCGCCAGCGGGTTTGGAAGTGATTTCCACGCTCCCCCCGATGCTGTTGGCTCGCTTTCGCATATTCTCCATACCGTGGTGGTCCCCATCTGGGCTGCCCCCTTGCGGCTCGCGAACGCCGCAGCCGTTGTCGGAGATGGTCAGTTGAAGTTCCCGGCCTTCGACGGCGAGTTGCAGGTCCACCCGTGTGCAACCGGAGTGGCGAATACTGTTGTTCACCGCTTCCTTGAAAATCAGGTAAACCTGGCGACGGAGATCAGACCGCAGAGTGAGATTTGAATCCCCCGACAAGGCAGCGAATTGGAACTCAATCCCAGACGATGCGAAAATGTCGCTCGCAAAACGCCGCATCCGCTGCGCCAAATCTGACAACTGATCGCGCTGCGGGTTCATGGCCCAGACGATTTCGCCCATGCCATCCACCAGCTCTCGGGAAAGATTGGCGATGTGGGATAACTGTTCTCCCTTGCCGCTCGAGGTCTCTCGTTTTGCAAGCTCACTCAAGATGGCAATCTGTGTCAGCCCCGATCCCACATCGTCGTGCAGGTCTGAGGCGATGCGCGTGCGCACGCGCTCGACTTCCAAAAGCTGATTGACGCGGAACTGATAGGCCGCATACCCCAAAAATGCGATGAACAGCACCACCAGGCCCACAAACCACCAACGCTGCCACACCGGCGCCAAGACCCGGAAGCTCATCACCGCGGGATTGGCGCTCACCTGCGCAAGGCCGTTGATCACCCGCACGTAGAATCGGTAATTGCCGGGACGCAAGCTGGAGTAGTTCACCGCACGGACTTCGGTCGGCAAACTCCACTCCTTATCCGTGTCCAGCAATTTATATTGGAAACGCAGCGCTTCGCGGGTGTCGAAATTCAAGTTTCCAAATTCAATTTGCACGTTGTTCTGGCTGGGCTGAAAGACCAGGCCAGAGAGTGATGTTTCGCCAAGCTCCGAGATGGGTAGGGATTCTCCCCGGAGCCGGATTCGAGTGATGAAAACCGGGAGGGCCGGCGGGTCATCCGGTTCCTGTTGCGGCTTAAATCGCGAAAGCCCCTGGAAGCCGAACCACAGGTCGCCATTGCGATCGCAGAACGCCTCTTGATTGTCCGAACCCGCGGGTACCAGCCCGTCCTCGGTGGTGTAGTGCACCAACCCGCCGCTTTTCGGTTCCAGGCGATCCACGCCTTTCCCCGTCCAAAAATAGATCTTTCCCCAGCGATCTTCGGTGATTGCCCTGACGTCGTTGCTCGAGAGCCCTTGGCGCGTGGTGTAAGCCTTGAAGTGAACTCGCGCGGCATCGGGCTCATCTATGCGAGCCAGGCCGCCACGACTTGTGCCCGCCCAAATGCGGCCTGCATGATCCAGCCAGATGGAGTTCACCTGGCCGTCTGGAAACCCGGCGTTGTGGTCAAAGACTTCAATTTTCCCCTGCCTGAGGCGCATGAGCGTCTGGCCCCACAGGCCGATCCAGAGGTTCTTCGAACGGTCCTCTCGAAACGCGGTAGCGAGCCTGCCGTCCCATCCATCCTTACTTTCGAGAAACTCAAAGCGGCCCGTGGCGCGGCGCCAGCGAGTGATGGAGTGAGCGCCCCACGCCGAAATCCAGATATCCCCTTGCGAGTCTTCGTAAAGCCGGAAAATATTATCAGCGCCCAGGCCGTCGCGGGTCGTATAGAAGGCTTTCGGAGCGGTCCGGCGCAAATCCTCAAATCTCTGAACCTTTGAGTAACGCAGCAATCCGTAGCTGGTTGCAAACCACCATTCTCCCAGGTGATCCTGAAAACTCATCTGGCCCCATCCCCAAGCTCCCCAGTCCCAGGATTCATTGTGGCCAAGTACAAATGGCGTCAGTCCGATGAACCGTTTCCCATCTCGCAAGTGGATATACTGCCCGTGAGTTCCCGTCACCACATAAAGCTGGCCGTCCTGCCCCTCAAATATCGAACGGATATCCTCGGTTCGCAGACCATCCTCCCGGCCGTAGGTGGCAAACCCTTGAGTCGTGAGCCGCGTAGCGTTCATCCAAACATTACCGCTGGAATCCTCCGCATCAATTTCCACAAAACCCTGCCGAGACAATTCCGAGGATTTGAAGCGAACTTGCGCGCCGCTTCCGAGCACCTCCATTAATCCGCCGGCGGACACCCAGAGTTTTCCATCCGAAGTCTGAAAAATCTGGCCAGCGTGATCATCCAGCAAGCCGTCCTGCCGCCGATACACTCGCGCAAGGAGCCTCCCGTTGCCGGGATCCTCCGCCACGAGAGCAAGTCCGTGGTAGCTGCTCAGCCAAATGCGGTCATCTTTGTCAATGAATAGAAAGGTGACGCGATTTTTCTTGAAGAACGGGTCGGAAAACAATTCTCCGGCGGCTCCGATAGGGCTTTTTTTATAAAGCATCCCGTCGTTGTCTCGTCCAAAGACGATCCAGAGATTTCCTTTGTGGTCCTGAGCGACAAAGTCCGTTTCCTTCTGCTTCACACCGGGTCCAGGTTCCAAATGCTGAAAGCGATCTGTGCCTGACTCCTCAGTGCGGTAGTACACGCCATCATCTGTGGCCACCCACAGGACGCCTTCGCGATCCTGGAACAAGCCATTTATGCGCTTGCTGGTCTCGCGGTCACTGAGCGACACGGAAGAAAACAAACCAGAGCCCGAGGGAGGCTTGGGGTTGAACTTCGTCAATCCCCGATAGGTACCCACCCAGTAGTCCCCGTTTCGGGTCTGCAAAAAATCCGTTACCACGCGGTCCGGCAATCCCTGGTC
>Ga0209698_10005930_pt1 | contig 13066 bp, 15 predicted proteins | sample LitLauG_LLR_2012_FD_187203 | JGI IMG/M metagenome (GOLD analysis project Ga0209698, IMG submission 187203) | Freshwater sediment microbial communities from Pennsylvania, USA - Little Laurel Run_MetaG_LLR_2012 (SPAdes) (version 2) | ecosystem: Environmental > Aquatic > Freshwater > Creek >... | reverse complement strand
CTCTCCTCCTGGCGGACCCCCCCGCACCCCCGCCCCTGCTCAAGGGGTCGCCATGAGCGCCACGCCCCGGCCCTGGGACGTGGTCCCGGCGCGGGCGCGCGGCGTCATCGCGCTGCTGGAGGACCGGTGCACCAGCTGCCTGCTGTGCGTGAAGGAGTGCCCGGACGGCTGTATCACGCTCAGCGCGCACAAGGAGACGCTGCCGGCCGAGGGGCGGGCTCGCCCTCGGACCGTCGCCGTTCTCGACGAGTTCGCGATCGACTACGGGCTGTGCATGTACTGCGGCATCTGTGTCGACGTGTGCCCGTACGACGCCCTGGCCTGGTCCCGCGAGCACACCTACCCGGCGGAGACCGCGCAGGGGCTGGTGCACCAGCGGGCCCGGCTGGTCGGCTGGGCGCGCGCGGCCGACGCCGCCCCGGTGCCCGGTGCGCCGAGCGCCGAGGAGGCCGTCAGCGGAAGTTGACGAACTGCAGGGCCACCTCGAGGTCCTCCCCCTTGAGCAGGGAGATCACCGCCTGCAGGTCGTCGCGGGACTTGGAGGTGACGCGCAGCTCGTCGCCTTGGACGGCCACCTTGACCCCCTTGGGTCCGCGGTCGCGGATGGTGGCTGCGATGGTTTTCGCCACCGGGGCCTCGATGCCGTTGCGCAGCGTGACGACGATCCGGTACTCCTTGCCTGACTGGCGGGGCTCGGACGTCTCGACCGCCTTCAGTGAGACCCCGCGCTTGACCAGCTTGTCGCGCAGCACCTCCAGGGCCGCCTTGGCGCGCTCCTCGGTGGAGGCGGACACCGTGATGGTCTCCCCGCTCCAGGCGACCTCGGCGCCGACGCCCTTGAAGTCGAAGCGTTGGCTGATCTCCTTCGCCGCCTGGTTGACGGCGTTGTCCACCTCCTGGTGGTCCACCTTGCTCACCACGTCGAAACTGGCGTCTGCCACGGCGACCTCCAAGGGATGTGAGCCGTGGGGTATTGTGCCCGCGGCCGTCATGGCGGCCACGGCAGGTTGCCCGAGTGGCCAAAGGGAGCGGACTGTAAATCCGTCGGCTGTGCCTACGAAGGTTCGAATCCTTCACCTGCCACCACCGTAAAGCCGCAGGTCAGAGCCCTCAGTGGCGCTCCGGGGAGACCGTGGAGGTCTCCCCGGAGGCCCTGGTCGCTGCACGCCCGGCGCGTCGGCAGCCGGGACCGGGGCCGCCCGGACGCGGGCCGCCCGAGGTCACGCGGTGCGCGGAGGTGCGCGCACGCGGACGCCCGCAGGCGGTCGGGGTGCTACCGGCGTACGTTCACCAGGTGACTGCTGGCGGCCAGCCCCCGCGGCTGCGCGTATTGGTGACCGGGGCGACGGGGTACATCGGCGGTCGCCTGGTCCCCGAGCTGCTCGACGCTGGCTACGCGGTGCGCGTGCTGGCCCGCCAGCCGGTCAAGCTGCGGGACCGGTCCTGGGTGGGTCGCGTCGAGGTGGTCGAGGGGGACGCCGCCAACCCGGCTGAGGTTGCGCCGGCGCTGGACGGCGTGCACGTCGCCTACTACCTGCTGCACTCCCTGGGTGGGGGCTCGTCGTTCGCTGACCAGGACCGCGACATGGCGCAGACGTTCGCGGCCGCGGCCCGAGCCGCCGGGGTGGGTCGCATCGTCTACCTCGGTGGCCTGATCCCCGCGGACGACGCGAACCTGTCGCCTCATCTGCGGTCCCGCCGCGAGGTCGGGGGGATCCTCGCCGGCTCGGGTGTCCCCACCGTCGAGCTGCGCGCAGCGGTGATCATCGGGTCGGGCTCGGCATCGTTTGAGATGCTGCGCTACCTCACCGAACGCCTCCCGGCCATGACGACCCCGCGGTGGGTGCGCACCCGCATCCAGCCCATCGCGGTGGGGGACGTCCTGTACTACCTGGTCGGCGCGGCCGGGCTGCCCGACGGTGTGAGCCGAGCCTTCGACATCGGCGGCCCCGAGGTCCTCACCTACGTGACCATGATGCGGCGCTACGCGGCCGCCGCCGGTCTGCGGCCCCGGCTCATCGTGCCGGTGCCGGTGCTGACGCCAGGTCTGTCGTCCCACTGGGTGGGCCTGGTCACCCCGGTGCCCGCGTCGATCGCCCGTCCCCTCGTGGAGTCGCTACGCCACGAGGTCGTCTGCCGCGAGCACGACATCGCCGGCTACGTCCCCGACCCGCCCGGGGGGCTCACCGGCTTCGACGAGGCGGTCCGCCGCGCCCTCACCCAGGTGCGGGAAGCCCGGGTGGACACCCGGTGGAGCGAGGCCTCCTACCCGGGCACGTCCGCCGAGCCGTGGCCGGGGGACCCTGCCTGGACCGGGGGCACCTTGTACAGGGACACCCGGACCCGCGTCGTCCACGCTCCACCAGCCGCGGTCTGGGAGGTGCTGGACGCCATCGGCGGGGAGCACGGCTGGTACTCCTTCCCGTTGGCCTGGTGGGTCAGAGGAGCGATGGACCGTGCCGTCGGCGGGGTGGGCCTGCGGCGTGGCCGGCGCAACCCTGACCGGCTCGCCGTCGGGGACGTCGTGGACTTCTGGCGGGTCGAGGAGCGGATCCCCGGCCAGCTGCTCCGGCTGCGCGCGGAGATGCGTCTGCCCGGCCCGGCGTGGCTGGAGTTCTCCCTCGAGGGGTCCGACACGACAACCGTTCTGCGCCAACGGGCCCTTTTCCACCCCCTCGGCCTCGCCGGACACGCCTACTGGAAGGGCATCGCCCCCTTCCACGGCATCGTCTTCGGCTCCATGATCCGCAACATCGCGGAGGCGGCGGAGCAGGTCGCCCTCCCCGTGGCCAACGACGACCTGCCGCGGCGGAGCGTCGCGTGAGCGTCCTGCTCGACCCGCCGGTCCCCTCGTCCGCGCCGGCGCAGGGGGGCCGGCTGCGGTCCGCGAACCTCGCCGCGGGCTGCCTCCACCTGGCGCAGGCGGTCGCGATCCTGCTGCTGGCCAACGCCTTCGCCCTCCCGGTGCAGGCCTCGTACATGACCGGCCCTCCTGGTCCCAGCGTCGGGCGCGAGGTGGTCACGCTGTTCCACCTCAGCTTCGCGGGGGCGATCGCGGCCTTCTTCCTGCTGTCCGCGGCGGGGCACTTCACGGTGGCCGGGCCGGGCTGGCGGTCCTACCAGGTGCAGCTGGCCCAGCACCGCAACCCCTACCGATGGGCGGAGTACTCCCTCAGCGCCTCGATAATGATCATCCTCATCGCGATGCTCGTGGGCATCAACGACATCGCAGCGCTGCTGGCCCTAGCGGGTGTCAACGCGTCCATGATCGGCTTTGGGTGGGTGCAGGAGCGCTACGAGTCCCCGGGGACGGGGCTCGGCCCGTTCTGGCTCGGCTGCGGTGCCGGGGTGGTCCCCTGGCTGGCCATCGGTGTGTACCTCGTCGGCCCCGGGACGAGTGCGCACCCCCCGGGGTTCGTGTACGCGATCTTCTTCTCGCTCTTCGTCTTCTTCAACTGCTTCGCGATCAACCAGTGGCTGCAGTACAAGCAGGTCGGCAGGTGGCGGGACTACCTGGTCGGCGAGCGGGTGTACATCGCATTGTCGCTCGTCGCCAAGAGCCTGCTCGCCTGGCAGATCTTCGCCGCCACGCTCGCCTCGACGTCCCCCCACTGACGGCATCGTCGCGGGGCCCCCCGGGGCGGGGCCGCGCGGGCGCGACGCCGCCCCTGGCCAGGGGCCGCCGGAGGATGTGTAGGGTTGTGCGCCGCCGGCCCCCTTAGCTCAGTCGGCAGAGCGTCTCCATGGTAAGGAGAAGGTCTACGGTTCGATTCCGTAAGGGGGCTCACCGCACCACCCGCCCGGTCGTCGCCGAGCGCCCCGGGGTCTGCGCCACCTGTCGCGGCGCACGGTCCAGGTATCGTTGCGCCCCACTCCTGGCGGAGTAGCTCAGGTGGTAGAGCAAGCGGCTCATAATCGCTGTGTCGCCGGTTCGAGTCCGGCCTCCGCTACTGCTGGCCGGTGGCCCGTAGGTTCGGTGGCGGCGCCGCCGGCCGCTAGACTCGCTTCCTGCCCGCGTCCCACATGTTCCGGAAAGGCCTCCCGTGGCTGCCAAGACCGACGTCCGCCCGAAGATCACTTTGGCCTGCCAGGACTGCAAGCAGCGCAACTACATCACCAAGAAGAACCGTCGTAACGACCCGGACCGGGTGGAGCTGAAGAAGTACTGCCCCACCTGCGGCCACCACACCGAGCACCGCGAGACGCGCTAGCCGCAGCGGGGTAGTCGCCCCGCCGACGCGCGCGGGGCAGTCTCGGGGAGGTCGTGATGGGGCGCCTGGACGACCGGGTGGCAGTGGTGACCGGTGCCGGTCGGGGGATTGGTCGCGCCACGGCCCTGCGCCTGGCCGCGGAAGGCGCCGCGGTGGTGGTCAACGACGTCGACGCTGCCCCGGCTCAGGAGACCGTCGACCTGGTCGTGGCCCACGGAGGTAAGGCGGTCGCCCACGTGGCGGACACCGTCGACCTCGACGCGGCGCGCGGCCTGGTCCGCGCCGCGGTGGACGCCTTCGGGCAGCTCGACATCCTGGTGAACAACGCCGGGATCACCCGGGACAAGATGTTCCACACCCTCGACGACCCGACCTTCGACGCGGTCTTCGCCGCCAACTTCACCACGGCCTTCCACACGACCCTGGCCGCGATGCCCTACCTGCGCGAGGCGGCCAAGGCCGAGATCGCCGCGCAGGGTGCGGTCCGCTACCACCGCAAGATCACCTTCACCTCGTCGGTGACCGCCCTGACCGGCAACCCGGGGCAGTACAACTACGCCGCGGCCAAGGGCGCCCTCATCGCCACGACCAAGACCCTCGCCCGCGAGCTCGGGCCGTTCGGGATCAACGTCAACGCCGTCGCGCCCGGCTTCATCGAGACCCGGCTCACCCAGCCCAAGACGCAGGGGTCGGCGCTGGGTGTGCCCGAGCAGCTGCGCCAGGCAGCGCTGGCCATGGTGGCGGTGGGCCGGGCCGGCCGCCCGGAGGACGTCGCCGCCGCTCACGCCTTCCTGGTGTCTCCCGACGCCGACTTCATCTCCGGGGTCACCCTGCCGGTCACCGGTGGGCAGTTCGGCGGGATGGGCTGATGCCGCTCAACCGCGACTTCGTGGGGCGGGAGTACCCGGCGGACGCCGCGTACGAGGTCTCCACCGAGGTGATCCGGCAGTTCGCCCAGGCGCTGGGGGAGACCAACCCGGCCTGCTACGACGCGGCGGCCGCGGCCGCGCTGGGCTACCCCGGCGTGGTGGCACCGCCGACCTTCCTCACGGTCCTGTCGCACCGCTTCGCGCAGGCCTCCCCGCTTGTCGACCCCCAGCTGGGGCTGGACTACTCCCTGGTGGTGCACGGCGAGCAGCGCTTCGAGGCCCACCGCCCCGTGGTCGCCGGCGACGTGCTGTCCGCCACGAGCCGGGTCGCCGACGTCCGGGCCGCCGGTCGCAACGAGATGATCACGCTGGTGACCGAGGTCGCGGACTCCCAGGGCGCCCGCGTGGCCACGCTGACCGCGACGCTGGTCTCCCGGGGCACGGCGACGGGGGAGCGGTCGTGACGCGAGCGGTGGCGGTCGGGGACCCGCTGGGCCCGCTGGTGGTCCCGCTGAGCCGGGCCGACCTGGTCCGCTACGCGGGGGCGTCCGGGGACTTCAACCCGATCCACTACGACGAGGCGTTCGCCCGCGGGGTGGGCCTGCCCGACGTGATCGCCCACGGCATGCTGACCATGGGAGTCGCCGCCCGGGCGCTGACCGACTGGGCTGGCGACCCCGGTGCCGTCGTCAGCTACGGGGTGCGGTTCGTCCGCCCGGTCGTCGTCCCCGCGGGCGCTGCGGTGGCGGTGAGCGTGGCTGGCACCGTCACCGCCGTCGACGCCGGTGCCGGGACTGCCTCGGTGGACCTCACGGTCAGCGTGGACGGGCAGAAGGTGCTGGGCGCCGCCCGCGCCGTCGTCCGGCTGCGCTAGTGGCGGGGCCGGGCCTGGGTCCGCCGCTCGCGGACCTGACCACGCTGGGCGTCGGCGGACCCTGCGCACAGCTCCTCGAGGCGAGCAGCGACGCCGACGTGGTCGACGCGGTGCGCGGGTGCGACGGTGCGGGGGAGCCGGTCCTGGTGCTCGGGGGCGGCTCCAACGTGGTCGTCGCCGACGCGGGGTTCCCGGGCACCGTGGTGCGGATGGGCACGCGCGGGCTCGGCGTCGAGCGCCAGGGCGACGCCGCCGTGGTCGCGGTGGCAGCCGGCGAGCCGTGGGACGACGTGGTGGCGGCGTGCGTCGCGGAGGGCCTGGCTGGGGTGGAGGCGCTGTCCGGGATCCCGGGCCGCGCGGGCGCCACACCGGTGCAGAACGTCGGGGCCTACGGCCAGGAGCTGGCCGACTGTCTGGTCGACGTGCGGGTGTGGGACCGCGATGCCGCGGCCGAGCGCGTCCTGTCCGCCGCGCAGTGCGGCCTCGGCTACCGCACCAGTGCGCTGCGCGGCCACGACCGGCTGGTGGTGCTGGGGCTGCGCCTGCGGCTGCAGCGCGGTGCGACCTCCCGCCCGGTCGCCTACGGCGAGCTCGCGGCGCGGCTCGGCGTCGCGGCGGGGCAGGGGGCGCCGCTGGCCGAGGTGCGTGCCGCCGTCCTCGCGCTGCGGGCCGGCAAGGGGATGGTGTGGGACCCCACCGACCCGGACACGGCCAGCGTCGGCAGCTTCTTCACCAACCCCGTGGTGTCCGCGGCCGCGGCCGCGGGACTGCCGGGCGACGCGCCCCGCTACCCCGCCGGCGACGGCCAGGTGAAGCTGTCGGCGGCCTGGCTGATCGAGCGGTCCGGGACCCGTCGAGGGGAGCGGCTGGGCCGGGCCGCGGTGTCCAGCAAGCACACTCTCGCGCTGACCAACACCGGAGGGGCCACCACCGCGGAGGTGCTCAGCCTGGGCCGCCTGCTGCGCGACCGGGTGGCCGAGCGGTTCGGTGTGGCGCTGGCGGTGGAGCCGACACTGGTCGGCTGTTCCCTGTAGCCGGGCGGCGCCAGGCCGCGATGCCGTCCAGCAGGGCGGCGCGGCGGTCGGGGGGCGCCAGACTCGCGTCGACGGACATCGCCGCGAGGTCGGCCAGCTCGTCACGGGACAGGCCGTGCACGTCGGCCATGGCCGCGTACTGGTCGGCCAGCCGGGACCCGAAGATCAGTGGGTCGTCCGCGCCGAGGGCCACCCGCACCCCCGCGTCGAGGAGCGTGAGGACGGGCACCGCCGCGAGGTCCGGGTACACGCCCAGCGCCACGTTGGACGCGGGGCACACCTCGCAGGCCACCCCGTCGCGGGCCAGCCGGGCTAGCAGGCGCGGGTCCTCCGCCGCCCGGATCCCGTGCCCCACCCGGGTGGCGGCCAGCAGGTCCAGGCAGTCGGCCACGCTGGCGGTCCCGCGCAGCTCCCCCCCGTGCGGGACCGACGCCAGCCCCGCCCGCCGCGCGATCGCGAAGGCGGGCGCGAAGGCGACCGGGTCGCCGCGCCGCTCGTCGTTGGCCAGCCCGAAGCCGACCACCCCGCGGCCGACGTACTGGGTGGCGAGACGGGCCAGGGTGCGAGCGTCCAGCGGGTGACGGGTCCGGTTCGCGCCGATCACGACCGCGAGGCCGACCCCGCTGGCCGTCGACGCCGCCGCGGCGGCATCGAGAACCAGCTCGGTGAAGGCGGTCAGCCCGCCGAACTGCGCGGCGTACCCGGACGGGTCCACCTGGATCTCCAGCCATCCGGACCCGTCGCGCGCCTCGTCGGCGGCGATCTCGTGGACCAGGCGCACCACGTCGTCAGGCTCCCGCAGCACCGAGCGGGCGGTGTCGTACAGCCGCTGGAAGCGAAACCAGCCCCGCTCGTCGGTGGCCGGCAGGGTCGCGGGCGGGTGGAGCAGGGCCTCCGGGAGCCGGACCCCGTGCCGGTCGGCCAGCTCGAGCATCGTCGCGTGGCGCATCGCGCCGGTGAAGTGCAGGTGCAGGTGGGCCTTGGGCAGCGCGGTGAGGTCGGCCAGGGTCACGCTGCTCAGCCGGCGGCCTCGTCGAGCAGTGCGTGGATGCGGCGCACGCCCTCGGCCAGGTCCGCGTCGCCCAGCGCGTAGGACAGCCGCAGGTAGCCCGGCGCTCCGAACGCCTCGCCGGGCACCACGGCCACCTCGACCTCCTCCAGGATCAGCGACGCGAGCTCGGCGGAGGACGTCGGCACCCGACCGCGCAGGGGTCGTCCCAGCGCGCCGGTCACCGCGGGGAAGCAGTAGAAGGCTCCGTCGGGCACCGGGCAGGAGAACCCAGGGATCGCGTTGAGCCCGGCGACCATCGCCTGGCGGCGCCGGTCGAACGCCTCGCGCATCGGCGCCACCGCCGCCAGGCCGCCGCGCAGCGCGGCCAGCGCGGCCACCTGGGAGACGTTGGCCACGTTGGAGGTCGCGTGCGACTGCAGGTTCGTTGCCGCGGCCACCACGTCGCGGGGCCCGACCATCCAGCCGACCCGCCAGCCGGTCATCGCGTAGGTCTTCGCGACGCCGGACACGATGACGCAGCGGTCCCGGGTCTCCTCGACCAGCCCCGGCAGGGACGCGAACGTGGCGTCCCCGTACACCAGGTGCTGGTAGATCTCGTCGGTGACCACCCACAGCCCGTTGTCGGCCGCCCACCGCCCGACCGCGGCGACCTGCTCGGGGGGGTAGACCGCCCCGGTGGGGTTGGAGGGGGAGACGAAGACCAGGATCTTGGTCGCCGGGGTGCGGGCCGCCTCCAGGGCGGCCACCGAGGCCAGGAAGCCCGTGGTCTCGTCGGTCGGGACCACCACGGGCACGCCGCCGGCCAGCCGGATGGACTCCGGGTAGGTGGTCCAGTACGGGGCGGGCAGGAGCACCTCGTCGCCGGGGTCGAGCAGCGCGGCGAAGGTGTTGTACAGCGCCTGCTTGCCGCCGTTGGTGACGAGCACCTGCTCGGGTGTGGCCGGCAGCGAGGAGTCCCGGGAGGTCGCCTCGGCGATCGCCGCCCGCAGCTCCGGCAGGCCGCCGGCCGGGGTGTAGCGGTGCCAGCGGGGGTCGCGGCAGGCCGCGACGGCCGCCTCGACGACGTAGTCCGGCGTCGGGAAGTCGGGTTCACCCGCGCCGAAGCCGATCACGGGCCTGCCCTCGGCCTGGAGCCGCTTGGCCGCCGCGTCCACGGCGAGGGTGGCGGACTCGCTGATGCCCCCGACGCGGGCGGAGACCCGGCTGTGTGTACGTGTCGTCACCCTCGCATTCTGTCACCCGTGCGCCCCGGCCTGGCCGTCGCCGGGCGCCGCCCGGGTTCGACCGGGGGCGCCCGCTCGACGTACACTCCTGTTCTGGTGGTCTCCACCCGCGCGCCAGCCTGCCCGCCTCGGGCCGGTGGGTGCGTGGGCACGGCCACCGGAGGGCCGTAGCTCAATTGGAAGAGTCCCGGTCTCCAAAACCGGTGGTTGTGGGTTCGAGTCCCTCCGGCCCTGCGGAGCACCCCAGCGGTGCCCCCGTGCACGACGAGCAGCCCGTCCGGGCCGCTCGAGGTTCGACCAGGTGAGGCAGTGGTGGCGGACACACGCGAGACCACGGCGCCGTCCGATCGCGGCGGCTCCGGCCGCGGCAAGGGCAGTCTGCCCTCCCGAGTGGCGCTGTTCTTCCGTCAGACCGCCGCGGAGCTGCGCAAGGTCATCTGGCCCGACCGGCGCACCCTGGTCACCTACACCACGGTGGTGATCGTCTTCGTCACCGCGCTGACTGTGCTCGTGTCGGTCCTGGACTACCTCTTCGGCCGCGGGGTGCTGTTCGTCTTCGGCGGCGGCAAGCTGTAGCCGCCGCCCCACGCCCTGCCCGACCCCCGCGTAGAAGGAACAGTCCGTGACCCAGTCCTCCCTGCCCGACCCCTTCGGCCCCGAGGCCCTGGCGGCCGCCGCCGGCGTGCGCGCCGCGCAGGGCGGCGCCGATGAGGCCGCGGCCGCTGAGGAGCTCGAGGCGGCGGAGCTGGACGGCCGCGTGGTCGTCGACCAGCAGGTCAACGTGGACCTCGAGACCGGCGAGGTCGTCGTCGACGAGCTCAGCGTCGATCCGGCCACCGGGCTGGTCACCCTCGACGAGCTGCGGGTCGACGAGGTGACCGGGCAGGCCACCCTGGAGGAGATCACCGTCGACGAGGTGACCGGCGACGTCACCGTGGAGGAGGTCGTCCTCGAGCTGGCCGAGGCCCCGCTGGAGGCGGAGGAGGAGCTCGACCCGGTCGAGGTGCTCACCGCCGAGCTGCGCGCCGCACCCGGCGACTGGTACGTCCTGCACTCCTACGCCGGGTACGAGAACAAGGTCAAGACCAACGTGCTCAACCGGGCGGCCTCGCTGAACATGGAGGACTTCATCTACCAGGTGGAGGTCCCCCAGGAAGAGGTCGTGGAGATCAAGAACGGCACGCGCAAGCAGGTCAAGCGCAACAAGTTCCCCGGCTACGTGCTGGTCCGGATGGACCTCACCGACGAGTCGTGGGGTGCCGTTCGCAATACCCCCGGGGTCACCGGCTTCGTGGGCCACGGTCACCAGCCGACCCCGCTCACCCTCACCGAGGTCGTCACCATCCTCGCGCCCGAGGTGGAGAAGAAGTCCGGCCCTGGTGCCACCGCGACCGAGGTCAAGGTGCTCGACTTCTCGGTCGGGGACTCCGTGACCGTGATCGACGGGCCGTTCACCAGCCTGCAGGCCACCATCCACGAGATCAACGCCGACACCCAGCGGATCAAGGGCCTGGTCGAGATCTTCGGCCGGGAGACGCCGGTCGAGCTCTCGTTCGCCCAGATCCAGAAGAACTGACCGCCGCCCGGCGGGCCCGAGACGAGGACTGCACATGCCCCCCAAGAAGAAGCTCTCCGCGATCATCAAGCTGCAGATCACGGCGGGCCAGGCCAACCCCGCGCCGCCCGTGGGCCCCGCGCTGGGCCAGCACGGTGTGAACATCATGGAGTTCTGCAAGGCGTACAACGCCGCGACAGAGTCCCAGCGCGGTCAGGTGATCCCCGTGGAGATCTCGGTCTTCGAGGACCGCTCCTTCACGTTCATCACCAAGACCCCGCCGGCGGCCCGGCTGATCCTGCAGGCAGCAGGGGTGGACAAGGGCAGCCCGGAGCCGCACAAGACCAAGGTCGCCAAGATCACCCGCGACCAGGTGCGCGAGATCGCCCAGACCAAGATGGACGACCTGAACGCCAACGACCTGGACGCCGCGGAGCTGATCATCGCCGGGACCGCCCGGTCGATGGGCATCACCGTCGTCGACTGACCCCACCCCCACCCGTGGGAGGGCCCAGCGGGCCCGCTGACCACGACTGCTGAAGGAGCAGAGCCATGAAGCGCAGCAAGTCCTACCGCGCCGCCGCGGAGAAGATCGACGCCGACCGTCTGTACAGCCCGCTGGAGGCCGTCCGCCTGGCCAAGGAGACCTCCACCACCTCCTACGACGCCACCGTGGAGGTGGCCATGTGCCTCGGGGTCGACCCGCGCAAGGCCGACCAGATGGTCCGCGGGACGGTCAACCTCCCCCACGGCACCGGCCGCACCGCCCGCGTGCTGGTGTTCGCCACCGGTGCCCGCGCCGAGGAGGCGACGGCGGCCGGTGCCGACATCGTCGGCTCGGACGAGCTGATCGCTGAGGTGGAGGCCGGTCGGCTGGACTTCGACGCCGTCGTCGCCTCGCCGGACCTGATGGGCAAGGTCGGGCGGCTGGGCCGGGTGCTCGGCCCGCGTGGGCTCATGCCCAACCCGAAGACCGGGACCGTCACCGCGGACGTGGCCAAGGCGGTGACGGACATCAAGGGGGGCAAGATCGAGTTCCGCGTGGACCGCAACGCCAACCTGCACTTCGTCATCGGGAAGACCTCCTTCGCTCCCGAGTCGCTGGTCGAGAACTACGCGGCGGCCCTGGACGAGGTGCTGCGGCTCAAGCCGTCGGCCGCCCGTGGCCGCTACATCCGCAAGACCACGCTGTCCACGACCATGGGCCCGGGCATCCCGGTGGACCCGAACCGCACCCGCAACCTCATGGTGGACGACGAGCAGGCCTCCGCGTAGCCGCGATTTGTCCCTGCCCGTCCCCCGCCGTACCCTCTAGAAAGCCCAAGACCGCCGGTCGGCCCCCGCACGGGGTGCCCGAAGGATCCCAGCCGGGACGCCAGCGCAGGTGAGTGTGCCCGTCCTGTGTGACGGAGGACGCCCCCTGCCTGCCCTGCTGGGCCAGCCGGCGCCCGTCCGGAAGGAACGCGATGGCACGCCCCGACAAGGTCGCCACGGTCAGCGAGCTGACCGAGCGGTTCCGCTCATCCTCTGCCGTCGTGCTGACGGAGTACCGCGGCCTGACGGTCGCGCAGCTGCGCGACCTGCGCCGCACCCTGGGTGCGCACCAGACCACTTACCAGGTGGTGAAGAACACCCTCACCCGCCGGGCGGCCACCGAGGCCGGTGTCGGGCACCTGTCCGAGGCCCTGGTCGGGCCGTCGGCGGTGGCGTTCATCGAGGGCGACCCCGTCGAGGCGGCGAAGGGCCTGCGCGACTTCTCCCGGGCCAACCCGCTGCTGGTGATCAAGGGCGGCGTGCTGGACGGTCGGGCGATCACCGCCGACGAGGTCCGCGCCCTGGCGGACCTGGAGTCGCGTGACGTCCTGCTGGCAAAGCTGGCCGGCGCCATGAAGGCGTCGCTGCAGAGCGCGGTCACGCTGTTCGCTGCCCCGCTCGCCCAGACGGCGCGGGTGCTGGACGCGCTGCGCCAGAAGGCCGAGGCGGACCCGAGCGTCCTCGCGGGCGGCAGCGGAGCCCCGGCGGCGATGGCCGCTGCGGCGCCGGCCGAGGCGCCCGAGCAGGTCGAGGCTCCCGAAGCAGTCGAGGGGACCGAGGCCGCTGCGACCGGCGAGACGGCCGCCGAGGGCACCCCCGACAGCACGGACGTACCGGACAGCGCGGACGTACCGGACAGCGCGGACGTACCGGACAGCACGGACGTGGCGGACGCCGCGGCCACTGCCGAGACCGCAGACACAGACACGGCGGAGGCGGCCACCGCCACGCCCGAGGACGACACCCCCCAGGGC
>Ga0209698_10005929_pt1 | contig 13066 bp, 8 predicted proteins | sample LitLauG_LLR_2012_FD_187203 | JGI IMG/M metagenome (GOLD analysis project Ga0209698, IMG submission 187203) | Freshwater sediment microbial communities from Pennsylvania, USA - Little Laurel Run_MetaG_LLR_2012 (SPAdes) (version 2) | ecosystem: Environmental > Aquatic > Freshwater > Creek >... | reverse complement strand
ATATCATTGTTATAAACAGTTACTAGTATCATTTGTATAAACAGCCGTTGGAACGGAGCGATGGATTCGGAATAGGCAAGTGGGCCTGTCGCTGGCCGAAACTGGCAGAACGTCAATTTGTCAAAGATAGCCGAAGGTAGTTTTTCGGCAGTTTGTGTAACCGTCTCTGGAGACGGCAGAGTTCTGAATGCTGCGCTCTTGATGGATCATGGCAGGTTTGCGCGCGGGTGTCTGTGATGGCGGTACCAGAAAAATGTGATGAAAAAAATGTTTAGGTGCCCGCGGTGAAAGTCCCGCACCCAAAACCGGCGCCTAAAGGCGTATTCATAGCACGGCAGTTATGGTATGCCTGAAGGCATACCCTGATACAAATCGGAATTACGCCACGGCTGTTAGACTCGCAGCGTTTCGGAATCCCACCCTTCGCAAAATACGCGAAGGATGGGGCACCCATGTTGTTTACGCCAATGGGACTGCGGGCCCTACGGAGTAGAAGCTCAGAAGTGGAAGATCAGATCGCTGGCCACGGTCAGCTGATTCTGCCGCCGGCCGTTGTCGTAGGCTTTCTGGTCCCACGCGCGCTCGAAACGCAGTTCCGGACGCAACTGCACGGTCGTGCCGAACCAATGGCACCACATGATTGTGTTCTCTGAATATTTGGTGGCGTAGCCGGTGCGCTGGCCTTTCTTGTCGTCGAGAAAGTCGCTGCGGAACGACACGAAATCATGCGCGGAGAATTGTTTCTGCAAGAAATTGACCACCGCGTATTCGGGAGCCGTGCAACGCTGCTCTCCCGGCAAGCAATAGGCAGCGTTCGCGCCGGTCTCCGGTTTGATCGTGCCTCCGAGCGCCGGCACGTCGCGCTCGTACATGAACCAGGTTTCGGTGGCCATGTGCACGGTCTTGGAAAACTTGTGATACCAGGTCGCGTCGTACTGCTGCAGATTGTTGTAGGCGTATTTGGCGCCGTTGATGCCGTTGGCGCAAAGGTAGAGATTGTCGTTTACGGACTTGGTGGTATAGCTCAGGCAGGCTGTGCCGGAAGGCTTCGCGTCCGATGTCCACGGGGCAACATCGTGGCCAGCGGTGATTCCCAGTTGCACCAGCCACTGGTCGTTGAGCTTAACAGTCGCTATCAATCCAGTGTCGGTAAATGGGTCAATGGCATAGAGCAGGGAGTGGCTGAAGATGTAGTTATTCGGCGCCAGTTGGGCCTCGATCCCAGGCACGGAGATAAATCGGCCGAGCCTGAGATTCATGCCCTGCGCGATCTGTGGAATGTAGACATCGACGTACTCGAGCGTCGGATCGAATCCGTATTCATGGTGATCGTTCAGCAACTGTCCGGCTCCGTAGCCCTTGGCCGTCGTGTAGCGATAATCGGTGCCGTAGAGGGCCGTGAGATGGTAGCCCCAGTCAATATGATCGCGTTGCACGGAATCGGGCAGGCGCTCAGCATAAAGAACAAATTGGTTCAGCTGAAATCGATTGGAATAGACGTCGTTGGCTTCGGGCGCGTTGCTGCTTTTGGAGGTGCTGAAGTTGAGCGTGGGATCCAGCCAGCCATAGACCTTGGTGCGGCTGCGGGCCTGGTTGATAGCGGTCATCAGCGGATAGCTGTTGGTGTCGGGCTCGCCGATTACGGGCGAACCGCCGTAGGACCAGTCGGAATTGGGGAAAGGCGGCGAATCGAGCGGCGAGGGCAGGCCGCGCCGGGCGGGAGTGGGCGAGGATGCAGACGTTGGAGGGCTCGGCGGCGCCCAGTCTTGGCGGTAGAAGTCGGCCCAGCGGGCGAAGAAGTTCGTGGGCTTGGGGATGCTTGGCTTCGGAGCTTCGGGCAGCGGACTCTCGTTATCCGGCTTTTGGGCATGACAGAGACTGCACGATAGGAACAATGCGCCTGCACATGGAAGGAGGAATTGGCGGAGGCGCGAGCTATTGATTGGACGCATGAGATGTGGAACTGCTTAAGTCTACAAGTTGCGGTTGCCTGGGAGTCGAGGCATCGTTCGCTCGACTGCCGGCAAACAGCAGGTCCTTCGCTTCGCTCAGGATGACAAACTTTGATGACAAACTTTGATCACTCTTTGATCGAACTATGAGACGTAGCGAGCAGACCCTCAGCCATCCGCCATAGTAAAGTAGTAGTAAGTACCAAACGGGGCAACCCTGAGGAGTTTTCGATCTGAATCCGAGTATTCGCAATATCGCCATCATCGCCCACGTCGACCACGGCAAGACCACGCTGGTTGACGCCATGCTTCGCCAGAGCGGCACTTTCCGCGACAACGAGACCGTTGCCGAGCGCGTTATGGACTCGAACGATCTGGAACGCGAGCGCGGCATCACGATTCTTGCCAAGAACACGGCCGTATTTTATGCGGGCGTAAAAATCAATATCGTCGATACGCCCGGCCACTCCGATTTTGGCGGCGAGGTGGAGCGCGCGCTCAAGATGGTCGATGGCGTGATGCTGCTGGTCGATGCCAGCGAAGGCCCCCTGCCGCAGACGCGCTACGTGCTTAGCAAGGCGCTGGAAGCGAACCTGAAGCCGATTCTCGTGATCAACAAGATCGACCGCCCCGATGCTCGTCCTCAGGAAGTGCTGAACGAGGTTTACGACCTTTTTATCGATCTCGACGCCAAGGAAGAGCAACTGGACTTCCCTGTCCTCTATACCAATGCCAAGGCAGGCACCGCTGCCGTCCATCAGGGAGCGCACGGCGAAGATCTGCGTCTTCTGTTTGAAGCGATTGTCGATACCATTCCCGCGCCCCAAGGAGACAAAGACGGTCCGCTGCAAATTCTCGTCGCCAATCTCGATTACAGCGACTACCTCGGCCGCATCGCCATCGCCCGCGTTTTTTCCGGAACCATGAAGACGGGCGAAGACGTGGCCATCGCCAAGCGGGACGGGTCGTTTCACAAGACAAAAATTACCAAGCTCTTCAGCTTTTCCGGGCTCAAACGTACCGACATCACGGAAACATCGCTCGGCGACATTATTGCCGTGGCCGGCGTCGAAGGCATCACGATAGGCGAGACGATTACCGATGCGGAGAATCCCGCGCCGCTTCCACCGATTGTGATCGACGAGCCTACGATCGCGATGCTGTTTACCATCAACACCTCTCCGTTCTGCGGACGCGAAGGAACCTACGTTACTTCCCGCAACCTGCGCGAGCGCCTGGAAAAAGAGTTGCTCACCAACGTTTCTTTGCGCATGGAAGAGACCGGCAGCACCGACTCGTTCAAGGTGCTGGGCCGCGGCGAGTTGCAGCTTTCCATCCTGATTGAGATGATGCGCCGCGAAGGGTACGAACTGATGGTCGGCAAGCCGGAGATCGTCACCAAACACATTGACGGCAAACTGATGGAGCCCGTCGAGCACCTCACGGTCGATATCCCCGAGGAATTCGTCGGCGTGGTCATGGAACATGTCGGGTCGCGCAAGGGCGAAGTCGCCAATATGCACAATCACGGCTATGGCCGGGTGCGCGTCGAATTCCGCGTGCCCAGCCGCGGACTGATCGGACTGCGCAGCACGCTGCTCACCGACACACGCGGCACAATTGTTATGAATGCCCTCTTTGATGGCTACATCGAGTGGCAGGGAGAAATTCCGCATCGTCCCACGGGCGCGCTGATTGCAGACCGGCCCGGACTTACGACCTCCTACGCTCTCTACAATCTGCAGGAGCGCGGCATTTTGTTCGCTGGACCTGGCGTGGAAGTTTACGAAGGCATGATCATCGGCGAGAACGCGAAGGACACAGATCTCGACGTCAACATTGTGCGCGAGAAGAAACTGACCAACATGCGGGCTTCAACTTCTGACGAGGCGATCCGTCTGGTCCCGTATCGCAACCTCAATCTCGAGCAGGCGATCGAATTCATCGCCGACGATGAGTTTGTCGAGGTCACACCGAAATCTCTGCGCCTGCGGAAGAAAGTTCTGCAATCGAATAAGCGAAAGAAGGGTTCGCTGGCGGCGGTGGAAAGCTGAGTCTCGTGTGGTGACGGGGCCTGCCCCGTGCCGACTTGTGCAGGAATAGGACAGTCGTATGAAGAAGCGAACCGAGCCGAAGAAGAATCCGCAGCTGAAGCAAAAGCTGCGCATGTTCCTAATCCCCTGCAGTTGCCAAACGACCTTTGCCGTGTCTGAAAATTACGACGGACAGGGAATGCATCTGCGCAGCTTCCTTGCCTGTCCCAACTGCGGCAAGCGTCACGATCCGCGCAATCGCCTGCTGACGCTCGACTATCAGGCTGAACGTTTTTGGAAAGTTGGCGGCTGTTGAGCAGTCGGCGGAGACGCGGCAAGCCGCGTCTCTACAGCGTGGCCGTTGAGACGCCTGGGTTGGCGATGTACACTAGATGAGCCCGCAGCGCGCCCGTAGCTCAGCTGGATAGAGCGGCAGCCTCCGGAGCTGTAGGTCGGGAGTTCGAATCTCTCCGGGCGCGCCAGTTTTCAATAAGTTACCTGTCGTGCTTTCCATACCACCTTCGCACAACACGCAGAAAATGGCGACGCCTATTGCTTCAGCATGACCTCTGCCCTTATTCCTGAACCTGAAGAAGGATCCCGCATGGGACGCCACGGAGTTCTTCGATGAAGAAGACTGCTATCAGCGTGCGAGCTCTGACGACCCCAACTCAGAAACGAAACCCGCGGGCCAACCTGAGAATTGAAAGCCATGTTCAGCAGGATCCTACCGAGCGCCAGACGTTGACCATAAACCTGCTCCCACTGCAATGGGTTGGATGAATCCAAACCATCCCTGCTCCCCACCCGTTCCGCCGCCCCCGCCCTCAACACCTGTGAGGTCTTGCAATGAATGCAGCGCTGAGGTCGACCTCAGCAAGGGTTGAGTGGAATATTGCGCATGCAAGCAGAGGCGGAGTGCCGAAGCCTACAAGCGGCTGCTGGCCGAGGGAAAGATCTCGCCGGCGGGCAAGCAGAGCGACAAAACGCAACTCGCAGCATTTTTGGATGGAGAGGCGTGAGGTTCCATATAGCCTACCTGTCGGCCACTCGGGCCTCCGACCCCCTGGTTCCGACAGATTCCGCCTGCTATGGAAATCTATTGAAATCTGTGGTTTGTAATTGATTGATATTGAACCTGTTGCACGCCTCTTGTTGAAAATTATTGTTTGGTGTTGAACTTGGAAGTTCAGACCGTCACAAAATCGTCTACAGTCCGATATGCGAATGGAAGACGAAACAAAAACCGTTCCGCGAAAAAGATTGGGTGTCTTGTGCTGGTAGCACAACGGATTTAGCAAGGCTATTCAGCCTCGTCCGACTGGTTTGCTGGTATTTCGTGGAACCGGTGAGCGTCGGTCAACTTGGCCAAACCGTTGCTCACTTCGATGCTAATATGCTGCGAAGGCCACCCGTGGCACGACGCAACTCCAGTTCATCCGGACACCTTTCCGAAGCGGTCCCTCGTCGTAGAAGGGATCGACTACGTCGTTTCCGGCGCTATTTTGTTTCGGGGTTCGTCTTCACTGTAGCTCTAATTCTCATGGAACTTTTGTTCGAGACCTATACGGTTGCGGGGCGAGAGTTCAGATTGATGGGCTACAGGTTGATTCAGCACCGGTTAAGCAGCACAGTCGGGGGGCCATTGCCGGTCGTGGTTGTCGACATCAGCGATTTGGAGCCAACAGTAGTCCCGGGGGCTCACTGGAAGGCAACTCCCCGGTCGGAGCTGGAGCGAATATTGAAAGCGATCGCTGGTCAGAACCCAAGCGCGATTGCAATTGATATCGATTTCTCTCCCGACCCAGGCGATGAAAAGGGGGATGACAAAGCAAATGATAGAGGGTGGATCGATCCGCGGAATGATCCGGAATTCTTTCAGACTTGTCTGTCCCTGAGAGGTGCCGACGATAGGTCCATCCCAGTATTTCTTGGCGTCCAGCGCACCCAGAGTCTGCAGCCAGAATTCTGGTTGGGTGATGAACAATACGAAACGCTGGCCGCTGCCATGATCATCCCCCGCGACCCGCGGACTATGATCGCCGAATTGCAGGTATCGGGTTCTCCCACACCGCTTAAGAGCCTCGCACTCCACTTGGCGGATACATACAAGAAACAATCGCCGCCCCGCTGGGCGCGGTTGTTTGAGGACATTGGATTGCTGGAATCAACTTCGAGTCCTCACCTGAAGTTCGTCCCGGAATTTTCGGTGGACTACTCTCCTCGACAGCTGTTAGAGGACGAGACCATCCGCTATGAGCAACTGCAAACCCTCGATGCGGACCAGCTAAAAAAGAGTCTTTTTCACAAGATGGTTATAGTAGGGGCCGCTGAACTCGACAAGACGAACGATATATTCGCGGTGCTGAACGAGCCCATGGCAGGTACCATTATTCATGCATGCGCCGCATATACGTTGGTGCAATCTGCACCGCTTTATGAGCTGACGTTTTTCGGTGACATCGCTATAGATATGGTTCTGTCCGTGGTTGGGCTTTCGCTCGTGGGCGCGATATGGTATGGCTTCCCCGGAAGAAAGATCGCGGTAGATCGCGTAAGATTGTTCACTACGTTATTGGTGGCGGCGGGTGGCGTGCTGGTGGGAGTTATGTTGGTGCGCCATACGCACGTATTGTGGGACGGCTTTCTTATCGTCCTGCTGGCCTTGGCACTCCACCATCCTTTCGAATCGTTGATTGAGTGGATACATGAGTCCATGCGTCGTGTCACCGAATGAGGACTGCGAAATGAAATTCGTTCTTTGCGCGGTGGCTGTCATCGGTATTTGCTCGACCGCCCATCCGGACGACGGCCAGAAGGTCGCTGGAATGGTTCAGCGCAATCACTGCCAGGCCCGGCTAACTTCGCGTTCCAATAATCGTTACTCGCTCGCGAAGCGTGGAGACGTATTGTTCCCAGGGGACTCGATCACTTGCACTTCGACTGGTTCGATGGATCTTCTGGTCTTCGGACAGTATGTCAATTTCAGTCGGCCTGGAGTTCCGTATCGTATTCCTCACCTTCGACCCACACACCTCAGCGCCGACGAGCAGATGCGGCAAGCCGCTTTGGAGCAGGCCTTCCGTCGCGGAGGACGTGAACGTTCAGCAGGCGAGTCCGAAGGAGATTCAGTTACAGCGGAATTCTTCGATATCGTCCTGCCTGAAGGACAAGCCTTCGCCAGCATGGTGAATAAAGAAAACCGTGAAATTTGGCACGGTCAGCTCGAGGGTCAATCTGGCGTTGTCGGCTCAACTGCTGCGCGCGATGCGGTTTCGCATTATTCGGAGACCGGGGGAGGCACATTGACGGTCCGAGTGGGCCGCGATGGCAAACAACAAGAACTGAAATACTTCGTTCTCTCAAGGGACGCAGAAAAGCAACTCGACACCACTTTGGCAAGCTGGGACCGCGAACCCTCTTCGTTGATGCGTCACATCGGCCGGGCCAGTACACTTCTCGACGCCATGTTCTTCGAAGCGGCTGCGCGGGAGTATGAGGCTGCTTTGGCCGAAGCGCCCGAAAATATCAGTCTGTTCGAGGCAGCTGTGGACGAGTACGAACGCGCGGGCGACAGCAACCGTGCCAACGACCTTCGAGCGAAATTAACATCCGGCTCGCACTAGCTCCAATCGGGACGTGAAATCGGTTCAATTCCACTCCCCTTGCAGAACAAACGCCGCCCAGAAGTAGGGTGCGCGGTACAAGCTACTATCCCTGATTTGCATTTGCGCGCGTCGTAACGCCGCCGCTGGCCGCATTTTCTGCTTGAGCATCCCCTCGTAAAAGCGCGTCATTAATTCTGCCGTGGCCGCGTCATCCACCTTCCAAAGGCTAACGACTACCCGCGGGGCGCCAGCATACATGAATCCGCGGGTCAATCCCATCAGTCCTTCGCCGCGAACTTCCTTGCCCAATCCGGTTTCGCACGCGCTCAATACGACCAAATCGGCCGGTAGGTCGAGGTTAAATATTTCTTGCAGTCGAAGATAGCCGTTCACCGGCTCCCCATGATCATTCACCAGCGAGAGGACCAGACCGGAGAGTTCTGGATGTTGAGCGTCGACCAAACCGTGAGTGGCGAAATGGACGTAGCGGTATCGACTCAACTCAGCGCTGGTGGCGGTGGCCAGATTGGCGTCGAAATCCAACGCCAACTTGCTCTTCTCAGGGGCGAAGGCGTGAATAGCTCTCGCCTCTTCGCGAGACCCCTTTAGGCGTGGCAATGCCTCACCCCCTCTGGTGACGCCAGCATCGCTGGCTGAACTGGCCAACTGGATGTACTCGACCGCTGACACCGCACCAACGGATTCGCTGGCCCCACTACTGCCCTGGCGCGTCGCAGAGTCCGCAGCCCTGGGGCGGTCGGTGCGCTTGATTCGCTCATCATCTGGACTGAACACCGGATCAGCAAAAACAGCAACCAGCTTCGGGGGCGACTTATGCGATGCCGCCTCACGCCGTAGCTGACCCAACACCGAAGCCGATGGCAACTGGATCACCTCATGGCCGACGATGAGAGGGACAAAGGGAGCTTGCGCTTGGGATTCACTCATTGGTGCAGGCAGGGCGGCAAATGGAATATAGTTCAAAGCGCCGTCAGCCACGATCAGTAACCGGTGCTTGCCGAGTTGCGCCGCCACCTTTCCGAGAAGCAAGTTACTTAAGGACGCAGCCGCGCTCTCGTACTCCTTATCCGCCTCCACGCGGCGCCCAATACGCGCCGTAAGTAAAGAGTGGGCATGCCGAGACGCATTCACAATCTCGATTGCCGGGGGAAGTTCATAGCTAGTGAGATGCTGTTCCGTCAAAAGCCAAAGATAACTACGCTCTTTACCTAATGCGTATTCGAGCAGCACGGTGTCCGAGTCTAGTAATTGTTGCTGTATTTCGCCGACGCTGGCCGGGCGCGGCTGAGTCAGCGCAGCGTAGCGAGGACTATTCTCGCGCAGGCCTGATTCTATTTGATCAACTTGATTCGTCAGGTCGCGCAGCCGCCGGTCTGCTTCACTAAGCTGCTCAGGTGTATGAGGGGCATTTAGCAGATTGGTTTTAAGCTGTGCTTGAGCTTCCAACTCCTGAATCGCGGCAGTTTCAATCTGCACCAACTTCGGATCGACACCGCGGTATATCTTCGCCCGAGCCTCATGCAGCAAGTCCAGGAGACTGCGAGCCTTGGCCTTTTCACTGGCTTCGAATGCGAGGCGATCGTTTCCCTCCGCCGGATGCAGGCGATGCAGTTGCATAAGCACATCGACATAATGTTCGTAGTAGCCGGCAGTCGAAGAAAAATAAGAGGCTCTCGATTCCTCGCTGACCACCTTGGTGCGCAGCGACTCGATAATCGTCAAGGCTTGTTCCAGCTGACTTCGAGCTTCGGCCAATTTCCCCGATTTTAGGTTAGCAGAAGCAATGTTACCGATAGTGGCAACTTCGCCAGAGCGGTCACCGACACCACGCCATAGGAGCAATGCCTGAGTGTAGTAGTCCAGTGCTTTCTGCTGTTCGCCCATGCCTTCATAGATTGTGCCGATGTTGTTCAAGGTTGCGGCTTCGCCGGGGCGATCGCCTGTTTTGCGCTCAATGGTTAGCACCTGGTTGAAGAGATCGAGAGCACCTTTCTTGTCGCCCGCCGTTTCATCCATTTGGGCGAGATGGTTAATCATTGTGGTTAAGATCTTGGGATCGCCCGCCGCTTTCGCGACCGGCAGTTCCTCTTTGAAGGAATTCAACGCCTTTTGTTTATCTCCGAGCGCTTCATAAACTGACGCGATGTTGTTCAAGGTTGTGGCCTCGCCCGAGGGATCTCCGACCGCATGCTGAATAGCGAGTGCTTGGTTGAAGTAATCCAAGGCTTTCTGGTGCTGGCTCAGCGTTTCATAGACGGCGCCGATGCTGCTCAACGTTTTGGCTTCATCCGCGCGATTACGGACCGTACGTCCTACGGCGAGCGCCTGGTTATAGGAATCCAGCGCCTTCTGCTTTTCGCCGAGTGCGTCGTAGACTAAACCCATGTTGTGCAAGGTCGTGGATAAACCATAACTATCTCCAGCCTCATGTTCGACAAGCAACGCCTGGTTGTAGGTATCCAGCGCCTTCTTTGTTTCGCCGAGCGCGTGATACAGTAAACCGAAACCGTTCAGAGTTAGAGCTTCGCCCGAGCGGTCTCCAGCCGCACGTTCCAGGAGCAACGCCTGGTTGTAGGAATCCAGCGCATCTTGCTTTCGGCCCCACGAGCGATAAAGAGAGCCCATATAGGTCAGGGTTCGGCCCTCGCCTGTACGATCGTTGGCCGCTCGTTGGAGCGGCAGAGCCTGTTCGTAGAAAGACAACTCCTTCTGCCTTTCGCCGAGGGCTTGATATACCAAACCGATATTGGTTAGCGTTGAGGCTTCGCTCGAACGATCGGCAAGGGCGCGTTCGAGGAGCAGCGCCCGGTTGTAGGAATCCAGCGCCCTTTGCTTGCCGCCTGATGCGTTATAGATTCCGCCGACGTTGTCCAACAGCTTGGCTTCAGCCCGCTTGGCTTCGGCGGAGTCGTCTCCAACCTCGTGGAATATGATTACTGCCTGGTTGCAGAACTCCAGTGCCTTTGTTGTTTCGCCCAGCGTGTTATAGAGTACACCGATGTTGTTTAAGGTCGTGGCTTCGCGCAAACGGTCGGCGGTCGCGCGTTCCAGCGCTAAGGCTTCGTTGTAAGACTCCAGCGCCTTCTGCTTTTCGCCCAGCGTGTCATAAACCAAACCGATCTGGTTCAGTGTTGTGGCTTCTCGGCGACGATCTCCCAAATCGCGCAATAGTTCACGCGCCCGCTGAAATTGTTCGATTGAACTCCTAAGGGACGCCGGAGTTCCTTCGGACTTCAATTTCAACCCCGTAACGAAGATGTCTTGCGCACTCTTTAGTTTGTCTGGTTGTGTCGCCTCTGTCGGGACGCTGGCATTGTTCTGCCCGAAATTCTTCGCCAGCAGGAAGGGAGGCGCGAGCATTGCGGTGAGAACCGCAGAAAACAGAAACCTGGAACCCCTAAAGTTACAAACCCGGAATGCGCGACGGATGCACAGCATGGGCACCTCGTCCAACCATCACGGAGTTTACTAAACTCTATCGAGTTTAACCACCGAACGAATCGAACGCCCATTGACACCAGATGTATTCAACTTCCCGCAATTGTTAAGGCATCTGGTTTCTCCGTCACATCGCTGTGGTCGATTCTGTGGATGGTACCGGACTCTTCTCTGGGGAAAAACTTCAGTGTTTATGCCGGTTGGCGCGCCAGAGCCGCTGGTGCAAAACCTTGTGGGCCGGTTTTGGAACTCGGCCGCCACTGTAAGTCTTTGTAAACAAGTGGTCGGGGAGAGAGGATTTCCAGCTCTCGGGATCTTCCCCAGACTCCTCCCTCAGGCTTCGTGCATCGTGCAGCGCGAGGCCGGCGGCAAGTTCCATCCCGAGCGCGAGGAGCGCCCTGATTCACCTCGCTTGCTGAAGACAGTTCAAACACTTCCCTACCGTTCGCTGCGGTTCGATCACATCCGACAGATGGCAGAATGAGGCAACGTTCCGGTTCCGAACCGTGCGCGGGGAGAAAAAATTGTGTTCAGAATGTGTTCAATTGCCGCCGATAGTGCCTCATTTTGCCGCGTAGGAGCTGCTGTAAGCCACTGATTCTTGGAAGGCCGATGCTATTCTGACTGCCTCCGGAGTTGTAGGTCGGGAGTTCGAATCCCTCCGGGCGCGCCAGTTTCTCCAGTTTTCCTAGCACTTGCTGTTCGCCTCCAACCGTTTCCAGGGTGGAGGTCAGCGAGTGCCCAGCAGGACCACCGTCTCCGTCGCAAAGTCGCCGCGCTGAATGCCGATGCGAACTTTCCCGGATTTGTCGGCCAACTCGGCGGCCAACTCCATCGGCGTTCGCACCGCTTTGCCGTCCACCGATTTGATCAGATCGCCCACGTGCAAGGAGGCCATTTCGGCGACGCTTCCCGGTTCGATCGACAGAATTTTCGCGCCGTCGAATTCCTGGGGCGCAACCACGACGCCGAGAGAGTGGACGGCCATTCCGCGACTGGGCACACTCGGCGCAGGTGGAGCCGGCTGACGGGACGGCGCAGGCGCACTTGGCGGCGGCGCGCTGGTCGTGGGTTCGGGCGCGGTGGACTGGGTCTCGGAAGGAGGACACTTGGTCCTATGCCAGGGCCGCTTCAAAGAACGATGCGAGCGGCACTTGGGCTCAGCTTTGGCCTCCTTCGGAGGCTTGGGCTCACCCGGCGGGAAATTGCCGCCAAATCGAAAAGCGATTCCGCCCGCGATCTGGAAGCTGCCTTGACTGGGAACGCCGGCGCTTTGCAGGTGACGAGTGTAGATGTAATCGAAAGGCCCCAACTGGATTCCGATGTGGCGAACGAGCCAGTAATCGAGGCCCGCGCCGCCACCGGCCGCCAAAGCCGTATCGGACAGTGAACTCTGGGATTGGTTGACAATTGTCACCCGGTCCTGGCCAACCAGGCCGTGGGCAAAGAACGTGATTTTGCTGGAGCGATCGCCAATCGTGAAACGCGGCCCAAACAGGTAAGAGAAATTGCTGCAGGTCAAAGTACCGCCGGCGCAATCGTTGACCTTGTGGCCGCTGAAGTCCGCCTCGACGCCGAGGTGATGAAACAGGCCGAGGGAAACGGACCCTCCCGCCCCGTTTAGCGCCAGCCGCTGCGAGTTTGTATCCGCGCTCGAACTCGCCGGCACATCAAAATTGAGGTAGGAGTAGCCGCCGAATACATCGATTGCGGGAAGGTTCTGAGCGGAAGCGCTGCCTAAAAGGAAGAGAGTTGCCAGAGCGAGACGGACTAATCTTTTCATGTTCCTGAAGCGCCTCCACGGTGCCATTACGACCCACCTGACCAAATTAAGATTGCTTTAACGAGCGGAATTACGGCGATTGGCGATTATAGTTGCCAGGTGGGAAAAAGAAAAATGGCCTCGACATTTGTTGGGTGTCGTCAAGCTGCTTGTGTAAATAGGTTGAGGGTGCGGGTTTTCCATTCCAGATTGAACCTCTGGAAGATGGAGTAAATGATTCGATCGACGCTT
>Ga0209698_10005927_pt1 | contig 13070 bp, 7 predicted proteins | sample LitLauG_LLR_2012_FD_187203 | JGI IMG/M metagenome (GOLD analysis project Ga0209698, IMG submission 187203) | Freshwater sediment microbial communities from Pennsylvania, USA - Little Laurel Run_MetaG_LLR_2012 (SPAdes) (version 2) | ecosystem: Environmental > Aquatic > Freshwater > Creek >... | reverse complement strand
CCGCCTGCACCAACAAAAAGTCCGTCAACCCGCTGGCCAACGTCGGCTCGAAGCAGCCCGACAAGGTCCTGTTCGACAAAGCCATGGACGCCATGCGCCACAACCGCTTCGACGTGGCTCGCCTCACCCTGCAGACGCTCATTAACACCTATCCCGACTCCGAATTCATTGCGCGCGCCAAACTCGCAGTGGGCGATTCCTGGTATGCCGAAGGCGGAACCGCCGCCCTCGCCCAGGCCGAACAGGAATACGACGACTTCATCACTTTCTTCCCCAACATGCCCGAAGCCGCCGAAGCGCAGCTCAAGAAGGCCAACATCCACTACCAGCAGATGGAAAAGGCTGACCGCGACTACACCCACGCCGCTCGCGCCGAGGACGAATACCGCAAGGTGATCCTGCAATTCCCCGATAGCAAACTCGTCCCCGAAGCCAAGCAGCGCCTGCTGGAAGTGCAGGAAGTCCTCGCCGAACGTGAGTTCGAAATCGGACGCTTCTATTTCTTGCGCGAATCGTATCCCGCATCCATCGCGCGCTTGAAGTCGTTGGTTGAGAACTATCCGCTCTACAGCCGGGCCGACGAAGCCCTCTTCGTGCTCGGTCAGAACTACGAAGGACAGATCGACCGCATTCGCAAGGCTCCAACCTGCGACAAGAACGGCCTGCCGCGCGGCTGCGCCAAGGAAGCCGACAAGGCGAGATACATTGACGAATTATCGAAAGAGGCTGGCGCCGCCTACGCCAAAATCCTCACCCGCTATCCGGTTATGGATCGTGCCGACGACGCCAAGAAGCGCCTCGCCGCACTACACCAGCCCATCCCACGGCCCACGAAAGCGGCACTTGCGCAGAACAAGGCGGAAGAAGCCAGCCGACATGAAGCCAGTATCGGCCAGAAGCTGATGGCCGTCGTCAAGAAGGGACCTGACGTGTCCCGCTCCGCGAAAGTCGGGGATCCTCTGCTCGTCGATACGACCCCGATCAACGCACGCGACGTTCAGAGCCAGCAGATGAAAGCTGTCATGGACGCAGGCCGTACCGGGGCGAGCGTCGAGATTGTCAAGCCCGATCAGGCGGCCGCCAATGGCACCCCTGACTCTTCCGCTGTTTCCGGTACTCCGCCCGAGGGAAATCCCGGCTTTGGACAGCCCACCGCGGCTCCCGCCAACACGCAACCGGCCGCTCCGGATCCCAACGAACTGAAGCCCAACGTCGCCACCGATCCCAACGAACTGAAGCCGATCGACAGTGCGACGGGCCAGCCTCTGCCGCCTCCCCCTCCACAAGTCAACGAGATCCAGCAAGGACAGAATTCTTCGACCCCGACCGCCACCGCCGACAACTCGGCTCCGGCCTCTGACCAGGAAATTTCCAGCAGCAAGAAACACAAGAAGAAGGGCCTGAAAAAAGTCGTCCCATTCTGAGAGGCCGCCCGATCCGGCAGCCTCTCTACTTCCCCGGATCAGAAGCCTGTGCGTTGTAGGTCTCGCCTAACTCCCGCTCCAACCGCGCGGCTTGGTCGGGATATTTCTCATACAGGTCATTCAGGATCGGCTCCAGGAATCTCCCAAACTTGGCAATCGTGGGGTAGTCATGCCTGGCCAGAGCAGTTTCCACCTCCTGCTCGGTCGCAGATGTGATCAACTCCAGCCGCCCGACAAACACGCGATCGACCTGCGCCGGAGCCGGATGGATCGACAGCGGCAACACCGCATTCACAACCCGCGGAGGCACAATGTACAGCAGCCGGCTGCCCTCTTCGAACCATGACTTTTTCCACGTTTCAATCATGGCTCGCGCTTCATCCGGATACAGCCCCCGTCCAATCAGAACCCCCTCCAGGTCACCGCTCATCGATTCCACCGTCGACGTCAGCTCGGGCGGCTCCAGTTCCGCCTCCCCCTGCAACGCCCCACCCGTGCGGTATCCCAGCTTCTCCCCACGCCGTTCAAAGAGAATGATCTCCGGAATCTCCTCGGTCCCCAGATTTCGGACCAGCACCTTCCCATCCACCATCGACTGCGCCGCCACTGGTACATCAAACACTGACACTCCCCGGTAGAAGAGAAATTTCTCCTGCTGTACACCCTTCCTGGTTCTTACCGTAACTGGCGCCGCCCCTGTCTTGCGCGCAGCATAGTAATGATTTTCGCTTCCATCCTGGGGCAGCTTGGCTGGAAGCTCCGGCGACACCATCACCGAGTTCCATGCAATGCTCCCGTCTCGCGGACCATCGAACAACGCCGTGTCGCTAAGAACATCCCCTGGATCGGGCTCGATGTGGCTGGCACGCGGATACCATTCCGTAATCACCCCTCGCGAGAACGACACTTTTACCGACACCGTTGTCTCGCTGGGCGAATAGAAATAGATCACCGGAGTCTCCATCCGCACCGTGCCCCGCAATCCACCCTTGAAATCAGCTGTGCGGAAGTGCTCGACGAAACGCGGAAGATCCGTCGGCCCGCCCCCCGGCGACCACTTCACCGCCTTTCCGCTTCGGTCCGCGATCGAGGTAAAGGTTCCCCACTCGTGCACGATCAGGTCAGCGTTCGCAGAGCTTTGTCTGCCGGATCTGCCGGAAACAAGCCCAGAGAAAACCAGGCATGCCAGGCAAAAGACTAAGACCGTAGAGCGAACCGCGATGCTGTTCATGGATTCTCCAAAGTCAGTGGCTGACTTCTTTCTCAGGGACGCAGACCTGCTGCGAAGTGTTAACAGGGAGGCTTGATCCTTAGATCTTTTCCACAAGCACGTACTTTGGTGTCTTCCCCCGCCGGTAGGTCTTGACCGCTAGTAACCTGTTACTTCCCTTCTGCATCATTGACTTAGGTTGTTAGCCGGGTTACCTTCGCGTTATCTCCCCTCATCAGAGGAAACCTTTGGCCAGGAAGATACTGCTCGCCGATGACAGCGTAACCGCCCAAAACATGGGGCGGAAAATCCTCGCGGATGCGGGCTACGAAGTCTTCACCGTCAACAACGGTTCTGCCGCCCTGAAAAAGATCGCCGAGGCGAAACCCGAACTCATCGTTCTTGACGTTTACATGCCCGGCTATAGCGGCCTTGAGGTCTGCCAGCGCCTCAAAGAAGCTCAAGAGACCTCCCGCATTCCCATCCTGCTCACCGTCGGCAAACTGGAGCCATTCAAGCCGGAAGAAGCCAAGCGTGTTCGCGCCGATGGCTATATCGTCAAGCCCTTTGAAGCGAGCGAGTTACTCAGCGCGCTTTCCAAGCTGGAAGACAAGATCGTTCCCGGTCGCGAACCCTCCAAGCCCGGCCGCTTCGCCCGCGCTAACGCCGCCATTGAGGAAGGCCACTACGACAAGGCGATGGCAGTCGAAGAGGACTCGGGCTGGAAGAATCGCATCGCGTTTCCTTCCAAGAAGAAAAAGAAAGCCGAACCTGAGGAAGACGGCGACGATCCCTCCATCTACAACGCAGTGAACAAAGATCTGCGCACGGTCGTCGAGCGGCCCTCCTCTCCTGCCGCTCACGAATCGCACGAGCATCGCGTCAACCTCGAAGCGCTCGCTCCTGAGGGATTGCCCAAGGACGTCACTCCCGAGGAGATTGCCGCGCTCGCCGCTGCTGCGGCCCAGATCAAGGGCACCACGCCGGAGAGCAAAGAATCCGAGCCAGCTCCCACTGTGGTAGCTGGGGAGCCGGCCTCCGCGGCCAAAGCTCCAGTCAATCAGGCGGACATCGAAACCATCGACCTCAACCTCGCCGCGATTCGGAGAGCCGGAACGGCCAGTACCGAGCCACAACCTCAACCCGCGTCTCCACCGGCGGTAATCCAGCTTGAGGTTCCGAAAGAGCACGAAGCTATAGCCTCTGCGCCGATCGCGGAGCCGGTAGTCGAGCACAAGCAAGACACCGAGAAAACCGCCGAGAGTCCGGCGGTTGTCTCGCAGGAAGCCCTCAGCAACGTGGTTCCGCGCGGTGCGGAATTGATGGCTGCCCCGACTTCCGTAGAGCCGCAGAACGTTTCGCCGACTTCCGACGGTTCAGGAAACGGCCTCGCATCGCACGAAACCGCGGCGGACGAACCCGTCACCATGGCGGTCGCTGCGGGGGCAGAACACGCCGTAATCCCAGCTCGCTGGACAGCCGTTTCAGTCCCTCTTGCTTCCGACGAAGTCACGATTTCTCTCGAGCAGGAAATGCAGAAGGCGCACGCCGCCTTTGCCGCCGCGGAAGCTCACTCGGCGCCGGTTGCAGCCATCACCGAAGCTCCTTCCGAGGCTCCTCCAACGCCGGCGCCGCCAGCCGACAAGCCGATCATCGAACCTGAAGCAGCAGCAGCCGTCGCCGCGGTTGCGCCGGAGGCTTCGCAAGCCGCCACTGCAGTTGCCAGTATGGCCACTGATGCGATTCACGCGGCCGTAAAGGAACTCGAAGCGGTCGCCGCCGCTTATGAAGCTCATCGGCCATTTTCTTCCGAGACAGCGCCTTCGCCTGCGCCGCTGGAGACTTCTCCGGCATCGCTAAAGGAAGCAGAACCGGAAACTCCAGCTCCGACTCCAGCAGCCCAGGCCGAACCCGTTACGGAGCCCGCACCGGCATCCGAGCATACAAAACAAGAAGCAGCTCTCCCGGAGAACAGTTTCACCGCGGAACCCGTGGCTCCGGTTCAAGAAGTCGCATCGACCGAGCAGCCTGCGCCCGCCCCTGTCGAGCATTCGCCGACCGCTGCGCCTGAGTCTTCGATTGAAACGCCACTTCCATCGCACCCGACCGAGACCGTTGTATCGGGCGAAACCTCAGCTGGAGGTAAGACCGTAATGTCGAAGAAAGAATCGGAGATCGCCGAATCCACCGCCGCCGCATGGGCCAGCTGGCGCCGCATTCGTGAGACGGGCGAGCCCAAGCCCGGCTCTGGTCACGGCTCTAACGGCAACGAGGTTCCCGATGCCGCCATGGCCGTCGCCGCTGGAGCAGAAAAAGCTCCCGAGGACGCCTCCTCCAACCCCGACAGCGGTGAAATCGCCAGCATCGTCGATAGCGTTCTCGCCGACTTGCGTCCCAAGATCGTCGAAGAAATCTCGCGCAAGCTAGGCAAAAAGAAATAGCTGCTTCACACCTGCTGACGATCTCTGATTCCGTTTCTGCCTTGAAGAGGCGCGGCTTCAGCCGCGCCTCACTCCGTCCCTTGTTTGACCCATCTTTTCTCGCGACTGTAAGATCAAAGCAGCACTCAGCAGTCAGCATTCAGCAGTCAGTTGAATCAGCGATCGCGCAACCGCTTTCGACTGGCTGATTGCCGACAGCTGAGTGCTCACTATTTTCTATGCCGCACGAACTCCCCAAAGCCTACGAGCCGGGCGCGATTGAAGCGCGCTGGGCCGACTACTGGATCAAAGAGAAACTCTTCTCCGTCCCCACTCCGCCCGCAGGCGAAACGCGGCCGGTGTTCACGCTCCTGCTGCCGCCGCCCAATGTCACCGGACGTCTGCACATGGGCCACATGCTCAACCAGACACAGATGGACATTATCGTGCGCTGGCATCGCATGCGCGGCTTTCTCACGCTGTGGCTGCCTGGCACCGACCACGCCGGAATCGCAACGCAGATGATGGTGGAAAAGCAGATCGAGAAAGAAGGCAAGAAGCGTCGCGAGATGGGACGCGAGAAGTTCGTTGAGCGCGTCTGGGAGTGGAAGCGGGAATATGGTGGCGCGATTCTTGACCAGATGAAGCGTCTCGGCGCTTCAGTCGACTGGGACCGCGAGTACTTCACCATGGACGAAAATCTCTCGCACGCCGTGCGCGAGGTCTTCGTCCGTCTGTATGAAGAAGGACTGATCTATCGCGGCAACTACATCGTCAACTGGTGCCCGTGGCACGGAACCGCCATCTCCGATCTTGAAGTCAAGCACGAGGACGTCGCAGGAAAGTTGTGGGAAGTGCGCTATCCGGTGATTGGGACTTCCGAGTTCATTACCGTTGCAACGACGCGGCCCGAGACGATCCTGGGCGATACCGCCATTGCCGTGAACGCTAAGGATGAACGCTATAAGCATCTCCATGGCAAGAAAGTTCTCGTGCCGCTGATGAATCGCGAGATTCCCATCATCACCGACGAACTGGCCCAGCCCGAGTTTGGGACCGGAGCGGTGAAGGTGACGCCCGCTCACGATCCCAATGATTTCGAGGCTGGGAAGCGCCACGATCTGCCGCAAATCAACGTCATGGACGAGCACGCGCATATGAACGAGAACGCGGGCGCCTACGCCGGACTCGACCGCTTCGAAGCCCGCAAGCGCGTGCTGCATGATCTGCGAGAACAGGGCTTTCTTGTTGCCGAAAAAGACTACGCGCTAGCCATCGGCAAATGCGAACGTTGTGGAACGGTCATCGAACCGCGGCTCTCGGAACAGTGGTTCGTGAAAATTCAGCCGCTCGCCGATCGCGCGAAAGAAGCCGTGGAAACCGGCGAGATCACGATCGTCCCCGAAAACTACCGCACGATCTATCTGAACTGGATGAATAACATCCACGACTGGTGCGTCTCGCGCCAGTTGTGGTGGGGACATCGCATCCCCGCGTGGACGTGTGCCGATTGCAACGAAGTGATCGTCGCTCGCGAGGCGCCGACAAAATGCCCGAAGTGCGGCAGCGCGAAGCTCGAGCAGGTTCCCGATGTGCTCGACACCTGGTTTTCTTCCGGATTGCTGCCCTTCACGACGCTGGGCTGGCCGGAAAAGACCCGTGACCAGGCGGTGTTCTATCCCACGACGCTACTAATCACGGCCTACGAGATCCTGTTTTTCTGGGTCGCCCGTATGATCATGTTCGGCTGCCACTTCATGCAGGGGCACGAGCAAGACGCCGCGCTCAAGAAAGCCAGCGGCTGGGCCGACAGAAAGAACGACAGCGTGCCTTTCCGTGAAGTGTACATCCACGCGCTGGTCCGTGATGCCGAGCGGCAGAAGATGTCGAAGACCAAAGGCAACGTGATCGATCCGCTCGATATCATCGAGCGCTTCGGCACAGACGCGGTGCGGTTCACGCTGGCAGCTATGGCTGCTCCCGGCACCGATATCGCCTTCAACGAGAGCCGTACCGACGGCTATCGCGCCTTCGCCAACAAGATCTGGAATGCGGCGCGATTCATGTTCATGAATGTGGACAGGATCGCACCGGGCCTGCGGCCCGGGACAGCCGGGGGCGGCTGTCTCCACACGGGAGTTGTTGGGTTCCGCGCAAATACGCTGGAAGACCGCTGGATTCTCTCCCGTTTCAATCGCGTGGCGGCTGAAGTCAACGATGCGCTTGCCACCTACCGCTTCCACGAAGCGGCCAATCGCATCTACGACTTTTTCTGGGGCGAGTTCTGCGACTGGTATCTGGAGTTGATCAAACCGCGGCTGAACTTCGAGGAAGGCGAAGACAAAACTGCCGCGCAGGCTGCATGTGCGAACCTGGTCAGCCTCTTTGACTCGTCATTGCGTCTGCTGCACCCGGTCATGCCGTTCATCACGGAAGAAATCTGGCAGGCAATGTATGAGGGCGAGACTCCGCTGAAGTCGATTGCGCTGGCCTCCTATCCGCAAGCGGACGAAAAGCAGTTGGATCTAGGGGCCGAAACCGAGATGGCGATTCTGCAAGACCTGATCGTCAGCATTCGCAATCTGCGCGCGGAACTGAAAATCGAACCTAAGATCAAAGTGCCGATCGAAGTCTTCGCGCACGAGCCGCAGATCCGCACGATGATCGAACACAATCGTGGCGCGGTCGAACGGCTCGCTAACGTCGACCAGATCAAGTTTGTGGAAAGCTCGCTGGCCAAACTGCCGGGCGCCCGCTGCACCGCACGTTTCGACGTCCACGTGATCTACGAACGCAAGATCGACGTCGCGGCTGAATGCGAACGCTTGAAAAAAGAATTGGACAAATTCGAGCGGGGAATTGCCAGTGGCGAGAAGCAACTCGGGAATCCGCAGTTTGTGGCGAAGGCTCCTCCAAACGTGGTAGAAAACCTGCGGAAGCAACAGCAGGAACTGGTGGTACTGCTCGAGAAAACAAGGAGTAAGCTGGCAGAATTGAACTGTCCATCCTAAGCAATGCACGCCTCGCCGAAACTTGTCGTCCCGAGCGAAGCGAGGGATCAGGGTATTTGCCGGCGCTGGCACCTGTAAGCGGGCAGGCAGGAACCCAGATCCCTCGCGTTGCTCGGATGACAAAATGTAGGGTTATGCTTGCATCAGTTCCATTGGCAACTGGCCACTGGGTGCTGGCAACTGGACTATGGACTGGAATAGCCGTCGAATTACCGCCATTCTGGAAAACGCGCTGCTCGAAGACCGGGCCACGCGCGACGCGACCAGCTACGCCTGCATCGATCCCAACCAGCGCGCCACCGCCACCGTCATCTCCAGGCAGGAGTGCATTCTCGCGGGCATCGGCTGCATCGCGCGCATCCTCGACGTCTATGCCGCCCTCGATGGCGCGGTCACGGCTCACTACGAGGTCACGACGCATCCTGAAATTTTTGATGGCGTACGGCTCCGCGCCGGACAATCCGTCGCGGTCATCCGCCACAATGCGCGGGTTATTCTTTCCTGCGAGCGCGTCATCCTGAACTTTCTGCAACGTATGAGCGGAATTGCCACGCTTACGCGCAAGTTTGTGGAAGCCGTCTCTGGGACCAAGGCGCGCATCCTCGATACGCGGAAAACCGCGCCCGGCCTGCGCGTGATCGACAAGAATGCGGTTCGCTGCGGCGGCGGGCAGAATCACCGCCTCGATCTCTCCGACGGCGTGCTGATTAAGAACAATCACATCGCGTTGGCCGGCGGAATCGTTCCCGCTCTCGAACGCGCAATCCGGAACCGCCGCGGCTCGCAGATCATCGAAGTCGAAGTGCGCACGCTGGAAGAGTTGGAACTTGCCATCCAGCACGGCGGCGAAGCTTTCCTGCTTGACAACATGTCTGTAGCAGACGTTCGCCGTGCTGTCCTGCGTTGCTCTCAGCCAGATACCTTGAAAGACGCCCGCCGCGCTCCCATCGAATGCTCCGGTGGAATTCGCCTTGAAAACGTTCGTGCCTATGCGGAAACCGGGGTCGATTTCATTTCCGTCGGCTTGCTCACGCACTCGCCCCCAGCGGTTGATATGAGCATGCGCGTGGTCCCGGCGTGAAGCTTTCTCACGCGTTGTGATTCCGTTCAGATGGATTTAGGGAGAGACGCCTCAATAGCGGTTTACGGACCTTCACCCCAGAAGCACGGAGACCCAGAGAACACAGATCGTTGAATCTCAATTACTGACTGAATCACTGCTGAAACTGAAGCGTCCTGCCCTTCACTAGCAATCGGTGTCCAGCGTTCTCTGTGCCTGGGTGGAGAGGCCGGTTTGTTCTTTGCTGAAGATTCGCGCATAATTTGCGCATCAGCAAAGCCATGACAACCCGTCGTCGTGTGGGAACGGGGGCCAACGCGCCTCACGAACATCAGCCGACCGACGTGCGTCTCGGGCGCATTGTACGTTCGCTTGTGGAGCATGCCACGGTCGTCGTCAGCGGCACGAAAATCGCGGAAGAAATTTCCTCCAGCCGCTCTGAAGTCTGGCGACTGATTCAGCAACTGCGCAGCATGGGCGTCGATGTCGCTGGACACCCGGCCACTGGCTATCAATTGCGATCGGTTCCGGACCTCCTGTTGCCGGACGTCGTAGGCTCTCTGGTCCGCGGTACTGTTTTCGAGGACCATCTGCGCCACTACTACAAAATCGGTTCGACCAACACGGCTGCGATGGCCGCCGCAGCCGAGGGTGCTCCCGAGGGCAGCGTCTTTCTCGCCGAAGAGCAGAGTGCCGGACGAGGCCGCGGAGCCAATACCTGGCAATCCCCGCGATCAACCGGCATTTACTGCTCCGTGGTCCTTCGCCCAAATCTGCCGCCGTCGGAAGTTCTGCTTCTCTCGCTCGCCGCAGGACTGGCTGTCCATGCCGCCATTCAAGTGGTCGATTCGCGCGTTGTACCAGACCTGAAGTGGCCGAACGACGTGTTGATCGATGGCAAAAAAGTCTGCGGCATCCTCACGGAAATGAATGCCGAAGCCACGCGCGTCCGCTACATCGTGGTTGGAATCGGAATTAACGTAAATCAGGTGACCTTCCCCAAGGAACTAGGCGCCACCTCTCTTCGGCTGCAGACGGGTAACGAGTGGTCGCGCGTGGAACTGGCGGCGGCTTTGCTAAAATCACTCGACCGCGAGTATCGCCAGTTCGTGGAAGATCCCGAGCCGCGCGAAGCCCTTCCCGTTCGCTTTGCCCAGAACTCCTCGTGGGTGCAAGGCAAGTGTGTGCGGATCGAAGAAAACGGTTCGAGTTTTGAAGGAACGACCGAGGGTCTGGACCCGCGGGGATTCTTGCGCGTGAGGGTGAACCGCGAGGTGAGAATAGTACTAAGTGGAACCGTGAGAGAGAAGTAGCGCGGTGGTTTGAGACGCGGGGACGAGACGTTCCCGCGACAGCCGCCGGGACGGCGGCGCTACGAAAATGCTTCTTGTTATCGATGTCGGCAATACAAACACAGTTCTTGGCGTTTTCGCACGCGTGTCGAAGGTGCATCCGGGCGGCGACGCCGACGAACCTGCCCGTTACGAGCGCCTGCTTGCGAACTGGCGGGTGGCCACTTCGCGCACCAGTACCGTCGACGAGTATGGCGTCCTGTTCCGCAATTTGTTTTCGATGGCAGGACTGGAGTCTGATGGCATTCACGGCATTGTGATCTCGTCGGTGGTGCCGCCGCTCGATCCGGTGCTGCGGCAGGTTTGTGAGCGCTACTTCAACCTGCGCCCGCTCTCCATCGAACCCGGGATCAAGACCGGGATGCCCGTGCACTATGACAATCCCGCCGAAGTGGGCGCGGATCGCATCGTGAATGCAGTGGCCGCATTCGAAAAGTATGGTGGGCCATGCGTCATCGTAGACTTCGGGACTGCCACGACGTTTGATTGCGTATCCGCGAAGGGCGAGTACTTGGGCGGAGTGATCTGCCCGGGCATCGGGATTTCTGCCGATGCACTTTTTGAGCGCACTGCGCGACTGCCGCGGGTTGAGATTCGGAAGCCCGCCAGGGTGATCGGCTCGAACACGGTCGGCAGCCTGCAGTCCGGCCTCTACTACGGATATCTGGGCTTGGTCGACGGGATCATCGAGCGCCTGCTCGAGGAGTTGGGTGTGGACACGCGCGTGCTCGCCACCGGCGGTCTCGGACCGATGATCGGCACCAGCTCGAAATACATCAAGAATGTCGACGAGTTTCTCACGCTCGAAGGATTGCGCATTATCTGGGAAAGAAATGCGCGAAAAGAAGCGCCTCCAAAGGCGTCGGCAAAGCCTGCCGAATCCAAGAAGAGTGAAGGCAAACGCCCCTCGTCGCGAGCCTGAGCGAACCTTCCAAACCTGCCCAATCGATTAGACTGAGTTTATTCGTTTTGACCTTCGTGGAAAACTATTTCAACTATTTCACTGAGATTGAACAGCGCTTTCTACAGCGCCGCGGCGGCGGCTTGCTGCTGTCAACGCTCGACTGGGCTCTGATCGAGACGTGGAAAGATGCCGGGATTCCGCTTGCAGCAGTGTTGCGCGGGATTGACGAGTCATTCGACAGCTACGAGCGGCGTCCGTCGAAAACCAAGAAGATCAACGGGCTTGCCTACTGCTCCCAGCTGGTGCTGGCGGCCGCCGAAGACATGAAGGAAGCTGCGGTTGGCGCTGCAACCGACGATCCTTCGGCAAAGTCGAACCGCGGCACGCAAGGGTTTGAACCGGAAGTGGTCGCGGCGTTCCTTCGCCGCAACGCCGACTTGCTGGATTCGGCCAAGCTGCCGCAGGGTGGCGGAATCTCCGCAAAGTCGGTCGCCACCGACGCCGCGCATACCCTGCGCGAACTCGCCGCAGAGGCGAAACCGAACTCTCGCCTTGAGGATATGGAACGCCGCCTGACCGTTATCGAAGAAAAATTGTTCGCGGCGCTGCTGGCGTCGACGCCCGACGAAGAGATCGTCACCGTGCGCGTGGAAGCCGACCGCGACCTGATCCCTTATCGCAGCAAAATGTCCGGCCCGCAGATCGATCAGCTTCTCAAGCAGTACATCCACAAACGCCTGCTGGAGAAATACCGTTTGCCGCGCCTCAGCCTTTTTTACATGTAACCGGTTTGTGTGGGGACTGCCACCTCGGCTGTCCGCCAGGCGCAGCCCGGCCCTGCTTCCCCGCAGCAAGGACCCCTCCCATGCGATACCCTGTTCCTTCGTGACTCACCATTTCGACGCACTCATCCTCGGTGGTGGCGCCGCGGGCCTGATGTGCGCCATCGAGGCCGGCAAACGCGGACGCCGCGTGGCTGTGCTCGAACACGCTGACCGTCTGGGCAAGAAGATTCTCATCTCGGGTGGCGGGCGTTGTAACTTCACAAATATTCATTGCCAACCGGAAAACTTTCTCTCCTCCAACCCGCACTTCGCCAAGTCGGCACTGTCGCGCTACCTGCCGGAGGACTTCATCAGCCTGGTCGAAAAACACCGCATTCCCTATCACGAGAAGACGCTGGGGCAGTTATTCTGCGATCGCTCGGCACGCGACATTGTCGGCATGCTGGAAGAGGAATGCCGCGCTGCCCATGTGAGCATTTTTCTGAATGCCAGAATCTCTACTGTGACGCGGACGCAGGAATTTGTCGTGCGCACAGGAGATGCGGAGTTCCGCGCTCCGGCGCTGGTTGTCGCGACAGGAGGGCTTTCGATTCCAAAAATTGGCGCGACTTCTTTCGGGTACGATCTCGCACGCCAGTTCGGACTCAAGATCCGAGAGCCGTGGCCCGGTCTGGTTCCACTTACCTTCAATTCTCAAGACCGCGCGAGTTATTCCGATTTAGCGGGCGTATCTGCCAAAGTGGTCACATCGTGCAATAGAGAGCGCTTTCACGAGAAGATGCTGTTCACGCACCGCGGGCTGAGCGGCCCGGCGATCCTGCAGATTTCGTCGTTCTGGAAGAACCCGCAGGCGATCACGGTCGATCTCGCGCCGGGAGCAGATCTCACTGGAATCTTCAGAGAT
>Ga0209698_10005926_pt1 | contig 13072 bp, 12 predicted proteins | sample LitLauG_LLR_2012_FD_187203 | JGI IMG/M metagenome (GOLD analysis project Ga0209698, IMG submission 187203) | Freshwater sediment microbial communities from Pennsylvania, USA - Little Laurel Run_MetaG_LLR_2012 (SPAdes) (version 2) | ecosystem: Environmental > Aquatic > Freshwater > Creek >... | reverse complement strand
GTCGTAGGGTGTTTTCCCGTCATTGAATTTAACCCCACGCAGATTATGTTGATAACCCGCCTGCATATGGATGAGTTCACCAAAAAGACCCTGACGTACCATTTGTAAGATGGCCATAACATCCCTTCGGTAACAGACGTTTTCCATCATCATAACGTGAGCGGAGTTGGTGGAAGCCGCATTGACTACGTTCCAATGATCCTGAAGGGTTATACCCAGGACAACTTCTGTTCCGATATATTTGATACCGGCTGAGATGCCATCCAGAATCATGGGAGTATGCCATTCCCAGGGTGTTGCGATCAGGATGGCCTGAAGGTCTTTGACCTCTAGTAGTTTTCGATAGGCATGAGGGTCCCCGGTGAATATTTTTGGCATGCAGGTGGCGCATGACGACGTGATCCATGCCGACTTCCACGGCGCCGTGGTGATCCCGGCGGATGCGGTGCGCAAGCTGCCGGCGGCGATCGATCTGGTGTCTCGGCGGGAGAAGGTGATTCTCGACGTTTGCAAGGCGCCCGATTTCACGCCGGCCAAACTTCGGGAAGCGCTGCGCCGGTCGGGCGAGATTCACTAGCCGCCTCGGACCCGCCATCACGACCGGGACAAGTCCGGCCGTGATGGTGTTCTGGTCGCCGTCAGCTACAACGAACCGTAACTAAACCCGCTAAGTTTGTAACGCAGTGCAACAAAAACAATAAAACCAATAGGTTGGTGCGTAACACCGGGCAACAATCATTGACTCGGCGCGACTGCCGAAACGGGTTAACGAGCATCCTGGCACCGCGATCCCGCGTCAGCCATCCGGAATACCTTCGATGGACGGCTACGGTAGACTGAACCTGACCCAATCCGACGCCTCTTTCGGCTGGCGGCAACGCACCGTGAAGACCGCGATCGATTGCGTCGGGGTCGGCGTTCATTCCGGCCAGCGCGTCACCCTGACCATTCGTCCCGCCGCCACCGACCACGGTATCGTCTTCCGACGCGCCGACCTTGGCCGCTGCATCGAAGCCCGCTTCGACAACGTGATCGATACGCGTCTGTGCACCGTGCTGGCCGACCCAGCCATGCCATCGGCCCGAGTCGGCACTGTCGAGCACCTGATGGCCGCGCTGTCGGCGCTGAACATCGACAACGCCCTGATTGACGTGGACGGCCCGGAGATCCCCATTCTGGACGGCTCCGCCGCGCCGTTCGTGTTTCTGCTGGACTGCGCCGGTGCCGCTGAACAGGACGCGCCGCGCCGCATCATCGAGGTCCGCCGGGCCGTTCGCGTCTCTGAAGGCGAGGCCTGGGCCGAACTCCGCCCGCTTGGTCCGGCCGCCCGCGCGGTACAACCGGTGCTGGAAATGGACCTGTCGATCGACTTCGCCGCCAGCGTGATCGGCCGCCAATCCGCCTCCCTGCGGCTGACGCCCGACGGTTTCCGGCATGAAATCGCCGCCGCCCGCACCTTCGCCCACGCCGCCGACGTCGCTCAGCTTCAGGCCGCCGGGCTGGCGAGGGGCGGTAGCCTGGACAACGCCATCGTCGTCGATGGCGCCAAGATCCTCAATCCGGGCGGTCTACGCATGGACAATGAATTCGCCAGCCACAAGCTGCTGGACGCCGTGGGCGACCTGGCGCTGGCCGGCGGCCGGCTGCACGGCCGTTACGTCGCGCACCGCACCGGCCACGGCCTGAACAACCGCCTGCTGCGGGCGCTGTTCGCCGATGCTGCCGCCTGGCGGCTGGTGGCGACCGACCCCCTCGTCGCCGCTGCGTAAAAAGCCCCGTATTCGCGGATCGCGGAGGCATGATATAAGCCGCGCGATGAACACGAGACACAGCATGTCCCAATGCCTCCCGCGCGTCCTTTTTCTGGGGACGATGGCGCTCTTGCCGCTGTTGTCCGCTTGTGGCGCGACGGATGAGAATTCCAAATCAGGACCCGCCGGGCCGGTGGAGAGCCTGTACAACAACGGCGTCGACGCGCTGAACGCCCGCCGATTCAGCACGGCCGGCGATCAGTTCAACGCGGTGCAGCAGAACTATCCGTACTCCACCTGGGCGGTGAATGCGCAGCTCATGTCGGGTTACTCGCTGTATTTGCAGAACAAATACACCGACGCGATCGGCACCCTGGATCGCTTCATCCAGTTGCACCCGGCGCATCGCGATATCGCCTATGCCTACTACCTGCGCGCGCTTTGTTATTACGAACAGATCGCCGATATCGCGCGTGACCAGAAAGGCACCGAACAGGCGATGAACGCGCTGCGGGAAGTGGTGACGCGATTCCCCGACAGCACCTATGCCAACGACGCCAAGCTGAAGATCGACCTGTGCGTCGATCACCTCGCCGGCAAGGAGATGGAGATCGGCCGCTACTACCAGAAACAGCACCTGTTCGAGGCCGCGATCGGTCGCTTCCAACGCGTGGTCGACGATTTCCAGACCACCAACCACGTCCCCGAGGCGTTGGCCCGCCTGACCGAGGTCTACCTGCAACTCGGACTGAAGGATCAGGCCCGCAAGACCGCGGCGGTGCTGGGCTACAACTATCCTGGTAGCGAATGGTATGATGCCACCTATACCCAACTCGTCGACAACGGCATCGCCAAGCCCGCCGACAAAGCGGACAGTGGCGAGCCCGTTCGGCCCGGAATCCTCTCCCGTGCCTGGCATGCGGTGTTCTGACCGCCCTTTGTTAATTAGTGTGAGCAGCGCGGCGTGCTGACCGCGCTGTCGATCCGCGACGTCGTGCTCATCGAACGGCTCGATCTGGCGTTCGATCTGGGGCTGACCGTGCTGACCGGCGAAACCGGCGCCGGCAAGTCCATCCTGCTCGACAGCCTCGGCCTGGCGCTCGGTGCGCGGGCCGAGGCCGGTTTGGTGCGGACCGGCGCCGAACAGGCCAGCGTCACCGCCTGCTTCTCCCCGCCGGACGATCATGCGGTCGCCGCGGTGCTGGAAGAGCACGGGCTGGCGTCCGAGGACGAGGTCGTGCTGCGCCGGGTCGTCACCAAGGACGGCCGGTCCCGCGCGTTCGTCAACGATCATCCCGTCGGTGTGGGGTTGCTGAAGCGCATCGGCGCGCTGCTGGTGGAAGTTCAGGGCCAACACGAGCAAATGAGCCTGGCCGATCCCGCCAGCCACGCCGGTTTGCTGGATGCGTTCGGGGTGCCGGCCCCGTTGCGGTCGGCGGTGTCCCATGCCTGGCGCACTTGGCGCGAAGCGTTGACCCGGTTGGAGCAAGCGCGCGAGGCGATTGCCGCCGCCGCCCGCGACGAAGAATGGCTGCGGCACGCTTTCGAGGAACTCGCGACCCTGGCGCCGCGGATCGGCGAGGAAGAGACGTTGGCGCGTGAACGTCTCCGCCTGCAACAGAACGAACGCCGAGCCGAGGCGATTGCGGCGGCGCTGGCGGAACTGGCGCCGCGCGACCGGCGGGGGACCGGGCCGGCGTCCTCTTTGCGGGCGGCGTCGCGGGCGTTGCAGCGACTGGTGCCCACCAGTCAAACAGAGGCAGGGGCGGCTAATCCCGCCGATCCTGCCCTGGCCGCGCTGGAACGGGCCGAAGAAGCTTTGGCCGAGGCGGAAACGTTGCTGAGCCGCCTGATCGCCGATTCCGATGTCGATCCCAAGTTGCTGGAACAGTCGGAGGAGCGGTTGTTCGCCTTGCGGGCCGCGGCGCGCAAGCACGGGGTCGCGGTGCCGGATCTGCCGTCCTTGCTGGATACCCTTGGCACCCGGCTGGCGGCACTGGAAACCGGGGCGGCCGAGATTACCGAGATGGAACAGGCGGCGCGGGACGGCAAGGATCGGTACATCGCCGCGGCCACGGCGTTGTCGGCCGCACGGGGCGGCGCGGCCGGCAAGTTGCAGAAGGCGGTCGGCAAGGAATTGCCGCCGCTGCGGTTGGACAAGGCTCGTTTTTTTGCCGAAGTGGGTGTGCTGGCGGAGGCCGCCTGGGGCGCGGGGGGGATGGACCAGGTGCGCTTCCTGATCGCCACCAATCCGGGGCAGGAGCCGGGCGCCTTGGCTCGGGTTGCCTCGGGCGGTGAGTTGTCGCGGCTGATGCTGGCGATGAAGGTCGTATTGTCCGCCGGGTCCGCCGTCCCAACGCTGGTGTTCGACGAGGTTGACTCCGGCATCGGCGGCGCCACCGCCGCGGCAGTGGGGGAGCGGTTGGCTCGGGTTGCGCAGGGCTTGCAGGTGCTTGTCGTGACGCACAGCCCACAGGTCGCGGCGCGCGGGGCCGCCCATCTCCGGGTGGCCAAGGCCGTGATGCGCGACCGCACCGCGACCACGGTTGAGCAGTTGGACCCCGATGCGCGGCGGGAAGAAATCGCGCGAATGCTGGCGGGCGAGACGATTTCCGACGCGGCCCGGGCGGCGGCGGACGATCTGTTGCGGGGGCAGCGGCCGCCGCAGGAGGCGTTGGTGTGAATTCCGAGCATGGTGGTGAGATGTGCTAGAGCCGGCAATCTTACAGGGGGTCGAATCCCTCACCGAAACCGAAGCGGCCGAGGAGCTCGCGCGTCTGGCGCGGGAAATCGCGCATCATGATGCCGCCTATCACACGCATGACGCGCCGGAAATTTCCGACGCAGACTACGACGCGTTGCGTCGCCGGAATGCCGCCATCGAGGCCCGTTTTCCGGCACTGATCCGCGCCGATTCGCCGTCTAACCGCGTCGGGGGCACGCCGGAAAGCGGCTTCTCCAAGCGCCGGCACCGGATGCCGATGTTGTCGTTGGACAACGCCTTCGACGCCGCCGAGTTCGAGGAATTTTGCGCCCGCGCCAAACGGTTTCTTGGTCGTATCGAACCGCTGGTGTTCGTGGCTGAGCCCAAGATCGATGGCTTGTCGATCAACCTGACTTACGAGCACGGCCGTTTCATGTACGGCGCCACTCGCGGCGACGGCACCGAAGGCGAGGATGTCACCGCCAACCTGCGTACCATGAAATCCGTCCCCGACAGGCTATCCGGCAAATCCCCGGCATTGATCGAGATCCGCGGCGAGGTGTTCATGACCAAGGCGGATTTTCTCGGGTTGAACCAGGCTCAGGCCGAGGCGGGTGGAAAGATTTTCGCCAACCCCCGCAACGCCGCCGCCGGCAGCCTGCGCCAGTTGGACCCCACTATCACCGCCGCCCGGCCGTTGTCGCTGTTCGCCTATGCGCAAGGGGAAAGCAGTCAGTCCGTCGCCGAAACTCACTGGGAATATCTGCAACGGCTGAAAGGCTGGGGGTTCGATGTCAATCCGTTGTCCCGACGGATACACAACGAAACCGACGCGGAAGCGTTCCAAAATGAAATCGGTCTGGCGCGTTCCGGCCTTGGCTATGACATTGATGGTGTTGTTTACAAGATCGACGACCTCGCGTTGGAACGCCGGTTGGGTTTTGTCGGCCGAGCGCCGCGGTGGGCGATCGCGTGGAAATTCCCGGCGGAGCAGGCAACGACCGTGCTGCGGGAAATTCGTATTCAGGTGGGTCGCACAGGCGCCTTGACCCCGGTCGCCGAACTGGAACCGGTCAATGTCGGCGGTGTCCTGGTCGGTCGGGCGACGTTGCACAACGAGGACGAGATCGCCCGCAAGGATATCCGCGTCGGCGATACGGTCGTGCTGCAACGCGCCGGCGATGTAATCCCGCAGATCGTTTCTGTAGTGACCGAACGCCGTCCCGCCGGATCGACGCCGTACGTCTTCCCGGATACCTGTCCGGCCTGCGGCAGTCATGCGGTTCGCCCGCCGGGGGAGGTGGTGAAGCGTTGCACGGGCGGTCTGATCTGCTCCGCCCAGTTGGTGGAGCGGCTGATCCATTTCGTCTCCCGCACAGCCTTCGACATCGACGGGTTGGGCGAGAAAACCATCCAGGAATTCTACAACGAAGGCTGGTTGCACAGCCCTGCCGACCTGTTCAAACTGCCGGAACGCGAGGCCGACATCGCGACCCGCGAGGGCTGGGGAAAGTTGTCGGCGCGCAACCTGACGCGATCGATCGAGGCCCGCCGGACCATTTCGCTGGAACGTTTCATATTCGCGCTGGGTATCCGCCGCATCGGTGAGTCGAACGCCAAACTTCTCGCCAGACACTATGGAAGTTTCGTCAACTGGCGGACGCAGATGCTGGCGGCGCGACAGATCGGATCGGATGAGCGGTCGGAACTGGGCAGCATCAGCGGTATCGGGCCCACCATCGCCGACGAGTTGATCGACTTCTTCGATGAACCCCGCAATGTCGCGACATTGGACGAGGTCGCCGCCGAACTGACGATCCAGGATGCCGTCCGGGCGGATGCCGCCGACAGCCAAGTCGCGGGAAAAACCGTGGTGTTCACTGGAACATTGGAAACCATGACCCGCCCGGAGGCAAAGGCTCGAGCCGAGGCACTGGGGGCGAAGGTGACGGACTCGGTGTCGAAGAAAACCGACATCGTGGTGGTGGGCGCGGATGCTGGATCGAAGGCGCGCAAGGCGGCCGAACTCGGGGTGCGTACGATGACGGAAGCGGAGTGGCGGGAGTTGGTGCAGTAGAAGACGCTATGGTTCCTCTACCGCTTGCGTTTCCAGGACCCGATCGACTTTCGCTACCAGGTTCTGGCGAAATTGGTCGTCTAGTTTGATGCGTTTTGAAGCCAAATCTTCAAGCAACAGAGCTTCAAGCCGAGCGTATTGCTCCTGTTTCTGTGCTTCCTGCGGAAGGCGGCGGAAATATTCACTCACGTTTCCGTAACTCTTATTGGCGGTTTGGGTTTCGACGAACGCCTTGAGCGAACCGGGCAGGAAATGGTGACGGTTGGCATCCTGGCCCTCCGCTAGAGGTCCTTCGCTTAGCATGGTTCCTCTCTGTTGCGAATATTTAGGAACCCGCGCAGCCAAAGCGGCGCGGCAGATCGAGAGCTGCATCCACCGACATTCACGGAGGCCCCGAACCGAACAATCAGACCGCTGATTTGGGCACCCCCGTCTGGCGCCGGCCGGAAACCCGAGGTATGCCGGCGTTCGAACAAACCCGGGAAGGAAACCTCATGGCCACCAACAAACGCAAAGTGATGCTGCCCCACACCATGCACAAGCAGGGCGTCGATATCATCCGCGCCCGCGCCGATATCGAAACAGTCATCTACCCCGCCGGCATCAGCCAGGCCGATCTATTGCCGCAATTGTCGGATTGCGCGGGCATCGCCTTGTCCGGCACTCCGTTCAAGCAGACCGAGATGGATGCCTCCCCCGCCATGCAGGTCGTCGCGCGCATCGGCGTCGGCTACGACGCCGTGGAAATCCCCGCCCTGAGTGCTCGGCGTGTGCCGCTGATGGTGGTGGGCACCGCGAATTCCACCAGCGTGGCCGAACAGGCCTTTCACCTGATGATCGCGCTGGCCAAGAAAAACCGCGAGCTGGACCGGCTGGTGAAAGACGACAAGTGGACCGACCGCCACAACCACCTGCCGATGGAACTTGCGGAAAAGACCGTCCTGATCATCGGTTTCGGCCGCATCGGCACTCGTTCCGCCCGCCGCTGTCTCGGCTTCGACATGAATGTGCTGATTTTCGATCCGTATGTGGATCAGGCAACGATCACCGCCGCGGGGTGCGAGCCGGTGACCGATCTCGACGCCGCCCTGCCGCTCGCCGATTTCGTTTCGATCCACTGCCCGAAAAGCCCTGCCACGATCGGCTTGATCAACGCGGCGCGGTTGGCGCGGATGAAGAAAGGCGCGTTCCTGGTCAACACCGCCCGCGGCGGCATCATCGATGAGCCGGCGCTGTACGACGCGTTGAAATCCGGCCATATCGGTGGTGCGGGACTGGACGTGTTCGACATGGAGCCAACGCCGGTCAACAACAACCTGCTCACGCTGGACACCGTGATCGCCTCGCCGCACATGGCGGGCGTCACGGTCGAGTCCATCGCCGCCATGGCTGTAATGACCGCGCAAAACATCCTCGGCGTGCTGGACGGCAGTCCGAACCAGGGCAACGCCGTCAATCCGGAGGTGTTCGGCTAAGACGTCAGGTGGGGCGGCCGCAACGCCGCCCCGGCTGCGATCAAGACCGGTTGGCGCTCCGCTCCGCCAGCCGCAGGTCGATAATATCCTGATACAACGCCATCGTCGCGGGCACGTAGCCAACGCCGGCGCCTTGCTCCACATCGTCGTAAACCTTGCGGTGCGACTGTGGCAGATCGAGCAGGAACGTCTCGAACGACTTCTTCAGATCGGCCGGCAACGCGGTCCGCATCGCCCAGGGACCATTCGGAATTTTTCCCGACTGCCAGATGATCCGGATGTCCGCCATCTTCAACATCTTGCGGTCCACCATCGAGCGCAGATTGCCGCGCGTATAGCCCTCGGCCATCTCGCCCTGGCCCGAGGTCCAGGTCACCGCCGCGTCATACTGTTTGTTCAACAGCGCAACGACGCCCTGCTCGTGCCCGCCGGAGAACCCGGTGCGCGAGAAATACGCCCCATCCGCCAGATTGATCCCCTTGGTCTTCAGCGTCGCGCTGGGGATCAAATAGCCGGACGTCGAATTCGGATCGGCCCAGGCCAGCGAACGCCCCTTCATGTCGGCCAGCGACGTGATTCCGGAATCCGCCCGCACGACCATAACCGAATAGTAATAAGTCGAGCCATCCTTTTCCTGCGGCACCACCACCGGTTCGATGCATTTGCAGTCGAGCCACGCGCCGGCGAACCCGGAGGCACCGAACTCCGCCGCCTCAAGTTGGCCAGCGGCGATCCCCTGCATGACACCGGCATAGTCGGCGGCCGGGAACAGCTTCACCGGCATGTGAAGATGCTTTGACAGCAGCTTCTGAAAGTCGTCGTAGCGGGCCAGCCGGTCCTGCGTGTTCTCGCCACCCAGGATGCCGATGCGGAATTCCTTCAGCGTCTCGGCGCGGGCACGGGTCAAACCCAATCCCAACGATGCGGCGCCCATCGCCATTATGTGTCTGCGCAACATGCTTCTCTCCTTGATCCGTCGATCCGGCAGTAACCCGCGATCGATGACAAAGAGATGTCAGATCGGTGAACAAAGGATGTCGCGTCAGCCGAAAGCGCGGCGGATGCGTCCCCAATCCTCGATCGCATGCTCCTGACCGGGCGGGATCGAGAACACCACTTGATCGAACCCGGCGTCGCCGAGCGCGCCGATCCGACGGGTGAGGTCGGCGGCGGTGCCGACGAAACTGGTGCGGCGGATCATTTCCGCTGTGATGTATTGACGTTCGTCGGGACGGACGAACATCAGATGCCCACGGTGGTTGTCCAGGTAGTAAGCGTCCTTCGGTTCGAACGACCGGGCGTGCTCGACATAAGCGGCGACGGCATCGGCAAATTCCGGACGCATCGCCACTGGCGTCGGATAACCCGCCAGAGCGGTATCGGCCGCGCGGTGCAACAACATCGACGCCCGCGGCGCCGCCAGCGCCATGCCGCGTGGACCGTCCGCGGGTTCGCCTTCCTCCAGCACCGCGCCGCCGATCCACGCCACCGACGTCAAATCCTCTCGCGCTCGGCCGGCCGTCGCCCAGGCGATGCGCATCTGCTCCAGCGTCGCGGCCCCACGTTCGGCGTCCGCAACGTTATCGATCCACGCCGCACCTAATTTGGCGGTGACCGCGCGGGCTTTCGGACCGGACGCGGCGATGTAAGTGGGTATCGGGTCGTGCGTGTTGATCAGCCCCAAATCCGGGTTCAGATAACGGATTTTCCGGCGTTTGCCCTCCACCGCGAACTCGACCGTTTCGCCGCGCCACAGCGCCTGGATGACCCGGACGTATTCCTCCATATCCGCCAGCTTGACCGCGCCGAGGCCCATGGTGCGCCGGCCGGTGAAGCCGGTGCTGACGCCGAAGACGATGCGCCCGGGCGCCAGCGTGTTCAGCGAGGCGAACGCGGTCGCGGCAACCGGCGCGATGCGGTTGGACGGGATCAGCACGCCTGTTCCCAGTTTGATGCGCGAGGTTTTCATCGCCGCCGCGGCCATGGCGACGAACGGGTCGGCGGATAGCATTTGGGTGTCGAAGAACCAGGCATGGCTGAAGCCGAGTTCCTCGGCGCGCCTGACGAGACGCCAGGAATCGGCGGCGGTTGGGATGGCAATGCCAAATCGCATGGATAGGTCTTCCCCTGTCATGGTCGGCGCGAAGCGATGAGGCTACACGCCGGCGGCGAACCGGCAAACTGTGCGGCCGTGCGGCAAGCGTTGGGTCGATCGGCCTGGCAGCCACTTGACCGGATGAGTCATTCTTGTCACGGAACTGTCTCGCGTCACCGGTTGCGTTCGGGCGTCCGGCGTGGATTGTGGCGGCGTCAAACCGGATCCAGGATTGCCGATGCAAAGCCGAAACAGGCCTTCGATCGACGCCGGCTACTGGGCCGCGATCTCCATCGCCAGCATCTTCGGTGCCAACTCAGGGGATTTTGTTTCTAAAATCCTGCACATGGGACATTGGCGCGGACTGCTGCCGGTGGCTCTGGGGCTGATCGCCGTGCTGTGGCTGGAACGCCGGTCGAAGCGTGCCACCGTGGCCTGGTATTGGTTGGCGATCATCCTGGTCAGGACGGCGGCGACCAACCTGGCCGATCTGTCCACTCACGATTTCAGGCTTGGCTTCGGCGTGGTGATCGCCGGGCTGGCCGCGCTTCTGGTGGGCGTGCTGTCATTCGGCCGTTCGGCAGCGCAGACCGGCGGACTGCCCAACACCAATACGCGCTACTGGATCGCTATGTTGATCGCCGGTACCCTCGGTACTGCTGCCGGAGATGGATTGGTCGATGTGCCGCACATCGGGTTGCCCATTGCTTCGGTCATGATGGCCGCCGTTCTCGCCGTGGCGCTGGGTTTGCGCACGCAGCCATGGGTGGCGGCCACGGCGTCTTATTGGGTCACGATCGTCGTTGTGCGGACGGCGGGCACGAATGTGGGCGATCTGTCGGCGCATACCATCGGGCTTGCTCTCAGCACCGGTCTGACGGGCGCGGTGTTCGTCGCGACGGTGCTGTTGTGGCAGAAGCGCCGGCACGCCGCTTTGTTACAAGCGTAACGATCACCATCAACAGGGGCGGCGTCCTACGGATGCAAAATCAGCTTCTGCACCCGCCAGTTCAGCAGTTCCCCGACAAACAGCGTGTTTTCCGACGGACATGCCATCCCATGAATCCACCCGAATTGCTTGGGCTGCTTCCCGGCGACCCCCAGCACTCCGAGGATCTTACCGTCCAACGTCATCTTGTAGATACGTCCTGGATAGGCATCCGAGGCATACAGCACCTGGTGCGGGCCGGGCGTGATGCAAACCGTCCATGGTGACCCCGGCGCCATCGTTTGCGGTGTCCCAGCCGGCATCGGCAACTTCGGCTTGCTGCCAATCGCCGGTTGCGTATTCGGATCGAACGGCACGTCGATCGTAATGACCCGCACCACCGCGCCGTTGGTGTCGAACACCTGGATACGGCGGTTGCCGCGATCAGCGACATAGATGTTGTTCTTCGCATCCACGGCAATGCTGTGCGGCGTCATGAACTGCCCCGGTTCAGCCCCCGGCGTGCCCCAGGAGGTCAACCATTCGCCGTCCTTGGAGACCTTGGCGATACGGGAGTTGATGTAGCCGTCGCTGATATAGCCGTTGCCGTCGGAATCCCACGCGATGTCGGTGACCTGCCGGAACATCCCGTCCACCGGCGGCCGTGGCTGTACTGGATGCTGCAGCGGTTGGGTTGACTCGTCCGAAGCCTCCTGCTTGCGGCCAAACACCATGGTGACGCGTCCCGCCGGGTCGAAGCGGACCACTTGATCCGACCCCTTATCGGTCACCCAAATATTGTCATGCGCATCGACCTTGACCGAATGTGCGAACGACCAAGCGTAGAGATTATGTCCGATCTCCCGCAGGAACCGTCCGTCCGGGGCGAATTCCAGCAATTGCGCCGCCGCCGCGCCATAGGCTGGTCCGGTGGTATTGCCGCGGGAAAACGCGAAGATATGGCCATGGGAGTTGACCGCGACACCAGACACTTCGCCCAAATAAAGATTGGGCGGCAACTTCAGCGGATTCGGTACGGAGTCGAATGCGATTTGCGGCACGGGCTGCGCGGCAACCGGCAACGCCGCGGCTGCCAATATCGCCAGCGCGCCGAGTAGTATCTTTCTCAAAATCCGCCCTCCGTGATTGCCATCCATTGAGTCGCGATCCAAGGTAGCTGTCAATGCTGGGATTCGGTAACAAATGATACCTTTGACGGTGGCTATTCTATGGGGGGTGTGGCTGTCGAACGCTCACGCTCAGACGCCGGCCGGTCAGAGTATCGCCGACGGTGCGACGTTCGGGGCGGTCGCGACCCTGGCGCCGATGTGCGGGTTCCGCGACGAAGACTGGTCGGCGGACTTGCGCCGCGCGGCGATGCAGTCAGCGACCGGCAGTGCGGCAACCGACGATACCACTTTGTCATCGGCACCCGGCAGCAATCAGGTCGTTGCCGCGTTGGGATATGGCGACATGGAGGCGCTGGAGGATTTCGCCGCCGACACGCCAGAAAAGACCTGTGCGGCATTACGGAATAACCCGGCGTTGGACCGAGCGGATGCGGCGGTCGAGGGGTTCCGCCGCCGGCGCGATGGTAAGCCGATGGGATAGCACCGCTGGGGCCATGCCGGCGCATTCTCAGCTTGCTATGGTCCCCGCCCGCCCGATGCCTTAAAACCCTGCGATCCGTTTCAACCAGGAGCCGTCCATGAGCAAAATCATCCGCACCGAACCCGGCCCGATCCTCTCCAAGGCCGTCGAATATCACGGTTTCGTCTATCTGCCGGGCATCCTGGCCCGCGACACCAGCAAGGACATCAAGGGCCAGACCGCCGACGTGCTGGCCCAGATCGATGAGATGCTGGAGCATCACGGCACCGACAAGACCCGTATCCTACAGGCGCTGATCTGGGTGAAGCACATCAGCGACCGCGCCGGATTGAATGAGGTTTGGACACCATGGCTGCCGACCAACGGCGCGCCGGTGCGGGCCTGTGTTCAGTCGGAGCTGGCGATCCCCGAAGCGCTGGTCGAGATCATGG
>Ga0209698_10005924_pt1 | contig 13073 bp, 11 predicted proteins | sample LitLauG_LLR_2012_FD_187203 | JGI IMG/M metagenome (GOLD analysis project Ga0209698, IMG submission 187203) | Freshwater sediment microbial communities from Pennsylvania, USA - Little Laurel Run_MetaG_LLR_2012 (SPAdes) (version 2) | ecosystem: Environmental > Aquatic > Freshwater > Creek >... | reverse complement strand
GCGATGGAGGCCCGTACCCTCAACCGGCAAAAAGCCGATCTGGACGGGTGATTCGGGTTTGGAAAGGTCGTAGACCGCCATTCCCGCCGACCAGTCGCGGGCCTTGGTTTCGGGTTTGGCGTGATGGTCAACCGAACCCTTGTAGTAGTTCTTCTCGTCTGCCAACTCGGGCTGGGCGAACATGTCCTTGTTGTGGACCACGAGCAACAAATCATCGTGGGTCTGCAGATGCAACGTCCAGGTATTTGGAGGTGCTGCAACATAGTTTACCGTCCGGGGCGCCGTGGGATCGCGCACATCGACGATGGTGAAGCCCTTGGAGAAGATATGGCCGATATAGGCAAAGCCGCGATGGACCATGATCTGCACACCATCGCAACGACCGGCTTGGTCGTTGTAGCCGACAATGCGCATGTTGCCGGTCGCGTAGTCTGGTTTCGGGAGCGAGTTGGACACGGGTGTTTTGCCTTCTAGTGCGGATATCCGAGAACTGCAATTCAAGCTAGCTGGGACGGTTCCAACCACGAACCGCCCCGGCGAGCTGGCAAGGAACGCTACTTCACGCCCCAGATTTTCTTGTATTCGTCGCGGTAGCCGTTGCCTGGATCGAACTTGTTGTCGGCACCGCCATCTTTGTCGACGTTTTCGGCCGTGAAGAGATGCACGTGGGGGACAAAGCCGCTCGGCTTCTCACCAGACAATGCGCGGTTCATTTCGTCGATCATGATCCAACCCTGGAGATTGAGCGGCTCGGCCACGGTCGCGATCTGATATTGCTTGTCGCGGATACGCTTGAACGCTGGAACGGAGCCGTCGCCGGCCGAAATCTGCTGCGGGAAACCACTTGCGGGATCAATCCCCGCTGCTTGGAGCGACGGCGCGGAGAAGTCATAGTAGAGATCGTTGACCGCGATCGAATAGGTCCAAGCCTTGCCGTACTTGGACAATAGCGACGTTGTGAGTTGGCCCATCCGGTTCGACAGATCGGCGATCGGCGTGTCCGCGATTTCCAGGACCTTGCAGCCCGTGCAACCCTCGACGGCCGCCTTTTCCGCGTTCGTTTTGGCGGTCGCAATGGCGTAGATCGAGTCCGTGAACAGAATGACGCCAGCATGGCCGTCGGACTTGACGACTGCCTCGAGGCCCGCGGAGGTAGCGACTTCGGTCGGATCGGTCGTCACATTGGTGAAGACTTGCGGGATGCCGTCAATCGGACCTGGCGCGGGGCCGGCGTGCCAGCCGACGATCTTGATGCCCGCTGCCGCTGCCTGTTCGATCAGTGGTTGCTGCTCCTTTGAGTCGATGCCGACATTGAGGATGCCGTCGGCCTTCATGGCGATGGCTTGGGTGAGTGCCGTGGCGTGACCGGGGACGGTACCTTGGCCATCGAGCGAGCGAACTTCCCAACCCAATGCCTTGGCCGCTTCGGCCGCGCCGTCACCCGCACCTTGCGCGCCGCCATTGCGCTGATCGGTGGAGACGATGACGATCAGTTTTTTGCCCTGTGCCTTGGGGCCCGTTGTCGGTCCATCCCATTTCGTGACCGGAGCCGCGACGTTCTGAAGATAGGCCTTCGCCTTCTCGATATACGCGGCATCGTCCGCGCGAGCGCTCGCAACCCCGAGCGCGACGATTCCCGCCGAAGCGAGTAATGCCACGCGAAGCGCCTTGTAATCAGACATGTTTCACTCCCTTTCAAATGCGGCCGCCGTTTGGCGCGCCGAGCCGGCTGAGCCGGCTGTTATACGAAAGCCAACCTCGACCTTCGATTTCGCCAGTCGATCTCCATCTAAGTCTGCCTCGATGGACTCGCTGATATCTTGACCGCGGTTCGCCGCCGTTGAGCGAAGGCCGCCAGCGCAATGGCTACAACCAGTGTGACGCCGTTGAACAGAGGTTCGACGAAGAATGCCCCCCCGAGAAGCTGAATGCCCGAAATGCCGACAGCTAGAACAAGGATACCGAATATCGTTCCCCAAATATTGACCCGTCCGGGCTTGATCGTGGTGGAGCCAAGAAACGCACCGACAAGCGCGGGCAATAGAAAATCTAGACCGACATTGGCTTGTCCGATGCGGAGCTTGGCGGCGAGTACGCAGCCCGCCAATCCACAAATAATTCCGGACGAAACGAAAACTCCGATGACGTATTTCCTGACCGGGATGCCATTGAGCGCGGCCGCCTTCTCGTTGGCTCCGATTGCATAGATAAATCGACCGATAGGAAGACGCTCGCTGACGATCCATAGAAATATCGCCAGCACAAGGACGTAGATGGCCGGAATCGGTACGCCGAAAACCGACGTGGTGTTGATCGCAATGAATGCCGGAGGAAGTGTACCGATGATCTGGCGCCCTTCGGTGTGCCACAAGGCGAGGGCATAGAGGATGGTGCCGGTGCCGAGTGTGGCGACAAACGCATCGACCTGGGCGACCTCGACCAAGAGCCCATTGAACAGACCGACCAAGGCGGCACAGAGCACAGTGACGAGGATGGCGACCGGCCATGGGAAGCCATATTTGACCTGGAGGCTGATGACCAGGATGTGCCACATGACGATGCCGAACCCGACGGTCAGATCGATCCGTCCCGCCATCATCGGTAGCGTGGCCGCGAGGGCGAGCATCGCCACGATTGCTTTATCGGCAAGAATTGAGCGAGCGTTGAGGGCAGTGGGGAAGGTATCGGGAAGCAGGAGCGAGAAGAACGCGATCAATAGCAGTGTCAGCAGCGGCAGCCCGTAAACCGGCAGCAATCGAATGCTCGCCTGCCACCAGGTCAGCGAAGCCAGCTCCGTGTTCGTTGGCTCCAAGGCGTTGGACTTAATGGATGGCATTTGCTCCCTCTCCTCGCGGCATGCCGGCACTGTTGTCTGCCGCTATATGCGGGATGCTGGCGGACGCCGCCGCGAGCAGTTTGCTGATGGACAGATCACCAGCGGAAAGTTCGCTGACAACCTGACCTCGCTTGAAGATGAGAGCACGATGACAAACCTTGGCAACTTCCTCAAAATCCGTCGAAACAATGACGATTGCCGCGCCCTCCTGAAGCGCAACATCGAACAGCCGGTAAATCTCGGCCTTGGCACCCACGTCAACGCCGGCGGTCGGATCTTCAAAGACATAGACCTTCGATTTGAGATTGAGCCAGCGCCCCACCACCACTTTCTGCTGGTTGCCTCCCGACAGCAATTCGATTGCCAAGTCCGGGTCGTTGGGGCGCAAGCTGACTTTATCTCCCAACTCCCTCGATGCCTGGGCCTCGCGCTTTGGGTTTAGGTAGGTGCAAGGTCGAGCGCCGGCTGCAAGCGGGTTGAGGAACAAATTTTCCCTGACCGAAAGGTTCGGCATGATGGATTCCCCAACACGGTCAGCACAGACGAGATTTAGGCCGGCCGCCATGGCGACTTTCGGCGAAGACAAGGTGAGCGGCGCGCTGTCGAGCACGATCCGTCCGCTTGTCGGCTGTATTACGCCAAATAACGTCCGCCCGACGATCTCCTGGCCAGCGCCACGAAGGCCGACTAAGCCGACGACTTCGCCAGCGTGAATTCTGCACTCGATAGGACCTACCTCACCGATGGTGAGCTGGTCGATATGCAGTCTCGGCATACCGGTTCGCTCGGCTGGGCGGCGAAAGACTTGTGAAGGCTCGCGCCCCACGATGAGGAGAATTGCTTCGTCGGGCGTGGTCTGAGAAACGACCCGCTCCCCAGCAACTTTTCCATCGCGCAAAACCACCATTCGGTCGGCGATCTCGAAGACTTCGTCAAGACGATGAGAGACGTACATCATGCCGACGCCCTGAGCACGCAGGCGTCGCAGAGACTCAAACAATCTCGCCACTTCGTCGGCCGGCAGGCTCGCCGTCGGTTCATCGAGGATGAGAATTTCCGCTTCGGCCGCTAGCGCCCGCGCGATGGCGACAAGTGATCTTTCCGTTCGGCTGAGCGACTGGATGCGAACTTCAGGATTGATGTCGGAGCCGAGCCTTTGTAGCGCTATTCGCGCTCGCTTGCCCGCGCTGCGCCAGTCTATCAGGCCAGAACTTCTGGGAAATCCGAGCGTGAGGCAGATGTTTTCGGCGACGGTCATCCACTCGATCAGGCCGAGGTCCTGATGGATGAAGGCGATCGGCATCCGCCGGACGTTGAACGTCGAGTCGACACCGCGATAGGTGATGGTACCTCGGTCAAGGCCATGAACGCCCGCCAGGATCTTGATAAGCGTCGACTTTCCAGCGCCATTCTCGCCAAGCAGGGCGACCACTTCTCCAAGGCCGACTGTCATGCTGACATCGGTAAGGGCCCTGGTACCGCCAAATCGCTTTGAGACGTTTTGGACTTCAAGCACGGCTTGAACCTGGAATGACGAAGGACAACCGCTCACGTGGTCGCGTCGTGGCCTTTTGATAAGCCAGCCTTGATGTGCCCACGGTATTGCATTTGATTCCTCAAGGCTGTCATGATGTCAAACATATTCGCGAATTGCTTGACAAGATCCAGCCGACACGCCCATATTTGTCAGGCAGAAATAAATGTGCCTGACAACAGGTTGCGTTTAGCCGCGGTGCCAAATGGACAAGATTCGTCCGACCAAGCGATTGGGAGATGATCTGTATCGCGCGCTGTCTTCGATGATCGAGAACAGCGAGATCGCCGAGGGTTCAAGGCTTCCGGCCGAAACCGAATTGGCTGAACGATTCGGCGTTTCACGACCGACCGTTCGCGAGACCCTCGCTCGACTGCGCGACGAAGGGCTGATTGCCTCACGGCGCGGTTCGGGAAGTTATGTCCAGGCCCGGCCCCTGAGCTCGTCCAAGATGGCCAGGCAAACCTTCCAGGACGTCGACAGCTTCGAGCAGATCAAGCAATGCTACGAATTCCGCAAGGCCGTGGAGGGCGAAGCGGCCTTTCTCGCGGCCCGTGCCCTCAACGATCTCTCGCTGGCCGAGTTGAACCAAGCGGTCGTGCTGCTCGATCAATCGATCGCCGCGCGCGCGGTCGGCGCCGAAGCAGACTTCAATTTCCATCTGACGGTCGCCAAAGCAAGCCGCAATTCATGGTTCGTCTCGGCGATGGAAGCCATGCGCGGCCAAATTCAGGTGACGATCGAGATCGCACGTCGACTCTCGCTCAACAAATCAAACGTCCACGTTCTGTCTGTACAAGCCGAGCACATCGCTATTTTCGACGCGATAAAGCTCAAGGATGGCACCGCTGCTCGCGAGTTGATGCGCGAGCATTTGGACAGGACATGTAATCGAATCTTTCGCGGGTCGACGACGTAAGCGCCGGAGAAATTGGAACGCGACGGTGTTGCGAAACTCAGTCCTTCCTAGGCTTGGCGGTCATACGATCTGATTGTGCAGCAATGATTTGCCGCTCCAAAGCCGTCCCAGGTTCTCTTCCAATATATCGAGTACGCAGTCTTCGTAGCGACGGGTCTCGCCTGCGGTGTGCGGTGTGATGAGCACGCTCGGGATCGACCACAGCGGCGAGCTGGCCGGTAGCGGCTCCTGCGCCGCAACGTCAAGGCCAGCGCCGGCGATCGCGCCCCTCATGAGCGCCCCGACGAGGGCTGCCTCATCGACACAAGCCCCCCGTGCAACGTTGATGAGAAAAGCCGACGGCTTCATGCGCGCGAGCACGTCTTCGTTGATGAGGTGGTGCGTCTCCTCCGTCAGCGGACAGGTGAGCGCGACATAATCTGCCTCGGACACCAGGCTCTTTAGATCGCTAGTGGTATGAACGCTGTCGGCGGCCCCCTCGCCCATGGCCAGGTTCTTCCGGAAGCCGAGCACCCTCATTTCGAATGCCTTGGCGAGCTTGGCCAGGCGATTGCCGATGGCGCCAAGACCGACTACGAACAATGCCTTGTCGAAGAGTTCGTCCTCGCGAACTTCGAGATCACTGATCATGCCGCGCCAGTGGTGTTTGGTCTGGTTGTCACGCGCTTCGGGCAGCTTTCGGGCCAGGGCCAGAATGAGAGCCATTGCGTGTTCGGAAACCGCGTGGGCATTGACGCCACGCGCACTTGCCAGCCGGATGCTCTTACTGGCGAGCAGTTCGCGCGAGAATTGGTCTGTACCGGCGCCAATCGATTGGATGTATTTCAGTTTGCCGGCGTGACCGAGCAAATCGTTGCGCCACAGGCCGGACACCACAAGCACGTCCGCCTCACCGAGGCGGGATTCAAGGTCTTTGAAACTGGTGACCTGGAAATGCCGAACGCCGCGGTTGCGCGCCGCAAACCGCAGTCCAAGCTGGTAGGCAACATGGGCAAAGCAAATCGTCAGGTCGTCTTTCGCAGGAATCATGATCTGTGGCAACGGTGAGCCTCTCCGCGATCAGCGGCACCAAACTCGCGCATTGGTTTGGCGCGCGCCATGGACCACTTGGTCAAACCCAAAACGCTGCAACCTTTTTGGGCTTGGTGGACCTAGACGCGCACTTTGGCCAACTCGCAATTACCGCATCCGCACCGGAGCGGCCATGCCTAAGCGGTTGTCGGGCCGCGCGGGTCGGGGCCATATTTGTTTGTGCCGTCCTGGCCTTCCAGGAAACCGCAGGATACGAGTGTCCAGATACCGCCGATCCCCGGAATGAGGTTGATAAGCACCCACCAACCCGATGCGCCTCGGTCGTGCCAGCGCTTCACCTGAGTTGCGAGGCCTATCCAAATACCGAGAATGTAACCGATGCCCACAACGGCCAATGAAACCGGATTGTAGATGACCTTGGCATCGGCGGGTAGTGGACCGTTCATGATGGCGACCGGTGTGCCATCCGCATTCAATGCCGTCACGGGTGCGCCAATCACAAGATAGGCCAAGGCCAAGGCGGCTGACATCACGACAATCGAAGCCAGCAGACCGAGCCAGAACCCACCGCGCCCAATCCTGCCGAAAAACGAAAACAACAACCCCATCTGAAACCTCCCCCATTTGATTTACGCGGGGCCGCGAAAATACCGACCCCTTCGGCCAACCTAGGAGATTTAGCTGATAAAAGCACTCGATTTGATGACAGGGAAACCACGGTCGCGGCTGCGGGCGACTCCTTCGAGGCAATATCCACGGCCGAACGGTCGCCATGCTGAGTCATCGCATCGACCACCACATCTTCTCCGTCGCCAGCTACCGCGCGAGCGCGGGCACTATCCACAGTGGTTTCATCTATGCCGCTCTGAATGGCCACGAGACCCGTGACCTCCAGAGGCGGACGTTCGAAGCCAGCGCCGCAACCAGGTTTAGAACTTAATCCGTGAACCGACCGTGACGGCTGTCGCGTCGTTGTTGATGAAGCCGCTCGCGAGACCATCCTTGACTTGCGAGTACATGACGCCACCGTAGACGTCGAGGCGCTTGGTCCATTGGTAGTCGAGCAGGGCGGAAACGACGTCCTCGCTGCCCGCGCAGTTGCTCTGCACAACACCTTTTTTCGTGGCATTTGCCTGCGCGCAAGTCTGAACAACGCCACCATTGGTGGTCGAGAAGTCATTCTGGCTGAGGTGGTAGTAAGCTCCAGTGAGCGACAACTTTGGATCAAAGTATACCTTGCCGCCGACCCATTCCATTTGGGTTACCTTGGCGCTGTCGTACTTGTTGTTGGTGACCGTGATGATATTGTAGCCGCCAATATCCTGATAAACGTCTCCACTTGTGGCGTTCGCGATGCCCTCGGGGTTCGTCGAGTTGACTTGGGAGATGTACTCGTAGCCGCCGAATACTTTCCACTTACCGCCATCATACTTCGCGGCAATAGCGTAGGCGGTGTTGTCCGACAGCGTGACGTCGAGCGACTTGTCGGACGACAAACCGGCAGCCGTCATGCGGGCAAAATCGACGCCGCCGGTGGAACTGAGCGAGCTGGCGCTGATGCCACCCGTCTTGTGAAGGTATGCACCGTCGATCGAGAAACCCTTCCAGTCGAAGCCCAAGTCACCCTGGTAGCTTTCGCCTCCGTCTGACTGGGTTGCGAACTGGTATTGGCCCGCGAAACGCACCGGACCGACCGTGTTGGCATATTTGAGCGAGTTGTCGAGACGGGCGTCTTGCGTGTCGCCGCCAGCGCCGCCAACGGCGCTCGAACCGCCGATCAGGCCGAACGCGTATGCGCCTCCCATCGGGTCGTAGCTCTGCACAGTGTCGTACAAGACCGCGTTCTGACGACCGTACGTGAACGTACCGTATGTCTTATTGCTGAAGCCGCCCCACGCCGTGCCGTTAAAGATCTGGCCAGCGCGGCTCGAGTCGCCCTGCTGCACGAAATTCGGATCGTTGTTCGCCTTGAAATTGTCGATCGTGAGTGACTTCAAGCCATCGATCAAATTGCCCGTGAGGGGGTTAAACCCAGTTTCGAGCTTGAAAACCGCGGCCCAACCGCCAGCCAAATCCTCGGTACCTTTGACTCCCAGTTTTGAAGTCTCCAGCGGGCTTTGAACCAAACTGTTTTCGCTGCCATTGCTGTATTTCTGAATCAAATACGGTTGCGTATTGTTCGCGTAGTCGCTCGGACTGACGCTGTGGTCCAGGCTGGTCCATCCCACATCGACTGTCCCGTACACCGTGATGCCGTGGATCGTGAGCGGTCCATCGCCGTTGATCAGCTTCTTGATGAGGTCGGCGTCCGACTTATCGTCGCCGTCGAGATCTGCCGCCCGAGCCGTCGTCGTGTTACCGGCGAAAAAGCAAGTGGCAACAACCAGCGCCAACATGCTGGCCGTCTTCATCAATCCCCAGTTCATCGCGCTTCTATTGCAAGTTCTCATAGCGATTCCCTATCACCGGCTGCGCGTAAATCTCTGTTAACTTTTTGGCGCAGCGATCGGCGAAAGACGATTGAATTTTTTTTGTCGGAGCGTCAAATAAGGCTGCTTGCAGGCGATCAGGCGGGCTCCGTTGCTGCCTGGTCACACTTTCGGGAAGACCGATCCGCCCGTCACCCGGAGGTACAGACGATCGCCGCGGGTCACGCGCACGTCCGCCGGAATGTCCAACTCCAAAAGATTTGGTGTCTCCGCGAGTCGGACCTCGGCGCGACGTCCGCCGCCGCTACGTCGGAGTCGGACGACTTCGGCCGGAAGCGCGTCGACTCCTTGGTCGATAATTTTGACGGACTGCGGCCGCACCACCAGATCCGCTGGTCCGGGAGCCAAATCCTTGACCTCAAGACCAAGGTTATACGCGCCCAACCGCAGAACACCATCCAGCACCTCGACCGGCAGCGTGCTCGACTCGCCAATAAATTTGTACACGAATCGTGTGGCCGGTCGGTCAAAGACGTCGCTGGGCGTGCCGACTTGCTCGATGCGGCCCTTATCGAGCACCGCGACCCGATCGGCCAACTCCAGCGCCTCGTCCTGGTCATGGGTGACAAACAGCGTCGTATGTCCGGTTCGGTCGTGAATGTCGCGAAGCCAGGCTCGCAACTCCTTGCGCACCTTGGCATCGAGCGCGCCAAAAGGTTCATCGAGTAGCAGAACCCGAGGCTCGACCGCCAGGGCCCTGGCCAACGCAACGCGCTGGCGTTGGCCTCCGGAAAGTTGCGCGGGGTAGCGCGCTTCGAGGCCGCCGAGTTGCACCAGATCAAGGAGCTCACGGCACCGGCGATTGATTTCCGCCTTGGTCGGACGGAGCCGGCGCGGACGCACGCTCAGGCCGTAGGCGATGTTGTCGAGGACCGTCATGTGGCGAAACAGGGCGTAGTGCTGGAAAACGAAACCCACGCGTCGCTCTTGCACCGACAGGTGCGAGGCATCGACGTCGCCGAAATGCACACTGCCGGAGCCGGGCATCTCGAGCCCGGCGATGACCCGTAGCAGCGTTGTCTTGCCCGAACCCGAAGGGCCGAGTAGCGCCATGAGTTCGCCTGAGGCAACGTCAAGAGTGACCCCAGACAACGCCGCCGCGCCGCCATCAAACGATTTCACGATGTCGCGGACCTTGATGTCCATGTCCAGGCCTCAATGACGGTTGGAGCCAGCGATCGCATCGCCGTAGCGGGCCTCGAGAACCGCCTTGGCAGCGAGCGTCACCAGTGCCAGCAGCGCCAGCAGGGATGCAACCGCAAAGGCACCAACGAAGTTGTATTCGTTATACAGAATTTCGACGTGCAGCGGCATGGTGTTGGTCAAACCACGGATGTGTCCGGAAACCACCGAGACGGCGCCGAATTCGCCCATCGCCCGCGCGTTACACAGCAAGACCCCGTAGAGTAGGGCCCAGCGGATGTTGGGCAGCGTGACCGTTGTAAACATCCTGAAGCTGGATGCACCGAGGGTAAGTGCGGCTTCTTCGTCCGCGCGTCCCTGCTCCTGCATCAGCGGTATGAGTTCGCGGGCAACGAACGGAAACGTCACGAAGATGGTGGCGAGCACGATGCCCGGCACCGCGAAGATGATGTGCAAGTTGTACTTTTCGAGTAGAGGCCCGAGCAGTCCCTGGGCACCGAACAACAGAACATAGACAAGCCCCGACACCACCGGCGAAACCGAAAAGGGCAAGTCTATCAGCGTCGTCAACAGGTTCTTGCCCGCAAACTCGAATTTGGCAATGGCCCATGCGGCAGCGACGCCGAACGCGAGGTTGCAGGGAACGGCAATGGCCGCGATCAACAGCGTCAGCCGGATCGCGGCCAGAGCATCAGGTTCGACAAGCGCGGCCAGATAGGCGCCAAGACCGGCTCTGAGTGCCTCGGAAAAAACCGCGGCCAGCGGCAGGATCAGGAAAACGGACAGGAACAGTACGGCAATCGCAATCAGCGCGATCCTGAGCAGGAGCGGTTCGGTCCGCACGGCAACAGGTCTGTGGCGTTCAAACATAGCCGAACCTCCGCCGGCTCCAGGCCTGGATGAGATTGATCGCCAGCAGCGCGACGAAGGAGATGGCGAGCATCAACGTGGCGACGGCGGTGGCCGCCGCATAATTGTATTCTTCGAGACGGATGATGATCAGCAGCGGCGCGATCTCCGAGACGTAGGGGATGTTGCCGGCGATGAAGATGACCGATCCGTATTCGCCGACGGCGCGGGCAACGGCTAGCGCAAAGCCGGTGAGAATGGCCGGGATGAGCGGGGGTAGCAGCACCAACCACAAGGTCTGGAAGCGCGTGGCGCCAAGTGTCGCCGAGGCTTCCTCGAGTTCCCTGTCCAGCTCCAGGATGACCGGCTGCACAGTGCGAACGGAGAACGGCAAACCTATGAAGACGAGCGCGACGGCGATTCCGAGCGGCGTGAAAGCAACCTTGATGCCAACCTGCGCGAACCACCAGCCAATCCATCCATTGGGCGCATAGAGCGCGCTGAGTGCCAGTCCCGCGACCGCCGTAGGCAAAGCGAAAGGTAGATCGACAGCCGCATCGAGCAAGCGACGGCCAGGGAAGCGGTAGCGAGACAGAACCCAGGCAACCAGCGTTCCCATCACCGCATTGATGGCCCCGGCAAGCAGTGCAAGGCCGAAACTAAGCCGCAGCGCCGTCACCACGCGGGCATCGGTGGCGATGGTCCAGAACCCCGCCAAGCCCAGACCGCTCGCTCTCAGCACAAGCGCGGCAAGTGGCAGCAAGACGATCAAAGTCAGATAGATGAGGGTGTAACCGAGAGCTAACCCAAAGCCGGGTAACGCGCTGGTCGACTTGAAAAGGGATCGCCGGGCGGTCATGGCTGTGCCGAGGCCATTGGCGGGGGCGCCGGCGCCCGTGGGTCCACTCGTTCATCCTCGATGATGCGTTCAACCACGACGCCCCCAATATCGATCGAATTCCCAGCAGATCACAATATATTCTATAGAATAGATATACTATATGGAACATGGCGAACGCATTGGCAATGTGCTATGCGATGGTCGCGTCGATTTGGGAATGCTGTTCTGCAAAGCGTGGCTTCCCGGGTTTGGGATTTCATTTTGCAATCCGTTGGCGCGCCGCACTGCTCTCAAACAGACGGACGTCCTCGCTTGCTCACCAACAAAGGAAAGTATGGCTTGAAGGCGCTGGTGCACCTTGCCGGTCTCGCCGACGGGGAGACCGCCCAGGCCATGGAAATCGCCGAGGCCAATCATATCCCCAAGAAGTTCTTGGACGCCATCCTGCGCGACCTGAAGATCGCCGGCTTGGTGGCCGCCAAAAAGGGGCCCGGAGGCGGCTACAGGTTGGCCCGGCCTGCGGACGACATTATCGTCGGCAAGGCAATCCGCGCCCTTGACGGGCCGCTTGCTCCCATTGCCTGCGCGAGCCGTATGTCCTACCAGCCCTGCGACGACTGTCGTGATATCGAGGCTTGCGCCGTGCGAATCACAATGCTTGAGGTTCGCGATGCCATTGCCGAAGTTCTCGATCGTATCAGCGTGGCCGACATGCGCCAGCGGCAATTGCTGCAGGCCAAACGCGCGGGCCGGAAGATTGTCGTAGGCTAGCCAGCAAATTCTTGCCTTTAGCCTGCCGGCAAAAAAAGCTAACGGCTCGCTCAAGAATTTCTCGTCCCCGACCGGCGGCAATTTCGCTGACAACCTCTCCTGGTGGCGCGACTAGCGTCCGGCCGATTTTGTCACGACCCAGGAGATTTGATCCATGACCGCAAAGCCCCTTCACCCCGAGACATTGGCTCTGCACGCGGGCTGGCGCGCCGATCCTTCGACGGGGTCGGTCGCCGTGCCGATCTATCAGACCACATCGTACCAATTCAAGGATGCCACGCTCGCAGCCAATTTGTTCGCGTTGAAGGAACTGGGCAACATCTACACCCGTATCATGAACCCCACCAACGATATGCTGGAAAAGCGGATCGCCGCGCTCGAGGGTGGCGTTGCCGCGCTCGCCGTCGCCTCGGGTCAGGCCGCGTCGGCATTCGCCATCCAGAACTTGGCGCGCGCTGGCGACAACATCGTCAGTTCGACCGATCTCTACGGCGGGACCTGGAACCTGTTCGCCAACACGCTGAAGGATCAGGGCATTGAGGTCCGCTTCGTCGATCCCGCAGATCCCGAAGCCTTCCGACGTGCGAGCGACGACCGCACCCGCGCCTACTATGCCGAGACGTTGCCCAACCCCAAGCTGGTTGCGTTTCCCATTGCCG
>Ga0209698_10005923_pt1 | contig 13073 bp, 13 predicted proteins | sample LitLauG_LLR_2012_FD_187203 | JGI IMG/M metagenome (GOLD analysis project Ga0209698, IMG submission 187203) | Freshwater sediment microbial communities from Pennsylvania, USA - Little Laurel Run_MetaG_LLR_2012 (SPAdes) (version 2) | ecosystem: Environmental > Aquatic > Freshwater > Creek >... | reverse complement strand
GGCCAACAGCAAGCTGGATGGACGTTTGCAGCAGCTGGATTTCCAGTCACACAGCCTGATGCAGGACCAGAAAAAAGTTGGGCCGAACCTGAAAGATGTGCGGCTCAAGCTCAACAAGAACTGGATCCCCGTCTGGCTGAAAAAACCCTCCGACTTTCGTCCCGCGACAAAGATGCCGAACTTCCGCCTGAACGACCACCAGATTCAAGCGATCTCGGCGTACATCTGGCAGTCCGGGTTCACCGATGCCCTCCCCAAACACAAGCCCGGAAACGCCGCCCACGGCAAGGAGTTGTTCGAGACCCGCGGCTGCATGGCCTGTCACTCCATTGGGGAAGGCGATCAGGTGCAGGGTGGAACGTTTGCCGCGAACCTCACCCGCGTGGGAGAGAAGGCGAATTACGACTACCTCGTGCGTTGGATTCACAACGCACGGCAACGCACCCGGCCCTACTGTCCGTACGAGAAAAAGGATATCGGTCCGGAGGATTACGCGAAGAAGGGACTGCCCTACGAATTCGATTTAGAACACAGCCGCTGCCCCAATGACGGTCATCAATTGCAAGTACAGAACATGACGGTCATGCCCAGCCTGCGTCTGGCACCGGAAGACGCCGAGGACATTGCGACTTATCTGCTGACGCAAAAGAAGCAGGAGCCGTCGTCCTATGCGGCAGCATCATTCGTTGACGATCCCGCTTTGAAGGATGAGGGCAAGAAGTGGGTGCGGCATTTCGGTTGTGCTGGATGCCACGAAATCGCGGGCTTCGAAGAGGAAGGACGCATCGGCACCGAACTGACATTTGAAGGCAGCAAGCCCATCGAGCGACTGGACTTCGCGTTGTCCACCGAAGCTGCGCAGCGCGGCGGCAAGGAATCGGAGCCGATCAAAGACAAAGACGATCTGGCGCGTCTGCCCGACGGCCCCGCAGACAAGCCCTGGTATGACCACAAAGGATTTTTCGAGCACAAACTAGCCGAGCCCAACGTCTATGACCAGGGAATGGTGAAAGGCGAGACCGAAGCCCTGCGCATGCCCAACTTGCATTTGACCAGGGAGCAAGTCCTCGATCTTACGACCTTCCTCATGGGCAGCCAGGAGACTTCCCTGCCCTCCAGTTATCAATACAAGCCGGGGGACACGCGGCACGACATTCAGGAAGGCTGGTGGATTATCAAGAAATACAACTGCATGGGATGCCACCAGTTCGTCCCCGGCCAGCGAACGATCCTGATGGGCCTGCAGCAATATCAGGATGCGCAGGAACAATTGCCACCAAAACTGCTGACCGAGGGCGCCCGTGTCGATCCCGAATGGCTGCGCAAATTCCTGTCGAATCCTGCGCTTAGCGCGACCGACACGAACCGCAACGGCGTGCGTCCGTATTTGAAAGTTCGGATGCCGACGTTCTCATTCTCAGACAACGAACTGCGCAAACTGGTGCGCTTCTTTGAAGCGTTGTCGCAGCAGCCGCTGCCCTACATTCCGGAGCAGGTGCCGGTCCTCACCGCAAAAGAGACCGACATGGCGCGAAGCCTGTTTTCCAGCACCGCCGCTCCCTGCCTGAAATGCCACGCCACCGGCGATCCGACGCACGACAAGATTGCCACGGCGCCCAACTTCCTGCTGGCCAAGGAAAGACTGAAGCCGGACTGGGTGGAGCGCTGGATCACCGATCCCCAGGCTGTCAGCCCCGGAACTTCGATGCCGTCGGGATTGTTCAAGCAAGAGAACAGCCAGTGGGTCTTTGCCGGGCCGACGCCGCCGTCATTCAACGGTTACGCGGGAGATCATCGGAAGCTGCTCACCGATTACATCTTCCAACTCACAGCGGAGGAACAGCGGCGAGTGGCGTCCTCGATGCCACGGGCCCAAGCTGCCATCAGGCGGCCCGACGCCCGCAAACAGGCGGCGGTCGAATCGCATCACACGGCGGGCGGGGGTTCGCGGTAAAATTCACGGCATAACATCAAGAATGATCGAGTTGCCGTCGCGCTTGATCCGGCGCGCTCGAAATTCACATCAACGAACAGAGAGTGGAACTTCCAAGAAAGGGCGAAATCATGAAGAGCAAGACGAGTTGGGTAACAATGGTCAGCCTGCTGGCGCTGTGTGCGCTGCTGGTTCTGGCCGCATGCAGCAAGAAGGAGGAGGCCCCGGCCGCCAGTCCGAAGGCAGAGCAACCGGCGGCATCGGCGCCGGCTGCGACGCCCATTGACCCTGCCACCGTGGCCACCGTTAGCGGCACCGTGAAGTTCGATGGCCCGGCCGCAAAAGCCTCGAAGATTGACATGAGTCAGGACCCGGGCTGCAAGGGCCCGAACGAAGCCGAGAACGTAGTGGTAAGTGGCGGCGATCTGGCCAATGTATTTGTCTACGTGAAAGATGGACTGGGCAGCCGCACCTTCGACGTCCCCAAGGACCCGGTGGTGCTCGATCAGTCCGGTTGCCGCTATCATCCCCACGTGCTGGGCGTAATGGCCGGACAGACGGTGCAGATCAAGAACGACGACCCCACCACGCACAACATCCATCCCACTCCCAAGGACAACCGGGAGTGGAACGAGTCGCAGCCTCCATCTTCGCCGGCGATCGAAAAAAATTTCGCGCGCGAAGAAATCATGCTGCCGGTCAAGTGCAACCAGCATCCCTGGATGAAGATGTACGTCAATGTTGTCAAGAGCCCGTTCTACGCCGTCACCGGCAAGGATGGCAAGTACGAGATCAAGGGCTTGCCGCCCGGAGATTACACGCTGGCGTTCATACACGAGAAACTTGGCGAGCAGGACCAGAAAGTTACGGTCGCGGCCAAGGAAGCCAAAACCGTTGACCAGAGCTTCAAGCCGGCAGCCGACTAGCCGCTGGTTTGGTAAAATACCGCCTTGGGCAGGGCAGGCCGCGCGCAGTGGCCTGTCCTGCTGTCTACGGTCGTGTAGGCAAGTACCTCTGCCCCGCGACGTCATCCGGGACCCATGGGCACGAATCTGAAGGCCATCGAGACTCCCTACAACCGCGCACACCACGCTTTCGCCGTATTCACCACGTGCGCCACCCTCGCGGTCATCACCGCCGGGGCGCTGGTTACCAGCAACGACGCCGGGCTTTCCGTGCCGGACTGGCCCACCTCGTTCGGCTACCTGATAAAGATCCCTCGCTTTGTTGGCGGAGTCCGCTATGAGTGGACGCACCGCATGGTGGCGGGATCACTGGTTACGCTCACGCTCGCGATTGCCCTGTGGACCTTAATCGTGGAACGCCGACGCTGGCTGCGATGGTTGGCGGTGGGTGCCTTTTGCACCGTCATCGTACAAGCCATACTCGGAGGCCTCACGGTCCTGTTCTTCCAGCCGCCGGCCGTTTCTACGGCTCATGCCACCGTGGCCCAGACCTTCTTTTGCATTGCTGTGTCGATTGCCATGTTTACCGGGCGCCACTGGGTTGAGGAGCAACCACGAGTGGAATTCGACCAGCGCCGTCCCAGCCTGGTCACCTTGACATTGCTTTCAGTTTTCGTTTTGTACGTCCAGCTCATCCTCGGCGGGATGTTCCGGCACCATGGCCTGAGCTGGTGGCCGCACCTGCTGAACGCCGTGGTGGTTTCGTTTGTGTTGGCGTGGACGGCAGTACGGGCACTCAGCGTCTATTCGCATATCGAGGCTGTCCGGCGGCCCGCGATCCTGATGCTATCCCTCATGATTACGCAGCTCTGCCTTGGGTTCACGGCGTTCTTGACCCGCGTGGCGTGGGGAAAAGACTCGGTTCAGCCAGAACTCCCGATGGTTATCTCGACTGTAACCCACGTCGCCGTGGGAGCCTTATTACTGGCGACGACGGTGGTTCTCGCGATCCAAGTCTGGCGGCACGTTCCCGTAGCCTTCGAAGAGCCGCTACCGCACGCCGAACGGAACGCTTCCGCGGCATGACGGGATCCGGTTTATCCCTGACCCAACAGATTGGTTACCGAGAGGTTCCATCCCGTGGTACCCCGCGCCATTTTTTCTGCGCAATGTCGTAAACTGGTTGTAGTTATTGGGGAATCCTTTTGGTCTCAAAAGCTGCCGCACTCGCTGATGCCAGCCAGGACGTGGAAGTACCGTCCGCCAGCCCTGTCATTTCCGTACAGAACCTGGTCCACCGATACGAAAATCGCACGGCTTTGAATGGTGTCTCGTTCGATGTTCGGCCGGCGGAGCTGTTCGGTTTGCTGGGCCCCAATGGCAGTGGCAAGACCACTTTGTTTCGCATCCTCTCCACACTCATGGTCCCGACCGCCGGGCGCGCCATCGTGATGGGCTGCGACGCCGCCCAGGATGCCGCCAGCCTTCGCCGTCAGATCGGCGTGGTCTTTCAGGCGCAAAGCGTCGATGAGAAGCTCACCGCGTACGAAAACTTGTGGCACCAGGGACACCTCTACGGCCTTCGAGGATCTGCGCTGAGGAAACGCGTCGCTGAGATTCTGGAGCGCGTGGGCCTGGCCGATCGGGCGAAGGAGCGGGTGGAGACCTTCTCTGGCGGAATGCAGCGGCGCATCGAACTTGCCAAGGGTCTGCTCCATCGTCCGGGAGTGCTCTTGCTGGACGAACCGACGACGGGCCTCGATCCCGGAGCGCGTCGCGACTTATGGCAGTACCTCCAGATGTTGCGCGACGAAGAGCACGTCACCGTTCTGGTGACCACGCACTTGATGGAAGAGGCGGAGCGCTGCGACCGGCTGGCCATCATGAATGAAGGCAATCTGGTCGCGCTGGGAACCCCCTCGGAATTGAAGAGTGAAATTGGCGGAGATGTGATCCTTCTCGATGCCGCGCGGGACGCCGCCGTGCTCGCCGAGCACATCCGGCTGCGTTTTCAGGTCGACGCTACCGTACTGGGAACCCAGGTTCGGATCGAACGCGAAGGCGGACACCGTTTCGTCCCAGACCTGGTCGAGGCGTTTCCTGGCGAGATTCAGGCGATTTCCGTCAGCAAGCCCGCGCTCGAAGACGTATTCATCCATCGCACCGGACACAAGTTCTGGAGTGAAAACGCGGAAGGGAATTCCGACGAAAAGGGGAGGTAGCGCGTCAGATGATGATTCTGGTCCTTTCTTTGATCCTCGGGATCCTGCCTTTGCTGGGCATCGCGTGGATTTTCGCGTCCGGCATGATTACCCCGTGGCCGCCGGCTTTCACCGTCGATGGCCTGTTCATGAGCCTCATCCTGCTGACGCTCTCGCTCTGCTTTCTCCTGAATGCGTACTGGGAAGCGCGCGACCAGGGCCTGCTGAAGTTCCTCCACAAGAAAGACACCGCCCCGGCCAAAGCGCCTGCGGCGAAGGCGAGTTAACAGAATGGCGACCCAGGCGGCGACTTTGGCGCGTCCTACGGGACAGTCCTCGGGGGGACTGCTGCTCCCGGCATTCACTCTGTGGTGGCGCGAAATTGTCCGCTTCTACCGGCAGACCACGCGCGTGATCGGCGTGCTCGCGTCCCCGCTCGTGTTCTGGCTGGTGCTGGGCTCGGGATTCGGTACTTCGTTCAGTTCCGGCGGCGGATCGCAGCAGCATTACTTGGACTACTCGTATCCCGGAATTCTGACACTGATTGTGCTGTTCACTTCCATCTTCGCCATGATGTCGGTGATCGAAGACCGCAAGGAGGGCTTCCTGCTCTCGGTGCTGGTTGCACCTGTGCCTCGTGCCGCGATCGTGCTCGGCAAAGTTCTCGGGGGTACCACACTGGCGGCCATGCAAGGACTGATATTCCTGGTCTTCGCTCCCTTCGCGGGCATCCATCTGGGTCTGTTGCAGGTGCTGCTGGTCGCAGTGGTCGTGTTTCTGGTTGCTTTTGCTTTGACCGCGCTCGGATTTGCCATCGCCTGGCCCATGGATTCGTCGCAGGCTTTTCACGGCATCGTCAACCTTTTTCTGATCCCGCTCTGGCTGGTTTCCGGAGCCCTGTTTCCCATCTCGGGTGCTTCCGGGTGGATTCGTGTAGTCATGCGCCTGAATCCGCTCACCTACGGAGTGGAAGCTTTGCGAGCCCTCTTGTATCCCGGCATAGAAACCGCGTTCCCGCTTTCGTCAGACATAGCGACGCTCGTTCTGTTTTCTCTGGTAATGTTTGCGCTGGCGTTCCTGATGGCCAACCGCCGCAGCACGAAACCCGCCGCATGATCGCCGAACAGTATGCCTTCTTCCCTGCCCTCAATGCTGGTCTCAACGGCACCAGCGCCGTGTTGTTGCTGGCCGGACGCATATTGATCGCCCGCGGGCGGATGGCTGCGCATCGCCGGTGCATGATTGCCGCGGTGGTCGCGTCGGCCTTGTTCCTCGGCTGCTACCTCTATTTCCACTTCAAGGTAGGAAACATTCTCTTTCTGGGCCAGGGATGGGCGCGCCCGTTCTATTTCGCGATTCTGATCTCCCATGTAACCCTGGCGATCGTGATTGTGCCGCTGGCCATCGTGACGCTGAATCGCGGCCTGCGCGCTCGCTACGATAAGCATCGCGCCATCGCGCGCTGGACCTGGCCACTGTGGATGTACGTTTCCGTGACTGGCGTGATCGTGTACTTCATGCTGTACCAATGGTTTCCGCACAGCTAGTGCGGCCATATCCAAGATATGACCCGCTCTGAAAGGGCACGGCTTTTCAGCCGGGCCGCAAGAGTGGGCCAATAACCGCGGCTTCAGCCCCTGAGGGAATACGGCCTCAGAGCCTGAAGGACGGGGAGTGCTCGCTCGTATCGGCGCATCTGAAACGGCTTCAAAGCTTGACCGCCCGATGTCACTGCTTAGACTCAAAATCGACGTATCCGGCACGGTCGGCGACGCCGCCTGGCGCGACATTCAACAGTTCGACCAGATTCTAAGCGCTGAATTCGGGCCGCAGTTTGGCAGCAGCGGCCATTGCCACCATGCCCCGGACGCTCCCCACGGTAAGGGCGAATGGATCGGCGCCGAAATCCGGCTCCAGACGCCCCTTCTGGCGCAGTACGCCATGTCGCACTACCTCGAGCAGGAACGGGTGCTCGACGCCGACGTGGAATAGGCAGCTTCTGCTATAGTTCCGGATTGCATGTCGGCCAAAGCACAACCCCCGTTCCCTTCTACTGACCAGAGTGGCCAAGAGAGTTCGACTCCGGCCAAGCCCAAGCGCCCCCTGCCGCGCACCCAGAAGATTCTCTTCTTTGCCACCGGTTGGCTCATCGTCCTCATGCCATTTCTGTTCTGGTGGAATACCTGGTTCGGGCGCCATCTTTCCGACCAGCAACTGACTGAATACCTCCACGATGAAAAGAAACCGCGCCACATCCAGCATGCCCTGGTGCAACTGGGCGATCGCATGGCGCGGGGAGACGAGGCGGCGAAGCAGTGGTATCCCGACCTGATCAGGCTGGCAGCCAATCCAGTGGAAGAAGTGCGCAACACCGACGCCTGGGTAATGGGACAAGACGCCTCCGGCGCCGGATTTCACGATTCCCTGCTGAAGATGCTCTCCGATACGTCACCCATGGTGCGTGGCAACGCGGCCCTGTCTCTTGTGCGGTTCGGTGACGCGACCGGGCGGCCACAGATCGCCGCCCTGCTCGAACCAGCGCAGATCACCGCGCCGGCATCGGGAAGGATCGTCGACTCCGACCGTCCTGGAACCCCCATTCGCCAGTCGGGACTGATCGCCAAGCTCGTACCAGCGGGGTCGTCCCAGACGGTCGAGATTCGCTCTCCCATACCCGGCCGCATCCGTTCCGTGGCTCAGACCGGAGCCAGCGTAGCCGCGGGGGCCGAAGTTGCCGTGGTTGACCCCGCAACCGAGCAGGTGTGGGAGGCGCTGCGCGCACTTTACGTGGTCGGACAAATGGACGATCTTCCCGCTGTCCGCCCCTACGAGCGCGATCTGCCGGACGTTTCCAACGATGTCCGCCGGCAGGCCGTCGAGACAGAGAAGGCGATTCAGACACGCACGGGTGGGGGCTGACCCTCCGAAGGGCCAGGCGAAATCTGCCGACCATCAGATGCCACAGTCGATCGGCCAGGTCGCTCGTAGTGCAGGATTACGACGAAGCCATCGGCTTCTTCAGCCAGGCCGGCTTCCAACTGATTGAGGGTCTCAAAGGATCGTCTGGGTGAGGAGAAACGCTGGGTGCTGGTCGATACGCCCGGCACGCACGGTACAAGGATTCTTCCGGTGCGGCCTCCACACCCGAAGAAGCCAGCCGCATTGGTAACCAAACCGCCATCCGCGTTTTTCTATTCCTGTACACCGACTATTTTTGGCGGGATTACCACGCTCTGACCGGGCGCGGCGTGAAGTCTGCGAGGCTCCTCGATAGAGTATAGAACGGTGGCCGTCTGGAAGATCTGTACCGCAAGAAATGGGATTCGCTGCAGCTGAGACCAAGCACTGAAAGCCGATGGCGATTTTCTAAATCGCCATGGGTCCGACTTCCTTCTCCACTTCCACGGTATCGACCATTGCGATCGCGTCCCAGGGACAGCCGTCGAGGAAGCAGCCGTCCGGGCCCTTGCTGAGACACTTCTTGCATCCGATACAAAGGATCGGATCGATCTGGATGCGGCCGAACGGGGGATTGTCCTCGTCGGGCACCCAGAACATGCAGTCTTCGACCGGGCAGTATTCGACACACGCGGGCGATCCGGCGCAACCCGTGCAGCACTCGGTGATAACGGCCAGTTCTTTGGGTTTCTTCTTGCGCGGCGTGGCGAGGCCTTTGGATTTCGGTTCAAACTTGAGCTCATCGGGCACCATCCCGACGGCCTTGGTCGCTCCCGGTGCGGCAGGCATGGGGTGGATTATAGCGCAAAAAAGGCCTCGGACCGGTGGTGCTATCGCAAACTTCGGGTCATCGCGTTCAGTCAGCTGCCCAACATGACACTCGGGTCGCCTGTTTGCTGCGGGCAGGGTGATTTTCGCCGGGGCGGTTCTGTTATAGTGAACCCCTGCAAACAAGTTTCGTGGACGCGCCGGCGGTCAAGAAGGTCCGCCCCACAGGAGCCACACGCGAAGGAGCAGCTACCATGGCAGGAAAGAGCGTCAACAAAGTCATCCTCCTGGGAAACCTTGGCAAGGATCCCGAAGTAAAGTACACGCCCCAGGGCACGCCCGTAGCCAAGTTCAGCCTGGCGACCAACGAGCGCTTCAAGGATAAAGAGGGAAACTGGCAGGACCGCACGGAATGGCACAACATCACGGCTTGGGCCCGCACCGCTGAAATTGCCGGCGAATACCTCAAAAAAGGCAGTAAAGTCTACATCGAAGGCAGCCTTCGCACCCACTCCTGGGACGATAAGCAGACCGGCCAGAAGAAATACATGACGGAGATCGTGGTCAACGATCTCGTGCTGCTCAGTGGGCGCGGGGAGGGTGGTGGCGGCGGCGGCGATTTTGGCGGCGGCTCCCGCGGAGCGTCATCGTCGGGCGGAAACAATTTCGACCAGCGCACGCCCGAGCCTGAACCAGCGCCGGCGGGACCAATCACGGACGACGACATTCCGTTCTAGGTAACCTTAATCTGGCGTGGTCGCTCCCGCCCGAGGTTCGCTAATCCCCGTCGCCCGCGTCTGCCGAGATCAGTTCGAGGCTGTGCAGCAGCGGGCTCGATTCGGACACAAATTCAACGTGTCCGCAGCGCGGGCATGACAAGATGGCGTGTCCGGAATTGCCCGGGGCCAGGCTGGCGCGCATCAGTTGATATCGTTCCAACCGCTGTTCGCAGCGGAGGCAGCAAACCGTCTTGTGATAGGGATCGGGAGAGACTCCACTCGGGGTCTCGATGGCTGGTTTCATTGGTTTCCTTCGAGGCGTGCATTTAAAACGCCCTTATCCAAGTGCCGTTCCGCACGCCGAGTGCAAAGAGTCTACCACGGTCAGAGCGCCCTTCCCCGCGGCAGGCGCGCTCTTCTACCCCGTGGTAATATCTTTGGCAGCGCACAGGGCGCGTCCGGTCCGCGGGAAGGACAGAAGTCCACCTGATCCTGACAATTCGTTTTAGCGAACTGACTTTCTGCCCGTAAACGCGGACCTCGGGCTCAAGAAAGGAAGTTCGTGATGCCGGTAAGACCCCTCCCATCGAATCCGAATCTGGATCACCTCCGCTATCAGGCAAAGGACTTGCTTGAGGGGCACGCGGAGCACAATCCCGCCGTGGCCCAGCGGATCAGAGAGTTTCATCCGCGCTTCAGCGGAGCTTGCGACGACGAAATTTTCAACGCTCGCCTCAGGCTGAATGACGCCCAACTCACCATCGCCCGCGAGCATGGATTTCCCAGCTGGACGCGCCTCAAACGCCACATCGAAAAACCGACTCTCGCGGACCACCTGAGCCTGCCGCATCACCAGCGGATTGAAGACGCCACCTTTCGGCGAGCCATAGACCTGCTCGATGCCGGGGATGTCGTGGGTTTACGGGAAATTCTGCGCCGGCGTCCCGATCTGACGCGCCAGCATGTCGTATTCGAAGGCGGGAACTATTTTCGCAATCCTACCTTGCTGGAATTCGCGGCGGAGAATCCAGTTCGCCACGGCACCCTTCCGCAGAACATTGTTCAAGTCGCTGAGGTTATCATTGAGGCTGGCGTGGACGGGCCCACTCTGAATGAGACGCTCATGCTGGTTGCGACCGGCAGGGTGCCCCGCGAATGCCGTCTGCAGCTTCCTCTCATCGCTCTTCTCTGCGATCACCGGGCGAACCCCGACAGCGCCATGGAGGCGACCGCCTTGCACGGCGAACTGGAGGCCTTGAACGCTCTGATCAGGCGAGGTGGCCGGATCAATCTGCCAGTCGCAGCCGCGTTGGCACGCATTGATGAAGCGCGCGCGATGCTCCCGCGCGCCGAGGCCCGCGACCGCCACCTGGCACTCGCCCTGGCATCCCAGTTTGGTCATGTCGAGCTCGTCCGGTTGCTGCTGGACGCGGGAGAGGACCCTAACCGGTACAACCCGGTCGGCGGCCATTCCCATGCCACGCCTTTGCATCAGGCTGCCCTGGGCGGCTATGACGAACTCGCTCGACTCCTGGTTGAACGCGGGGCAAGGCTGGATTTGAAAGATATCCTCTGGCACGGCACTCCCGCCGATTGGGCCAGACACGAAGGCCGGGAACAGCTGGAGGCGTATCTTCGAGCACAACAAGAAATGCGGCGCTGAACTCGTCTGGTTTCTGACCTGGGGCAAAGAATCTCCGACACCAGACGGTCAGGCGGCTGGTAGTCCAAGTCTTTTCAAGATGAACATGGCCGGGCACCAGTTGGTAATCCCGGACTGAAACAGATTCAGCCCAACGAAGGCCGTGAACAGGTACCAGTAAGGACTCAGCCAGCGTCCCAGAGCCAGCGAGAGCAGGATGAACGTTCCCGCCATCAATCGAAGTCCTCTTTCTACCGTCATACTTGTGCCTCCTGTAACTGAGATTCCCTAAGTTCTGGTTTCGGGTGGTCGCGGCGCTCGCTCATGTAATAGAGAACGGGCACTGCCATACGCGAGAGAAAGGTAGACGCCAGTTCGCCCGCCATCAGCGACAGGGCAAGCCCCTGAAAGATGGGATCGAACAGGATCACACTGGCGCCCACCACCACGGCCGCGGCCGTCAGCAGCATGGGACGGAAACGGACCGCGCCCGCGTCGACTACAGCTTCTTCCAGTGGCATGCCCTGCGAACGCCGCAGTTCGATGAAATCGACCAGGATGATCGAATTCCGTGCGATGATGCCTGCTCCGGCGATGAATCCGATCATCGAAGTTGCGGTAAAGAAGGCGCCCATCAAAGCGTGAGCGGGAAGGATTCCGACCAGCGTCAGCGGAATCGGCGCCATGATGACCAGCGGCGTCTTGAAGCTCTTGAACCAGCCCGCCACCAGAACGTAAATGAGCACCAGCACGGCCGCGAACGCAAGGCCGAGATCGCGAAATACTTCGACGGTGATGTGCCATTCCCCATCCCACTTCATCGAGAAGCGGTCAGTGCGCTCAGGCATGGTCGTGCCCTTGTACTGTTTGACCGCGTAGCCGTCGGGCATTTTGATCTTGGCAATCGCCTCGCTGATCTTTCCGATCGCGTAGACCGGGCTTTCCTCTTCGCCGGCGACGTCTGCGGTCACGTAGACAACTGGCAGGAGATTCTTGCGGTAGATGCTGGTATCGATCATGGTCTGCTTCAGGCTGGTTAGTTCCTGCAGCGCGATTTGACTGCCCGCGGGAGTTGGCAATTTTAGATTGGTAAGGTCCTGGATGCTGGAGCGATCGGCGCGTGAGAGTCGCACCTGAATGGGGACATCCTCACGGGACCGGGGGTCATGCAGCAGCCCAGCATCCGCGCCCCCCAGGCCAATCTGCAATGTGCGTGTCACATCCGCCGCGGAAATCCCGTGCAACGAGGCTTTGTCGAGATCCAGCTTCAGGTCATATTTCGTTTGCGGGTCTTCTACATACCAGTCCACGTCCACCACTCCCGGGGTCTGCTGAAAGACCTGCTTGATCTGAGTGGCGAGTTGAATCTGGTCTTGGTAGTCGGGCCCGTACACTTCCGCAACCAGAGTTTCCAGAACCGGAGGCCCGGGCGGCACTTCGGCGACCTTGATGCGGGCGCCGAACGGCGCTGCCAGTTTCACGAGTTCCGGACGCATCCGTCGAGCGATCTGGTGACTTTGCGCTGTCCGCTCGTGTCGCGAGAGGAGGTTCACTTGAATGTCGGCCTGGTTTGGCTGCCGGCGCAGGAAGTAATGTCGCACCAGACCATTGAAGTTGTATGGACCCGACGTTCCACAGTAAATCTGGTAGTTGGTCACTTCGGGCTGTTGGGTCAGATAATGCCCCAGCGTTTGCGCCACGCGGACTGTCTGTTCGAGCGGTGTTCCGTCGGGCATGTCGAGGATGACCTGGAATTCGCTCTTGTTGTCGAAGGGCAGCATCTTTACGCGCACCCATTTCAGGGGTACGAAAGCAACGGCGGCCAAGAGCAGGATCACCACGCCGCCGAGGAACATCCAGCGCCGCCGCGCATCGAGCACCAGCGGGTCCATGATTTTGCGGTAAAAGCGCGTGGTCCAGCCTTCGGTTTCATGATGGTCATGCCCG
>Ga0209698_10005921_pt1 | contig 13077 bp, 10 predicted proteins | sample LitLauG_LLR_2012_FD_187203 | JGI IMG/M metagenome (GOLD analysis project Ga0209698, IMG submission 187203) | Freshwater sediment microbial communities from Pennsylvania, USA - Little Laurel Run_MetaG_LLR_2012 (SPAdes) (version 2) | ecosystem: Environmental > Aquatic > Freshwater > Creek >... | reverse complement strand
TCTTCAATGTCTACAACAACGAAGGCGAACCCAATATCCAGTGCTGAGCCTGTTATGTTTTGCAGAAATCCCCTTCTCTTCTCCTGCCTTGCCAAAAACAAACCAAAAAGCGAAATGGGGGACATCGGGGGCTAGCAAAGACAGCTCCGCCAAAGTCAAATCTGCATGGGTGTCCCCATTTCGCGCTCTTCACCGCCTCACGCCCCCCTTAAGTTTTGCGAAAACCGCCTTCTCTTCGCCTACGCACCGCCTACAATAGAAAGGAACCCCGCAATACCACCCCAATTCAACATCTTGATGAAACTATCCAAAAGACTGGAGGGTGAGTTCAAAGCCGCCGTCCGCCAGCGTGGGCAGACCTATTACTGGCAACACTCCATCCGCATCCGCAGTGGCGACGCGCGTCAAGTCCAAGCCGAGGTCACGGGGACCGAACGCTACGGCGTCACCTTAACTTGGGACGCTCCCTTCCTCACTGTCTGGTGCGATTGTCCCTTCTTTGAAGAAGAGGGCCCGTGCAAACACCTTTGGGGCGCCATTCTCGCCGCCGAAGCCCAAAATTATCTGTCCGAAGCTGCCTCCGCGCCCGAGCTCATCCTCGACGACGGCACCTCCGATTTCGAAGACATCCCCTTCGCCGATGACGACGATGAAGCCTTGCCTGCCGCGAATGCCGTCTCACCATTACCCGCTGGCTTCGTAGCGCAAAAACATCAGGATCCCGCCTCCTGGAAACAGGAATTGAACAGCCTGATCATGACCAAGGCCATGCGCGATCGCTTCCAGGATTCCTGGCCTGCCAAGCGCGAAGTCGTCTATCAAATCGATGTCCAATCCAGCGTCGTTGCCGGTGGCCTCGTCCTCGCCCTCGAAACCCGCGACCGCAAGTCCGACGGCACCTACACTCTGCCCAATCGCCCCAGCATCAAGCGCGGCCATCTCGTCAACATGCCCGAAGCCGACCGTGCCGTTCTTTCGCTCCTCGCCGGCGGCTTCGAATATCACGGTTGGGGCGACCCAAACGCCTATGGCCAAATCCCCTCTTCGAGCTTGCTGACGCCCGCTCTCGCTTCCGTCCTCCTGCCGCAAGTCGTCAAAACCGGCCGCTGCTTCCTGAAGAAGCCCAAACAAGCCGCATCGCCAACCCCCGTCGAATGGGATGAAGGCGAACCGTGGCGTTTCGAACTTGAAATCAAGGAACGCGAGATTACCGGTTGGTCCGTTTTCGGCTTTCTGCGCCGCGCTGACGAACGCGTCGAGTTATCCGATACCACGCTCATCTCCGAAGGCTTCGTTTTCATCGGCCAGCGCGTCGGCCGCTTAGCGCCTGAAACACAAACCGATTGGATTCGGCACATGCGCCGCATTGGCAGCATCACCGCCTCCGATCGCGATACCGACGCACTCATCTCCGAACTACTGACCTTGCCCGAAGCTCCGCCCTTGAACGTGCCCCGCGAGCTGGCCTTCGAAGAAGTCGCCCCAGTGCCCCGCAAGCTGCTCAAGATTCGCGCCCGCGGTACAGGCGCTCAACAAGCCAAAGTCTCCGCCGATCTTGTCTTCGACTACGAGGGCACCATGGTCGCCGGTTCCGATAAGCGCCGCGGTATTTATGATGGCCCCAATCGCCGCTTCCTCAAACGCAACCCCGAGTTCGAGCGCGAGGCCTCGGCCACCCTCAAAGAACTCGGCTTCCGTCAGCCCACCACGCACGATGTTCGCGATGACGGCAGTTGGCACACTCACACCAACAAAGTACCCGGCATCGTCAGAAAGTTGATCGAAGGCGGCTGGCACGTCGAAGCCGAGGGCAAGATATTCCGCAAGCCCGGCAGCTATCGCATGGAAGTTGCCTCTGGTGTCGATTGGTTTGAACTGCGCGGTGAAGTCCAGTTCGGCGATACCTCCGCAGCCCTTCCTGAACTGCTCGAGGCTGTCCGCAAAGGCGAGAACACGGTTCGTCTTGGTGACGGCACCTATGGCGTTCTCCCTGAAGAGTGGTTGATGAAAGTCGGCTTAGTCGCTGGCCTGGGAACCGCCGAAAACGGGCACATCCGCTTTCGCGGCAACCAAGCCGGCTTGCTCGACGCCCTGCTCGCCACCCAACCTGAAGTCACCTGTGACGAAGCCTTCAACCGCGTCCGTCAGCAGCTACAAAATTTCGAAGGAGTCATCGCCGCCGAGCAGCCCAAAGGCTTCCAGGGCCAGCTTCGCGATTACCAACGCGAAGGCCTCGGCTGGATGGAATTCCTCCGCCGCTTGTCATTCGGCGGTTGCCTGGCCGACGATATGGGCGTTGGCAAAACCGCGCAGGTCTTGGCCCTGCTCGAAACCCGCCGTGAGCTGCGCCTCAAAGGCGAACTGAACGCACCTTCCCTGGTGATCGCCCCCCGCTCGCTCATCTTCAACTGGCAGCAAGAAGCCGCGCGCTTTACGCCGAATCTGCGCGTCCTGGATTACACAGGCGCCGAACGCGGCGAAGACAGTTTCGCGGACTATGACTTGGTGCTCACTACCTACGGCACGCTCCGCCGCGACGCTCCTCGCCTGAAAGACATCGAGTTCGACTACGTCGTCTTAGACGAAGCCCAAGCTGTCAAGAATTCAGGAACCGAATCCGCCAAAGCCGTGCGCCTTTTGAAGGGTGCTCACCGTCTTGCCTTGAGCGGCACTCCTGTCGAGAACCATCTGGGCGAGCTCTTCTCGCTCTTTGAATTCCTGAATCCCGGCATGCTGAACGCAGCGAATATCTTTAAACTCGCGAGCACCGGCGGAAGCATGCGCAACGTGTCGGAAGACAGCTTGAGTCTGTTGGCGCACGCCCTTCGCCCGTTCATTCTGCGCCGTACCAAAGAGCAAGTCGCCCGCGAGCTTCCGCCCAAAACCGAGCAGACCATTTACTGCGAGCTCAAACCGCCGCAACGCAAACTCTACAACGAACTCCGCGAGCACTACAGAAACACTATCCTGGGCAAGATCGCCAAAGACGGAATGGGCAAGGCTAAGATCCAGGTTCTCGAGGCTTTGCTCCGCTTACGCCAAGCCGCCTGCCATCCCGCGTTGATCGATGCCAAGCGCTCCGGCGAAGCCAGCGCAAAAATGGAAGTGTTACTCGCCCAGCTCCGTGAAGTAACGTCCGAAGGCCACAAAGCGCTGGTGTTTTCGCAGTTCACCAGCTTCTTGAAGATAGTGCGTCAGCATCTCGACGAAGAAGGGATTGTCTACGAGTACCTCGACGGCACCACCCGTGACCGCCAAGCCCCCGTCGAACACTTTCAAACCGACCCCGACTGCAAGCTATTCTTGATCAGTCTAAAGGCTGGCGGTTTGGGACTGAATCTAACGGCCGCCGATTACGTGTTCTTGCTCGACCCCTGGTGGAATCCCGCCGTCGAATCGCAAGCCGTTGACCGCGCCCACCGCATCGGCCAAATCCGCCAGGTGTTTGCGTATCGCCTCATCGCCCGCGACACGGTCGAAGAAAAGGTGCTCGACCTCCAAAAAACCAAACGCGAACTCGCCAGCGCCATCATCAGCCAAGACAACAGCGTCATCAAGAACCTCCAGAAGGAAGACCTGGAGTTATTGTTATCGTAAGATGAACGAAGGTCCGCAAGCCCGGGTGGCGAAATCGGCAGACGCAAAGGACTTAAAATCCTTTTTCTCGCAAGGGAAGTGCGGGTTCAAGTCCCGCCCCGGGCACCACTTTACGGCGCGAAATATCCCGACACATCCAGAATCAGGTACGCCGCGCTTGAGCCAAACGCATCAATCGATCCGTTCGTCGTAGGAACGATCGCAAAATTCGAAGTAATCTTCCCGTCAAAAGCATTCAACGTAGACACCAGCGGCCTATTCTCCGAGTCTGGCCAAAGACTGAGATAGCCAAACCCGCTCGGTGGCACAACGGTTGCGTTCAACGCGAAGGCCTGCGCCGCACTCGGTACCCCACATCCGCTGTTCAACATATTCGCCACAATTGTTCCGTTAAACGGCGCGGTTCCTACCGGATTGCGCGTGTCTAGCGCCCGGCACGGGAGCATCGAATAAAATGATAGGCCGCCCGCACCTGCTGGCGCGAAGTAGCCATCAATATCGATCACGACGTCCGTATTGTCACTGGCATAAACAGCAATGTCGCCGTTCGTCCCGGCTGCCACAATCGCCGCGTTCGCCACAATTGTGCCGGGCGAGTTGAGCGTTGACACTACCGGTTGTGTTGAACCAGCAGGCCACGTCGATAAGTAACCGACCCCATTTGGCGGCACTACCGTAAAGTTCAATGAATAAGCTTGCGCTGTAGAGGGAATGCCGCATGAACTGGAAAGCACTGGAAACGTGCGTGTTTCGCCTGAGGCCAGCATCGGCCCTCCCATCGGGCCGTTGGTGTTGCGCGTATCCGCAACCCGGCACGGGGGCAACGGATAAAACGCAAGCGCCCGGGCGTTCGTATTTGCCGGCACGAAGTATCCGTTTATATCCAGAACAATGTCCGTCGTGTCTGTCGTGTAAATGCTCACACTATTGTTATCTCCCGCACCAACGATCGCTGCATTGGCTTTCACTCGCCCATCAGAATTCAGAATGGAAACAATGGGCTGCGGCAGATTCGTTGGCCATAACGATAGATAGCCAATACCGCCCGGCGGAACGGCGGTCACGTTGACCGAATACGCCTGAGCTGAGCTTGGAACTTCGCAGGAACTGGCTGACATAGGAAAATCTCGTGAAGTCTGCGCCGCGAGTGTACCTCCGAAAGGAAATGTCGCCACTCGCGTATCGACTACGCGGCAGGGCGTGATAGGCACGAAACGCAGTGGTGTGCTCAGCGCCACTACAGCCAGGAGGAAAGTTTGCGTCACGCCGTTCGCACTTGCGCCAATGATCGCCGTGAAGTTGCTTGACACCGATCCAACCGTAGCCGTAAAGGTCGCGCTGGACGACCCCGCTGCCACAGACACACTCGGAGGCACAGCGACGCTTGCCTGACTACTGCTCAGAGTGACTGGAAATGCGGCAGTAGGAGGCGGTCCTGCCAAGGAGACGGTACACAACGTCTTGCCTGGTGCGTTGACCCATATGGGGGCACAAGCAATCGCATTCGGCGTCGTGCCGATAGCAATAGTCCCACCGTTGCCTGACCCTACAATCCCGCTTCCATCGACTCCCGCTGCGTTCACTGCGCCCATCTGAACCGGCACAGTTGTCGTCACATTCGCGGCTACCCCGATGGTGACTTCCGCCACATCTCCTGGCGAGATAACCGTGTTGTTCATGCCGGTAATCAGACAAATGGTGCTACCGCTGGTCAAACTCGTGTTGCACGTTACAGTCTTCGACGCCGCAGTGGTGGCACTCCCATCAGTCACCGTTACGCTCGTCACGGAGCCAGCGGGATAACTCATCGTCCATTCCAAACCACTCGGCTGCGCCCCCCCACTGGTCGCAAGCGTTATAGCGAAGGTCGCGCTGCCCCCAGCTGTCGCACTCCCCCGTCCGATCGATAACGTCACCTGAGCCTCAAGGGGCGTCACCCACAGGCCCACAGCTATACCTACACCCCAAACGAGCGACATTCTTCTTGCCGCCAATTTGGGGTTTGACCTTCCAACCATTCGATCTCCCGCTGGTCTGCGCATTGAAGCCAAAACAGCCACTGTCTTCAAAATCATCCATGAAACCCTGTGGACACACTTCTGCCCTGATTACTACAAAAGCAATGGTGACTGTCACTGGACCGTCGATGCCCCCGGAGGGTTTCAAGATTTCTCTCGGCTTATTTTGGCAAAACTTTAGTACTTTCTTCTAGAGCAGTTTGGTTCTGGAGGAACCCGTACTATCTGGAGGCAGGTTCTAGTACCGCCGTTGCTTCTTGCGTTTCAATCGCAACTCTCCCGCCACTCGTCCCCACCCAGTCGGACTTGACATCATGGTTGCAAACGGCGTATAACAACGTAGAAACTATTAGTTGGAAAATAGTAGGCTTCTCTTTTGAAAGGGTGTATATGTTACCGAAAGGTCCATCGTGGAGCCGCCAAAAATGATCGTTCGATCCATCGTTTCGGCCTCGGCGAACAAGGACCACTCCCGCCGGGCCGTCACTCACGCGATGGAGAGCGTTCTTAGCTCCCTGGAGCGTCCATTATCGTCAATCGTTAAGCGAAGTGACCGTATTCTCGTAAAGGTAAATATGGGATGTTCCGGAGCGAGAACACCTGGACAACGCCTTACGACTCATCCTATTCTGCTTGAGGCGATTGTCAACGCTTTGCTAGATTGCGGAGGCAACGTCTACTTCGGAGACGATATCTCCCGCTCGGCCCGATCTTACGAAAGCATTTACGAAAGAACAGGCATGCGTGATGTCGCAAGACGCACCGGCGCGATGCTCGTCGATTTCGTCCGTGCCGGTGGACGCGAGGTGCGAGGAGGGCTGCTAATTCCGCGAAGTTACTTCGTTACTAATGCCTATTTCGAGGCCGATGTCGTCATTAACGCCGCTAGCTGCCGTTCTCACGCCGGAATTGGTATGAGTGGCGCAATTAAAAACATGTTCGGATGCGTGTTAGGACTTCGGAAGCAACTAATTCACAATCTCTTTCCGGGGCAGCCAAGCAAGTTCGGTCGTGTAATCGCCGACATCTATCGAGTCATCCCGGCCGATCTATCGATCCTCGATCTCACCACCGTCGCAGAGGGTGCTGGCAAGACGTTAGCGGTTCGCCCTGTCGGGCTCATCCTTGCCGGCACGGATGCAGTGGCACTAGATACGGTTGCCGCTCATGCGATCGGCTACCATAGTCTGCCGATATGGCCAACCTACTATGGTTCGCGTTTCGGTTATGGCTGCGACGCGATAGATCAGATTGAGGTCAGGGGCATCGACTGGGATAGTTTCAACAAAATGCGGTTGGATTACCCGCTAATCACACATACACAACGGCCATCAGCTTATGATCGACTCGGGGCAGTGATTAATAACACGGTCCTGCGACCTCGGCCAGCGATTCTGGCAGAGGTCTGTACCGGATGCGGTCAATGCTTGGATAGATGCCCGGCCGACTGTATAGAAGGAGAGAAAGACTCTCCCCACCATATCAGGCTCGGACAGTGCTCTGATTGCGGTGTTTGTCTCAAGGTCTGTGAGCCTGGGGCGGTGGAGAGAAAGTTCATGGGCTCCGGTCGAGCAATTCGATGGCTGCTGAATCGGCTACCCGATCAGGTGGATCCTAAAGAGGAGAGCTCCATGGATCCCGCTCCCAAGTTCTAAATAAAAACAGGATTCGGTCGTGGCCTCGTTCCAATGAGCAGACGTGACATCTGGACGGACGGCAGTGCAGTACACGACTTCATAATTTACGATAACGTATTTATTATGTTTATTATGGGCTTGAACCCTGCGCTCTCACTCGATGATGCCGAACGCTGATCGTGCAGTACGTGCACGTTTGCAACGAGCAAAGGCTGCAAAGCTCTGTCGGCTATATCACGCCGCGAGACATGCTCAAAGGGACGCTAAAAACAAATCCATGCTGAGAGCGATCGCAAGCTGGAACAAGCGCGTAAACAGCGTGAAGCAATCGCTCACCTGCGAGCTCTCGCTAACTGTCAACGCTGATAAACGTCGCCGCGGACGGCTATCAGGTCGCCTCCACATTTGCGGGTGGCGTTCTGCAAGCCATCGGTCCTGATCTCTCCACTCGTACCGTGTCGTAACCTGGCAGCGCTTCCGAGCGCAGCCCAACAGCTTTATCCATCATCGTTACCTACTTGCCCCTTGCGATATCAACGCCGGCTACCCCGGTTCTGGCACGGGCTTGCTTCCATATAGCATAGCCAACCCCAACGCAACAACTACACTTACGCACCCCAGATGTGGACGGTTACTTGAGCTCAAATTGCAATTCGCTGCAAGTCGCGCAAAACGCTCGTTCTCGGAAGTTTTGCTGACCAAGGGGACCACACCTTTCGAAAGCCATCACTACACCGATGATGATAACTGGGCTAAGCGTTGGTTGGAACCGCGCGCCGGTCTTCCAGCGGAGCCGCACCGCCGTCGGCTTCGACCGCACGCACAGTGCTCCGGCTTGCGTGGGTCTACGAGTCGCAGCGCCCGTCACCCGTCCCAGCGACATAGGACCTTGGACGTACTACTATGGTCCTTCGTCCTTCGCCGCCGTAACCACGCAGACATTCGGCACCAGCAGACGCAACATCGTTCGCAACCACGGGCTATGGAATACCGATCTCGATATCGCTCGCGAATTTCCAATCAAAGACTGGCTGAAATTGCAGTTTCGAGCGGAATCCTTCAATTCCCCCAACACCTCGCACTTTGGTGGCATAGCCAGCGGCAGCGTCACCTCCGGAAGCTTCATTCAGATTTTGAGCGCTTCCCGCGAACGTCAATGCTGCTTCGGTTTGCGCCTACAGTGGTAGCTTTGCTACTTCGTCAAAGCGGGCTGGCGGCTTTGTTGCCCGCCCTTTTCTTCTGCTCCGCCGCCTCGGTCACTCCCCCGCCCATCCGCTTCATCGAACAAGCCAAGGACGCCGGCCTGCATTTCGTCCTAGAGAACAACCCCACTCCGCTCAAGCACATGATCGAAACCATGGCTGGCGGCATCGCCGTCTTCGATTACGATGGCGACGGCAAGCCTGACATCTTTTTCACCAACGGTGCCGACGTCCCCTCTCTCTCCAAATCCTCGCCCAGGTTTTGGAACCGCCTGTATCACAACGACGGCAACATGAAATTTCACGACGTCACCGAGGAAGCCGGCGTCTCCGGCATTGGCTATGCCATGGGAGCAGCCGCCGCCGACTACGACAACGACGGCAAACCCGATCTCTTCGTCGCCGGCGTGGATCGCAACTTGCTCTATCACAATCTCGGCAACGGCAAATTCGAAGAAGTAAGTGAAAAAGCAGGCGTCGCCAACGCGCACGGCTGGTCAGTCGCAGCGGGCTGGTTCGACTACGACAACGATGGCAAGCTCGATCTCTGGGTCGTCCGCTACACCACCTGGGCGCTCCCGGATGATCGCTATTGCGGCGACGCCACTCGCGGCATTCGCGTCTATTGCCACCCGAAATATTTCCCCGGCTTATCAAGCGTCCTGTATCACAACCGCGGCGATGGCACTTTCGAAGACGTCACTGAAAAAGCCGGGCTAAAACCCTTCGCCGGCCGTGGCATGAGCGTAGCCTTTGCCGACTTCGATAACGACGGCTTCTCCGACGCCTTCGTCACCAACGACAACATGCCCAACTTCCTGTTCCACAACAAAGGCAACGGCACGTTCGAAGAAGTCGGTCTGGTTAGCGGCACCGCACTGCGCGACGTGGGAAAACCCGTCGCCAGCATGGGCGTTGAGTTCAAAGATTACGATAACGACGGCCGCCCCGATTTGCTCATCACCGCGCTGGCAGGAGAGACGTATCCAGTATTCCGAAACGAAGGAAAAGGCAGCTTTGCCGATGCAACGTACGGTTCCAAGCTAGGCGCAGTTGCGCTGAAACACAGCGGTTGGGGCCTCGGCCTCTTCGATTTCAATAACGACGGCTGGAAAGACATCTTCACCGCGAATTCCCACGTCAACGACCGTGTAGAGATGTTCGAATCAACTGTCTATCGCGATCACAACACGGTCTTCATGAACGTCGGTGGCACCTTTCGCGACATCTCTACCGATGCTGGCGTAACAAGTATGATCAAAGCCCACCGCGGAGCAGCCTTCGCCGATTTCGATGGCGATGGTCGCATCGACGCCGTCATTACCTCACTGGGCGAACCCACTGAACTTTGGCGAAACGTCACGCCCAATGCCGGAAGCTGGCTCATTCTTCGTCTGCGCGGCACGCGTTCCAATCGCGACGGTATCGGCGCCAAGATTCGCATCGGCACACAATACGCCGAAATGACTACGGCACTCGGATACGCTTCATCGGCAGATTGGGGTGTTCACTTCGGTCTCGGAGCCGTTCAGACAGTAAGCGAAATCAAAATCGCCTGGCCGAGCGGCGCTCAACAAACCCTGACGAATGTGAAAGCCAATCAAGTCTTAGCAGTGGCCGAACCGATGTAAGCTATTAAAGGGAAAAAAGCGCATGGCATACGATCTCGGGTTAGCCGAACGAGTACGGTCACTCCTCGAACGGCACAGCGGGTTTTCAGAGCGCAAAATGTTTGGTGGCATCTGCTTCATGGTGAACGGCAACATGTGTTGCGGCGTCCTCAAGACAGACCTCATGTTGCGCCTCACTCCTGAAGAGGCAGACCTTGCTCTCAAGCGGCCGCATGTTCGGCCCATGGATTTCACTCGCACGCCTATGAAGTCGATGGTCTACGTCAGTGCCCAAGGTGTTGACGCTGACCAAGATCTGCACCATTGGGTTGAACTTGCCCGTTCTATAGCGCGCAAGCTTCCGCCTAAAGAAAGCGCCGTTGCCAAGAAGCCTAAAAAGTCAGCTTCGCCTTCTTCGCGTCGATCTTCGCCGCGTCCAAACCCGGCACTTTCTTCAAATCGTCAATCGACTTGAAATCCCCGTTCGCCGTTCGGTACTGCAAAATCGCGTCCGCATCTTTATCAGAAACGCCCAGACCGGTCTGCAACTCCTTGGCGGTCGCCTTGTTAACGTTGATCTTCGCTGCTTCCACCGACACTGTCTTCGTTAGGTAATCGACAACGTCCGCAAACTCGTCATCCGTCCCTTGCGCGCCACGCTGAACCATGTTCATCACAATCTGGCTCCAGCCATCGCGCGTCAATCGCTTGCCTAAAACAGTCTCAGGTCCGTGGCACGACGAGCAAAGACGTTGCATCGTCTCTTTGCCGGGGCCATCCGGCAGCTTAGGTTTGTCTGCCGGGGCAGCCGCAGCCGAAATCACCATCGCGCAGCACAAAGAGACGAAAATAAACCGCATACCTCTATTATCAGCTCACCTTTTTGGCGGGCGCGTCCGGATTGCCGGGACCAAAGTGCTTGAGCATCACCAGATTTTCCGTATTGCTCTTATTGGTAATCGCCACGCCCTCCGACGCGGCATCCGCCGTGACAAAGAGTTCGTCCTTCGTCATTTCCCCAAACCGAATCAGGCTCGGCGTTTCAATTTCATGCTTTCCCAGCGTGCCGTAACCTTGCACTGTAATCATCCCGTACGCCACTGAATCTTTAATAGTCACCGTCTTGCCTGGGAAAACCGTCAATTCCTTCGCAGAGTAATGCGGCGTCGAATACACCACCCAGCTTTCTGAGTAACCCGCGTTCTTCATCTGGTCCAACGGCGCAACGGGCGTGGGATGAAAATGGCGATGTTCCGCGAATTCCGCATCCGTATTCCCTGGCCAATCCATCATGTCCAATAAATACTCCAGGTCGTTGCGATGCTCGGGCGGCACATCTTTCACTAGCAACTCCCAGCCAACCGCACGCCCTTCCACCAGCGATTGATACATCGCGAAGACATCCGAATTCACTTGCGGCTCATACGTCACCAGCGAACCCGGCGCATGCAAAATACCTGTGTCAATTTGCCACCCTGTACCTGGCTGCAATTTATACGCACGCGAAAGATATAGAATCCCGTTATCGCCTTCGTTCCACCGTTCCAGGCAGCGCTTCACATCCGCACGCGTCACGCCGGGGTTCAACCCCATAAACGTATACGGAAAGTTGTTGCCAGTAAAGTTATATTGCGGCGGAAAGTAGTAAGCTTCCGGCTTCCCTTTTTGACCAACACGCGCCGCAAACTCATCGTTCTGGTGCAGGTGGTGCGGAATCGGCCCAAGGTTATCAAAAAATTTGCAAAAGAAATTCCAGCCGTTATACTTCTGCATCACGGCCGAACCCAAGAACTTGTCGCCTACCGTGTCAATCGCTTCCTTCAACAACGCCTTCTTGCCGTTGAATTCGATGTAGCTCAGGCCCTCATCTTGCGTCGTCAGCGGCCCGTTCGCCGCCTTCGTCGTCGACGAAAACCAGCGCTCATCAATCCCACCACGATGCGCGCCAAACGCATAAAGATCGCGCGAATCCAGTTTGAGCCGGCCACCCGGCATCAAAAACGCACGCGGCACCCAGCAAGGGGCAAGTCTAACGACGCCACTGCCAGCGGCGAGCGCGTCCGAAAAAAAGCTTTGATTCGACATTATTCAGTGATTCGCTGAGAATTTGAGTTATTGAAACGACTCAAATCAACCGCCAGCATATATTGCCTCACCCATTCTGTCAACCTTTCCGAAGAAAATGCTCCAAACGCCACTCCTTGCCGCAACGTCGCAGCGTGTCGACATCTACAGCCATCAAGAAAACCTGCGGAATGACGAACTGCGCCAGTTTCGGGCCCTAGTAGGGTCCGAATTTCCATGATATTCTTATCTCATGACCGGAACCATCACCGAACTTCAGGAGATCCAAGAAGTCTTCGGCCTAACGAAGTCAGAAATGGCAGACCTTTTAGGTCGGCGACCCCAGTCGATTATCGAATGGGAAGCGCGAGGTATCCCGCGCGAGAAGCGCGCTTCGGTTGAGCGTCTGCTCGACCTCGCACACCTGTTTCGTCGCCGAGTAATAGCGTCTCGCATTCCGGAAATCGTGCGTACGCCAGATTCGTGGCTCGGCAACCGCACCATTCTTGAAACGCTCCGGGTTGATGGGGTCGATCCGATCTATGCATATCTCGGGCGACTCTTCAACTACGGCGGCATGTGAATGAGTGTACGACGCGTTGTTCGTCGCGGCGGCCCTTACTATCGCGTAGTCGCACCAGAGTGGATTGACCCGGCCGACACGCCGTATTCGAAGCAACGCGGCGGCCGATGGAACCCCGCCGGCGAATTTGGCGCTCTCTATCTGAATGCCACCATCCAGGTGGCGGAAATCCCGCCCGGCCCCCCGGTTCTGCAGACGCTGGTCACCGAGGTGTACGGGCCCGACCGCAAGGGTCAGATTGACCTGGCCCGCTCCATCAAGCACCTCTACCAGGAGGCGCCCGGGGTGGTCGACGTCGACTGGTACATGGAACGCCCTCAACCCGAAATCCGCCTGCGGGTGGATCGGGAAAAGGCGCTACAGCGA
>Ga0209698_10005920_pt1 | contig 13078 bp, 8 predicted proteins | sample LitLauG_LLR_2012_FD_187203 | JGI IMG/M metagenome (GOLD analysis project Ga0209698, IMG submission 187203) | Freshwater sediment microbial communities from Pennsylvania, USA - Little Laurel Run_MetaG_LLR_2012 (SPAdes) (version 2) | ecosystem: Environmental > Aquatic > Freshwater > Creek >... | reverse complement strand
CTCGAGCTGGACGTTCTCTTCTTCGGCGCGGCGCCAGCCGACTGCGGCCCGCACGTCCGCCAGAAGTTTCTCGTTGTCCCAGGGCTTCTGAACGAAGTTGGCGGCGCCCGACTGCATGGCGCGCACCGCGTTTTCGACCGTGCCGTAAGCGGTAATCATGATGACCGGCAGGTGCGAGTCGTGGGAGCGGATCTCGGAGAGAATCTCCATGCCATCGCGACCGGGAAGCGCCAGGTCGAGCAGCACCAGGTCAAACGTGCGATCGCCGATCTGCTCCAGCCCATCTTCCCCGCTGGCCGCGGTCTCGACCGCGAAACCTTCCATCTCGAGCAGGGTTTGCAGGGATTCGCGAATCTCGGCCTCGTCGTCAATAATGAGCACCGAGCCCGCCTGCGACGGCTGGCCGTTCGCCGCGCCCCGCGAAATGACCACTGCCTCAGACATGAACTGCCTTCCTGGCTAACGGAAAATCCAGGGCGAACGTGGTGCCCGCCCCGGGCGTGCTCTCCACGCGAATCTTGCCTGCGTGCTCCTGAATGATCCCGTAGGTCACGGACAGGCCGAGCCCCGTTCCGCGGTTCTGCCCTTCCTTGGGCGAAGTCTTGGTGGTGAAGAACGGATCGTAGATGCGCTGGATGTGTTCTGGCGCGATGCCCGATCCGGTGTCGGAAACGCGCACGCTAACCATGTCGCCGTTGGTTGTAGCCACGCTCAGCATGCCGCCGCCCGGCATTGCGTCCTTGGCGTTGAGAAACAGGTTCAGGAAGACTTGCTGGAGTCGTCCGGGATTGCCCTGGATCGAAGAAATCGAAGGAGTCAACTCGGATTGCACCTGCACTTTGGCGGTCTTGAACTGGTGCTCCAGCAGTGCGAGCGTATCGGTGATGACCTTGTTGACGTTGACGTCGGCAAACTCGGTGCCGCTGGTGCGCGAAAAATTCAGCAGGTTGTTGACGATTTCCGACGCGCGGAATGTCTGCCGCGTGATTTTCTCCAGCAGGCCCGATTTCTGAGGATCGCCCTGCAGTTGCTTGGCCAGCATCTGTGTGTAAGACGAGATCACGGCCAATGGCGTGTTCACCTCGTGCGCCACGCCCGCGGCCAGTAATCCGATCGAAGACAGCTTGTCAGACTGGGACAGCTGGCTCTCCAGTTCGACGCGCTCAGTGATGTCATCCATGATGATCAGCCGTCCGACCACCTGGAAGCTGCGCGTGACCAGTGGGGCGATGGCCACGTTCACGGTGCGCATCTCGCCCGCCGGCGTCTTCAGGCGGAACTTGTACAGGTTGTTGATGCCCGCGTTCTGGCGCACCCGGTAGAACTCTTCCACAAATTCAGCCGGGAAGATGGTTCGCAAGGGCTGGGTGAGAGTCTGCCAGCGCGGCATGGCGTACATGACTTCCATCTGCGCATTCCAGCTTTCGACGCGGTCTTCCATGTCGAGCGCCATGATGCCGACGTTGATCGACTCGACAATGTTCTCGTTGAAGTCTTTCAGCCGCTCGTACTCCGCCACTTTCTGCTGGAGCGATGCATAGAGTCGGCCGTTCTGGATCGCGATGCCCAGATAGCCGCCGAGCGTCTCGAGTAACTCGATATCCTCACTGGAGAGGAAGTCGCCTTTGACGGTCTTCCCCAAGCCAAGCACGGCGATGGTTTTCTGCTGGGCCCGGCACGGAATGTAGTAGTTCAGGTCGAGGCGGGCGATCGTCTCCTGGGCGGCTGCCGTTTCGCGCGGGACCTGGTGTGTGTTCTCGAAGAATAAGTGTCCCGCCGGTTCCGGCCGAGGCACACTCAGGAAACTGAGGTCGAGTTTCGTCGGAGGAGTCAGGCCAGACGATTTGGAGAGGGAAAACAGTTCCGGCTCGTCGCCGGTGTTGAGAAAGATGGCAAGACGGTCGACGGATAAGGTGCGCGACAGGCGGTCCATGACGGAGGTCAGTAGCGCGTTCAAGTCCGTCTCCGAACTCAGCTCGCGTCCAAATTCGATCAGAGTGCGACGGTAGTCATAGACGGTACGGTAGAACAACTGATCAACGCGGTCCTGAATCCACTTGCGCACCGGATCGAACAACAGGGCCGTGACCACCATCGCCAGGATCAGCCCGACCGCGCCGCTCGCTGGCTTCTGCATCTGTACGATCCAGGCCACGCCCGCCACCAGGGCGAAATACAAGCCGGCCACGGTCGCTCCCGCGAGCGTATAGACGACGCCTCGCTTGAAGATCAGATCGACGTCCATCAGGCGGTAGCGGAAGATGGCATAGCCGAAGGTCAGCGGCAGCAGACCCAGCGACAGAACCGACAACTTCATGCCCGTGCCCGGCAGCCAGCCCATCAGATAGGGCACGACGTACAACAAAGTATAGGGAACGATGGCGAGAACGGTGCCGCGCGTAACCCACTTCAGTTGTTGGCGCAGGATGGTCGTGCTGGCGTTCAGGTAGCTATGCCACAGAACCGCTGCTGCGGCGATGAACAATGCCGCGCCGCAGGCCATCTCCTGGCGGTCCATGTTCCAGCGCAGATAGCCGCTGGCCTGCGCCAGCCTCAGGGCCATGATGTGTCGGCCCAACAAAATCGCGCCAGGTAAGTAAGCTAGACTCAAAAGCCAGGGACGCTGGCGCACAAAATTCCGCTTCTCGGGAAAGATCAGAACGAAGTGCAGAAACAGCGCCGGCTGCAATACCCACGCAACAATGTTGCTCCAATAAATCGTCCAGTCAAAGTCGTTGAGTTTGCCGGTGTACTTGAACGAATAGGCAATAAAGGAAACGAGGCAGAAGATGTAAAAATGCGTCGAACCCGGAGCCGTCCAGCGGCGCAGCAGCACATAAACGCCAATTCCCAGGTAAATCGCGGCGATCAGTCGCAGCCAATTGTTCAGAGAACGGTCGGCGGGAGCCAGGATCACTTGGGAGTCGAGCGTAACGGACTGGCGAGTCAGCGAGTAAGAGGCTTTCGACCACACGCTGGTGCGGTAGAGCTGGCGCACCAGCCCCGGAGTGCTATTGATCTCTTGCCCATTGACCGAGACCAGTTGGTCGTCTGGCTTGATACCGGCCTTAGCGCCGGGTCCGTTGGGATCGACCCGGTCGGCGACTAGGTGGCCGTTATGCTCAACCCACCACACGCCGTCATCCGGGACGGCCGAGTCACGCTCTTTCTGGAAATTGAAGCCGGCAAAAACCACTGCCGCCACGGTCAGCAGGGCCAGCAATACCGCGACGGAACGAGCTTGGCTTTCCCGATTCATGGACTTCGGCTCTGGCCCCGAACCCTTGGCGGGCTGAAGAGGCGTAACGGCTAGATCCCGCCGATTCTCAACTAGCAACTTCGCTGCCATGTCGGGTCACGCCTTAGGAAGGGTTAAATCCACCAAAAACAGAGACTTCCAAAATTATAGATGCATTTTCGAACGCAGAATATGCCTTTCTGGATGTTTCTCTGGGATTCCGTATTCCTTTTCCCTTGAGATTGTTGCGCTTACAAGAGGCAGTTCGTTTGGCGGATGCAGTTTCCGCAAGCGGTATCGTGATCAACGGCCGCTCCGGAATGTTGGAACAGTCGCCAGAAGTGCGAGTTTTCCGTGGTGTCGAACTGCACCAGAATGCTGTTTGCCTTGATACATCATGTGCCGCCTGGGGACTGTGTTCACGTCCCTCGCGAAGCCGTGCATTGCTTTAAGAACACCGGGGGCGGGCATGCGAAGAATTTGGTGCCGTTCACACCTGCGGGGATGGAGAAGTTTTTTGAGGAAGGATTTTATCCGGCTGGGGGTCATTCCGTGGGTCCGTCGCCCCTGACCGAAGAGTTGCTGACCCGGATGCTTGCTGCCGCTCCCAAGTGCAGACTGGAGTTTCTTCCGCCGGCATAACAGCCTCGCGGGGATTCAGCGCCTTTGCCACCGGGCTGGCACAGTAACTGGACCAGCGAGAAATCTATCGAAGGGGCGAGTCCGGATTCTGAGAGTTGTTTCGCGCCAGGAGTCGAATTCTGGGAAATGAAGTCAAGCAGCCCGATCTTCCGGCGGCTTTTCTTCTGTATCGCGCTGACGGTGGCTTCCCCTGACTGTTGGTTACCAGAAGCCATCGAAGCGCATCTCAATGAAAATTCTGAATGAGAATTGCGCCCCCCGAAGTCGTACCTCGCGCGCATGCAAGACGGCCTTCCCGAGACCATGCGAAGGTGAATAAATCGTCTCTGTCGAAATGAGTGACCTGGGTCGCCGGGCCACCCCCGATAGGCTGTCGCCAGATATTTCCCACGCCATTTGCGTTGATCACAAAGTCCAGCGACTTGCCATCGGGGCTCCACGAAAGCGGCGTTTCATCGCTGGGAGACGACTGAAACACTGTAAATCCGCCGGTCCCATCCGCCTTGAGTGTAGCCAGCAAGGCAGTCGAGAATCGCGGATCCTTCCCAGGGAAGTGGATGCAGCCCAGTTGCAAACCGTCGGGCGAGAGTGTTGGATACGACGCCGGCTGGCGTGATAGCTCCACCGCCCCACCGCCTTCGATGGGCACCTTCCAGAGTGTTGGTGTCCCGCCAACTCCTGGCGCCCAGTCGGCAAACGACGCGTAAACCAACCATCGCCCGTCTGGACTGACATTCGGATGCACATCGAGCGAACCGCTCGTCAACTGTCTGGCATTTGTACCGTCGGCATTCGCACGCCACAGATTGCCACTCTGCCGATACACGATGGTTCGCCCGTCGCGCGACAACGCGATCTCATCTTTGTTGCCTTGTCCCCAGGTCAGACGCCGCGGACCGCCTTCCTCCGGGTCGATCATCCACAGATTGCGAAAATCCTCAGCCAGGTTGGAGTAAATGATTCGTTCCTCTGGTGTCCATGCAATCCCAACACGCGTGGTATGAAGAGGCGAGGCGCTGATGCGGGTGAAATGATTTGGATCACGACGATCGGCTACCCACAGGTCCAACGAACTGTCCCGCTGCACCGTAGCCAACGTAATCCCATCGTCGGTAATAGTCACGTGGTCATAGTTACTCAAATCGTTGGTCAGCCGGCTGACGCTGCCATCGCCGTACTGCACTTTCCAAAGCTGCGCCACATCGCCTCGGGCGGCGGCTGTCACGATGAGCACATCGCCTTTCGCGGACCACGCAACGGAACGAGGCCACATCCACGACTGCTGCGTAATCATGCGATGTCTGCGCTCCGCCACTCCCACTTCGACCAGGTGAAACGTCGCCTCGGAGTACCGTCCTTCTCCGGTGAAGCAGGCAATCGATCGGCCATCCGGAGCCCACGCAACGCTGTGCTCATCGAAGTAGAGTGGCTGGTGCAAGGTCTCAAGGCTAAACTCACTGCTGCCGTCGGCGTTGCCCACCATCAGGGAAACCTCCGAACTAGATTGCCGCAAGCGCACAAATGCAATGCGCCGCCCATCCGGAGAAAGCGCCGCCGCGCCGCTCACTTCACCGATCACACGGACCGGCGTGCCGTTCTTGACCGGCACGCGATACACATCCCCGACATCCTCAGCCTTGCGGCGCCGATAGTAGAGAAACGAGTCACCTGGAGAAAACGTCAGGCCGGAATATTCCCCATCCCCTTCCGGCACGATGGCACGCTCCTGATTACCAGATGAATCGCGGACCCAGACACTCTGTCCGGCGCGTCCCGCCAGCACGTAAGCGAAAAGCTTTCCGTCGTGCGAAATGGCCACGTCCGCAACTTCACCGGGAGTGGCGAGTCGCGCTATGTGCATGTAACTCACCGCAAGGGACGATTCTCTGTGGATGGTCTTGAACAAGACCGTTGAAGCACTCGCGGCAACAACCAGTACAGCAGCCCCGGCCACGATCCAGCGCATCGTAGGCCACGCCAGTCGATTTGCCTTTGTAGCCAATCGTCGGAGTTCATCGTAAAGCGCTTCCGCCGATGCATACCGTGCAGCCGGATTCTTCTCGAGGCACCGTCTCACGATGCGTTCGAAGTCCGCCGGCACCCCCGGCACTTTGCGGGAGAAAGGTGCGGGATCCTCGGCAAGGATCGCCGCCAGAATGTCCGACGGGGTGCTCCCTGTGAATGGGGCCGCGCCGGTCAACATTTCGTAGAGCACAACCCCGAGGCTGAAGACATCGCTGCGTCCGTCTGCCGGGAGGCCACGAGCCTGTTCCGGTGACATGTAGCGCGCAGTGCCGAGGATAATCCCGGTCCGCGTCAACCCCGAAGGCCCCCCTGCATCATTTGCCGCGGCACCCTCAAGCAATCGGGCGAGACCGAAATCGAGAATCTTCACCAGTCCATCGGGCCGGACCATAATATTTTCCGGCTTGATGTCCCGATGAATGACGCCAGCACTGTGGGCCACGCTGAGTGCCGCCCCGATCTGGGTCGCAATTTCCAGGACTCGTTTCGCCTCGATCGGTCCCGCGCCGAGCATTTCCCGAACGGTTTTGCCGCGAACGTACTCCTGCGCAATATATTGCCGTCCCTCGAATTCTCCGATGTCGAAGACGGTCACCAGGCCGGGGTGATTCAATGACGAGGCTGCGCGAGCTTCCATCCGAAATCGTTGAATGTGTTCTGAATCGCCGGCAAAATCTGCGGCCAGAAACTTCAGCGCCACCTCGCGCGCCAATTCCTGGTCCTTTGCCAGCCACACGTCGCCAATTCCGCCCGACCCCAGATGCGACAAAACGAGATATTTGCCCACCGCTCGTCCGGCGAGGGAGGGCTTGCCTATGGTCGTGGCCAAATCACGAGCCCATGCTTCAAATGCGGGAGCCTCCAGGAAATCCACCGAGGACTCGTAATTCCGCACCAACTCGCTCACCCGCACCAGCAGGTCTTCATCGCTGCCGCACGCACGCAACAGGAAGTCTCGCCGCTGCGAGCTCTCCATCTTCAATGCCGCCTCAGCCAGCGCATCGATTTGGCGATACCGCTCCTGGCTCATCCGCTCAAACCCGAGGTTCCCGGATCTTTGCCGGCATTCAGTTGCGTAGATAGCCAGGCTTTGGCGGCCTTCCAGTCGCGCATCACGGTCTCCACCGAGAGACTTAGCGCAGTGGCCGTTTCTTCCACGCTCATGCCGCCAAAATAGCGCATCTCCACCACACGGCTGCGACGTTGATCGAGCTTGGCCAGTTCTTCGAGCGCATCATCGAGCGCCACCCACTCCGCAGCTCGCGACACCGAGAGCGTGGGCGCATCTTCGATCGATACCACCGGCGCATTGGAACCGCGCTTCTGCCGCAGCCGCGCCCGCGCGGTGTCGACCAGGATGCGCCGCATCTGCTGGCTCGACACGGCGAAGAAATGTGCTCGATTCTGCCATTTTGCATTCTTTTGCGACACCAGCTTCAAGTACGCCTCGTGGACCAGCGCCGTCGTCTGCAGGACTTGCCCCGGCGACTCGCGGTACATGTGTCGCCTTGCCAACCGCTTCAGTTCCGCGTAGACCAGCGGAACCAAAAGCTCGAAGGCAGCTTGGTCGCCGCCGCTCCAGGCGGTCAACAGCTCAGTAATGTTCTGCTTTTCGGGACTATCCAAAGAGACTCTCCGCGCGGCTCACGGAAGGTACGATGTGTTCCCCGCATAAGGATACCGTACCCGTCATTTTTCGCGGCCGGAAAGCGTCATCCTGAAGAATTCTGCCGTCAGATGCAGAGCCTCGCAGACATCGCCAATGACGATTGGCCCTGGCCCGCAACAGCGGCGTGTTTTCCTTTGACAGCAAAGAGAGCGCTTTGTTCTACGGACAGACAAGATTCGTTGCTTTTCCTGGCATGTCCACTTTTTCCAAAATCTTGCCCCCCCCCGTGCCAGAGTTTTTCCGACAACGTCGCGTTACAGGTAGCAGGCAAATTCGCCCCATGGGACATCGCCTGCTAAACATCAACTTCTCAGGAGAGATTGTCATGAAAACTACGAAGCACAGCTTCACTCGCATCGCCACCCTCGTGCTGATGAGCGCGCTCTGTTTTGCCGCCAGCAGCTTTGCAGCCACCCCCCTCAACTATCCACGAGGCCTCGCTGTCGACTCCAAAGGCAACCTGTACCTGGCCAACTACTACGGCAGCCAGGTTCTCGTCTACAACCCCAGCTACGTGCAAATCCGCACCATCAGCCAGAACGTGAATGGCCCAACCGGCGTCGCCATCGACCCCGTTGGCAACTTGTGGGTGGCCAACTACGGCAACAACACCATCACCGAATACGGCCCGACCGGTGTGCAGAACACGGCCGCCACCCTCACCGTCGGCGTCCAGGGACCGGCTGCAATCGCAGTTGACGGGTTAGGGAACGTCTGGGTGGAGAATGGTCAGTCGACGGTTGTCGTCTACGATCAATTTGGCAATCAGATAAGATCGGTTTCGCCTCCGGGAGGCATCAACATTCTCGGCTTGGCGGCTAGTGAAGGCTGGATCGCCATGGGTGGCGCCAACGAGGTAGCGGTCGTCAGGGCCACATGGTTGCTGGCAGCTAATCAAACCTTCACCACCGGCACCTTTACACGCACCAATGCCGGGCTGGCAATTGCAGCGGACGCCAAGGGCAATTTCTATATCGGGAGCGGCGATGATTCGGTCGTCCGGTACGACCTGATCCACAACCTAATCTGGGTGTTTGCAACTGAAACATTCCCGCCTGCTGGCCTTGCAGTGGACAGCGTTCGCGGCCGTATCTACGTCGCCAATGAACTCGGCAACGCCATTTTGGTCTACAACACGGCAGGCGCTCTGTTGCACACGATCCAGTAGAAGTGAAACTCCATTAGCCGATGAGATCGACGGGTCCGGCTCCAAGCCGCCAAGAGTTGGTGCGCCTCAAGCACACCAAGTCTCGGAGGAATGGAGCCGGACCCGTCAAGGTTGTAGGGGTGGCCGGATATTTCACATTCGCCAGCTGGCGAAATCAGGAGTGGGTGTTGGAGAGTCCGTTTTTCTTGAAACAGCCAATATTTGAGGAATAGAAAATGTCCAGCCGTAGTGCGAACGTCACCCGTCGGGCTTCCGGACGCAGCGTGTGTCGTGTGGCGCACCGAACTCCTGGACTCTCAAGGCCGTGTCGCCAAAACACAAATGCATTGCGGGTGGCGGCAGCCTAAGTAAGGCTCACCTCTGCCGAGAATCAGAATGGGAATCGGATCGACAGGATAGCGTTGTGATTCGTGGTGTGAAAGCGTGTTGTCGCGATCTGGTATCCGCCTCCGATTGTTAAGCCAACTCTTTTCCACAAGTGCAATCGCCCTATCACCAAGCCGGGCGTGGCAAAGTTCTGTTTCTTGCCATCATTATTTCCGTCCTGAAAAAATGTCGAGTTCATCTCCACTTCAGGCCAGAACTTGCGAAAAAGGCGGTACTGAAACGTGTTATTCCAAGCGTATGTTCGTCCCACCAAATTGGTATCGGCAACTGGAAGGCCGACTCCGAATGTGCCCTGAGCGTCAAAGTGACCGAATCCCTTTCCGTAAGCTATCGTCGTCGTGATGATTGCGTGCAGTGAACCGTTTGTATAAGAGCCGGTCGGTATACTCCAACCCAAGAAGGCTGTCAGAATGTAGTTGCCGTGTTCCTCGTTTGCTGACAGAAGCCGATATTTGACTAGGAACGCCACATCGCCAAATCCGTCGTGGACGGCGGGATTATTGTGAGCGAGGTAGGGGGGCAGGTTGAAAATGACCTCGACCTTCTCAAACGGGATCAACTCCAAGCCCTTGCCACCATCATAGTTGTCGGTTGTCACCCCCTTTGTGTTCACCTGCCAACGTTGGTCGTAGCGGGGCCCTTCCTGAAGACGAGGCGTGGTCGTTGCCAAAGGGTTAGCCCAATGTGGCTGTTCCGCCTGCGTTTTGTCCACTCGGTGGAACCAATCGGTGAAATACCCATCCTGCGCGAAAACCGGTGATGAAACGGCAAGAATCACGATTGCGATACTCAGACACGTGTTGCGCATCGGACTTACCTGCCCAGTGTTGTCGTACACGTCAGGATACGACCAGCTCGGTTGTTAGCTGTGCGGAAAAGCGCTGCAGCCAAGACCGACGAACGTGATTTCCGTCACCGACTTCAATTGACCTCTTGTGCTAGGGGTAGTTTTCGGAGGTAGTTATGTGTACTGATCAAGTCTGCCGGCGGCCTCCGGAGCTGGCGCGAATTGTACAAGGCTGCGTTGTTCGAGACCGACACGAGCAAGCTACCATCGCGCATCGAAGAAGCCCGGCGAGGGCTGGTCTTTCGATCCCGAGAACTGTTTGCAACTTCTCTCAATTATGACGGCGAAGTGGAGGCTATCGAGAATGCACTCTACGCTCTTCACGCCTTGGAGAACTGTATGAAATTGAACACAAAAGATCGCAGGCACGCACCGCGAGCCTTTTAGAGTTCTGCCCCCACGTTTTCTGAGGGAGAGTACTTGCATGATAGCCAATTCGAAAACTATGCAACCTCGCTTAATCAAGACTGCCCAATCAGACTACATTGAGAATCGCATCCGCGACCGCGCCTATCAGTTGTACGAACAACGCGGCAGCGTTGACGGCTTCGCCTGGGATGACTGGTTTCTAGCGGAAGGCGAGGTATTAAGAGCGCTGAAGCAAACGAAGGTCAAATCAGCTAAGTCTGCAACGTAACAGATCAGAGTGGCTGTACGACCAACGAAGCAGTACGATCGGTCGTGGAGCAAATGAACCCGTCAGGTATCGACGCGAATGAGTCCGTAGCCCATCCATCATCGGGGCCACTACACCTCGTCCACCTGCTGCGCTACGGGCTTGCTTTTCTTTCCGTAGCCGCCGCATTGGGGACGTCGCTACTCCTTCAGCATTTCGGCTTTCGTGCCCCTTCCGCGCTTTTGTTGTTGTTTGCGGTGGCCATAAGTTCCTGGTATGCAGGAGCGGGACCTGCGGTGCTGGCGGTGATCCTGTCCACGACCAGCTTCTACTGGTACTTCGTGGAGCCGTTCCACACCATCTACATTTACTGGTCCCAGATCCCATATTTCGTCATTTTTGCTGTGTTCGCTGCGCTCCTGTCTCGGTTCGGCACATTTCGGCAGCGCGCCGAGGCAGATCTTCGACAGAGTCGCCACCTGGTAGAAAAAACTAGCTTTCTGAGTCCAGCCCTGAGACTTGCATTGATTTACGCCTTCTTCGGGGCACTGTGGATCCTGGTCTCGGACCGCCTTTCGTTCTTTCTCGTGCCCGACCTCCAAGAGGTCGAACGGCTGCAGACCTACAAGGGCTGGTTCTTCATCGCGGTGACCTCGGTGTTGCTGTGGTTGCTGGCGTCACGGCTTTTCAGCCAGGTTCGTGCGGCGGCGGAGGCGTTGCATCGTTTGAATCGCGAATTGCAGGCGATCAGCAGCTGCAACCAAACCCTCCTCCGCGCGGCCGACGAGCACAGTCTGCTCGATGAAATCTGCCGCATTGTCTGCGAGGAGGCCGGCTACCGCATGGCGTGGGTGGCCTATGCCGAACACGATGAGGCCAAAAGCGTGCGCTTTGCCGCATGCACCGGAGCCGAGGAAGCATACCTCGCAAACCTCGGAATCACCTGGGGCGAAACCGAGCGTAGCTGCGGTCCCACCGGAACAGCCATCCGGACCGGGAAAACTTGCTGCATTCAGGATTTAGCCACGGATTCTGGACTCGCGCCCTGGCGGGATGGCGGTTTGCTGCGTGATTTTCGTTCCGCCATCGCCCTGCCGCTAAAGGACGAACACGCCAACACCTTCGGCTGTCTTTCGATTTACTCCGCACAACCGGACGCTTTTACGTCGGAAGAGGTTCGGCTTCTTGAGGAGCTCGCTGGCGACATGGCGTTCGGCATCGTCACGCTTCGGTCCCGAGCGGCCCGCAAGCAGGCGGAGGAAGCACTGCGGAGGAGTGAGGCTTATTTGGCGGAAGCGCAACGGCTGAGCCACACGGGAAGTTGGGCCTTCAACCCCGTTACGCTAAAAACGCACTACTGGTCAGATGAGACATTTCGAATCTGGGGCTTCGATCCACAAGATGGCCCCCCCAGCCAGGAGCAGCTTTTTGAACGAATTCATCCAGAGGATCGCGCTACGGTCAAGGCGATGAGCGACAAGGCGCTACGCGAGAAAACAGACCTGGACTATGAATTCAGAACCGTGCAGCGCGACGGAACCGTGAAGCACATCCATACGACAGTTCATGTCGTTTTGGATAGAAGCGGAGACATCGTTGAATTTATAGGTACTAACGTCGATGTGACCGAACCAAAGCGGGCTGGGGAAGCGCTGCGCGAGAGCGAGGCGTATCTGGCGGAAGCGCAAAGGCTGAGCCACACAGGAAGCTGGGCATTCGATGTCTGCAGCAACAAGTTCATATATGCATCCGAGGAATGTCTCCGCATTTTCGGATTCGAGCCGCACACGGCTTTGCCGACCCGGGACGTCTTCTTCCAACGAATCCATCCGGATGATGCGCAACGGGTGAACCAACACTTTGAAAAGACTATCCGCGAGGAAATCGACAGTTCCAATGAGTTTAGGCTCGTGCTACCTGACGGAGCGGTCAAAGATATTCAGGTAATCGGGCACCCTGTACTCAATGGCGCGGGAGAGATCGTTCAATTGGTCGGTACTGCGATGGATGTAACCGAACGCAAGCGGGCCGAGGAAGAGGTGCGGAATACCGCCGCGCAGTGGCAGTCCACGTTTGACGCGGTGCAGGATTTAGTCTTGCTGCTCGACAAGGATTTCCGTATCTTGCGAGCCAACCATGCGGTAACACGGTTTCTGGGGCTGCCGTTCGACAAGATTGTCGGGGGGCACTGCTACGATCTGATCCACGGGGCGTCCACGTCGCCTGCGGAATGCCCTCTCGCCAAAATGCGCCAATCTCGGAAGCATGAAGAAGCCGAGGTTCTAGCTAGAAAGGGAGGTCCCTGGTTGTCGGTTTCCGTTGACCCCCTACTTGATGCGAGTGGCGAACTGATACAGGTCGTCCATGTGGCGCGGGATATTACAGAGCGCAAGCGCGCCGAGGAAACGCTGCGCGAGAGCGAGACGCGCTTTCGCACGTTTGTGGACCACGCAGGCGACGCCCTATTCGTCCAGGATCTCGGGCAA
>Ga0209698_10005919_pt1 | contig 13078 bp, 6 predicted proteins | sample LitLauG_LLR_2012_FD_187203 | JGI IMG/M metagenome (GOLD analysis project Ga0209698, IMG submission 187203) | Freshwater sediment microbial communities from Pennsylvania, USA - Little Laurel Run_MetaG_LLR_2012 (SPAdes) (version 2) | ecosystem: Environmental > Aquatic > Freshwater > Creek >... | reverse complement strand
GTCCAGGTCCACATAATTCAATTGCAGCGCGCCCGGTTCGCATAGTCCGCTCAGCAGAAACGTCTCGCGAATCTCACCCGTCGTCATGCGTGGATACCGCACCGGATCAGCCATCAATACCGTCTTCATCTTCGCTCCCTTTTACTCTCGAATTCGGATTTCGGATCATCGCCGCACTCACCATTCTACTGTGCGTCAACCTTCTGCAATTGCGTCGGGTTCCATCCATCGGCGCCCCGCAGAAAAACCGCTGGTTCATACTGCTTTGTCTCCTCCGCGGTTAGAAAATGAGTATGCGAATCGCGATCTTTCACATGCGCTCCCGGCCCGGATGAATCAAACTCCGCGTAGAAGGCCGTATCCAGCGAATGTGTCTCGCCCGGATGCCACTCCCGCCACCCCGCCGGATCGATCTTGTCTCCCATCTCCGTATGCAAATAGACTACCGTCGAAAACGGCCGCCATGGCCGCCCCAGAAACATGGTGCCCTTGATGCCCGCATCCTGCGTCAGCTTGCAGTTGTTCAACACGAAGCCCGAGTCTTCCCCCGGATAATGCTTCGACTGCGCGGTGATGAACCCCTCGCGATAAGGAGTTGAGTGAATCTCGCAACGGTCAAAAACCGCCTTTCCGTCCCCGAAAATGAAGTCCACATTCCCTTCGATATAGCAATCGGAAAAATACTGCCGCGCCGGTCTGCAGTCCTGCTCATTCTGCGCACATCCCCGGCTGCCGGCATACACAGTATCCTGGTTCCCCAGCAGCCGCACATTGTGAAACACTGCCCGGTCGCCCGTAACCCGCAGGGCCAACGCCTGCGACCCGGCCGGAACCTGCTCATGCGTCTTGTTGAAGTCGTTCTCAAAAGTAATATTCTCTGCAAGGAAATTGTCCGCCGTCACATTCACGGTAGCCGAGTGCAGCGTCCCGCCATTCTGTCCCGCGCTGCGATTGTTCACCACGACTGTCTTGCTGGCGTCCTGGTTGTGGCTGCGGATCGTGATGTTCTTCTTGTCCACCGTCAGCACCTCGCGATACTCACCCGGCGACACCATTAGCACCTGTCCCTCCTTCGCCACGTCGAGCGCCCGCTGGATCGAATAGAAATCTCCGGTGCCGTCCGCGGCAATGTAGAGATTGTTGTCCTCCGCCGGAACCTTCCCCGCCATCTCCGGCGCAGTCTCGAGCGACGCGAACGGCACAAACCGCGCATCGCACTCCAGCGGCTTCCCCCCAGCGGAGTCGGGTGCCTGCGTAATCGCTACATCGTCTCCCGTCGGCGCAAGGTTCCCGCGACTGGGCCCGATCGTGATCTTCGCATCTCTGTCGTAGAAAAGAGAGTGCTGCTGGTCGTCCGCGAACACGTTGTCGAGCTTTATCCCCAGTTTGTGATCAGCATCCAATCCAAGAAACGTGTATGCGCCCGGCGTAAGCACATGCACATTCTCAAGCGTAATGTCGCGATAGATCGGCAGCCGCTCGCCTTTGAACGTCGTGTAGTGTGGCGTAAAAACCAGCGGGTTCATAACGTTGCGAATACAAACATTGCGATAGGTCACGTCATGTACCAGGCCTCCACGGCTGGGATCGCTCTTGATGCGCAGACCGTTGTCCGCGCCGTCAATCGTAAGGTCGTCCACCAGAAGATGATCCACGCCCCCATCGGTCCCGCTCCCGATCGACATTCCGTGTCCCGCGTAAAAGTGATTGTGCAGAACCGACATGTTCGAAACACCCGCTCCATGCGCCGGCTTCAGGCATACATCGTCATCGCCGGTATTAATGTAGGAGTAGGCAATCGTAATATTGCGCGAAGTGCCGGGGTCGATGCCGTCGGTATTGCGCGCCGTCTTAGGAGTCATGATCTTCACGCCCCACGCGGTAAATCCATCCGTCATGCCGACTGAAACGTGAAAACCAGGCGAGTTGCGCAGCGTGATCTTGTACATCGTGAACCCATCCACGTGACGCAGCACAATCATTGCTGGCACGCTCTGCTGCAGATCCCTCACCTTTGCCTCGTGCGCCAGGTCCCACCACGTTACATCCTGCCCCAGCAGCTTGGCGCCGCCGCGGGCGTCAATCGATCCATCCCCCATCAGCCCTGCGTTCTTCGCTCCATCGCCAGTGATGAACGGCTTGCAACCATGCCCTTTCTCGGCCACGATTCCGCAACTCAGCGGAGAAAGATCGTAGAGCCGCGGATCGCGCGAGGCCACCAGCGCCGTATTCTTGTCCACCACCAGCGTCACGCCCGGGCGCAATGCAAGCGGCCCACTGATAAACACGTTCTTTTTCCCCTTTGTGCGCAGCACCACCGCCTTGCCTTGCGCGCATCCATCCATTGCGCGTTGGATGCGCACCGTATCCAGCGCCGTCTCGTCCTTGTCTGCGATTACGCCATTCGGCGCGGCCGTCACGGCATCCAGCTTGGCGCATGCCGCTGGAATCCGCGGCTCTGTAACCTGCCGCGTATCCTGTGCCGGCAAGGCGCATGCAAGCAGCAATGGAAACGCCGCAAAGACTGTACGGAAAGAAAAATGACACATCGAATACTCCATTCCGATCCCGGCAGGCCTCACCCTCCGGTACTCTAGTTGGATTAAGAAAACCTGTCGCCGCCACTCACTCAATTTCTCTGGACCAATCTCACCGCGGAACCTGTTCAAGAAGCCAGCGAACAATTTCCACGCCGCCCGCGTAATTGTCGTACTCAGCCGGCAACTTCCGCCCATCCGTGTATTCGTTGTAGAGCCACGGATCGACAAACGCATAGACGGTCCCTCTGCCGTACTTCGCCGTCGCCATGAAAATGTCGTCGCCTTCCTTGAGCACCGAAACCGCCGGAGCCTTCACGGTAATCGTGCACACATCCTTCACAAAAATCGTGTGCCGATGGTGAAAAATCGGCCCGCCACCTTCAACCAAAATCTTTCCCTGTTCCCAATTCGACCCTGTAACATGCTTGCGCAACACGCCATTGAAATGAATCCCGAACCTCTCTGCGATCGCGTTGAAGTGATCGAGATCGGCAAACGATGCATCGTTCTCCATCATCGCCAGCACTCCCCCGGCCTTTACCCATTTCGCAATCTGCACCCCATCTTCCATGGTCGCAAAATTAGGCTTCGGGTTCTTTTCCCGATTGTCCGGCGACGCGATCACATACACCTGCGCTTTGCGAAGATTAGCCAATGTCGGCTCCGCGTCCAGCTCCTTTGTCTCTGCGCCAAAGTTGCGGAAGATCGATCCGAACAGCGAATACCCCGGATTGTCCTCGGTATCCCACTTGTAGTGGAAATCGACTTCCCTGCCAAAAGCATCCGTCCTCTTCTGCGAGTTGAACCAGCCATCTACAAGCACCGTGTCGCCGCGCCCCAGCTTCGCGTTCTGCGCGTTCTCCATCTCCGTCGCCGCCATAATGAACGGCCCTACGCCCTTTGGATCGTTCGCAACCACCTTCTCGCTCAAGTAATAGGCGTAGCTGCCGTCGCGGTACGGGTCGCCGCCCAGCCCGCCTACCTTCACCGTGCCTGTCACCGAGACGTCGCCGCCCGGGCCAGTCAGGATAAAATCTGTCAGAATCCCCTTGTACCCGCGCTCTGCGTCCGCCAAGTAATGTCCATGCAGATAACCGCGTCGCACGCCTTTCGCCAGCGCGTATACAAACATGCACGATGCGGACGACTCCACGTAATTGCCCTTCGCCCCGCCTTTATCGAGCACCTCGTACCAGAGTCCGTTCTTCGCATCCTGCACGCGCACCAGGGCTGCGGCCTCTTTGTCGAGAATCGCAAGCAGTTGTTTGCGCCCTGCATCGTCCGCAGGATAGTAGTCCAGCGTATCCACCAGCGCCATCATGTACCAGCCCATGGCGCGGCCCCAGATCTCCGGAGAGACTCCAGTCTTCTTGTCAGCCCAGCGCTGTTCTTTCGACTCATCCCACCCGTGATAAAGCAGCCCTGTCTTCGGGTCGCGCATATGCTCCGCGACCAACGCAAACTGGTGAGTTATGTCCGTGAACTTTTCCGGATGATGCGATATCGACGCGTACTCGGCATAGAACGGCTCGGCCATGTAGAGACCATCGAGCCACATCTGATTTGGATACCGCTTCTTGTGCCAGAAGCCGCCGGAAGGTGTCCTGGGTTGCTTCTGGAGCTGATCGTAGAGCAGCCTCGCCGCGGTCAAATAGCGCTTGTCCTGCGTCATGCCGTAGAGCCGCAGCAATTGCCGCCCCATCAATATGCTGTCGAGTTCGGTCTCCTCTGGCCTGTAGGTCGGAATCGCTCCATCGGCCGTCACCAACTCGTCCACCGCGCTCTTCATGTAGTTGTAGTAACGAACATCGGCCGTGTTTAGATACACGTCGTCGATGCCCTGAAGCAGCGTGCCCAGCTCATACTTGAAGGCCGGCTTCCCGTTCCCTCCATCAAGATGACCACTCGGCCAGCGCGCCATCGCGGAATCTGCCGCACGCTGCGACCATGGCAATTCGTGATTCCCTGCTGCAGAGATGCTGCCAGCCAGTGCGGAAAGCAAGAGAAAAACAGCAAGAATCCGGAAGCTTCTCATTTCGTCTCCGCCGTGTTCCTTGGCCCACTCTCCATTGCTGTCCAAGGTTCATTCCAGGGCTGTCCCCAATCGAAATAATCCTGTCCGTAGGATTCAGAGGACCACAAACTGAAGAGGCTGCCGGCTTCAATCGGCAGCCCCTTCTGCTGGTTCAGTTGACACTTCAACTCAGAACTCGATGCGTGCCGAGAACTGTGCCGCCTTGCGGTTATAGATCGGACTCTGCGTGACCTGCCCGAAGCTGCCGTTGCCTACAGCCGTACTGGCAACCGCGAACTGTGAATGATTCGTCACGTTATACCACTCGGCGCGGAATTTGAGCCTGGTCGACTCCGTGATGTGCAACGGGAAGCTGCGCACCATGGCGAGATCCAGGTCGTAGTTGCCGGGGCCGTAGAGGTTGTAGGGCGCGGTACGCGGCGCATCGCCGAATTGGTAGGCATACGAACTCAGAATGCCCGTCACCGGAGCCATGAACGGTCCGGCTGCGGTCGCAATTGAAGTGCCGGTGCTCGGTGCTATATAGGAAATCGAGACCGGGTAACGCGGGTCGCCGCTGGCTCCGTGTCCCCACTTTCCGTTGATCCTCACCGGACCCGTAAAATTCGGGTTCATGATCGGCACATGGTTACTTTCCGCCGGGTTGGTCTGGTTGCTGGACTCCGTAAGCGCCATCGGTGAGCCGGTGAACGCCTGAAAGACTCCGGAGAATGTGAAGCCACCCAGAATTGCCCGTTCAACCGGGTTCGTCGCGAGTACCGACTTGCCGAACGGCCAATTCCAAACACCCGTAGCCACAAAGTGCTGCGGCTGATTCGATGTGGAAACAGACCGCTCGATCCGGTCCGCCTTGTAGCTCAACGTGGGGTGATTGGCAATGGTGCCGGCGGGAATAGGATAGCCGGTACGGAAGCTGCCGCCATCGTCAATGGCGCGCGAGAATGTGTAGTTGACGTTCATGGTGACACCGTGCCAGGAACGCATGGTGAGCAGAAGCTGCACTGCGTTGTAGTTGGCGTTGGCAACGTAGCCAAAAGCATCGGTGACGCCATGGAACGGGAATGGCTTCAGCAGTTGGGAAAGCGCCGGGCCAGTCTTCGCATCGGTGTTGTAGTTGGTTGGGCAGGTCAGGCTATTCGCGGTGCAGGCCGCGGCAACCTTATCGGCCGTCGTTGACAAGGTCGATCCCAGGTATAGCCATTTCGGGTCAAGCGCGTCAGACCAATAGCCGCGCGCGTTGCCGCCGTCGGTCTGAAGGAAGTGCCCTTCCGAGCCGACGTAGGTTGCCGTCAAAGTGAAAGCGTTGGTCAACTGGCGCTGAATTCCAAATGTCCAGTTGAGATATTGCGGTGCCCGGCCGCCTAAGTAAGGATCCGCATAGCCCACACTGGGCGGCGAAGTGGTATAACCCGCTGTGGCCGCGTAGCCCGTGCCAAACGCTGGACCCGAGGCCACACCTGCGGCAGGCGCGAAGGCCGGAATCGAGCCGTTGGTGCCGGTCAACGGAAATTGGGTCAACAAGGTAGCGCTCGATGCGAACTTCGGGCTCGTTGAGAAGCCCTGTGTGCCGTTGGCGAATGTGCCTCCGCCCAAGCTCGTGGCAAGCCCGCCCACTGCGTCGCCATGCGTATACATGACGCCGTAGCTGGCCCGAATTACTGTCTTCGATCCCAGTTGGTAGGCCAGGCCAAGACGAGGCCCAAAGTTCTTGAAGTAGTTGTTGACCGGCGTACGCGCGTTGATGGTTCCGGCCCCGTTGCCCGTGAATGCCAGCGCTCCGTTGATGCCGGTTACCGGGTTCGCAAGCGCCGGGTTGAAGGAACTCCCGGCGTCATGAACTTCCACAAGAGACGGGAAGTAATCGTACCGCAGCCCAAGGTTGACCGTGAGCTTCGAGTTCACTTTCCAGTCGTCCTGGACGTAGGGAGAAATCGCCCTGAACCGCGTCCCGAACTCCAGTTGCTTATACTGCGTAAAGCTGCCGGTGTCGATTTGGCCAATCAGGAAGCTGGCGTATGACAAGCCGGTACCCCCAGCGGCTGCATACACCGGTTTGGAGTTGCTGGATGCGGTAATGCCGGCGGTCTCCGTCACGGCGTTGGCAAGAGTCAGCGGCGTCGATCCACCACCCGTCGCATTGTTGACGTTGTAGAGTAGCCAGGCAATCTGCCCGCCAAAAGTGAACGAGTGCTTGCCCACGTTCCACTGCACGTTGTCGAGGAACGTGTAGTTCTCTGCAATCGTCGAGTTCTCCGTTGCGCCATTCCATTGAGTGGGCGCCTGGGTACCGGCAAAGGTAACAATCGGGAACATATTGGTTGCCTGGCCGGTGGGCGTCCCTGTCAAACCCATGGTCTTGGCCGAATAATTCGTATTGTCAGCGGGGTTGAATGTGGGGCCGTTGTAACGGGCATATCCCCACTTGAGCTGGTTGATGAGATTGGGCGAAAAGACATGCGTCTCTTCCAGTGTCCATACCGCTGTCTTGGGAGCGTAAGCCTGCCCGTAGTTGTACGGAACCGGACCGTTGTTACGGCCCGAGGTCGTTTGTCCAACCGGAATTGAACTGGCTTGACGACCCACTGCGCCTAGAACCGAGAGTGTATCGCGCGAGTTGAGAAGGTAGTCGATACGCGATGTCGTCGACCAGTTGGTTAGGCCCGTCAGATTCGGCGCAGTGTAGTTGTTTCCCAGAGCTGTGCTTGGGATCGACGGAAGCAGGGCTTGATTATTCTTCGTAACCGATTGCAGATTGTTCGCGATCGTTGAGAACTGCGAAGCCGGAATCACGTTGATCGCGGCGCCTGTTTTTACAGGATTCCCCGCTGCGCCTACGCCAGTGCCCGGACCGTAACCGTACTGATATCGGCAAGGGCCATTGCTGCTGTTTGCCGTACAGGCAGCCTGTGTCGAGGGATCGTAGATCGATACCCCGTCGGCACTAAAGTCTCCGGCACGTTCCGAGTTGTTCGGAAACCGCATCGGCGTCGGAGTACTGCTCGAATACCGAAATCCGTTGTAATTCGTAAAGTAAAATAGTTTGTTCTTCAAGCCGCCAAACGGAATCAGCGGTCCGCCCAGGTTAATACCGTATTCGTTGCTATGCTCCACCGGCTTGATCAGCACGCTGGCATTCGTAGGACTCGCTGCCTTGAAGAATCCCCATGTATCAAGGGCCGTATTCCGGAAAAACTCGTACACCGCGCCGTGTTGCTGGGAGGACCCTTGCTTGACCGAGTAATTCATCACGCCCTGGCCTTCATAGATGGCCGAGTAACCGCTGGTCTGCACCTGGAACTGGTCGACCGCGTCCACCGAAATTGCGGTCCACACAAAGCGCGGATCGCCATTGCCGCCGGCGCGCACAAAGGGCAACCCGTCGATATAAACCGCGGACGCTGCGCCGCGACTGCCTGAACCGTTCACCACGCCTACGTTCGTCGTCGCGTTGCCGTTGGTCTCGTTGCCCTGCACGCCAGGCATCAAATACACAAAGTCCGTAGCGCGCCGCTGATCGGCAGAGCCGTAGGCCCCCATTTCGATCGGCAACTCCGCATACGTCTCTTGTTCCATGGTCGCGCCCAAAGTCGCGTTGCTGGTCTCCAGTGCTGGTGGCTCGGCCGTCACGGTAATCTCTTCGCTCGTTGCACTCACCGTCAGCACAGGGTTATAGGCCTGCGACTCCATCGCATTCACATGGATGTTTTCTTGCGTCTGCTTCGCAAAGCCCCGGGCCGTCGTCGTTACTGCATAAATGCCGGGGTCCAGATTGGAGAAAGTGTAGCTGCCTGCCCCGGTCGTCTGGGTTGTCGTGGTAATCCCGGTCGTCCCATTGGTCGCCGCAATTGTGGCGCCGGGAACGACTGCACCCGTCTTGTCAGCTACGGTTCCTGTAATCGCGCCTTTGCCTGAGAGTTGCGCCTTCGCGGCGCCGGCGCACATCAGAAATAGCATTGCCGTTATGCATACGAGCCACGAAGCATTGCTCAGTAGGCTACGGGGCATGGCATGCGTCTCATTGTTTACATTGCGGATAAATGTTTTCTTCATAATTCAACTGCCTCCTCGAATATTCCAACAGCTCATCCAGCGGTTGAGCACACCTCCCCTTTTCGGGTTTACTTGGCGCTTTTTCCAACCGTGGTCTGACCACTATCTGAAGCTCTACTAGTTTCATATGCCGGAACAGCCGTTGTCAAACCCGAAAGTCCCGGCTTCTTCCAATTCACAGCAAATACAACGTGCATGAGAGCTTGCTTCAGCATATACCCGGTCCTCCCTCCTAGTCATGGTCAGACCTCAATTGCAGTGGCACATCCACTTGTTGAATAAGCACTTTTAGCGTCAAGATAATTTGGGGAAGACGGTTCCTTCTCGGGAAATACATCTCATCGAAATCGACTCCGGTACCCGAATCGGATCTCCCGCAAAAAAACCCAGTCGCACATTGAGCTTGCAGATTCCTCTCCCGCAACGGCCGCGCGTAGACTTCCCGCGAAGCGTCATTCCAACTGAAGATGTGTTCGGGTTCGATTCACGAGGTTCCGGCTGCAAACCGCTCTAAGCGCTTCCCAAAGGGTTCCGTAGATGCAATAGATTCAATCTGAGTCGTTCACGCCCGAGGAGAATTCGCAATCGAGCCAAGGGCCGGAACTCGCCGGCTTGAACTGAAGACTCGTCAAAAAAACAGCAGAACCGTCCTGCCTTCAACCCCAGGCTCTTCGCCCATTCAGAAAACGCCCCGCTCCAGCCATCCGAGGTCCGTTCGTTCGCTCCGTCACCGGCTGGCAACCTGCAGAGCCTTGCGGTCCGCTGGGCGCTCCATGCCTTGCGAAGTCTGCGCCATGCGCAGGTGCTCCTCCATCAGTTTGCGAGCCTCCTGCGGCTTCCGGGCTCGAATCGCCCGGTAAATCTCCCGGTGCATCTCCGCGGATTCGCGCATGTCGATCGATCGCTCCACCGTCTTGCGGCGCTTGTCGTAAAGCGCCGATGTGATCGTCTCGATCACGCTTGCCAGTATAGGATTGCCGGAGGCCTGTGAAATGATGCGGTGGAACAAAAGGTCGTGAATCAGAAAATCCGCCGGGCTGTCCATGGCCGCGAACATCTCGGCAACTTCTTCCGCCATTGCGGTGTAGTGTTCATCCTTGCCCCGCTCCGCCGCCAGCGCCGCAATGTTGCTCTCCAGAATGATCCGGGCTTCAAACATCTGCCAGGTCTGGAACCCGTGCAGCGCTCCCATCATGCCCAGCGACGCCTTGCCGAATTCCGGCGGACCGTCGGCCACAAACGTTCCCACGCCGTGCCGGATCTTCATCACTCCCATGGCTGCCAGATACCCTATCCCGGTGCGAAGACTGGCCCGGCTGATCTTCAGCGTCCTCGCGAATTCGCGTTCCGGGGGAATCTTGTCGCCTGGTTGCAAGGTGCCGTTTTCGATTAAGGACCGGATGTGGTTAACCACCTGCATCGTGCGGTGGGTATTGGGTTCGCCTTGCTTGATCCGCGGCATACGTGTCAGCCACCCTCTCCAGATTCTGGAACTCCCAACAGAATGAGATTAACACCGCTCCTGGACTTCCGGTCTGAATTATCCAGCCTCCGAAACAATTCACGGCTTCCCCAACAATGTGTATACTTCTGGTCTGACCTCCGCAAAGGCCTGATCGCTCTGTTAAATGGTCAAGGGGTAAAATTACTGCCATGCTTCTCCATGAAGACCGTCTCTTTCCTTCCGAAGTCGGCGCACTCAAAATCGCCCGAGCCATCTATTCCCATGTAAAGAATCTGCCCATCATCAGCCCGCATGGCCACACCAACGCAGGCTGGTTCGCCGGCAATGGCCCGTTTTCCGACCCCGCAACCCTGTTCGTCCAGCCCGATCATTATGTCTTCCGCATGCTCTATAGCCAGGGCATCTCCCTGGACTCCCTTGGAATCGGCCAAAAAGAGATCAAGGACCCGCGCGCCGTCTGGCGCATCTTCGCCAGCAATTACTACCTCTTCCGCGGAACCCCCACGCGCGTCTGGCTCGACTATTCCTTCCAGGAGCTTTTTGGTTTCGAACAGCGCTTGTCGGAGAAGACGGCCGACCATTATTACGACACCATCGCCGAGAAGCTGCAAAAACCCGAGTTTCTTCCCCGCGCCCTCTTCGAACGCTTCAATATCGAGGTCCTTTCCACCACCGACTCGCCAACCGACTCGCTCGCCGATCACAAAGCGATCCGCGATTCCGGCTGGAAGGCGAGAATCCTGCCCGCCTTCCGTCCCGATCCCGTCGTCGATCCGGAGTTCGCCGGATTTACCGGCCTGATTGCCAAACTCGGCCAGCAAACCGGTGAAGATACCTCCACATGGTCCGGCTACCTCTCTGCCCTCCGCAAAGCCAGGGCGCGTTTTCGCGAACTGGGCTGCACCTCAACCGATCACGGCCATCCCACCGCGCAAACCGCCGACCTGCCCGCCGCTGAGGCCGCTGCTCTCTTCAGTAAGGTTCTCTCCGGAAAGGGCGGCGCCGCCGAAAACGAGCTCTTCCGCGCCCAGATGCTCACCGAAATGGCGCAGATGAGCCTGGAAGACGGCCTCACCATGCAAATTCATCCGGGAAGCGTCCGCAATCACAATCGCAAGATTTATGAGCGCTATGGCCGCGATATGGGCGCCGATATTCCTGCGCCCACCAACTTCGTGAACGCGCTCCGTCCCTTGCTCGACCGATTTGGCAACGAAAGCAAGCTCACAATTATCCTCTTCATGCTCGACGAGTCCACCATAAGCCGCGAGTTGGCTCCGCTCGCCGGCCATTACCCCTGCTTGCGCCTCGGACCCCCATGGTGGTTTCATGACAGTCCAGAGGGAATGATGCGCTTCCGCCAGCAGGCGACCGAATCGGCGGGCTTCTACAATACCGTCGGCTTCAACGACGATACCAGGGCGTTCCTCTCCATCCCGGCGCGGCACGACGTGGCCCGGCGCATCGACTGCGCCTTCCTCGCCAATCTCGTCGCCCAACACCGCCTGGATGAAGACGAAGCCTTCGATGTGGCGCATGAGCTAACCTACTCGCTGGTCAAGAAAGCGTACAAGCTCTAAGGAGAAAGACATGGCTTCAGCCAGCGAGACCCCGCAGGTGGTTCCAATCGGCGATCGGATAGGGCGCGTGCGCTGGACCATCTGCGCCATGCTCTTCGCCGCCACCACCATCAACTATATGGACCGCCAGGTTCTGGCGCTTCTCAAGCCCACCCTGATGCAGAGCGTCGCCGATCATGGCATCGGCATGACCGAAGAGAGCTACGGGACCGTTGTCGCATTCTTCACCCTCTTCTATGCGCTCGGCCAGCTCGGCGCCGGGCGCTTTGTCGATAAGGTCGGCACCCGCATCGGCTACATGGTCATCATGGCCGTATGGAGCCTGTCGGCGATGAGCCATGCGCTGGTCAACTCGGTGCTCGAGCTGGGCATCGCGCGCGCCTTCCTTGGGATGGGCGAATCCGGCAACTTTCCCGCCGCCAACAAAACAAACGCCGAGTGGTTCCCGCAGAAAGAGCGCTCGTTCTCTTTCGGTATCTTCAACTGCGGCGCCAATGTCGGCGTCATCCTGGCCACCCTCCTCGTCCCCATAGCCACCTATCGCTTTGGCTGGCACGCCGCCTTTCTGGTCACCGGATTTTTCTCGGCGTCATGGATCCTCCTGTGGTTCCTCAAATACCACAAACCCGCCGAACATCCCGCCCTCTCCGCCGCCGAACTCGCCTACATCAACCAGGACCCTCCGGAGAAGCCCGGTCCCTCCATGCCATGGGTCAAGCTGTTCGCCTTCCCACAGACTTGGGCCTATGCCATTCCAAAATTTCTCACCGATCCCATCTGGTGGTTTTATCTCTACTGGCTGCCTGGCTACTTCAGCGAAAGATTTCACCTCAGCCTGGTGGGCCTGGGGTTGCCGATCCTGATCGTTTACAACGCATCGGCCATCGGCAGCATCTACGGAGGCTATCTGCCCGAGTCCTTCATCCGCTTCGGGCTCTCGGCGGAACGCGCTCGCGTGGCCGCCATGCTCCTCTGCGCCTGCCTTGTGGCTCCCGTATTCCTCATCAACTACCTCCATGCGGACAACTTCGGGAAATGGGCCGCGATCGGACTGCTCGGCCTCGCCGCGGCGGCCCACCAGGGCTGGTCAGCTAACCTCTTTACCACTGCCTCGGACATGTTCCCGCGCAGCGCCGTCGGTTCGGTCACCGGCATCGGCACCATGACCGGAGCAGTCGGCGGCTTCCTCTTTGCCAAATTGATCGGCCACCTCCTGCAAATTACGAATAGTTATTCGTTTCTCTTCATCATCGCCGCCAGCGTCTATCTCGTCTCGCTGCTCATCAACGTCCTGCTCGCGCCAGGACTCAAGAAAGTCGAGTTAACCGCATGAGCCTTTTCTGTTCCGTTGGCAGCGTCGATACCGATCTCTCCCCGCGGCAGTTGAACGATCTCCTCGTTGAAAGCC
>Ga0209698_10005917_pt1 | contig 13080 bp, 9 predicted proteins | sample LitLauG_LLR_2012_FD_187203 | JGI IMG/M metagenome (GOLD analysis project Ga0209698, IMG submission 187203) | Freshwater sediment microbial communities from Pennsylvania, USA - Little Laurel Run_MetaG_LLR_2012 (SPAdes) (version 2) | ecosystem: Environmental > Aquatic > Freshwater > Creek >... | reverse complement strand
CCTTGATCACGAAGCCAATCATGATGACGCAGACGCCGGCGACACATCGCCAGCGATCGATCACGAGGGCTGTGCCGATGGCAGCGAGGTCGAGCCCGGCATAGATGGGATGGCGCAGGCGCGCATAGGGGCCGGTGCGGACGAGTTGGTGACCTTCCTTGAGGGTGATGCGCCCGCTCCAGTATTGACCGAGGTGGTAGCGGGCCCAGATCGCAATGCCGAGTCCTATCCAGGTCAAGAGAATTCCGAGCAGTGTAATGGCGGGGGATCGAAGCAGGAAGTGGCGGGCCAGCGGCCCGAGGTTGAAATCGCTATTGAACAGCAAGGTGAAGCCGATGACCTCAATCAGCATGACACCATAGCGCGCCAAGAAGGGTTCGCGGCGCACTGTGGCGCGCGTCTTCAACGCGCTGATCGCCCAGTAGGCGCCGAACACGATCCACGGGCTGCTGATCCAGTAATGCGATGGCATGCTGTGATCCATTTTCCCTTATCTATAGTTGAGCCGGGGGCTCGGTGATTCCAAAGTGTTGCAGCTCTGAGGCTCTCTCCTGCTCTGAAATTGGGATTCGTTCGTCACGGTTGCCGTTCTGCGTCACAATGAATTTCATTCCGGATGAAGTGATGCGGCCATCGGAGGTCGCCAAAGGGCAAATGCGATTGCGGGTGAAACTGGAGTCGGGCGAGGCCTGGTGATGGGGGCGCATGGCGGCGAAGTCTTTGAGTTGCCGTGTCATATCCTCGCACAAGCGGAGTGGATGGGACGGTACGGACGTTAATATACTCGTTTTGATCCAGCGCATTAGAAAAGCCGTGAAACGCATCGCGAAGTGGGCGCTCATCGCGTTCGCAGTCCTCCTAGTACTGGGATTCTTAGTCTGTGCAGAGTTTTTCTTTGGCGTCGCTGCGACATCTGAACCGCACACCACAGGTGATATTTCCCTTCCCGAGCTGAGTGGAAGTTATCCGGTTGGACGGCGCTTCATAGACTGGGTTGACCCTTCTCGACCCGATCCTTTCTACCGATCGGAACGGCGGGAGTTGGTAGCGGCCGTGTGGTACCCGGCAGACAAAACCGCAGCGAATCGGACGGGCACTTACCTGCCGGGTCGGCGAGGCGAGATAGCCGCGCGATTGCAATCGATGATGTTGCGCATTCGCTTTCAAAGCTACTGGTCCGCTGTGCTGCGAGATCCAATCCCTGCCCACGTTCTGCGGTCGATTCAGACACACGCAGTGGAGAATGCTGCGATCTCCACAGAGCAGGTCAAATTCCCCGTGCTGCTGTTCTCGCCTGGTTTGGGAGCAGGACCGACTGAATATTCCGCACTCTTGGAAGACATTGCGAGCCACGGATACGTAGTGGTTGCTGTTTATCCTGTGGGGTTCGTTCCAGTCACCTCCTTTGAAAGTGGCCGAAACGCATACGCTTCACTATGGTCGACCTCGCTTTATAGTCTCGAGAAAGATTACATGGTGTGGGTTCGAGACGTTCTTTCGGCCCTTGACGAAATGGTCCGCCAGAACGTGAATCCACTCACGCCGTTCTTTGGCAAACTCGATATGACCAGAGTCGGTGCCTTTGGGCATTCATTTGGAGGATCCGCATCGGCGGGCGCATGCCATTCCGATTCACGAATTGGCGCGGGCTTGAATCTGGATGGCGGGCCGCAAGGCGCGGAGGCGATGTGGAGATTTCCTCAGCCTTTTATGCTGGTCCAGTCCGGAGGCAGCGGCAAACAATGGGACGATTTTCTCAGGAAGTCTTCCATCGGCTATCGAGCGGTCATTCACGGGGCAACGCATCATGCGTTCACGGACGAGGGCATCCTTCCAGTACCCGAGGGTAGAAGGAAAGTAAAGCTGCTAGGGAATATCGGCGGGCCAAGAATGATACAAATCACAAGCTCGTTGGTGTGCGCGTTCTTCGATGTCGCCCTGCAAGGAAGGCCTGTAGGGTTGTTGAGCCAAGTCAGCTCGCAATTTCCCGAAGTCACGATCGAGAGCGTCCAAAAATAACGAGCGTCCTGAGACTCTTTCGAGTCCAGGACGCCCGGGCAGCCCTCCCCCAGAACTGCTCACGCATCAAATTAATGGCGTGTCCTGTTTTTGCATATAGCACCTCTGTGCCACCCCCAGCCCCCGAAAGTGCCAACAGGCCATCTGTCTGAATGGACAGTGTTTGTCGCGTAAAGGCCGACTCGGGCCAGCCTGAAGTTCTCAGGAAATCCGCCGATGAAAGATAAGTCCGACGGAGGCTTGCTCGTCCCCTTATGTCAGCGTTTGATGATCCCGAGGTTGCTCGCACCATACTGGAAATCCTTCCTGTCGGCGTCTGCGTATTGGACGCGCAGAAGAGGATCGTCGCATGGAGTGACGGGGCCGAACGCCTCACCGGCCATTTGCGCCACGAGGTTCTGGGACACTCTTGCGTCACAGAAGCTCTTCTTCATTGCGATCAGCCGGGATGCGAGTTTTGTAACGCGGAGTGTCCGATCGCGCGCGCTATGAAAACGGCGCAACCGGTCCATGCTTCCGGATTCGTACACCACAAGGCCGGGCATCAAGTTCCGGTTCGGGTACGGGCCGTCCCTGTGCGCAACAGTCACGGTTCCATCATCGGGGCGGTGGAAACTTTCGACGAAGCCCAATCCGCGAGGCATGGCCAGGCGGAGAGTTTTGGTCTGCCGGGCTCCTTGGATGAAGTCACCGGCGTGGCGAGTCACCTCATGATGCAATTGCACTTGCAGCAAGCTCTCCAGACATTGGAGAGCATCCAGGTTCCCTTTGCCGTGGTCTGCTTCCGTCTCGAAGGTCTGGACCATTTCCGGGCCAGTTTCGGGCTCGAAGCAGCCTCTTCGCTATTGCATGTAGTTGCGCGAACACTCGAAGGCGCGCTCTGGAAAACCGACTTCGTGGGCCGCTGGTCGGAGGACGAGTTCCTCGTAATTCTGAATGGATGTCGCGGCGAAGCCTTGCACTCGGTCCGCGATCGAATCCAGAGACTGCTTGCCGACTCTTCTATCGAGTGGTGGGGAGAGCGGCGCTCGCTTCCCGTTTCGATCGGCCACTCCACAGCACAGGCTGGTGACTCATGCGAGTCCCTGTTGCACCGGGCACATGTATCTCTGAACGCTATTTCAGATGCGCGATCTCGCCCTTCTGCGTTGAGCGGGGATTCTAGTTCCGGGAGCTAGCATGTTCGCAATTATTGGCATTGTCGTCGTATTCGGATGCGTCGTTGCTGGCTACCTGATGGAGCATGGCAATCTCCGGGTCCTGATTCAACCCGCGGAACTGGTAATCATTGCGGGCGCGGCAGCCGGCACACTTTTGGTTGCCAACCCGTTGCACATCATCAAGCAGATTGCTGGAGGAATTGGTGGCGTCTTCGGTTCCTCCAAGTTCGGCAAGCAAGCCTACATCGACAGTCTGAAGATGATGTATGACCTGCTCAATAAGGCGCGCAAAGACGGGCTAATGGCCCTGGAAGCCGATGTAGAAGAACCAGAGAAAAGCCAGGTGTTCACGAAGAATCCCAACTTCCTGAAGAATCACCATGCGCGGGATTTTGTGTGTGATTCGCTACGCATGGCAATCACCGGGATTGACGCATTCGATCTCGACCAGACGCTCGATGTAGACATGGAAGTTCACCATCATGATGCCACGCAACCTACGGCTGCGCTGAGCACGATGGCGGACTCGCTCCCCGGCTTGGGCATTGTCGCCGCCGTTCTGGGGGTCGTCATCACCATGGGCGCGCTGGGTGGGCCGCCGGAAGAAATCGGGCACAAAGTCGCCGCCGCGCTGGTCGGCACATTCCTGGGCATTCTGCTGTGTTACGGGCTGGTTGGGCCGATCGCTGCGAACATGACCAAAGCCGCTGAGGAGGAACACGCGTACTTATACGTCATGCGGGTTCTGATGGTCTCGTTCCTGAAAGGCAACGCTCCGATCATGGCGGTAGAAATTGCCAGGCGAGCCATTCCGGGGCATGTGCGGCCCTCCTTCAAAGAACTGGAGCAGGCGTGCCGCGGCGGAGGCTCTGCCGCTGCTGCGATGGCATCCGCCTGATTCATCCCGCTATGGAAAAAGCGCGTCCCATCATCATCATTAAGAAAAAAGGGGGCCACGGCGGGCACCACGGCGGCGCATGGAAAGTTGCTTATGCCGACTTCGTCACCGCGATGATGGCGTTGTTTATCGTGCTGTGGCTGTTGAATTCCAGTAAGCAGGTTCAGGAGGCGGTCGGCGGATACTTCAAGGATCCTACAGGCACGTCGAAGAAGGTCGGCTCCAACATGCCGGGAGCAGGGGAAAACTTCGTTCTCACCCGCGACAATATGCCCAAGTTGAAAGAGCAACTACAGCAAGCGATCCGCCAGATGTCGGACTTCGAAAAACTGAAAAGCCATATTCAGATGACGGTCACTGCCGAGGGTCTTCGCATTGAACTGTCGGAATCGGCTAGCGGCACATTTTTCGACACCGGCAGCGCCAAGCTCAATGCAGATGGCAGCCAACTGCTAGTCACGCTCGCCCAAGAACTGGGAAACCTTCCCAATAAAATATCGATCGAAGGTCACACCGACTCGAAACCCTACGCGGCTTCGGCCGTCTACGGAAACTGGGAACTCTCCGCCGACCGCGCCAACGCGGCCCGACGGATTATGCAGGCAAATGGTGTCCGGCCTGATCAAGTCACGCAAGTACGCGGATTCGCCGACCAGCGCCTGCGAAAGCCCGACGCCCCTATGGATCCCTCGAACCGCCGCATCTCGCTGATCGTGCAGTATGTCGTGAAAAATAGTGAGGAAGAAGATGGAAAGTTCGCGCCCACCGGGCCAGAACACACGGGAGCCTCAGCCGGAGTAAAAACCGAGGAGAAATAGTCACAAAAGGAATGGTCGTTGACCCTAGCCCTGCGCTGTGCCAGACTGCTGTGCGGCTTTGGTTATGAAGCACCTCTGTCTCCGGCGCGACGCTCTTCTGCAAACTTTGCCCATCGCGATCCTGGTATTAGCTCCATTTCTCGCGGCGTCGGGACAAAATCCAACCGCCACCGACATGATGATCAACGGGCCGGACTCGCTGCGCGGCCGCATGGAGAGCGTTGGTTCCATCGCGACCGCTCCCGGGACTGCAGCCATTGCGGTGAATGTTTTTGCGGAGCGTAGCGGGAGCCGGATCGACCGACAGGCGTTGCTGAAGCTCGTTGACCGGACAACCCAGAAAGCCATATGGGAGACCACCGACGACACAGCCCGCGGCGTGTTTACCAATGTGCCATACGGCGCCTACGACGTGGAAGTGAGTGCGGTGGGATACATCAGCGCTCGTCGGGAAGTGCAGGCGTCGAACACCATCATCCAACTGCAAGTTGATGTTGTCCTGCGGCACGATCCCGCAGCGGTCAACCTGGATGTGGGTACCAGCATGGTCTCGCCACAGGCACGAAAAGAGACAAAGCGCGCGGTGCTTGCGCTTAAATCCGGCAATCTGAAAGAAGCGGAGAAGCACCTCGCGAACGCCTACAAATCGGCCCCAGCCGATCCGAATCTGAACTTCCTGCTGGGTTATCTGTTCTTCGAGAAGAAAGACTATGCACGCGCAATCACCTATCTGAGCGCGTCCACCAGCGCCAACCCGCGGAATGCCCAGGCGTTGACGCTCTTAGGCAGGGCTAGCCTGGAACGAAGCGACTACCCGGTGGCAAGATCGGCGCTGGAGCAGGCAATTCTCGCCGACCCCGACAACTGGCTTCCGCATAACCTGCTGGCGGATGCTTATCTGCACGAAAAGAACTACCCGAGGGCGCGTGAGGAGGCGCAGGTCTCGATTTCGAAGGGCAAGAATGTCGCCATCTCGTCTCAACTTATCCTGGGTGAGGCGCTGCTTAATCTCGGGCAGTCGGTAGAAGGTCTTCAGGCTCTCAAACAGTTTGTGCAAGGAGCCCCGCAGAATCCCATGGCAGCGCAGGTTCGCAAGGTAGTCTCTGAAGTCGAGGAGCGGGGATTGGAGCCGAAGCCGACGGGTGCCACGACCGAAGCCGACGCCCGCGTGGCCGTTCCAGATCCATTATTGGCCATACCGCCGCCCAAGTTTTCCGTGAAGCCGTGGCAGCCGCCGGGAGTCGACGAGGTCAAGTTGGCGGTAGCTCCGAACGTGAGCTGCCCGAGGGACACCGTCATTGAGGAAACAGGCAAACGGGCTCAAGGACTCGTGGATGACGTTGCCCGCTTCGCTGCGATTGAAGATCTCTTTCACCAGTCCCTCGATGAGTATGGCAATCCGCTCCGCACGGAAACTCGTAAGTTCAATTACGTCGCGTCGATATCGGAGCCCGAGCCAGGGTATCTTGCGGTAGACGAGTATCGCGCCGACAAGACTTCGCTTTCCGATTATCCCGATCACATCGCCAGCACCGGTTTTGTGGTGCTGGCGCTTGTCTTTCATCCGCACATGCGCGACAGCTTCGAAATGAGGTGCGAGGGGCTGGGTGACTGGCAGGGAATGGCGACATGGCTTGTGCATTTCCAACAGCGCGACGATCGTCCGAATCGAATGCACGGTTACAAGGTGGGGAATGAAATTCATCCGGTGAAACTGCGAGGTCGCGCCTGGATTACTGCGGACAAGTTCCAGATCGTCCGTGTCGAAGCGGAACTCACGTCTCCGATGCCGGAGATCCAATTAATGAGCGAGCATCAGATCGTGGAATACGGACCGGTTCCATTTGAGAAGAAGAATACGACGCTCTGGCTCCCCAAGAGCGCCGAGATCTATTTTGATTTTCGCAAGCACCGCTATTACCGGCGCCATAGTTTCGATCACTACATGCTCTATTCCGTAGACACGGACGAGAAACGCAAAGAACCAAAAGCCAAAACCTCAGCGGATAAGAAGTCTTAGCGGCTGCGTAATTCTGGACTCCAGCATCAACCCGGAATTCACGATCAATTCTGTCTTGAAGTAACTTTACAATCTTCGCTCCAATTGGCTTGTATAATCCCCGGTTGTTTTTTCTCTCAGGAGCTCCCGCCCATGAAGAAGTCAAGGCTATTGGTCTGTTCGTGTGTAGTCGTTCTGCTCTGTGTCCCCGCACTCTGGTGTCAGGAAAAAATCGACCTCGAAACGATCTCCCGAATTCGTTATGAGGGCTTCCGCAATTCCAAAGTGATGGAATTGGGCTCGGGCTTGATGGATTCAATCGGTGAGCGGCTGACGGGATCGCCCAACATGAAGCGCGCCAATGAGTGGACGCGGGACCAACTTACGGCGATGGGCTTGAGCAATGCGCGTCTGGAAGCTTGGGGCCCGTTCGGACGCGGCTGGGCGAACCAGTACGTCAATGTTCGCATGACCTCGCCGGATATCGTCCCACTCATCGCATACGCCAAGGCGTGGACACCCGGCACCGCCGGTGTGGTCAGCGGCAAATGCATCCGGGTGGCGATTGAAGACAAGAAAGACTTCGATAAATATCATGGGAAACTCGCAGGAATGATTGTGATCCTCGGTACCGACGCCGAGGTCAAGCCCATCACGGAAGCCCCCTACAAGCGTTACAGCGATGATGATCTCGCCAAGACCGGAGAATACGAAGTCCCGCCGGATCGTCCTCCGTTCCGTGTGTCCGAGTTCCGTCGCCGCCAGCAATTCACTAAAGAGGTCAATCAGTTCTTCGCCGACGAAAAAGTCCTGGCCGTCATCGACCACAGCCGCGGGACGGCCGGTGGTGGAACGGTATTCGTGCAATCGGGTGGATCGTTCAAGACTGGGGAAACCACTGCCATTCCTCAACTCACGATGGCCTCCGAACACTGGAGTCGCATCGCTCGCCTGCTGCAGCAGAATAAAGATGTAACCCTCGAACTCAACGTCGTAAACAACTTCTACGACGACGATCCCATGCAGTACGACACGATCGCGGAAATTCCTGGCACTGACAAGAAAGATGAGGTCGTGATGCTAGGCGCGCACCTCGACTCCTGGCATGCGGGCACTGGCGCAACCGACAATGGTGCGGGGTCAATAGTCATGATGGAAGCGATGCGCATTCTGAAGGCGCTCGACCTCAAGCCGCGGCGCACGATCCGCATTGGTTTGTGGAGTGGAGAAGAAGAGGGCCTGCTCGGGTCGCAGGGATATGTCGAGCAACACTTCGGTTCGCGTCCGCCGATGGATGATCCGAACATGAAGGGCATGCCGACTTTGCTTCGCCGCGAGGCCGGGCCAGTCACGGTCAAACCGGAACAAGCAAAGGTGTCCGCATATTTCAATGTCGACAACGGCACCGGCAAGATCCGTGGCATCTATTTGCAGGAGAATGCCGCCGTGGCCCCGATCTTCGACGCCTGGATGAAGCCATTCAAAGATCTCGGCATGACCACTATCTCTATGCGCAACACCGGCGGCACGGATCATCTCTCATTCGACGCCGTCGGCATCCCCGGGTTCCAGTTCATTCAGGATCCCATTGAATACGAGACTCGCACCCACCATTCGAATATGGATGTTTACGACCGCCTGCAGCCCGACGATTTGAAGCAGATTTCCGTGATCGTCGCAAGCTTCGTCTACGAAGCCGCCATGCGCGATCAGATGCTGCCTCGCAAGCCGATCGAGAAGCCGCTGCCGAGGGAACCAGAGAAGAAGGACGATCAGCAACGGGGGCAGTGATTCGGCAAAGGCATGCCATTAAACACAGGTCTTCCCCATAGGGGACGCTGAGGAGCACAAAGATTATCTTTGAGCCTCATTCGTCCCCCTGTCGTTATCATGGTCACATGTTCTCGTCCAGTCCAATTGGTTACATTCAGAGTCCATATCGGGTGACGAAAGAAATCCCCAAAGGTCCTGGCGCCAAACACGAAGCAGAAGGCGTGCTCGAGATTCTGCCAGAGTTCGAAGCTGGACTTATGGATATCGAAGGGTTTTCGCACTTGTTTGTGCTTTGGGAGTTCCACCAATCGCAAGGATTCGAATTAGTCGGTACGCCTCCCATCGACGATCGTCCTCATGGTGTCTTCGCCACTCGCTCTCCGCGGCGACCGAATCCGATCGGACTGACCGTGGTCGAACTTCTGCAACGAGATGGCAGGTTGCTGCGTGTTCGCGGAGTCGACATGCTTAGTGGCACGCCAATCCTCGACCTCAAGCCGTACCTGTCGAGCATAGCGCCAGAGAAGTTACGTCGCGGTTGGATCGCCGACGCGGAGTTACGCGCACGCTGACCCTACGAATCCCCTCAATCCTTCGGCATTGCATCACTTCAATTTGTGATTGAAATCACATTCCACTGCTCACTTACCCGATAAAACCGACTTGAAGTCGTCAGAACCGCAAATTCACTGTCGATTCTCGCGGCACTAATCGATTCTTGGTAGTGATTGTGCGCGTGGGGCCTACTAAGATCGTCGGCTCTTATGAATTCGAAATGGAACGGACAATTCTCCTGCTTCGATCTCGTCGCGTGCCCAGCGGACAAGAAGAGCGACCACGTCCGCGCCGTAGTTGAGGCTGGGGGAATCGAAATCGGCGGCAGCGATTTTGTTGTGATGGCTGGCCCGTGCGCCGTCGAGTCCGAAAAACAGCTGCTGCAAACGGCAGAAGCGGTTGCGAAGGCGGGCGCGCGCATTCTTCGCGGTGGGGCGTACAAACCCCGATCGTCACCGTATTCATTTCAAGGATTAGGGGTGGAAGGCCTCAAGATTCTCCGCAGGGCCCGGCAACTTACCGGGCTCGCCATCGTGACCGAAGTGATGAGCGAAGAAGATGTCGAACTGATCGCGGAGTACGCCGACATCATGCAGGTCGGCACCCGCAGCATGGAGAATTACGCGTTGCTCGAAGCCCTGGGAAGTTGCGGACGACCGGTGCTGCTGAAGCGAGGAATGACTGCGACCCTCGAAGAACTTCTCCGCTCGGCTCAGATCATCGCCATGGCGGGCAATCCGAAGATCATTCTTTGCGAACGAGGGATTCGCACCTTCGAGACGGCGACTCGCAACACCCTTGATATCGCCGCCGTACCGGTGCTGAAAACAGTGTCGCACCTTCCCGTGATCGTGGACCCGAGCCATGCGGCCGGCGTGCGCGCGCTCGTTCCGGTCCTGGCACGAGCGGCCGCCGTAGTCGGCGCGGATGGACTGATCGTGGAAGTCCACCCTTTTCCAGAAGAAGCACTCAGCGATGGAGATCAATCCCTCACGTTCCACGAGTTTCGCAGCATGATGGACGACCTGGAGCCTTACCTCGATCTGCAGCAAAGGTCGCGCCAATTGCGCCCGCAACTCCTCGCAGTCGGAGGAGTGGACTAGTGCTTCGACCACTGATGATCGTTTGTGGCGTTTTGCTGATAGCGATTAGCTTCCTGAGGCCGATTGTTCGAGCCGCCCCGGACGCGGACTCGCTGCTTTACACGATCGCGCCACAATACGATGCACTCGCCTGGATGCGTGCAGGTGAACGATTTTCTTCCGGCGCAACTGTCTTTATCAAGCAGGATGGTCGCAATCGTGCGCTGGTCCCCGATTTCGCCGCGTCCGCGGACCCCGCGGTTTCGTTCGACGGCCAGCGCGTGTTGTTCGCAGCGAAACAGAAACGGCAGGATCCCTGGCAGATATGGGAAGTCGCGTTGGGTGGCGGCAAACCACACCGCATCACCTCTGGACCAGAAGACTGTGTTCGCCCCTTCTATCTGCCCGAAGGCCGCGTAGTCTATGCACGCAAGATTGCGGGAAGATTCGTAATCGAAGCCTTGAGCGCCGCGGGCGGCAGGCCGCTCGCGCTCACTTACACCTTTGAAAATGCGCTCCCCACGGATGTCCTGCGTGATGGACGGATTCTGTTTCAGTCCGCTTATCAGGGCGCAAACGAGGCTATCCCCGAAATCTATACCGTCTACTCTGATGGAAGCGGCGTCGAATCCTATCGCTGCGATCACAAACAGCCGCGGTATCAGGCACACCAGGTCGGCAGCGGGGACATCATTTTCTCCGTCGGACCAGCGTTGGCTAAGTTCACTTCGGCACGAGCGCAGCAGGTGGCGATCACGGTTCCCCCAGCCGAGTACGCCGGGGATGTCGCCGAGACGGCTTCGGGCAACTGGGTCATGCCCTCGCGCACGAGTACTGGCACGCCGTATCAACTCACGGAATGGACACCCGGCTCCGCTACGCTTCGCCCAATCGCCGCTGATCCGCATGCGAACGTGCTGCAGCCCGTCATTCTGCGAGAGCAAGCCGTGCCGAACCGCCACCCGTCCGGACTGCATGATTGGACATACGCAAACCTGCTCTGCCTAAATGCCTATACCTCAAAATACGAATTCTCCGGGGGATCGGTTCATGCCATGCGGCTCTACACGCGCGGCGAGTCAGCCGCTCCGAGATTGCTCGGCACGGCGTCCGTTGAGCGCGACGGATCTTTCTTTGTGCAAGTGCCAGGGGACGAACCGTTGCAGATCGAGCTTCTCGATGCCTCCGGCAAAACGCTGAAACGTGAAAAAGGATTTTTCTGGATGCGTAAAGGCGAACAGCGCGTATGTGTCGGCTGCCACGCCGGTCCGGAAACCGCTCCGGAGAACGCGGTTCCGATGATCCTGCTGAAATCCACGACGCCCGCCGATCTGACGGGCGCATCCGCCTCAAACGCATCGGGAGGTCACTAGATGAAATCATTAGTCTTCTTCTTTCTTCTGACCTCTTCCCTGCTGGGGCAAGCGCCCGCACCGATTCGCTTCGAAGACGCCACTGCGAAATCCGGAATCAATTTCACGCACAGCTTCGGGGCGCAGCAGCTCGGTTCCCTGCTGGAGAGCACCGGCTCGGGCTGTGTGTGGTTCGACTACAACAATGATGGGTTACCCGATCTCTACGTGGCTAGCGGCAAGTCACTCGAAGACGGCATTCATCCTTATCCACTCAAGCAGCAGCCGGCGAGTCCGCCGCATAATCATCTTTATCGCAACAACGGCGATGGCACATTCACTGATGTCACCGATCAGGCAGGTGTCGCCGCCAACATTTACGGCATGGCTGCGATCGCGGCTGACTACGACAATGACGGGTACGTCGACTTGTTCGTCACCGGCTATGGCAAGGCAATTCTCTATCACAACAACGGGAATGGCACATTCACCGACGTTACAGAAAAAGCCGGCGTCAAGGTGGACGGCTGGTCGATCAGCTCTACCTGGCTTGATTATGACCGCGACGGTTGTGTGGACCTGTTCGTCGGGCGCTATGTGAAGTTCGATCCAAAGTATCGCAATTATTACTCTGCCGACAATTATCCCGGGCCGCTTGATTATGCGGCAGATACGAACCGGCTCTTCCACAACAACTGCGATGGAACTTTTACCGACGTGACGGAGAAATCAGGGATCGGCGCGTACAAAGGTCGCACGATGGGAGTCACCGCAGCCGATTTCGATGGCGACGGGTACCCCGATATTTATGTCGCCAACGACAAGACCGAGAATTTCCTATTTCACAACAAGCACGATGGCACGTTCGAAGAAATTGCCGGCGATGTCGGTGTGGCTTACGGACAGAACGGCGAGAGCACGTCAGCCATGGGCCCGGTGTTCGCCGACATTGACGGTGACGGACGCCTCGATCTCTGGGTCACCGATTCGAAATATAACCGCCTGATGCGCAACGCCGGCCAGAACGGATTTGAGGATATCGGCCCCAGTTCGGGGATCTCGCAAGCGACCGCGCAGTACACAAGCTGGGGCACGGGCATCTACGATTTCGACAATGATGGCTGGCTCGACATTCTGGTCTTTCATGGCGGGCTGATTCATCTCGTTCCCCAGGAGCAGTCTCTATTTCGCGGTCTTGGCGGTGGAAAATTTTCCGATGTGTCCCGCGAGGCCGGTCCCGTCCTCGATGTGAAAACAGTCTCGCGCGGTGCCTGTTTTGCCGACTATGACAACGACGGCAAGGTTGACGCGTTTGTCGTGAACCTCGGCGCGCCTGCAACCCTTCTTCACAACATCACCCAGAACGGCAATCACTGGCTGACGGTAAAGCTGAGAGGTAAGAAGAGTAATCGCGATGGAATCGG